>Ga0180215_1000243_pt1 | contig 77182 bp, 63 predicted proteins | sample eDN3rd37CBELigBY_FD_128871 | JGI IMG/M metagenome (GOLD analysis project Ga0180215, IMG submission 128871) | Enriched backyard soil microbial communities from Emeryville, California, USA - eDNA 3rd pass 37_C BE-Lig BY (version 2) (version 2) | ecosystem: Environmental > Terrestrial > Soil >...
ATGGTGGCCAAACGGGCGTATGCGATACGCCCCTACATTTCGAGGCCGATGTGGTGGCGATACGTCCAGAACGCCAATGGCTCAACTGGAAGTGATCGCCTCACGGCGATGGACAAGCCGGGTTATGTCCCTACGAGCGTATCGGCGGCGGCCCGCCTGACAGATTCACTACGGTCGACTATTCAGCGTGACAGGGCTTGAGAGAAGTGTCGATAAGTCAGATCCAGAATGGTGTCTTGCTCTTACTCGCCGGCCGACATCTTCTCCATCTCCGCATGGTAGAAGTCACGGAGCTGCTCCCAGCCGTAGTCCATTGCGCGCTGGCCGGTGACGCGCTCGTGGGTAGAATCGTCTGCGTTGGCTGCGAGCGTGCCGAGGCAGATCTGCCATCCGCCTGCGTAAGAGCTCGCAATGTTGCGGTCGTCAAACGTCTGGTGAAGCTCAAGGATGGAGCCATCGTCGGATGGCGTGATCGTCCATTTGAGAAGGTCGGTGCCCCAGTGGTGGACGAGCAGCCGGGGTGCATCGGCAGTGATGACCGTGGCGTTGATCGGCTCGTCACCTGGGTTCTCGCGGCACGTCGCCGGGCCGGGCAGCGTCAGTGGGCGATCCGGGACGACTGGCGACCAGCGCGCGAGCTGATCTGGCTCGGTGAGCATCTCCCAGATACGCTCCGGGGCTTGCCGGAACTGGCGGCGAATGACGAGTGTCCAGCGCTCGTCGCTGCGAGCAAGAGTCACGTCAAGCGGCACGTTGATCTCGGCGGCGATGACATTGTCGACTGTTGAGTTGGTCATTGGCTGTCCTCATCCAGTGCCTCAGCGAGCGTGTCGAAGCTCTCGGTCCAGCGCCGTATAAATGGCTTCACCCAGTCGAGCACGTCAGGCAGTGGCTCGTCGGACAAGCGATAGACCCGCCGCTTGCCGACGACCTCAACATCAACAACGCCTGCCTCGCGCAAAACGCGAAGATGCTTCGAGACAAGCGGCTGCGAAATGCCCAGCTCTTGCACCAGTGAGCCGACATCGCATTCGCTGACTTGCAGGCGGTCGAGGATTGCGCGCCGAGTTGGCTCGGCAATAACAGTGAAGCCATCCATGCTCAATAACATACCTCAGCAATCATATGAATGTCAAGGTATATAAGTAGCGGCTGGCGTCGTTCGGCAGATTGCGACTATGTTCCAGTCTGTAGCCGCTCCTCGGCGATGCGCTGGGCGTCGGCGAGACTGGTGGTGCGGATGAGCGCCCGTGCGGCGTCGAGGCGCGCAGCGCCCATGCTGAGGTCGCGGGCACCGAGGCCGAGCAACAGCGGGATGAATGCTGGATCGCCAGCCATCTCGCCGCAGATGCCGGCGTATTTGCCGGCGGCGTTCGCCGTCGACAGCACCTGCTGCATCAGGCGCAGCACTGCGATGTTGTCAGCCGGGTACTTGCGCGCCAGCGAGGGATTCGTTCGATCGATCGCAAGCGTGTACTGAACGAGATCATTGGTGCCAATGCTGACGAAATCGACCTCGTCGATCAACACGTCGATGGCGACGGCAGCGCTGGGGATTTCGATCATGATGCCGAGTGGTGGTGACGGGTTATGCTCGACGCCCTCGGCAGCCAGCTCGGCGGCGGTTGTCGCAACGAATTCCCGCGCCTCGCGCACGTCGGCGACGTTGGCGACCATCGGGAACATGACCCAGATGTTGCCGACCGTCGCGGCACGCAGCAGCGCGCGCACCTGGCTACGGAACAGGTCAGGGTGCTCCAGGCAGAGTCGCAGTCCACGCACACCCAGGAACGGGTTCGCCTCCGTCTCGCCATGATCGGTGATCCCGGGGAGTGGCTTGTCGCCGCCAGCGTCGAGTGTGCGGATGATGACCGGATGATCGCCCATTGCTTCCGCTGCCTGCCGATAGGCGCGGAACTGTGTCTCCTCGTCGGGGAGACTCGGCTGGTTGACGAAGAGGAATTCAGTGCGGAAGAGGCCGATGCCAGTTGCGCCCTGAGCGAGTGCAATCTCGGCTTCGGCAGGCACGCCGATGTTGGCTTCGAGTGACACCAGCACGCCGTCAGCTGTCATCACCGGCTGATCGCGGTCGGCCGCTTGCTGTTGTCGGCGTTCGCGCTGCTCGGCGATGCGCGCTGCCGCTTCCGCCTGTTCGTCGTCCGAGGGGTCGAGAATCAGTGAGCCGCTGGAGCCATCCAGGATCGCCGATTGCCCGTTCTGCGCTATGGCGAGGAGCTCTGAGACACCGACGATCGTCGGCACGCCGAGGGCGCGCGCCAGGATCGCGACGTGAGCGGTCGGGCTGCCGCGCTCGGTGGCGATGCCGGCAAGGCTGGTCAGGTCCATTGTTGCGGTGTCGGAAGGGAAGATCTCCTCGGCGACGACGATAGCGTTTGCGGGCAGGGTGGTGTGAGATGCGTCGCCTCCACTCAGTGCGCTGAGGATCTGGTTGGCAACGTCGCGAACGTCGGCAGCGCGGGCGCGGAGATATTCATCGTCCAGCTCCTCGAACATCGCCACAATCGAGTCGCTGACCTCGTGCACTGCCGCGTCGGCGGCGGCGTTTCGCTCGCTGATAGCGCGCTCAATTTCGCCGACGAATGCCGGGTCGTCGAGGAACATCAGATGCGCGTCGAAGATCGCGGCTTCCGCTTCTCCGGCCTGGTCGGCTGCCGCGGCGCGGGCGGCATCGATGCGCTCGCGGGTGGTGGCGACGGCTGCAGCAAAGCGTTCCGCCTCGTGTGCCGGATCAGTCGGGGCAGCAGTGTCGTGCGGCTGTCCTGCTACGCGACGATCGAAGACGACGATTGTGCCAGCGGCGATGCCGTCGGCCGCCGGCGTGCCGCTCAGGGCCTGCCTGCTCATGCAGTCTCCTCGTGAAAGTTGCTTTCGACCAGGTCGCGGAGCGCAGCGATTGCCGCTTCCTCATCCTCGCCCTCGGCCCGGATCAGCACCTCGTGATCGTGCTCGATGCCGAGCGTCATCAGGCTGAGGATGCTCTTGGCATCGGCATCCCGCTTCGGATTGCGCGTCAGGTTCGTGAGCCGGACCGCCGATTTGAATGATGCGGCAGTACGGACAAACAACGCCGCCGGTCGAGCGTGGAGACCGGCCGGATGGGTGATTGTCAGGCGAGCTTCCTGCATGGCGGAATCATCCTTGTGCTATGGCGATACCTTCTGTAGATCCCTGGCTCCCAGCGCGGCAGCCGCGACGGCGTCGAGGTCGTTGCCGATCGACGCTTCGACCGCCGCCACGACTGCGCCCTCTACGAGCGGGGCATCGCTGAGGATGACCCTGGATTTAAGCGCGTCACCGGCCAGCTCGATGGCTGTCTCGGCGCTGAGGACGGCCGAGCCCAGGTCCATAAGGACGAGAATGCCGTCGCCAGCATCGGCGGCAGCAAGTGCCTCGCGGATGCCGTCCGGGTTTGTGCCGAGCTCGCCATCGGCTGTGCCGCCGACTGCACGAATGGCGACCATGCCGCCGGCCATCTGCTCGGCCATCTCGCGGACACCTTCGGCGAGCTGTCGGCTGTGGCTCACGATGACAATGCCAACCGGCATTGCGCCTCCTTATGGTGGTCGGGCCGGTGGCTAACCGGTACGATCGTTCACTGCGTCAGCGATGGCGCGGAGGAGATAGTAGGTGGATGTTGCGCCAGGGTCCTGATGGCCGATGCTGCGCTCCCCCAGATAGCTGGCGCGACCCTTAGTCGCCAGCATCGGGATTGTCGCTTCCATACCGATACGAGCAGCCTCGACAGCCTGATCGAGTGCGGCGCGTGGGGCGGTACCATCCGCGGCAGCTGCCTTCAGCGTGTCGACAACCGGCGAGAGCGCATCGACCATCGTCTTTTCATTCGTTGCGGCTTTGCCGCGCGCCTGGACTCCCTCAAGTGCCGCTGCCATGACAGCGGCGAGCTTCTCGGTATCGATTTCGTTGGAATCGCCGAGCGCCGTCGACGCTCGCAGGAAGGCCGTGCCATAGAGCGGCCCGGCGGCCCCGCCGACCGTTGAGATCAGTGTCATCGCGACGGTCTTTGTGACCGACGTCAGCGACTGATCCTCCAGATCGCGAACCTTCGCTAGCGCGGCTGTGAAGCCGCGGTTCATGTTCGTACCGTGGTCGCCGTCGCCGATGTCTGAATCAAGCTGCGTGAGCTCGGCAGCGTGTTCGGCCATGGTCGCCTGGATGCGCTCGACGATCGCGAGTCCCAGTCCTTCGGTATTGCCCATCAAGCCTCCTCATTCGTCGCGGGAATTGGCTATCAGACGCCCCAGCGCAATCCGGCTGTCAGGACCGGAGCATCCCACAGATCGATCAAGTCGTCGTTGACGCGCAGCAGGGTGATGGACGTGCCGGCCATTTCCAGCGAGGTGATGTAGTTGCCGACGAGCGAGCGGGCGATCGTGATGCCCTGACCACGCAGGATCTGATCGAGACGGCGATAGACGATGTAGAGCTCCATGAGCGGCGTGCCGCCCATGCCATTGACAAACGCCAGCACGCGGTCACCGGTCTTCAGCCCGAGATCCTCGACAATCGGCTTTGTCAGCATATCGACGATCTCGTCGGCCGGAGCGATCGGCATGCGGTGCCGACCCGGCTCGCCGTGGATGCCGATGCCGATCTCCATCTCATCCTCGGCGAGATCGAATGTCGGCTTGCCTGCCGCCGGGACGGTGCAGGAGGTCAGGGCCATGCCCATCGTGCGCACGTTGTCATTGACCGTTGTGCACATTGCGGTGACCTCGTCGAGGCTGGCCTTGCGCTCGGCAAGCGCGCCAGTAATCTTCTCGGCCAGCACGGTCCCGCCAACGCCGCGGCGCCCAGCCGTGTAGAGGCTGTCCTGGACGGCGACGTCGTCGTTGATCACGACGCTGCGCACCTCAATGCCCTCGGCCTGCGCCAGCTCGGCAGCCAGCTCAAAGTTCATCACGTCGCCGGTGTAGTTCTTGACGATATGGAGCACACCTGCGCCGCCATCGACCGCTTTCGTGGCGGCGAGCATCTGGTCCGGCACCGGCGAGGTAAACACTTCACCTGGGCAGGCGGCGTCGAGCATGCCCATGCCAACGAAGCCGCCATGGAGTGGCTCGTGGCCGCTGCCGCCCCCGGAGACGACACCGACCTTGCCGGAGATCGGCGCATCGGCACGCACAATGACCTTCAGATCGGTATCGACGCGTAGCAGATTTGGGTGAGCGGCTGCGACACCCTCAAGCGATTCACGGACGACGTCGTCAACCTGGTTGATGAGCTTCTTCACGGCTGCTCTCCATCCGTCTCTGCGGTGGCCCTGCCGTCGGTCGCATCTGCCCGCAGTGGGCCAACCGTGCTGAGGTGTTGTGTCGGGAAACCTCGGCCCGACACTACGTATCATGAGCGATTCGCGCCAATTACGCTAGTGGTCTGGCGAGAAGAGACATGTCTTGCATCGTCTGGAGGGCAATTCGCTATGGCCAGACGCTGGGTTTGTGTTGACAAGGGCCGTTTATTGGACTATCAGTAGCGTAATCCCTTCGTACGGACGGGCCGCTCGAGCGCGCACAGCAGGGACAGCGAGTCGGCTCTCCGCATCAGCGTCTGCCGGTAGCGGCCGACAGTCGAGTGGTGGCCATCATCCACCAGACCAGCGTCTGTGCGCATGCTCCGGGAGTCTGCCAGGAGGCCACTCGATTCGACCGATTGAGACGAGGCAGAAACATATCGAAAGGAGGGCATGATCCGCAGACTCCACGCCTGCGCAGTGCAGGCTCCGGTGACTGGCTCCGGTTCGAGCTTGCAGGCTCGATCAGCGCCGGCTGGCGACAGACACGCTCGCGATGCGAGTTGGGAGCAATGGGAGTACGTGGATGCGTCGAGATACAGTTGCTGCCAAACTATGGGCAGAGTTCGTTGGCACAGCGCTCCTCATCATCCTCGGTGACGGCGTCGTTGCCAATACCGTGTTTGCTTCTCGATTGGGCGTAGCGCCCGACAATCCGTGGGCCGGCTACAACTGGAACACGATCACCCTCGGCTGGGCATTCGCCGTCGTCATGGCGGTCTACGTCGCAGGTGGTATCACCGGTGCACACATCAACCCGGCCGTGACCGCCGCTGCTATGGCGCGCGGCACGCTGGATATGGTTACCGGTGTGCTGTACATGGTGGTCCAGGTTGCTGGCGGTTTTGTCGGCGCGTTCCTCGTCTGGGTGACCTACAAAGGCGACTTCGACGGCCAGGGCTGGAAGAACGTCTTCTATACCGGCCCGAGTACGCATTACGACGGGGCGACGTTCAACCAGTATTTCGCTGAGTTTATCGGTACGTTCATGCTGGTCCTGCTGATCTACGCGATCGTCGACAACATCCGCAATGTCGGACCAGGTGCGAACCTCTGGCCGTTCATGGTCGGTATGGCCGTGCTGGCGATTGGTCTCTCACTCGGCGGCCCGACAGGTTACGCAATCAACCCCGCCCGTGACTTCGGGCCGCGCCTCTTCTCCGGCATCTTCCTGTCAGGAGATGACACGGCCTTCAAGGATTCGTATTTCCTTGTCCCGATCATCGGGCCATTACTCGGCGGTATTGCGGGTGCGTTCTTCTATGACTTCCTGGTGAAGCCGATGCTTCCACTCCCGAAGGAAGAGGAGCCGGAGCCTCGCGGCGCAGATGTTGCGCACGAGCCAGCAGGCGACTAGCACCTGCCGGAGCGGTCGCGTTGTAGCGGCCGCTCCAACCTCACTGTCCCGACAGGCGGCAAACACGCCAAGCAAGAGTCGGACATCGTCGTCCGGCGCGTCAGTCGAGGGAGGGACTCCATGTCAGACAGAAAATACGTAGCGGCGATCGATCAGGGGACGACGAGTACCCGCTGCATGATCTTCGATCACTCCGGTAATGTCATTTCCGTTGAACAAAAGGAGCATGAGCAGGTCTTCCCACGTCCGGGATGGGTTGAGCACCGGCCCGGCGAGATCTGGCAGCGCACGCAGGAGGTTATCCAGGGCGCGCTATCCAAGAGCCTCGTCCGCAGGGACGACATCGTTGCGGTCGGCATCACCAACCAGCGTGAAACGACGGTCGTCTGGGACAAGCGCACAGGCGAGCCGCTCTACAACGCGATCGTCTGGCAGGACACGCGGACCGACCAGATCGTCAATGAGCTGGCCAAAGATGGCGGACAGGACCGCTTCCGCGACAAGTGCGGTCTGCCGCTGGCGACCTACTTCTCCGGCCCGAAGGTCCGCTGGATCCTCGACAACGTCGCCGGTGCCCGCGAGGCGGCCGAGGCTGGCAACGCGATCTTCGGCAACATCGACAGCTTCCTGACCTGGTGGCTAACGGGTGGGCCGGACGGTGGTATTCATATCACCGATGTCACCAACGCTTCGCGCACGATGCTGATGAATCTCGAGACGCTCGACTGGGACGATGAGCTGCTCGATGCGATCGGCGTCCCGCGCCAGATGCTGCCGGAGATCCGCTCCTGCAGTGAGGTGTACGGAGATGTGAAGGGCGGTGCCCTGGATGGCACGCCGGTCGCCGGCATCCTGGGTGACCAGCAGGCGGCGACGATGGGCCAGGTCTGCTTTGGTGTCGGCGAGGCGAAGAACACGTACGGTACCGGCAACTTCATGATCTACAACACCGGCGCTGATCTCGTGCCGTCGAAGAGCGGCCTGCTGACGACCGTGTGCTACAAGCTCGGCGACCAGCCGGCCGTCTACGCGTTGGAGGGCTCGATCGCCGTCACCGGCTCGCTCGTCCAGTGGCTGCGCGACAATCTCGGGCTGATCAAGAGCGCGCCCGAGATCGAGGACATGGCCAAGACGGTCGAGGACAACGGCGGCATCTACTTCGTTCCGGCCTTCTCCGGCCTGTTCGCCCCCTACTGGCGCAGCGACGCGCGCGGCGCGATCGTCGGCATGACCCGCTACGTCAACAAGGGCCATCTGGCTCGCGCGACCCTCGAGGCGACCGCCTACCAGACCCGCGAGGTTGCCGACGCGATGGAGAAGGACTCTGGCTCGCATCTCGCCGAGCTGAAGGTTGACGGTGGCATGGTCTACAACGACCTGCTGATGCAGTTCCAGTCGGACATCCTCGGCGTGCCGGTGGTGCGGCCGAAGGTGGCCGAGACGACGGCGCTCGGCGCGGCCTACGCGGCCGGGCTGGCGACTGGCTTCTGGGGCAGCCTCGACGATCTGCGCCAGAACTGGAACGAAGACAAGCGCTGGGAACCGCGTATGAGCGAGGAGCAGCGTGAGAAGCTCTATCATGACTGGAAGCGCGCCGTTGAGCGCACGTTCGACTGGGTCGAATCGTAGGCAACGATGAGGGCCTGAGACGGGACGCGAGCCGCGTGGCTCGCGTCCCGTTCTCTTCTCCGAATGCGGCAATGCAGAGAGTAGACCACCTCGTCGATAATGAACCGGCCCGCGTATTTGATGCGAGCAACACCAGCGAGGGCGGCGGAACAAGGAGTGGACAATGCGCAGGGACGAGCAGCTTGAACGACTGGATCGCATCTTCGATGTGCTGGTAATCGGCGGTGGCGCGACCGGCCTCGGTGTCGCGCTTGATAGCGCATCCCGTGGCTACGCAACGCTGCTCGTTGAGGCTCGCGATTTCGCGCAGGGCACGAGCTCACGCAGCACCAAGCTTGTCCACGGCGGAGTGCGCTATCTGGAGCGTGGTGACATCAAGCTGGTGTACGAAGCACTCCACGAACGTGGCCGCCTGATCCGCAACGCTCCGCATCTTGTCCATGAGCTGCGCTTTCTCGTACCGGCGTATTCTGCATGGCAGATCCCGTATTACGGCATTGGGCTGAAGGCGTACGACATCCTCGCCGGCCGCCTGGGGCTGTCGCGCTCCACGGTGGTGGGTAAGAAAGGTGCGACCCACCTTGTGCCGACGATTGCGCAAGATGGACTCAAAGGCGGTGTCATCTATAGCGATGCGCAGTTCAATGACACCCGGCTGGCGATGATCCTCGCCCGTACGGCTGTCGAGCACGGCGCGACGATCCTCAACGACGCGCCGGTGCGCTCGCTGAAGAAAGATCGTGGCCGGATTGTCGGCGCGGTAGTCGAGGATACCGTGAGCGGCAGGACCTACGACATTCGCGCGCGCGCCGTTGTCAATGCGACTGGCGTGTTCAGCGACGCGATTCGCCAGATGGACGAGCCTGATACGAAGCCGATGATGGCGCCGAGCCAAGGCGTCCATCTGATCCTCGATCGCAGCTTTTTGCCGTCAGATGCCGGCATCCTCATCCCGAAGACCGACGACGGTCGCGTTGTCTTCATCATCCCCTGGCAGGGACACACGCTCGCCGGTACGACCGATACCGAGCTTCCCCATCCGGAGCTGGAGCCGACGGCGCACGACGATGAGATTGATTTCATCCTTGAGCATGTCGATCGCTACCTCACGCGCCGCCCGACACGCGCTGATGTGCGGGCTGTGTTCGCCGGGTTGCGCCCGCTGGTGCGGCCGGCGGATGACGGCGAATCGACGGCAGCACTTTCGCGCGACCACACGCTCGTCGAGAGCCGCGCCGGGCTGGTGACGATCGTTGGCGGGAAGTGGACGACCTACCGACGGATGGCGCAGGACACGGTCGACCATGTCGCCGGAGTCGCGGCGCTGCCGAAGCGCGCATGCCTGACGGCCGATATGCCGCTGGTTGGCGCGACGTCACGGGTGCCGCGCTGGATGGAGTTTGGGGCGACAGCTGATGAGGTCGCCGAGTTCGAACACGAATACAGCGGCGACGTGCATCCCCGCCTGCCATACAACATGGCGATGGCTGCCTACGTCATTGAGAAGGAGATGCCGGTGCGGCTTGAGGATGTCCTCGCCCGCCGCTTGCGCGCGCTCTTCCTTGATGCTGAAGCCGCAATCGAGGCCGCGCCGCGCGTCGCCCAGCTGATGGCATCAATTCAAGGGCACGATGCCGATTGGGTCGCTGCGGAGGTGGCGCAGTTCACTGCGCTGGCCCGCGAGCACTACATGGTGCACGACACGGCTGGTGCCGAGGCGTGATACGGGCCTGTTGACATCGAGAGCATGTGCCTTCGCTACATGAAGAGCTTCCAGGAATCCGGAGTTGTGCCGGGGAACTGGTAGGCATAGTCGAGCGCATGGGCGTGGGGGTTCATCGCACCGGACGCGATTCGGGCGGCAAGGTACTTCACGAGATAGACGACATCATCACGCTCGGCGATCTCGTCGAAGGTGAAGAAGCGCGCATCGTCGTTCTCGTGGCCATCGGCCGCCGGCTCGCCGGCGACATGCTCCAGATACCAGAGGACATAGGTATCGTTGTGCGGGCCGTCGTAGCGCGTGCGGACGCCGACGATGCCGACTGGCCGAGCTTCGACGCTCGTCTCCTCACGAACCTCGCGCGCGGCCGCGACATCCAGCGTCTCGCCCGGGTCGAGGAGTCCGCCCGGCAGCATGTAGCGCCCCTGTGTTGGCCCGTACCTCATGCGCACGACCAGCAGCGAGCTCTCGCGTACCACGAGCGCGCCGACCGACGTCACATTGCGCGGGTGATCGTCACTGCCATCAGACATCGACCGTCCCTTTCGACTACTCCCCGAACGCAGATGTCGGGCGTGCTTTCACGCCCGACATATCATGCGCGATGAGCGCAACGCATGGGATGCGTCGCTGATTACTGGACTCGCACTCGGTAGATGTACTCGGTAAACTGATCGCCCTGGTCTTCGGTGCCCTTGACCGCTGGCCAGGTCACGCGGGCAAAGACGAGATACTCGCCCGGCGGGACCGACAGTGCGACGCTAATGTCTGCGCCTTCGATCGTCTGACTGATGAGCGGGTCTGTTTGCGGGACGAACGCCAGCGCGTTCTCTGGAATGCCCTGCTCATTTGTCGGCGTCGCCACGTTGCCTTCGGCTGTGTACACCTTCAGATCTGTTGTCTGCGGAGTCGGGCTGTTCTGCTCGAAAAAGAGCCGGAACTGCTCGCCGGACACTGCCGTCGCGAATGACGGATCAAGCTTGATGTAGGGCGCGGTCGCCTTACCGCCGGAGTTCGCCTCCGCCTCCCACCAGTTGAACGAACCGACGCCCGCGTACGCCTCCGAGCGGCTGGTGAGCGTCAGCAGCGTTGAGGTGGGCGGGAAGATCACGTTTTCGCCGGTCGGCGGTGTTGGCAGCGTAACTTCCTCGTTCGGGCCGATCGTTGCCGGCGGCTGGGTGGGTCCTGGCGTCGAGGTCGGCAGGTTGGCGAATGCCGTGGCTGTGCCAGAAACCTCGGTGCGGCGCGCCTCCAGCGTTGGGTTGACTGTCGGGCTCCAGCCCGGTGGGATCGGCGTGAATGTCTCGCGCGACACGACCTGGGTGGTTGGTCCGTCATCGTCATCGCCCATGCAGGCCTGCAATGTCAGGGCAAACAGCGCGGCGAGCGCGATCAGGATGCCAACGCGAACGGCGCGTGTCGGCGATTGGTGGTTCTGCGTTTCGTGGGCTGACAAATGCGTTCCTCGTCGTTCGAAGCCGTGCTCCCGGCGGACGCGGGGCCGTCGGCTAGTATAACGAGTGGGCCACGCTCAGGTTACGTTCAGGCCATTTCTCACGGGCCTCATCCGCCGCTCCACGCTCTCTACCCAACTAGCCCGATCCGATCTCGAACAGAGCGCAATGTCATGAATGCTATGTCTTGCGTTGACGGTCTCCATCGGACGACTCTATACTCCTCTCGACGCACGCAACATATTTGATGTGAAAGGAGCCTGACCAAATCGACAGAGACAGTGCACCGACTCACCAGAGTTGACCTGGCGGTGCACGACTTCAGCGAGTGACCTGTGTGAATCGCAGGTCGGGGACGGCCAGCGAGTGCGTCGCTGGCTGTGTGGTGAGGTAAGGGAATTGCAATCATGAAACGACCCTCACGGGTATTGCGGATCGTTGCGTCGCTCGGGATGCTAATCAGCATGCTGGCGGCGTTCGGACCGACAGGCGCGATTGCTGCGACGGACCCCGGCTTTGAGCCGGGAGTTGCGCCGAGCAATCTGCTGTTCGATATCGACGGCGCGCAAGAGGTTTACTTTCCGTGGGTATATAACGACGACAACTTCGGCCTCGGCGACGCAAACGGCACAGTTTCTATTCAGAATCTGACCCATGCCGATGGCTATGTCTTCTTCTACGTCGGCAACGGCGACGGCTATGACTACACGACCTACGCCTACCTGGCGGCAGGCGCGTCGAAGTCATTCTCGGCGGACGCCATCGGCGTTCCTTCGCCGGGTGCGCCGGTTGTTGCCGCACTGTATGCCGGTACGATCACCGGCTCGCAGCAGGGCTCAGCCATCGTCTGCGAGTGGGAGTACGGCGTTGACATCGACGGCGACGGCGACGCTTCAGACTGCGTCCCGGTCGAGACACGCGAAGATGTCACCTACCTGCTTCCGCTGTGGGCTGGCGGCGTGGTGAAGTCGGCTGTGGCCGGCGCGAGCCTGCCGTACACCACATCGGCGGACACCGCTGTTTCCGGCTACAACGGCCTGAGCGGTGCTGAGGTCGGTCAGTTCGACCAGCACTATCTGCCGCTGGTGCAGACCAACGGTGGACCGGGTGGCCCGTGGGACACGCGCGTGACCGTCGCCAATCTGCGTGGCGATGCGAACGCTGCCGTGACCCTGCGCTTCTTCCCGAATGACGGCGACGGCTCCGGCTCGCTGCAGACCGGCTGGCAGGAGAACGTCCTGGTCAATGCCGGTGACGTCTATCAGACGACACTGTCCGATCTGGTTCCTGAGGGCTGGACCGGTTCGCTGCACATCTACTCCGATACGGCCGTGGGTGTGATCGCTGACCGCTACAAGGTCGGCACCGACATGTGGCTGACCAACACCGGTAGCAATGCCAACTTCGAGTGGGGCAACTCACTGGAGGGCATCTTCTCCGGTCAGTACATCCTGTTCGCGCCGATGGTCTACATGGACTACAACGGCTGGAACACCGGCTTCTCGGTGGCGAACCTCGTCCCGACCGATAACAACGTCAACATCCAGTACGTCCACAACGGCAACGCGATTCAGGTCCTCACGCAGCGGATCGCTGCGCACGGCATGGTGACCGCCTACCGGCCGTCGTCGCCGTCGCAGGACCAGAATCAGCAGAACCCGATGTACGACCAGATCGCGGGTGCGCTGATCCTGTCCGACTACCCGGTTGCCGCGGCGGTTGACGCGGTCAAGTACTTCGGTAACGACAACAACGTCGGCCAGGCCATGAGCTACAACGCGACCGCCAATCTGTCGGTTGCGCAGTCCATGCCGCTGGTGCAGAAGGGCAACCCATCGACGGGCATGGGCGCCACGTCCGGCCTGACGCTGCTGAACCCGCTGCCGCTGCCGAACTCGATGACGGTGAGCTGGCTGAACCAGTCCGGCTTCAACGCTGCCAACTTCGGCACGTCAACCCTGACTGTTCCGGCCCAGTCCATCGGTGTTGCCTACACGATGACGCAGCACAATCTGCCGAACGGCTACTACGGCTCGGCAGTCGTGCACGCGAATCTGCCGTTCGCGATGACCTCTGGCAACGTTGACTACCAGGTCGACGGCGACGGCTCGGTCATCTGGAATGGCTACAACCCGTGCGGTCAGTTCCGCGCGTTCGGTAGCGACTGCGTCTTCGGCTGGCCCGAAGAGGATGCCTCTGGCTCGCTAACCAAGACTGTCCTCGATGAGAACGGCGATCCCGTCGTTGGCGCTGAGGTTGAGGTTACGGGCGAAGATGTCAACGGTGACGACTTCCTGAGCATCGGCGTGACCGATGTGGATGGCTCGATCACCTTCGCGGTTGTTCCGGGCGTCTATGCCATCGAGATCACCGCACCGCCGGCTGATGCTGTCTTCGGTGATGGCTCCGACCTGTCCGACAGCGACGTTATCGTCGCCGAGGATGCGGAAGTTACCGTTGTCAACAACGTTGTGCTGCTGGAGTTCGGCTCGCTGACGAAGGTCGTTGAGGATGGCGACGGCAACCCGATCTCGGGTGTCTCCATCTCGGTGACTGGCGAGGACGAAATCGGCGGTACCTACGAGCAGACCGGCACGACCAACGCTGACGGCGAGGTCATCTTCGAGGACCTCATCCCGGGCACCTACGACATCGAAGTGACGGCCCCGCCGGCCGGCGCGATCTTCGGTGAAGGCTCGGACCTCTCCGATGAGGATGTCGTTGTCGATGACGGCGAAGATATCACGGTCACGAACGTCGTCGACCTTGTGCCGCTGGAAGCCACGATCGTCAAGACCGTCGTCGTTGACATCGAAGGTGTTCTGACGCCGGTCGTGGGCCTGACGGTTGCGATCTTCCCGGGTGATAGCTGCCCACTGATCGATGTCGCAGCTGATCTGAGCCTCGCCATTGGTCAGGGCGTGACCACTGCCGACGGCACTGTCGAGATCACCGTGCCGGTTGAGGCCGAGGGCTCGACTGTCTGTCTGACAGTCGTTGACCTGGCCGGCATTGCCGTCTCGATCGACACCGGTGTGCTGCTTGAGGCCGGCGCTGTCATCGAGCTGCAGAACGAGATCGGCCTGGATGTTGAGCTGCCTGGCACGATCCTGAAGACGGTAACCAACACGCTTGAAGCCGTTCTGGGTGGCGTGCAGGTGTACGTCTATGCAGGGATCCTCTGCCCGGCTGTCGGTGACACGGTCGACGCGAACCTTGCTGTGACGTCCGGCATCACAAACATCCTCGGTCAGGTGACGCTTGCGCTGCCGGCCGGCGATGGTTACTGCCTGGTCGTGACCGACGAGGAGGGCGAGGTCGTCTCGGTCGATACCGATCTGGAAGTCTCGTTCCTGTCGCCGCTGACGCTGACCAATGTGATTGACCTGGATCTGGGCGCCGCGCTCGGCGTTCTGGACATCCACCTGATCTCGAACCTGCTCAGCCCGCTTGTTGACCTCTACATCTTCGAGGGCAGCACGTGCGCTGGCACGCTCGATCCGGCGGATGCAGATCATACGCTGCTGGATGTCGATGCCTCGGTGAGCCTGACGATCCTCGCTGGTGACTTCTGCATCGGCGTCGATCTGCTCGGCGACGGCACGATTGACCTCTCCGCCAGCGGCAACCTCGCGGCCGGTGATCCGGCCGAGAGCGGCCTGCTGAGCGCTGATGTCGTCCTGAATCTCCTGCTGGGGATCATCGACATCAACCTCGATATCTAGTCGTCTCCCACTCGTGACGACGGACGACCCCCGGGCAACCGGGGGTCGTCTCTTTGTCTGCGCTCTGCCACACTCCTCTGATCTCCCCACGTCCTAGCCCCCAGCACCGGGCCACCACCCGCGCCTTCCACTCGCCAGCCACGAGCCGATAGCACCCACGCGCCCCGGTCATTTGTCTGGCGCGCGTATCGGCAATGATCGCATCCACGCTCGATAAACAAGTATTACGCGAGATGCGCCCAGAATGGCTCTGACAACATTGTCATGTCTATTCAGCGACTTTTCAGGGCTCGGTTCGTTAAGACTTTGGCTCAGGTTCGGCGATAGCACCGAGGGGCGACGGGCCGTAGGCAAGTGTTGCCGCTGCGACATCACGCGTCGTACCTGTGCTCGATGCGCCGAACGTGGGTAGGCGGCCTGGTTTTGCCGGAAGGAGGCCAAGAGTGACGGCGTTTCTGCCCCGTCATTGGTTGGTTCATCAGGGCTGGCCCGTCCGGGAGCAGACAGGAAGTTTGGGCGCATTGTGCGCATCGCGTCAAACGAAAGAGGTTGAGCGATCATGAAGCGACCGTCACGGTTTCTTCGGGTCGTAGCGACGCTGGGCATGCTGGCAGGGATGCTGGCGGTCTTCGGTGCGTCACCGGCAGCTGCCGCGTCCGACCCGGGCTTCACGCCAGGGGTCGATCCGGGCAATCTGCTCTTCAGCATCGGCGGTGCCCAGGAGGTCTACTTCCCATGGGTCTATAACAACGATAACTTCGGTCTCGGCGAGGCCGACGGATCGGTCTCGATCCAGAACCTCACGCATTCCGACGGCTACGTGTTCTTCTACGTCGGTAATGGCGACGGCTTTGATTACACAACCTACGCCTACCTGGCGGCGGGTGCGTCGAAGACCTTCTCGGCAGACGCCATTGGCGTTCCTGAGCCGGGTGCGCCGGTTGTTGCCGGGCTGTATGCCGGCACGATCACCGGCACCTTCGAGGGCACCACAACCGTCTGCGAGTGGCAGTATGGCGTTGACATCAATGGTGACGGCGATGCAGAGGACTGCGTCCCGGTCGACACGATCAGCAACAAGACCTACCTGATCCCGCTGTGGGCGGGTGGCCTGGTCAAGTCGGCTGTGGCTGGCGCGGGCCTGCCATACACCACTTCGGCGGACACCTCGGTTTCGGGCTACAACGGCCTGAGCGGTGCTGAGGTGCAGTTCGACCTCACCGACGACATCGCTGATGGCGTCTATCTGCCGCTGGTTCAGACGAACGGCGGACCGGGCGGCGCGTGGGATACCCGCGTGACCGTCGCCAACCTCGGCGTTGATGCCAACGCCGCGGTGACGCTGCGCTTCTTCCCGAACGACGGCGATGGCTCCGGCTCGCTGCAGACCGGCTGGCAGCAGAACGTCCTCGTCAACGTCGGCGACGTTTACCAGCTGACCCTCTCGGACTATGTCCCCGAAGGCTGGACCGGCTCGGTCCACATCCTCTCGGATGACAAGATCGGCGCGATCGCTGACCGCTACAAAGTCGGCACCGATATGTGGCTGACCAACATCGGCAGCCAGGCTAACTTCGAAGTCCAGCCCGGCTCGTACTGCGGCGAGGGTGGCTGTGGCGTCGATATCGACGGCGGTCTGTTCTCTCCGTTCTCCGGCCAGTACGTTCTGTTCGCCCCGACGGTGTACATGGACTACAACGGCTGGAACACCGGCTTCTCGGTGGCCAACCTGGTTGACACGGACAACAACGTCAACATCCAGTACGTCCACAACGGCAACGCGATCCAGGTGCTATCGCAGCGGATCGCCGCGCACGGCATGATCACGGCCTATCGACCGAGCGCCCCGGCGCAGGACCAGAATCAGCAGAACCCGATCTTCGATCAGGTCGCGGGTGCGCTGATCCTCTCGGACTATCCGGTTGCGGCGGCCGTCGATGCCGTCAAGTACTTCGGCAACGATGACAACGTCGGTCAGGCGATGACCTATAACGCGACCGCCAACCTGTCGGTTGCGCAGGCAATGCCGCTGGTCCAGAAGGGCAACCCGTCCACGGGCATGGGTGCCACGTCCGGCCTGACGCTGCTGAACCCGCTGCCGATCCAGAACTCGATGCACATCAGCTGGCTGAACCAGTCCGGCTTCAACGCTGCCAACTTCGGCACGTCGACGCTGGTTGTTCCGGCCCAGTCGATTGGCATCGCCTACACGATGACGCAGCACAATCTGCCGAACGGCTACTACGGCTCGGCAATCGTGCACGCGAATCTGCCGTTCACGATGACGTCCGGCAACGTTGACTATCAGGTCAATGGCGACGGCTCGGTCATCTGGAATGGCTACAACCCGTGCGGTCTCTTCCGCGCCTTCCAGTACGACTGTGTCTGGGGCTGGCCGGATCAGCCGACAACAGCGAGCCTGACCAAGTTCGTTGAGGACACGAACGGGAACCCGGTCGTCGGCGCGACCGTCGAAGTGACCGGCACCGATGTCAACGGCGACTATGCCGACTTCTCCGGCCAGACCGGGGCGGACGGCTCGATTGAGTTCCACGTCGTCGCCGGCACCTACGCCATCAATGTGACGGCCCCGCCGGCCGGATTCATCTTCGGCCCGACCTCCGACCTCAGCGACCTGAACATCCTTGTTCCGGAGGGCGCGGACATCTCACGCACGAACGTCGTTGAGCTGATCGCGCTGACTGCGACGATCACCAAGACGGTCGTGATGGAAGAGCAGAGCGAAGTCAACCCGGCGGCGGTCACGCCTGTCGCAGGCATGACGGTCGCGATCTTCCCGAACGCGTCCTGCCCGGCCTTCGGCTCAACGCCGAGCCTTGATGGCGCGCTGGCGAGCGGTGAGACCGACGCCAACGGCGTGGTTGCGCTCAGCTTCTCCGTCGCGGCAAACGGCTCGACAGTCTGCCTGGTCGTTATTGACGCCAGCGGCGAGGTCATCTCGCGGGACCTCGATCTGACCTATATGCCGGGAGACACCGACGATCTCCTGAATACGCTCGATAGCGGCGCGGGTCCGGTCGAGTTGCCGGCAACGGCGCTGAAGACCGTTCGCGTTGGAAGCGAGACTGGCCCGTTTGCGGTCGGCACGCAGGTCGCCATCTTCGCATTCGAGAGCTGCCCAGTGATGGGCTCGACGCCGGATCTTGACGACGCGCTGGCCACCGCGGTGACGGACGTGAACGGCGTCGCGACGCTGGTCTTCCCAGCCGACACGATCTGCATCGTCGTCCTCGACGCGAGCGGCAAGGTCATTGATATCGACACCGATGCTGATGGCTGGACGTTCGAGGCGGGCGAGACGGCAAACTTCCTGAATATCATCCAGAGTGAGCCGACGCCGCAGGCCATCCTGGATATCCATGTGCAGGGCGCTCCGGTCGGCGGCTTCAACATCTACGTCTTTGAATCCACCTGCCCGGCAAACCCGACACCGGGCGGGGCGACCCAGTCGGCGCTGGCTGAGCGCTCCTCGGCGCGGTTCACAGTCACTGCTGGCGCGTTCTGCGTCGGTGTTGACTTCGATCGCAACGGCACGATCGACCTGTATGACGGCGGCACGATCGCAGCTGGTGATCCGGCTGAGAACGGCACCGCCAACTCGGATGTCGTGATTCGCAGCGCGACCGGCGGCAATCCGGCCGAGATCATCATCCAGCCGTAAGCGCATCCGCTGCTCTGGCAGCTGAACGCTGAGGACGCCTCCGTTTGCGCGGGGGCGTCCTTTCTTTTGCGGATACTGAGCGTCGGCGAGCGAAGGAGCACGAACGCATCCCCAGGATTAACCGGCTCCCTTTCCGACGAACGCGTTGAGTTCCTTTCGAATCAGGAGACAGAATCTGCGTGTGAGACCGTGGCGAGCGGCAGAAACGAACCAATCGGATTCATTCTGCTCGCAAAAGCAGGAGCAACGCGAGTCAGTCTGTCACATACGCTGGGTGCCGCAAATAGTTCCCGTGGCCGTCCCGATGTGACGCTCGCGGAATCTGCTGTCATCGATGCAACCACCGCGCGTCTCGTGCGTTAATACTTTGAGTCACGCGGATCCAGAGTATGGGAATTGCCGAGGGGTTAGACAATGCTTGTCTTGACTAGGCCCGAACGCACGTCTATACTCAATCCGCTGTACGTGTACGAACGGCAGAAGAGCGTCGGAAGGAGGCGGTTGGCGGCGAAATCCGCTTCTGGTTGGTTTGTCGACGACTGCCCGTGGGCGCACGGGCTACGGGTTCCAGCACATTGTGTGCTGGGCGTGCAACTAAGGGGATGAGCAAACATGAAGAAGCCCTCACGGTTTCTTCGGGTGGTAGCCACCCTGGGCATGCTGGCGGGGTTGTTGGCGGTCTTTGGCGCTGCGCCGGCCGCTGCTGCATCGGATCCGGGGTGGACCCCGGGCGTGCGGCCGGACAATACCCTGTTCAGTCTTGACGGTGCCCAGGAAGTCTATTTCCCGTGGGTGTACAACAACGACAACTTCGGCCTCGGCGAGGCTGACGGATCGGTCACGATCCAGAACCTGACGCACGAGGACGGCTATGTCTTCTTCTACGTCGGCAACGGCGATGGCTGGGACTACTCGACCTACGCCTATCTCGCCGCTGGTGCGTCGAAGACCTTCTCGGCGGACGCCATCGGCGTTCCGGAGCCGGGTGCCCCGGTCGTCGCTGGCCTCTACGCCGGCACCGTGTCGGGGAACGTCCAGGGTAGCAAGATCGTCTGCGAGTGGCAGTACGGCGTTGACATCAATGGCGACGAAGACGCGGAGGACTGCGTTGAGGTCGACACCTACGCCGGCAAGACCTACCTGATCCCGCTGTGGGCTGGTGGCCTGGTCAAGTCGGCTGTGGCTGGCGCGGGCCTGCCGTACACGAGCTCGGCCGACACCTCGGTGTCCGGCTACAACGGCGTCTCGGGCGCTGAGGTCTATCCGGACCTCTACGATGATTACGCCGACGGCGTCTACATCCCGCTGGTCCAGACCAACGGTGGCCCGGGCGGCGCGTGGGATACCCGCGTGACTGTGGCCAACATGGGCTACGATGCCAACGCGGCGGTGACGCTGCGCTTCTTCCCGAACGATGGCGACGGCTCCGGCTCGCTGCACACCGGCTGGCAGGAGAACATCCTCGTCAACGTTGGCGATGTCTACCAGATCACCCTCTCGGACCTCGTTCCGGAAGGCTGGACTGGTAACGTTCACATCCTGTCGGATGACGCCGTTGCGGCGATCGCTGATCGCTACAAGGTCGGTACCGACATGTGGCTGACGAACATCGGCAGCCAGGCCAACTTCGAGGTTCAGGACGACTCATACTGCGGCGAGTGCGAGGGCTACTTTGACGGTGGCCTCTACTATCCGTTCGCCGGACAGTATGTGCTGTTCGCCCCGACGGTGTACATGGACTACAACGGCTGGAACACCGGCTTCTCGGTGGCCAACCTGGTGGACATGGACAACAACGTCAACATCCAGTACATCCACAACGGCAACGCGATCCAGGTCGTGACGCAGCGCCTGTCGGCGCACGGCATGCTGGTCGCCTACCGTCCGTCGGCGCCGTCGCAGGACCAGAACCAGCAGAACCCGATGTACGATCAGGTCGCTGGTGCGCTGATCCTCTCGGACGCGCCGGTCGCGGCGTCGGTTGACGCGGTCAAGTACTTCGGCAACGACAACATGGTCGGCCAGGCCATGACCTACAACGCCACGGCGAACCTGAGCTTCGGCCAGGCGATGCCGCTGGTGCAGAAGGGCAACCCGTCGACGGGCATGGGTGCCACGTCGGGCCTGACCATGCTCAACCCGCTGCCGCTGTCGAACTCGGTCAAGATCCTCTGGCTGAACCAGTCTGGCTTCAACGCCAGCAACTTCGGCACGTCGACCCTGACGATTCCGGCCCAGTCGATCGGCATTGCCTACACCATGACGCAGCACAACCTGCCGAATGGCTACTACGGCTCGGCGGTCGTGCACGGTACCCTGCCATTCACGATGACCTCCGGCAACGTCGACTACCAGGTCGACGGTGACGGCTCGGTCATCTGGAACGGCTACAACCCGTGCGGCCAGTTCCGCGCCTTCCAGAACTGGGACGGCCCATGCCTCTTCGGGCAGTTCAACTCCGACTTCGACTCGGTGCTGATCAAGCGTGTCGTCGACGAAGAAGGCAACCCGCTTGAGGATGTCGATGTGACAATCACCGGCTACAGTGTCGACGGTTATTACATCAACGAGACATACTCCACGTTTTCTGACGGCGAGGTCTGGTTCTACGTCCCCGCCGGCATCTACGACATCTCGGTCGACGGTGACGATGCCGCAGAAGCAATTGACTACACGATGGAATGCCGCATGGACTGGGATACCTCAGACCTGTCCGATGACAACGTGGCAGTGCCTGAGTACCAGGATGTTGAAGTCACCAACGTGATCAACTGCGACGAGGAAGTGGTTAACGCAGGCGGAAACTAATCTGTTCATTACCCCGCTTGCGGGCGACTGAATAGAGCGCTTCCGACTTCGTGGAGCAAGCGGCGCCCTCTGGCGAAAGCCAGGGGGCGTCGCTTTTTTTGAGCGTTGCGGTGGACTGGCAGTGTGCAGATGGTGGGGGCGCTGGCGCGGTATCTGGCTTCGCCAAACGTTTCACAGAACATGCCTCGGCTTGTCCTCGAGGGGTGCCCTCTGGGCCGCGGCGACTCTTCCTTCACGGATATGCAGCTTCTCGAAGCGCGGCGATGCGCGCGCCCCCTCCGTATGGGACATGACCCGGCCTGTCCATCGCCGTGAGGCGATCCTTCCGTGCTAAATGATCGTGCCTCCAGCCTTCGCAATCGACGCGGGAACCCCACGTTGACGGGGCGGAAACGCTCTAAGCAGGTGGATCGACGCCGTCCCACGCGTGGCCGAGTACGCGCTGATCGGCCCGGAAGGATCGCCTCACGGCGATGGACAGGCCGGGTCCTGTCCCTACGACACGATTCAATGGCGGCTCGCTCGCCTCGCAACATCAGTGCGGGCGAATACTCAAGAAGACAGGACTGGGGAAAGGCTTCCGGCCTTTTCTGGATGTCGGGCAGCCGGGCTGTGCAACCGTCGCGGTGTTCGTTCGTTGAAGAGAGTGCAGGACATGGAGCTGCGCGGCGAAGCTCGCTTCGGCGAGGTTCCGCAGCGCAGAATTGGACGGCTCCGGTGCCGTGGGCGGCGCGACAGAACGGGTTACACGACCGGACGTTCGCGTTGACATTGGCCGAACGGCGTTCATATACTCCGGTTTGCGCCTGAGTTGCGTACATACTGTGTGGGGTAGCGAAAGGAGACGCGTAGCGATGGAGCGCGCCTGCCAGGGTGGTGTTCTGAGCGGCAGGCAATCAACGGCCATCACCGGGAAGTGTGCTTGCGGTGAGGGTAATAATCGTATTGACAAGCACAATGTCGCTAAGGAGAACCAGAGTTGAAGAAGCCCTCGCGGGTTCTACGGGTGGTAGCCACCCTGGGTATGCTGGTCGGGCTGCTCGCCGCATTCGGCGCGTCGCCGGCCGCCGCCGCCTCGGATCCGGGCTGGACCCCGGGTATCAATCCGGGTGCCAGCAAGCTGCTGTACACCGTCGGCGGTGCCCAGGAAGTCTATTTCCCGTGGGTCTATAATAACGATGATTTCGGCCTCGGTGAGGCGGACGGATCGATTTCGATCCAGAACCTCTCGCCGGCTCCAGGCTACGTCTTCTTCTATGTCGGTAACGGCAACGGCTACACCTATTCGACGTATGCCTACCTGGCTGGTGGCGCCTCGAAGACCTTCTCGGCGGACGCCATCGGCGTTCCTGAGGCGGGTGCCCCGGTCGTCGCTGCTGTTTATAGCGACATTCGCGTTCCGGGCTCGGTCACTGGCACGACGACCGTCTGCGAGTGGCAGTACGGCGTTGACATCGACGGCGACGGCGATGCGTCAGCGTGCGTTGAGGTCCAGACTTACGCCGACGTCAACTACATCGTTCCGCTGCAGGCAGCTGGCGTCGCCAAGTCGGCTGTGGCCGGCGCGAGCCTGCCGTACACCTCGTCGGCCGACACCGCTGTTTCGGGCTACAACGGCCTGAGCGGTGCTGAGGTTGGCCAGTTCGACGAGCACTATCTGCCGCTGGTTCAGACCAACGGCGGCCCGGGCGGTGCCTGGGATACCCGCGTGACCGTCGCCAACCTGCGTGGCGATGCGAACGCTGCCGTGACCCTGCGCTTCTTCGCCAATGACGGCGATGGCTCGGGCTCGCTGCAGACCGGCTGGCAGGAGAACGTCCTGGTGAACCCGGGCGCTGTCTACCAGATCACGATGTCTGACTACGTGCCGGAAGGCTGGACCGGTAACGTCCACATCTACTCCGACACGGCTGTTGGCGCGATCGCTGACCGCTACAAGGTCGGCACCGACATGTGGCTGACCAACATCGGCAGCAACGCCAACTTCGAGTGGGACAACTCGCTCTACGGCATCTTCTCCGGCAAGTACGTCCTGTTCGCCCCGACGGTGTACATGGACTACAACGGCTGGAACACCGGCTTCTCGGTGGCCAACCTGGCGAACTACGACAACAACGTCGATATCCAGTACATCCACAACGGCAACGCGATCCAGGTCGTCAACCAGCGCCTCGCCGCGCACGGCATGCTGACCGCCTACCGCCCGAGCGCGCCGTCGCAGGATCAGAACCAGCAGGACCCGATGTACGATCAGGTCGCTGGTGCGCTGATCCTCTCCGACGAGCCGGTTGCGGCCGTTGTTGACGCCGTCAAGTACTTCGGCAACGACAACAACGTTGGCCAGGCCATGTCCTACAACGCCACGGCGAACCTGAGCGCCGCTCAGGCGAACCCGCTGGTGCAGAAGGGCAACCCGACCACGGGCATGGGCGCTACCTCCGGTATCACCCTGCTGAACCCGCTGCCGATCCAGAACTCGATCGAGGTTCAGTGGCTGAACCAGTCTGGCTTCCAGGCTGACAACTTCGGCGTGTCGACGCTGATCGTCCCGGCCAGCTCGATCGGCATCGCCTACACCATGACGCAGCACAACCTGCCGAATGGCTACTATGGCTCGGTTCTGACCTTCGGTACCCTGCCGTACGCCGCCACCACCGGCAACGTCGACTACCAGGTCGATGGCGACGGCTCGGTGATCTGGAACAGCTACAACCCGTGTGGCCAGTTCCGCTCGATCAGCTTCGAGTGCGGGTTCTTCGGCCCGATCGGGTAGGAGAGAACTGCGCTCAAGGCGCTCGTCGTCTGGAATATCTGGCGCTGGTGACAGCGCCGCGCCGTTCCGAACGATGACTCGAACACCGCTCTCTGGCTTCGGCCAGGGGCGGTGTTCTTTTGTGGATCGCGCAACCATGGCGATGTTCGTTCGTTGAATACAGTGGAAGGCCTGACGGAGTGCCGCGGCATTGTTTCATCGACGTCGTCGCGTGCAGGAAGTCGTCCACTTATGAGTGCGCGTACGTACGCAGAAATGCGAGTCATCGCGTTGACACTGCCGAAGCGCATTCATATACTCCGGACCGGGCCTGACCCGCGTTGAAGCAACGTGTGGGGTAGCGAAAGGAGGCGTGTAACGACGTGAGACGCGCCTGTCGGGGTGGTTTCTCGCTCCGGCACGCTGACAGCGGCCTTCACCGACTGACGTGCTTGCGGTGATGGTCGTGGGGTTCACGATCAAGCACAGTGGGGTTAAGGAGAACCAGAGTTGAAGAAGCCCTCACGGTTTCTTCGGGTGGTAGCCACCCTGGGTATGCTGGCTGGACTGCTCGCCGTCTTCGGTGCTGCGCCGGCCGCTGCTGCATCGGATCCGGGCTGGACCCCGGGCGTCCGTGCCAGCGACGTCGATACCTTCTATGACATCGACGGTGCCCAGGAAGTCTATTTCCCGTGGGTGTACAACAACGATGACTTCGGCCTCGGCGAGGCCGACGGCTCGGTCTCGATTCAGAATCTGACCGAGACTGATGGTTACGTCTTCTTCTACGTTGGCAACGGCGATGGCTGGGACTACACGACCTATGCCTATCTGTCCGGTGGCGCGTCGAAGACCTTCTCGGCGGACGCCATCGGCGTTCCTGAGCCGGGCGCCCCGGTCGTTGCCGCGCTGTACGACACTGAGACGGTAACTCAGGGCGAGTACGGCGATACCATCGTCTGCGAGTGGCAGTACGGCGTCGACATCGACGGCGACGGCGACGCAGAGGATTGTGTCCCGGTCGAGACCTACGCCAACGTGACCTACGCCTATCCGCTGTGGGCGGCTGGTGTCCTGAAGTCGGCTGTGGCCGGCGACAACCTGCCGTACACCTCGGCGGCGGACACCTCGGTGTCCGGCTACAACGGCGTCTCGGGCGCTGAGGTCTATCCGGACCTCTACGATGATCTGGCCGACGGCGTCTACATCCCGCTGGTCCAGACCAACGGTGGCCCGGGTGGCGCGTGGGATACCCGCGTGACCGTGGCCAACATGGGCTACGATGCCAACGCGGCGGTGACGCTGCGCTTCTTCCCGAACGATGGCGATGGCTCCGGCTCGCTGCACACCGGCTGGCAGGAGAACATCCTTGTCAACGTCGGCGATGTCTACCAGATCACCCTCTCGGACCTCGTTCCGGAAGGCTGGACTGGTAACCTCCAGATCCTGTCGGATGACGCCGTTGCGGCGATCGCTGATCGCTACAAGGTCGGCACCGATATGTGGCTGACCAACATCGGCAGCCAGGCCAACTTCGAAGTCCAGGACGATTCGTTCTGCGAGGGCAACCTCTGCGACTTCGACATTGATGGTGGCTTCTACTATCCGTTCGCGGGCCAGTACGTGCTGTTTGCCCCGACGGTGTACATGGACTACAACGGCTGGAACACCGGCTTCTCGGTGGCCAACCTGGTTGACGCTGACAACAACGTCAACATCCAGTACATCCACAACGGCAACGCGATCCAGGTCGTGACGCAGCGCCTGTCGGCGCACGGCATGCTGGTCGCCTATCGCCCGAGCGCCCCGTCACAGGACCAGAACCAGCAGAACCCGATGTACGATCAGGTTGCTGGTGCGCTGATCCTCTCGGACGCGCCGGTCGCGGCGTCGGTTGACGCGGTCAAGTACTTCGGCAACGACAACAACGTCGGCCAGGCCATGACCTACAACGCCACGGCGAATCTGAGCTTCGTTCAGAGCAACCCGCTGGTGCAGAAGGGCAACCCGGCCACGGGCATGGGCGCTACCTCCGGTATCACCCTGCTGAACCCGCTGCCGATCCAGAACTCGATCGCGGTCTACTGGCTGAACCAGTCTGGCTTCCAGGCTGACAACTTCGGCACGTCGACGCTGATCGTCCCGGCCCAGTCGATCGGTATTGCCTACACCATGACGCAGCACAACCTGCCGAATGGCTACTACGGCTCGGTCATCACGGTTGGTAACCTGCCGTACGTCGGCACCACCGGCAACGTCGACTACCAGGTCGACGGTGACGGCTCGGTCATCTGGAACAGCTACAACCCGTGCGGCCAGTTCCGCGCGTTCCAGGACTGGAACGGCCCGTGCCTGTTCCTCGGTGAGATTCCTCTTGGTGGCAATGAGTAAGTAAGGGTGATCGTCAGCCCGATCATCTGATCTGACTGGCAACGCTCTGGAAGGGCCCCTGGGAAACCAGGGGTCCTTCTTTGTGTATGCGGGGGACGTCACCCCGCCGCCCGGAGGGCACCCGCCCTCTCCTCCGAGGAGAGGGGGTGTCCAGCGCGACGGTGTTTGGGTGCCGTGGGACCCCACCCCCCGGCCCCCTCCCCTTCGAAGGGAGGGGGTGTCATCAACCAGGCAGGTTGGGTGCCGATTCAAGGGAGTTGCCATGAGCACTCCGCTTTTCGTGCTGAGGCCAGTCTCAACACGACAGCCACCCCCACCAATCCCACGACACCCCCTCCCTTCGAAGGGGAGGGGGCCGGGGGGTGGGGTTATAGTGTCACCACACGAGAGGCGGGGCGGATGGTGCATGAGGCGGATGTGCTGATTGCCGGGGGCGGGCCGGTGGGGCTGACGCTGGCGATGGATCTGGTGCAGCGCGGCGTGCGGGTGGTGCTGGTCGAGCAGCGCGAGGCTGGCGAGCCGCCGAGTGTGAAGTGCAACCACGTCGCGGCGCGCTCGATGGAGCTGTTCCGGCGGCTGGGGCTGGCGAGCGAGCTGCGCGCCGCCGGCTTGCCGGACGACTTCCCGCACGACATCGCCTTCCGCACGACCTTCACCGGCCGCGAGCTGACGCGCATCGTCCTGCCGTCGCCGGCCGGGCGTCGGCGTGGCGAGCCGGGCGCGGATACCGACTGGCCGACGCCGGAGCCGCCGCACCGCATCAACCAGATCTACCTGGAACCGATCCTGTTCAACGCCGCCCGGCAGCTGGATGGCCTGACGATCCTCAACCGCGTCGCGCTGGAGACGGTGACGCAGACCGACGACGGCGTCAGCGCGACCGCCCGCGACCTGACGAGCGGCGCGGAACTGCGACTCGCCGGCGCGTATCTCGTCGGCTGCGACGGCGGACGCTCGACGGTGCGCCATCAGATCAGCGCGCGACTGGTCGGCGATGCCGTCGTCCAGCGCGTGCAGTCCAGCTACATCCGCGCGCCGCGTCTGCTGGCGCTGCAGGGCGGCACGCCGGCGTGGGGCAACATCTCGCTGAACCCACGGCGCAGCGGCACGGTCTACGCGATTGACGGTCGCGAGACGTGGTTGCTGCACAACTACCTGCGCGACAACGAGCCGGATTTCGACAGCGTTGATCGCGACTGGGCGATCCGCGAGATCCTCGGCGTCGGCCCGGACTTCACCTACGAGGTCATCTCGCGCGAGGACTGGTACGGTCGGCGGCTGGTGGCGGACAGGTTCCGCGACCGTCGCGTCTTCATCTGCGGCGACGCGGCGCACCTGTGGGTGCCCTATGCCGGCTACGGCATGAACGCCGGTCTGGCCGATGCCGAGAATCTGGCCTGGCTGCTGGCGGCGCGGGTGGCGGGCTGGGGCGCTCCGGCGATCCTCGACGCCTACGAGCGCGAGCGGCTGCCGATCACCGAGCAGGTGTCACATTTCGCGATGAACCACGCCCACGCGATGGCGAAGCAGCGCCGCGCCGTTCCGCAGGAGATTGAGGACGACGCGCCTGCCGGCGAGGCAGCACGAGCCGAGCTGGGCAGAGCAACCTGGGAGCTGAACGTCCAGCAATACGCCGCCGCCGGTCTGAATTTCGGTTATTACTACGATGACTCGCCGCTGATCGAGCCGGACGGCGAGGCGCACCCGCCCTACACGATGGGCAGCTTCGCGCCGTCGACCGTCCCCGGCTGCCGCACTCCGCACGTCTGGCTCGCCGACGGCCGCTCGCTCTACGACGCGCACGGCGACGACTACGCACTCCTGCGCCTCGACCCGACGCTCGATGTGGCACCGCTGCTGACCGCCGCTGCGTCGCGCGGTCTCCCATTGAAGCTGATCGACATAACGAGTGTAGAAGCCGGGCCGGCGTATCGCACGTCGCTGTTGATCTCGCGGCCGGATCGGCATGTCGCGTGGCGCGGGGATGCGCTGCCGGGGGATGTGGAGGCGTTGGTGGGGCGGTTGCGGGGGGACCTCACCCCCCTGCCCCCTCTCCCCACGGGAGAGGGGGTGTCATGACCCTGGCGAGTTGGCTGCCGGCGGCTAACTCCTTCAACACGGCAGGCACTTCGCCAGCCTGATGACACGTTGTTCCGACGCTCGGCCAATCGACCGACGCCAACAATTCAACACGGCAGTCACGTCGCCAGCCTGATGGCACCCCTCTCCCAACGTTGGGAGAGGGGCCGGGGGTGAGGGCCGTTCGTGCTAACCTCTCCCTCGTGGGAAGGAGCACATCATGTCAGAGATTCGCAACAGTGAGGCGTATTACCACGTTGTGCTGGAGCGCATTCCGCCGCGGCCGGAGCCGGCGTTTGAGGACGCGGCGATGCAGGAGCGGGTGTGGGGCCGTCAGTGGGGCGTCGCGAACGATGTCGGCCAGCTGAAGTTGGTGGCGTTGCATCGTCCCGGCGATGAGATGGCAACGATCGACCCGGACAAGTACGACGACACGATCGAGGCGCTGATCGACGATCGCGAGCAGTGGTACTGGCGCGACGAGCGCGGCCCGGACATCGCGCTGATGCAGCGCCAGCACGACGCACTGCGGGCGGCGCTGGAGGCCGAGGGCGTGCAGATCGTCGATGTCGGCGGCTCAATGGGCGACGTCAAGGCGGTCTTCACCCGCGATCAGGCGATTGCCGTCGATGGCGGCGCGATCATCTGCCGGATGGGACCGGTCGGCGTCGAGCGCGGCTACGGTCGGCGCGGCGAGGAGTCGTATATCACGCAGGTCATCGCCGGGCTGGGTATGCCGATTCTGCGGACGATCCACGGCACCGGCCTCGTCGAGGGCGGGTCGTTCTGCTTCCTGACGCCAAAGGTCGCCGCGATCGGACTGTCGTTCCGCCAGAACGAGGAGGGCGCACGCCAGCTGGAGGATGTCCTGCGGGTGACAGACACGCGCCTGATCCGCGTGCCGCTGACCGGCCACGCCCTGCACATCGACGGTGCGATCGTCATGGTCGATCACGACAAGGCACTGATCAACATGGCGCGGCTGCCCTACTGGTTCCTCGACGAGCTCAAGCAGCTCGGCATCCAGACGATCCACGTCTGGCCGAGCGAAGGCCACGCCGTCAACTGTCTGGCCGTCCGCCCGGGCCGCGTCCTCATCTCCGAGGGCTGCCCGCGCACCCGCGAGCGCCTGCAGGCCGCCGGCGTTGAGTCAATCGAGATCGACTACAGCGAAATCCGCAAGAACGGCGGCGGCATCCACTGCAGCACGCTGCCACTGGTGCGGGAGCGGTAGACCTCACCCCGCCGCCCGGAGGGCACCCGCCCTCTCCTCTGAGGAGAGGGGTGTCCTGGGAAGGGCGTGTTTGGGTGGCGTGTTGAGGGTGTTGGGCATCGACGAACCCCTCTCCCAGCCTCTCCCCTTCGGGGGAGAGGAGCGAGGACCGGAAGCCATTCCGTCAGCAACAGGACACCCCCTCTCCCAGCTTTGGGAGAGGGCGGGTGCCCTCCGGGCGGCGGGGTGAGGGCCGTTCCTACCCCAGCTTCACCCTCCCCATCTCGCCGTCAATCTCGATCGTCGTGCCGAATGGCGCTGACAGATCGGCGAGACGGGTGAGGATGGAGCGGGCTTCATCGTGGCGGGCGAGGCGAGGGCGGCCGCGGCGGTAGACGGGGTCGGTCTGGTGCAGCGTGACGGGGGCGAGCTCGATGCTGGTGAGCGTGCCGTCCTGCCAGGTGAGGCGCGGGGAGACGGTCTCCCAGTAGCGCACATCGGAGGGGAAGCCGCGCTTGCCGTCGTCGCTGCGAGTTCGCGCGATCTCGCCCGGTGTCGTCGTCGGATCAACGCGGAAGCGCTCGTAGGCGTCCGACGGGAACTTGTGGACGAGGTCGTTCTGGGCGATGAAGTTGCCGAGGCTGTAGAAGATCGGCTTGCCGTTGTAGACCTCGATGCCGCGTAGCAGGTGCGGGCCGTGGCCGACGATGACGTCGGCGCCCTCGTCGATCATCCGGCGCGCGAAGACGGGGATGAAGTCGGACGGGTCCTCCTTCGTCTCACCCTGCTCGTGCGCATGCAGGCTGACGACGACGATGTCGGAACGTCCGCGTGCCTCGCGCACCCACTGGGCGATGGCGTCCATGTCGCCGGCGTTCGGCGTCACCTGGACGCCCGCTGTTTCGGCGGCGCGGAAGCTCAGATCGAAGAACGGGAAGATGCTTTCGTCGGCCGGCGGGTGGCCGAAGCCGAGCGCGATGATCTCGCGTCGGCGCTGCTCGATGCCGATCGCTTCGGCGATCTCGCGCAGCGCCTCCAGGTGCTCGGCGGAGATGTCATAGGTCGTCGAGACGCGCAGTGGGTTCAGGCCGGGACGGCCCGGCATGTCGGGCCGCTGCTCGCTGGCCTGCTGGCCCTTGGCGAAGCTGGAGCAGACGGATATCAGCGCGAACGACGCGCGGTCGGTGTCGAGATAGGCCGGCATCCTGGCCTCGGCCATGTTGCGCCCGAGGCCGGCCCAGACGACGCCCTTTTCGTTCAGGACGTCGATCGTCGCGAGCAGCCCCTCAATGCTGTAGTCCAGCGCGTGATTCGTCGCAGCCGGGAACAGGTTGAAGCCCAGCCCGGTCAGCGTATCGACGACCGATGATGAAGCCGCCATGTGCGTCCCGCCGCACTCCTGCGCCGGGTAGCCCTTGAAGTCGTTCGGCAGCACCTCCAGGTTGGTGAGCGCGGCGTCGCCGCTGCCGATGTGCGCGGCAAGCGCGCGCGCATCGTCGTTCTCGTTCATCGCGATGCCGCGGGTGATCATGCTGTCGCCGGTCAGAATCAGTGTTGCAGTACCAGACACGTCCTCATCCCCTCGTTGTGTCACTCCCCAAGCGCGACGATGGCCGTTTCGCCACGCTGCGTGATCTGTGTGCCAAATGGCGCTGAGAGCCGGGAGATATGGTCCAGGATTTCGCGCGCCTCGTCGCCGCGTGCCAGCCGCGGGCGACCGCGTCGGTGGAATGGCTCGGTATACTGCATTGTCACCGGCAGCAGGTCGATGCTCTGGAGCTCGCTGCCGCGCCAGCGCAGCCGCGGCAGGATCGTCTGCCAGTAGCGTGCGTCGCCACCGAAGCCTCCGCGTCCATCTGCGCCGGACCGCGCGATCGCGATGTCGTGCGGCGTGCCGCTCTGCTCGACGCGGAAGCGCGTATAGGCGTCGGACGGGAACTTCTCGATCAGCTCGTCCTGCGCGATGAAGTTGCCGAGGCTGTAGAAGATCGGCTTACCCTTATACACTTCGATGCCGCGCAGCAGATGCGGCCCGTGGCCGGCGATGACGTCCGCGCCTTCGTCGATCATGCGGCGGGCGAAGACCGGCAGGAAGTCGGCAGGATCCTCGTTTGTCGCCGCGCCCTGGTGGGCGTGGATGCTGACGATGACGACATCAGCGCGACCACGCGCCTCCCGCACCCACTGGGCGATGGCATCGACATCCTTTGCGTTGGCCTCGGTCGTGATACCGGGCTGGTCTCCGGCCCGGAAGAGTGTGCCGGCGAAGGGGAAGATGCTCTCGTCGGACGGCGGGAATGCGAAACCGGAGGCGATGCGATCGAGCCGGCGCTGCTCAATGCCCGTCGTCTGGGCGATCTCGCGGAGCGTCGCGAGCTGCTCGTCCGAGACGGTGTGGGTCGTCGTCACGCGCAGCGGATTGAGGCCCGGTCGCCCGAGCATGTCGGGCCGCTGCTCGCTGGCTTGCCAGCCAGTGCCGAACGACGACGCGCAGGCGATCATCGCGACCGCGCCGCGATCGGTATCGAGGTAGACCGGCATGCGCGACTCGGCGAGATTGCGACCGATGCCGGCGTAGAGTGCGCCGCGTTCATCGAGCACGTCCATCATCGCCAGCAGGCCGGTGATGCCGTAGTCCATGACGTGGTTTGTCGCCGCCGGGAACAGGTTGAAGCCGAGTGCCAGCAGCTCGTCGAGGATGCTCGCGCGCGCACCCATATGCGTCCCGCCGCTCTCGTGGTCGGGGTAGCCCTGAAAGTCGTTGGGCAGGATCTCCAGGTTCGTTAGCGCGGCGTCGGCGTCGGCAATGTGGGCGGCGAGGTCGCGGGCGTCGTCATCCTCGTTCATCGCCAGGCCGCGGTGGATGATGGCGTCTCCGGTCAGCACCATCAGCAGAGGGTCACTCACGTTCCATCCCTCGTTTCACGAAGCCGGTTCCACCAGATTGGCGGAACCGGCTGCTGATTCAGGCGGATGGCGGGATCAGGCTCGTTCGGCGAGACGCCCACCATTGCGGATGAAGCGTGGTTGCTCGTCATCGCCGCCAAAGAAGTCGACACGCCGGCCCGCGCCAGCGCCCTCCGTGGCGACGAACTCGCGTGCGCTGATTGGCGCGAGGTGCTCGGCCGGGCGAACGGTGCGCTCGCGGGTGATGCCGCTGATGCTGACGGCCTCCATGCGTAGCCCGCCGTCCTCGACCGTGATCGTGTATTCGGCCTGCGGCTGGCTGTAAACGCCGGCGACAGCGGCGAGCTGCTCGTCGCTGAGGGTGACCTGCTCAGGTGTCGGCAGGTTGAGGCCGAGATCGTTGGCGAGCGCCCAGCGCTCGACTGCGCCGTAGAGCGCCGAGCCGCGACCGCTGTTGGTCAGGATGGCGATGGCGTAGCCGCGCGACGGGACGACGGTGAGGTGGGCCTGGAATCCGTTAGTCGAGCCGCCGTGGCTGACGAGCTTCTCGCCGTCGGCCCAGCGGATGTCCCAGCCGATGCCCCAGTCGTCGGCGAAGTTGGCGGCACTGGTCTGCTTCTCCTGCATCGCCTTCGCCGAGGCTTCGCTGAGCACCTGCTTGTCTCCGACGCGCCCGAGGTCGATGTGTGCCTGGGCGAACGACAGGAGGTCGTCGACATTCGAGATGACGCCGCCGGCCGGATTCACGCAGCGCGGGAGCGGGTACTTGCGGGCGACCTGATGCTCGTCGCCGGCTGGATCGACCAGCGTGTGGCCGGCCGCCGCTGAATAGACGATCGCCTCGTGCGCGAAGTAGAAGCTGTGATCAAGGCCCATCGGCTCGAAAACGCGCTCGCGCATCGCCTGCTCGAACGTCTGCCCGAGAATCTTCTCAACAATGGCACCGGCGAGGTTGAAGCCGACATTGCAATACGCCCACGAGCTGCCGGGCGGTGTCCACTGCCGGAGCGTGTGGAACTCGCCGACCGACGTCTGGAGCGCGTCGTCGCCCCAGCCGAAGTCATCGAAGAAATCACCATAGATGCCGCTGGTGTGGGACAGCAGCTGGCGGAGGGTGACCTCGTTCTGGGCGGTTGGGTCCGCCAGCTTGAGGTCGGGGAGATACGTGATGACGGGCGCGTCGAGATCGAGCTTGCCCTCATCGACCAACGTCATCACCAGCGTGGTGCAGAAGACCTTTGAAATGGAACCGATCTGAAACAGCGTGTCCGGTCGGACCGGCTGCTCGGTTTCCAGGTTGGTGACACCCCATCCGTGCAGCGAGCGCTTACCGTCCTTCAGGATCCCGACGGTGACGCCGGGCACAGTCCAGCGCTGCATCTGCTCGGAGACAACTGAGTTGAGAGTCTCGGCCATTAATCCCCCTCATATGAACATGCCACGACCGTCGTGGCAACTCACTCCTGCCGGTGCACCCGGCGCATTAGCTCAGTCTCCGCCTCTTCGCCCTGTTCGGCAAGCGTCTCGTTGTGGTTATCGCGCGCATGCTGGTCGCGCGAGCGCAACTCCGAACCCATCTGCCGAAGCTGGTTGATTGTTTGCTTGCCGGATCGTGGAGCCAGGATAAATCCGGCGAGGAGACCGATTGCGGTGCCGAGCAGCACGCCGCTCACGAATGAGAGCGACGATGTATCGCCGCTCGTATCGCGCAGCTGATTATCCCAGTCGATTTCACGCAACGATTCCCACGGGGCCGGTCGGCTTCCGTGGTGTATGCCGTCCATGTCCTCCTCCTAAGGTGAACCGGTTCGATACGCGTGCAAGCTAGTCCTTCAGCAGCTTTGATGTGCCCTTGCCTCTGGTGTCGCGGCCGGTCACGGTCTTGACCATCGCGCGAGCCTTGGCGACGTTGGCATAGAACGAGATGACCGGTGCGGCGACCTCTTCGGTCATGAATGACGCGGTGCCCTTGACGCGCGTTGCCGTCTCGGTCAGCTGCTCCAGCATCGGGATGACCTTGTCCTTGATCGCGAAGGCGACCCAGACGAGCACGGCAGCCACGACGACGAGCAGCAGCGTGATGATGACGGTGAAGATGCCGAACAGGACGATGACAATGTCGCGGAAGCGCTCCAATGCGGACTGGTCAGCATCGCCGAGGAAGTACAGCCCGAAGATGATGGCGATGAAGATGACCAGCGTGCCGACGCCGATGAGTATCCCTTTGTTTTTTGACATTCGCTATTGACCCCCTGTTACTCGCGCACGGCTCAAGATCCGTTGACGGACCAATGCGGCCTGAACCCTCGATTGCACGACCATTGTCGCACGATCGAAGATCGCGGTCATGAACGCTATCGCACGTCGGATGCCGGATCGAGACAACTGTTAGCTCGCTGCGCTGGGTGCCATGAAATACCAGGCCAGACCAAGCAGCAGGAACGCCCCGGCCAGCGACGCCGCCAGGGGGATGCTGCCGAGCGGGATCAGCTCGATGTTGAGCGCGACGCCGCCGACGTAGCCGAGGAAGAACCCGGCGATGGCGCTGAACAGATAGACCGGCCATTGCCAGAGGCGACGGCCGAGGATGGCGTGAAACGTAGAGCCGAGCGCGACGGCGATTGTCAGGCTGAGGATGATCGACGGCGACATCGCATCTCCGCTCCGGCGTCTGCGCTATCCGGCAGAAGCAACCGACAGGCCGGGTGCGTCGGTCGCGCGAATCGTTCCGCCGCCCAGCACCTCGTCGCCCTGATAGAAGACGATCGCCTGTCCGGGTGCGACGGCGCTCTCGATGCCGCTCACGTGGACGATGACATTCCCTCGCTCGCCCGGCTCAATTGTTGCCGGGTAGGCAGTGCCGCGGTAGCGGACGACGATCGAGCACCCGAATGGCGTTTCCGGTACGCGATCGCTGGTGAACGATACGCCATCGGCGAGGATCCGGCTGGTTGCCAACGCGCTCCGTGGCCCGACGACCAGCAGGTTGCGCGGGCGGTCCAGGCGCAACACAAAGAGTGGCTCGCGAGCCGCGATGCCGAGACCGCGGCGCTGTCCGACAGTGTAGTGCAGCAAGCCGCGATGTGTGCCGAGGACGTTGCCATCGCTATCGACGATCTCTCCCGGCGTGGTCATGCGCTCGGCCTCTTCGTTGAGACGACGGGCGACGAAGCCGGCATGCTCGCCCTTGGCTACAAAGCAGATGTCCTGGCTTTCCGGCTTGTCCGCCACCGGTAGCCCGAAGCCGCGCGCCAACTCGCGGACCTCAGTCTTGCGCAGCCGACCCAGCGGGAACTGGAGATAGGCCAGCTGCTCCTGATCGAGCGTGTGCAGGACATACGACTGATCCTTGCGATCGTCGATTGCTCGCAGCAGGTGGTACTGGCCCGACTCGTCGCGCTCGATCCGCGCGTAGTGGCCGGTCGCCAGGCCGGTCGCGCCGAGCATGCGCGCCTTTGTGATCAGGTGGCGAAACTTGACCTCGCGGTTGCATTCGAGACACGGATTCGGTGTGCGGCCCGCTGCATACTCGCTGACGAAGCGGTCGATGACGCCGGCTTCGAACTCCTTGGCCATGTTCATTGCGTAGAACGGCACGTCGATCCGTGTGCAGGTAGCGCGGGCGTCTTCCATCGCGTCGATCGAGCAGCACGGATTAATAAAGCCCTGGTCGTCCGGCGGGTTGTAGAGGCGCATGTTGACGCCGAGAACGCGGTAGCCACGTTCGCGCAGGACCAGCGCGGCAACGGCCGAATCGACACCACCACTCATGGCAACGACGATCGTCCGCCCATCGCCATCGATTGGGCCGACGTCGTAGCGTTCCAGCAATGCGCGCGCGGCGTCCGGGTCGAGACGCGGGAGCACCTCCGGGAGCGACCGCCGACCGCATTGCGGTGCTGGGCGCGTTACCGGGGTGGATGTACCGGTCGGAATGAGTGGGATTGTGCGATGCGTCATAGTGTCCTTCGAAGTCAGGATCGAGCAGCCTCCCTGGATTGTACTCCTGCGATCTGGCCGATCAGGTGGCAGAACCCCTTATGTTATGATGTTCGTGCACAGAGCCTGCCTCTGATAGCGGAGGCGATTCAAGCACTGGGATTTCCCGATGTCGACCGATTCCATCCAGGCACCACGAGGCAAGACCCGCTCCGACATTCTCAATGTCCTCAAGCGATCTGAAGGCCTGACCGCCGATCAGTTGGCTACTCAGCTTGGCATCACCTCAATGGCAGTCCGAAAGCACCTGGCCACACTCGAGGCCGAGGGGCTTATCGAGGCGTCGATCGAGCGTCGACCGATCGGGCGACCTGCCAACGTTTATCGCCTCTCCGAGCAATCCGATGCGCTGTTCCCGCAGCAGTACGACACACTGGCTGTCGAAATGCTGATCGACCTTGCGACGCTGGATGGTCCAGGCAAGCTGGATCTGCTGTTCAGCCGCCGGGCTGATCGTACCTATGAGTACCTTGAGCAACGCGTCAGTACTGCGCGCACGTTCGATGAGCGCGTTCAGGCACTGGCGGAAGGGATGGACGCGCTTGGCTACCTGGCGGAGTGGGAGCAGGTCCGCCCCGGTGTCTATGTCGTGAACCAGTACAACTGCGCCATTCAGCGCATTGCTGCGTCGTTCCCACAGGTCTGCTACTACGAAATGGAGACCTACCAGAAGCTTCTCGACGCCAACGTGGAGCGCACCTGTCACCTGGCCTCAGGTGATCACCTCTGTAGCTACCTCATCACCGAGCGACGATCCGGTGCCTCTGCAGAATAGCCTCGATTCCCGATACTTGTCGCTGGCTTTCCAGCAATGTATTGTGTCATCAGATCTCATGAATTTCGGTATCATGCGCGGCTGGCGGGTAGTCCGCACGAGTGGACACTATCTGGGAGCGAGCCGCAAAATGACAGTTTTGATGGCGGCCGAATCCCCTGCAAAACACGACGTCAATGCAATGCTGGAAGTGCAGAAGGGACGATCCTATGGCCCATATATTCGCAGGAGAGCTCAGTATGATCGACCCCGAGGTCATGGAGTCGATCAAGCGTTTGCCTGATTCCTTCTGGGCGTTTGCGGAATTCAATATCGGACGCAATATCGATTGGTTCATTATTCGCCCCGACGATCCTTCCACGCTCATCCTCACTGAGGTCAAGCGGATGAGCAAGCCGATTCGGGGCGCTGTCAACGGGCTGTGGGAAAAGCAGAGCCCGACCGGCGACTGGGAAGAGATGCCGGCCAATGGCAGCGATACGAACCCCTACTGGCAGGCAGTCAACGCAGCCAACGCTCTGGCGGACTGGCTCTGGAACAATCAGCAGCTGTACCGCGAGAACAACGACATCCGCCCCTCTGGCGACTTCCGCGTCTGGCCAGACCTCCTGTTGCTCAGCCCTCCCGGAACTCAGCACCGCCTGCCTCTGGCGCCACCAAGCCGTTATGGCCGCTGGTGGTTCAACGTTGACGACTGGATTCGTCATGTCGATGGCTGGACGCCGAGAACGGGTGTCGGTCTCACGATTCGGGAGATTGAGAATCTGGCGGAGTCGCTCCGCCTGACTGAGCTCTGGTCGGGCGGCGACACGGAGAACCAGATCCTGCCTCAGCCCCCGACGCCTGAGCCGTCGATGCCGTCATTCGATGTCTACGGCTTTGCCGCATATCTGCGGGCAATCGAGGATCGCGTGACGCGTCTGGAGCGTGAGGTTGCGGAACTATCCGCACAAGTGAATGGCGACGAGCCTCAGCTGGGGTAACCGTCGTCCTGGGCTATCGATATGAGGAAGGGGTTGGCGTTGCACGACAATCCCTCGTACACTTGTATCGTGAGGCGATGTAATGAGAGGGCACATGCGCCGACCATCGATCGACATCGACGACCATCGCGCGTTGGCAGAATTTCGCTATCAAATCCGGAAGTTTCTGTCGTTTAGTGAGCGTGCTGCACGCGAAGCCGGAATTGAGCCGCAACAACATCAGCTGTTACTCGCGCTGACGGGTCTGCCGGATGGAACAGCACCCACCATCGGCGAACTGGCGGATCGGCTTCAGATTCAGCACCACAGCACCGTTGAGCTCGTCTCGCGGCTTGCCAAGCGCGAAATGGTCCGACGGACGCGGAACCCGGCCGATCGTCGGCAGGTGTTCGTTGAGCTGACCGACGAGGGCCGTGAAATCATGTCCCAGCTGTCAGCAGTGCATCTGGAAGAGCTCAATCGGGTTGGCCCTGAGCTCGCACGTGCGCTGAGCGCGATTGTCGAGGAGTCGGCGCAGGGTGTCCCTACACGCGGTGCGTAGCGAAGGGGCGGAGCTTGACATCTACGACACCTGACGACGGCGTCAGTCAACCAGCGGGCCGCGGATTAGCGGCCCATTCCCATCGGTGGGATCCAGAGCAACAGCATGATCGAGCGATGGATCTCGGTGACTTCACGACGACAATGCGCGTTGTCTTTATTACTGTCGTAGCAATTGGACTGGGCGTCGTTAGCGCCGGTGTCGCATGGTTTCTCCTCAAGCTTATTGGTCTGTTTACCAACATGTTCTTCTTCGGGCGGATAGATTTCTCGCTCGCCGACCCGGCGGACGCCAATCTCGGCCTGCTCATCATTGTCATCCCGGTCATTGGCTCGTTGCTCGTCGGTCTGATGGCGCGCTTCGGTTCGGAGCGCATTCGCGGTCACGGTATCCCTGAGGCTATCGAGGCGATCCTGATCAATGGCTCGCGCGTCGAGCCGCGGGTCGCCTTCTTCAAGCCGGTCTCGTCGGCAATCTCGATCGGGTCTGGTGGTCCGTTCGGCGCAGAGGGGCCGATTATTATGACCGGCGGGGCTGTCGGCTCGCTGGTCGCCCAGCTCCTGCGGCTGACCGCTGCCGAACGCAAGACGCTGCTGGTTGCCGGCGCGGCGGCTGGCATGTCCGCCACATTCGCCGCGCCGGTCGCCTCGGTGCTGCTGGCCGTCGAGCTGCTGCTGTTCGAGTGGAAGCCGCGCAGCCTGATCCCGGTGGCGCTCGCCAGCGCGACGGCGGCCGTCGTGCGGCGCTACATCATCGGCATCGGGCCGATTTTCCCAACCCCGCCGCATCCCGAATTCATTGGCATGAGCGGCATCCTCGGCTGCGTTGCGATTGGCCTGCTGGCCGGGTTCGTCTCACTGGCTCTGACCGCTGGCGTCTACTTCTTCGAAGATGCGTTCCACCGCATGCCGATTCACTGGATGTGGTGGCCGGCGATTGGCGGCCTGGTTGTTGGCATCGGCGGCTACATCTTCCCCGAAGCCCTCGGTGTCGGCTACGGCACGATCGACCGGCTCCTGCAGGGCAACACGACCTCAGGGCTGATCCTCGGCATTCTGCTAGTGAAGTCGATCATCTGGGCGGTCGCGCTCGGGTCCGGCACATCCGGTGGCGTCCTCGCACCATTGCTGATGATCGGTGGCGCGTCCGGCGGCCTGGCCGCCTACGTCCTGCCCGATATTGGCCCCGGCTATTGGGCGCTGATCGCGATGGGCGCGATCATGGGTGGCACGATGCGGTCGCCATTCACCGGTGTGGTCTTTGCGCTGGAGCTGACGCATGACATCAACCCGCTGCTACCGCTCCTGATCGCCGTCACGGTCGCCCATGGTGTCACGGTGCTTGCGCTGAAACGTTCGATCCTGACTGAAAAGATCAGCCGGCGCGGCTACCACGTCAGCCGCGAGTATTCGATCGATCCGCTGGAAATCCTGTTCGTGCGCGAGGTCATGCGGACCAACGCTGAGGTATTGCCCGACACGATCACCCGCGCCGACCTGCAGGCCCTGCGCGACGAGCGCATGGTCGAGGACGCCCGGCTGGGGCAACGGCTGTATCCGATTGTTGATAGCGAAAACCGACTGGTCGGTGTGGTGCCGTCGAACAGCGTTCAATCGGCAGACGGCTCCTGCCCGGATCTCTCGGAGATTCTGGTCACGAACCCGGTCGTCGCCTATCCGGATGAGCCGCTGCGTCTGGTTGTCTATCGCATGGCCGAGACGCGCCTGACCCGCTTCCCGGTCGTCGATCGAGACACTGGGCAAGTCGTCGGAATGATCTCGCTCAATGACTTGCTCACGGCCCGCATCCGTAATCTGGAGGCGGAGCGACGTCGGGAACGCGTGCTGCCGGTGCGCCTGACGAATCCGCTGCACTCGAATCGTGGCACGAGCCAGGATCGTGTCCGCACCGGCTGAACCATCGACAGACGCGCAATCCGCGCTAGACTGCCGCCATCGGCTGATTGCGAACAGTTGGTGGGAGCGTGCCATGAGCGCAGAGCGTCAATCGGAACATGAGGACGTTGACGATCGCCTGACTGAGGCGATCGCAACGGCTGTCGAAGCGTCGCTGTCGTACGAGCTGGATGATGAGGCGCGGCAGGTGCTGCGCGACACAGCGAAGCGACATCAGCAGTTGGCGCGCAAGCTACGCGAGACGCCGTTGACGAACGCCGACGAGCCCGATTTCGTGTTCGTCCCATTCCGGGCGGAGGGCTGAGATGACGACCTCGGTCTATAACCGCACCATCGGCGAGCTTGGCGCGATGCTGCGCTCCGGCGAGACGACGCCGACCGAGCTGACGCGCATGTATATGGAGCGGCTCGATACCGTCGCGCGCGAGTACAACGCGGTCGTGACGATCACGGAAGAGCGCGCGCTGCGCGAGGCTGCGACGGCTGAGGCCGAGCTTGCAGCCGGGCAGGATCGCGGCCCGCTCCACGGCATTCCCTGGGGTGCCAAGGATTTGCTGGCGGTCGAAGGCTATCCGACGACCTGGGGCGCTGAGCCATTTCGCAACCAGTCCTTCGATACCGACGCGACGGTTGTGCGCCATCTGCGTGATGCCGGCGCGGTTCTGGTGGCCAAGCTCTCGATGGTCGAGCTGGCCGGCGGGATGGGCTACCGGCAGCCGAACGCCTCGCTGACCGGGCCCGGCATCACCCCCTGGGCGGCGGACACGTCACCGAGCTGGTCCGGTGGATCGTCGAGTGGCTCCGGCTCGGCTGTCGCAGCCGGGACGGTCGGCTTCGCGATCGGCAGCGAAACGTGGGGCTCGATCGTCACGCCGGCTGCGTTCTGTGGCATCACCGGCTTGCGTCCTACCTATGGGCGCGTATCGCGGCACGGCGCGATGGCGCTCTCATGGACCCTGGATAAGCTCGGGCCGATGTGCCGCAGCGCCGAGGATTGTGCGCTCGTGCTGGCGGCGATCGCCGGCCACGATCCGGACGACCCGACGTCCAGCCGCCGAGACTTCGTCTGGCCGACCGCGCACCGCAGCCGCGGGTTCCGCTTTGGCGTGCTGTCCGACGCCACGCTCGGCGTTCAGCCGGAGGTGCGGGCGAACTTCGAAGCCTCACTCGCCGTGCTGGAGGAAATGGGGACGGTCGATATCGTGAAGCTCCCCGACTTGCCGTACAACGAGACGGCCACGGCGATCCTGCAGGGCGAGCTGGCCGCATCCTTCGAGGAGTTCATGACGAGCGGCGATGTTCGTCAGCTGACTGCGCCGGAGGATCGCGTGAACGGTCTGGCGGCGCTGGCGCTGCCGGCGCATGTCTACATCCGCGCAATGCGGATTCGCGGGTTGATCTGTCGGGCGATGGACGAGTTGATGGAGAACGTCGATGCGCTCGTTATCCCGACGCTCCCGACGGTGGCCAGCCCGATCGATCAGGCATTCGATCGCTATTTTGATCGCAGCAACCGATCGCCGTTGGGAGCTGCCGCAAATGTCGCTGGCCTGCCCGGCATTGCCGTGCCGAACGGCTTCGGCGAGCGCGGTCTGCCGACGTCGCTGTCGTTCGTTGGGCGCGCCTGGGATGAAGCCACGCTGCTGGCGATCGGCCGCGCCTATCAGGAGCGTACACACTGGCATACCCGCTTCCCGCTTGAATAGCGTAACGCGCGCTTGCCCACCTGGCTTTCGGTGGGCAGGCGTGTACATCCCAACACTGTGCCTTGACTCACTGTCACGGACATGAAAGAGTACGTACACGTCGCCATGCGTGGCACGCGCCTTGTTGTTCCGAATCTACGCCGCGCTCGCTGAATGCAGCAGCCAGGCATGCTGATAAATCGACAGTGAGCGTCGTACCCGCTTGCAGGTGCGGCGTCGGAAGGTAGAGCGGATCTGTGTCTCGAAAGGATCCACGCGGGTCATCGCCATTCTCATCGCGTCCGTCGCGTGGCGTGCCGGCCGACAAGAACCGGCGCGTCGGAACGAGCCGCCCATATCATCAGGGCCGGGATTCTTCGGGAAACTGGACCGGTTCGTCCGCGCAATTCTCCCCATATGGTCGTCGTGACAAGCTCTGGCCGAAGATCCTGCTGGTTGCCTCGGTCGTCGGTGTCCTGATCTTCGGGTCGTTTATCGTAGCCCAGCGCCTGACCGGCCTGGACGACGAGACGCCGACGGCCGAGCAGGGCGTCGCCGCCGCGTCGCCAGAAGCCACCGGCGAGGGGGAGGCCGAAGGAATCGTTGCCTCGCCCGAGTCATCACCGGAGGCTGAGGCGTCGCCGACACCGCTGCCGGCCGAAGCACCGGCTCGTGACGTTGCTCAGGCGTATCTCGATGCCTGGAACGGCGCTGACTACAACCGCATGTACGATCTGCTCTCGGCTGCTTCGAAGGAGCGCATGAGTCGCGATGACTTCGTCGGGCGCTATGAAGCGATTGCCCTGGAAGCGGGCATCGTGAGCGTCAAGGCCGAGGTGATCGGCGGTGTCGATGGCGACGAGATGTTCCCGATCAACGCGACGATCGAGTCTTCCCGCGTTGGCGAAATCAAGGATGACAACCTTCTGCCGCTCGTGCGCGACGGCAGCCGCTACGGTGTTGACTGGACGCCGAATCTGATCTTCTCGCAGCTCGGTGATGGCTTTGTCCGCTGGGAGAGCGACGTGCCCCAGCGCGGACGCATCCTCGATCGCAAGGGCCGGCCACTGGCAATGATGGGATCGGTGACGCGCGTTGGTGTCATCCCCGGCCAGGTCGTCGATCAGAACGACATGCTGAATCGCCTGTCGCAGGCGATTGATATGCCGGTCGCTGACATCGAGCCGCGCATCGCCGACGGGCAGGCCGACTGGTTCATGCCGGTCAAGGATCTGCCGGACGCCACTGATCCGTCAGTCATTGACACGCTGCGGGGCATCCCCGGCGTCGCAATCCAGAAGGCCCCGGCCCGCGTCTACCCAGCCGGCATGGTTACCGCGCATGTCGTTGGCTACATGAGCGAGATTACCGCCGATGAGCTGCCGGAGCTATCCAAGCGCGGATATGAAGCTGGCGACCAGATCGGTCGAGCCGGCATTGAGTCATGGGGCGAGCAGTGGCTGGCCGGCAAGCGCGGCGGCACGCTGAAGCTGATCCGCCAGGATGGCTCGACGATTCGCGTGCTGGGCGAGGTGCAGTCCGAGCCAGCCAATGACATTGTTTTGACGCTCGACCTCGACATTCAGAAGGCGACCTACGATGCGATTGGCGATGACGCCGGAGCAGCGGTCGTGCTCGATCCGAACAACGGCGAAGTGCTGGCCATGGCCTCCAAGCCGTCCTACGATCCCAACTGGTTCGTCCTCGGTATCACCGACGATCAGTGGGCGTACATGCAGGACGAGCAGAAGACGCCGCTGATCAATCGCGCTGCCGCCTTCGGTACCTCGACCGGTTCGATCTTCAAGGTCATCACAGCCGCCGCCGGTATGGCTGACCTCGGCTACACGATCGACAGCGTGATTGACTGCCCTGGTGAGTTCCGCCTTGAAGGCGCGGATCAGGTCTGGCACGACTGGATCCCCGGCGGGCAGGGCAGCCTGACGCTCCACAATGCGATTGTTCGTTCGTGCAACACCGTCTTCTATCGCATGGGCGCGGAACTGGACGCTAAGGATGAGAACGCGTTGCCGAATATGGCCAAGGCGTTCGGCCTCGGCGCGCCGACCGGCATCCCTGAGCTGTCCGAGATCTCCGGCATCGTTCCCGATCCGGACTGGAAGATGGAGAACGTCGGCGACTTCTGGGCGCGCGGTGATGCCGTCAACCTCGCTATCGGTCAGGGCTATCTGGTCGCGACTCCGCTGCAGATGGCCAACGTCTACGCAGCGCTGGCGAATGGCGGCACGCTCTATCAACCACATCTGACGCTCGACATCGTCCGTCTCGACGGGTCGATCGCCCAGAAGGGTGAGGTGAAGGAGATCGGTAAGCTGCCACTCTCGGGCGAACAGATCCAGGGCATACGTGAAGCACTCTACGACGTCGTGAACGCGTCAAACGGCACTGCTGTTGAGCCGTTCGTGGGGTTGAATCACACCGTGTCTGGCAAGACTGGTACTGAGCAGACCGGCACCGAGGGACAGGGCACCAACGCCTGGTTCGCTGCCTATACGCCCAGCGACGCGCCGGAGATTGCGACGATCGTCTTCATCGAGAAGGGTGTTGCCGGATCCAAGGCCGCCGCGCCTGTTGCCCGCAAGATTATTGACGCCTGGTATCAGTTCTATCCCTGATCGGTGACCATCCAGCGATCTCGATAGATGGGTCATAACAGACCCATTCGACCTGATTGCCTTCGGGATCGTCAATGTAGAACGAGCGCCACTGAACCCACGGATGGGTCGCCGTGCTGACTGGAATGCCGAGCGCCGCGACCCGCGCCTTCTCAGCGTCGAAATCGTCGCGATTGATGCCAAAGGCGATGTGGTCGAGCGGCGGGCGTCTATGCACCGTTGCGGGTCGCGCGCCGTGGTCGAAAAGCGCCAGCACCTGCGTGTGACCACCAACGCCATCAGCGATGCGGAAGAAGGCGGGACCATTGTCCGGGAAGCGCCGCAGCAGATTCAGGCCGACGATGCGCTGATAGAAGTCGATCATCGCGTCCATGTCGTTCACCTGCAGCGCGATCTCACCGAGACCTCTGATCGGGGTGGGCATGGTCGATTCTCCAATTCCGGGCAACGTAGCAGATCCCTGCGGACGTGGTGCTGGATTCAAGAACACGCTGAGGAAGCAGTATATTCGGCTATTTCACCGTAACCGCTACGACATCGCCGTGACGGGCAGCGTCGCCGACTTCGGCGTCGATGTCACCGTACTGATGGCTGAGCGTCGAACACTATCGCGGGTAACCCCAGACATGCTGGCTTCAATCGCCACCGCGCTCCTGCTGCGGCGAGGGCGAATACTCGGCTGCGCGGCCGAAGGGCAACGGACCGGGCAGGCGCGAGGTCGCGACGAGCGCTGCTATGGCCGCCATCAGGAGAAGGATGTACAGCAGCCGGAAATCACTGACCGGCGGTCGTGAGCCACTGAGAATCGCCGCCATACCGGCCGAGCCAAGAATGCTGCCGAGATACCGCATCGTCGAGAACAGGCCGGCTGCCTGGCCGGTTTCGCCGTGCTCGGCGGCCTGCAGCGCTGTTGTCTGGACCGGCGCTGACGACAGCCCCAGACCCATGCCGATCAGGACGAGTGGGAGCAGGTACGCATACCATGACCAGGATGCTGCAATGCCAACGAACGGCGCGACTCCTGCAATCAGCAATGACGATCCTGCGACGGCCGGCGCACGCCGACCGAGTCGATCGGAGAGGGTGCCACCCAGCGGCGAGAACACGACCATTTGCAGCGACATGCCGGCCAGCAACAAGCCGACCTGGCTGCTGCTCCAGCCGACATCGCGAGTCAGGAAGACCGGCAGCGACAGCAGCAGCGTATACATCGCCAGATTGCTGAGCATCACCGCCAGCGTCGCTGGCGCATAGCCGGGACGTTGAAACATGCTGACGTTCAGAACCGGTCGGTCAACACGACGGACATGGCGCAGCAGCCACCACCCAGTGCCGAGCCCGACAGCGGCGAACACCACTGCGACAGCGACAGCCGTCACCTTCCAGACAGTGAGGGCCAATGCGAGGGAGATCAGGCTGATCATGAGGAGACCCGCGCCGCGCAGATCGAAGCGGCCAACTCGCTGCTGCGCCTCGGCCGGCAGCCGCAGGGCCAGCACGAGCGCCGGTCCAATCAGCAGCACATTGGCGGCAAAGATCCAGCGCCATCCGAGACTATCTGTCAGGATGCCGCCAAGCGGCGGGCCGAGTCCGGCCGCGACGGCGATCCAGGCGCCGATCGAGCCGAACGCGCGCCCCTGACGGCCCGTCGGCACGAACGCGCGAACCAGCGCTGTTCCATTCGGAATCGCAATAGCGCCGGTAATCGCCTGCACCGTGCGTGCGACGATCAGCACCTCAATCTGCCAGGACAACGCGGCAACCACTGTAGCAGCGAGGAAGCCAGTTAACCCGATCAGAAACAGCCGTCGCCGTCCATACCGGTCACCGAGGCTGCCGCCAAGTGGCTGGACCGATGCCATCGCTACCAGATACGACAGGACGATCCACGAGCCCCACGTCAGTGAGCGATCGAAACGATCGAGGATGTCCGGCAGCGCAACGACGATCATCGTCGAATTCAGCGGCGCGAGCATCGTGCCGAGCGCCGCGGTCACGAGGACTGTGCGCTCGGCCGGGAGCGTCGGACTACTCGGCGATGATCCGGACGACGCCACTGCCACCGTCCACTTCGACCATCTGACCATCGTGCAGCCGGTGTGTTGCGAAACCAGTGCCGACGACAGCCGGAATGCCGTATTCGCGCGCAACGACAGCGCAATGACTCAGCACGCCGCCGGTATCGGTCACGACCGCCGCAACCGTGCTGAAGAGCGGTGTCCAGGGCGGCGCAGTCGTCTCAGCAATCATGACGTCGCCCGGGCCGATCTTGTCCGCGTCATCCAGCGTCCGAACAATCCGGGCCGGGCCGCGAACGACGCCGGCCGAGCCAGGCGCGCCAAGGAGGATATTCGGATCGTTCGATGTCTGCGGAGGAACCCCGAAGAACTTGGCCAGCGTGCGAGTGCCGGGGTTGTCCGGCGGCGGGCCGGGTGGCTGTGTGCCGACCATGAGCGGTAGCTCGACACCGCGATAGCGCTCGATCTCCTCCTTGCGACTGTCGATCTGTGTCCGCAGGTCGTCGTGCCCGCCGCGAAGCGCAGCGATGATCTCAGTCGGAGTCAGGTGGAACACGTCGTTGGTTGCTTCAATTGCACCTGTTGCCGCCAGCCGTCGGCCGGCCTCGAGAAAGACCTGTCGCGCGTCGCTGGCGGCGCGGAAGTCGAGCCAGTAGCCGTGATCCTCGGAGAGGACGGTGCCGACGCGACCGGCTTGCAGCAGAAACTCGAACTGATCGCGCACCGCCTGCGGAAAAGTCTGCAGCTGTTCGCGCGCCTCGGCGACGAGCTGCTCGCGCTCAGCAGCCAACGCGGCCTGCTCAAGCTCAGGGTTCTTTTCCGGCTGCGCGAGGTAACCCTTGATGATCTCGATCGCCGGAGACGGGTCCTCGATCCATGATGGCCGAGCGACGCTCCACCACATTTCACTGCGACGGCCGAACTCATCGAGATAGGCTGCAAGATCGCTGAGGAATGCGCGACCCTCATCAGTCTGCTCCAGCCTGGTGACGACATCGTCGGCCGGATGCGCGACGATGACATCCCTGACGGACGGGATAGCAGCGGCCTGCTGGCTCAACCGCCAGAGCGCGTTCCCCGACTGGACCGTCTTGTTCTCGTATCCCTGGACGAGCTTGTAAGGCCGGAGGCGGTCCTCATCACCGAAGAGCTCGAAGTACAGCTCCTCAAACAACGAGAGTGGGACCATCGCTGGTATCGCAATTTCGAAGTGAATCTCAAACAGCCGCGTTAACTGCTCGACAACTTGCTCGACATGATCGGCAAGCTCACTGGTCGGAGTACCGGCGAGGTCGAAGGCTTCCCAGGCGTCAAGCGTCGCCCTGATCTCGGGAAGCCATTCGGAGTCCCACTTTTGTTGCATCTGCCCGAGAACAGCGCCAATTGCGCGCTCGGAATGCGCCTCCATCGCCGCCATCTCGGTTGGAGCGAGGGGCACCGGTGCCTGGGTTTCGTAGTGATGAGCCCAGAAGCGGCGAGCCTCTGCACGCATCGGTAGGCCGTACAGCTCGAACGCATGGTTCATCCCGCGCGAATAGAACGTTCGCATCAGTGCGTCATCGAGGTGCATGATCGGACCGTCGTAATGCATCCGGTCCTGCCTCCAGAAGACATCGGCATCTTCAGGCTTCTCCCAGTCGGGACTCAGATGATCGGGGAGAGGAATGCGGGTAGGTGCAGTCATGGACAGGCACTCCTGTGTGATGTGTTGCGTCAGTTCGACAGTAGACGAGGGAGCGTTGTTATCGGGCGACACTGGAGGAGATACAGCCTACCAGCCGCCAGCGCCAACTCAAGGTCGACGGGCCAGCCGACGTGGCGCTCCAACGTGATCCCCAGCGTAGCGATTTCCCGGACTCGATCCGGTTCCAGTGAAGGCTGGGCGCGCATCAGCCGCGGGACATCGATCTCGCGCACGCCGCCCAGCATCGAGACGGTCATGCGCTGCTTCGATGCGATCTGTTCGCGCAGGATCGCACGGTCCGCTTTGCAGATCGTCCACATATCCGGCGTCACCGTGCCGCCAGCAATGCTCTCGCCCAGCCCCCAGCTTGCCGTCAACACCATCTCGTCGCGCGCGCAGGTCACCGGGTTGATGCTGAACAGGACGGCAGATACATCTGCCGGCACGAGCAGTTGGATCAATACCGCAATGCGAACCTGATCGATCGGCAGGTTGTGGCGGCGGCGATACGCTAGCACCTGCTCAGTCTGCGCCGACGCCCAGCAGCGCTCGACGGCGTCGCAGATGCTCTCGACACCGCGGATATTGAGGTACGTCTCGTGCTGGCCGGCGAACGATGCGTGTGGCCCATCCTCGTCGATTGCCGACGAGCGGACTGCGACAGCCGGAGAGTCGCTGCCGCAACGAGCCGCCAGCTGCTTGTAGGCGCGAGCGATTGCGCTGCGCAGATTCATGCCGACGCGGCCTCCGAACTCGCGGGTCAGGTGGGCATCCGCTGTCAGGCAGAAGCCCGGCGGGATGCAGTGTCGCTGAGCGAGCCGGCTGAGATGGGCAGCCTTTGCGCCGACCATGTCGGCGTTCGTTGCTCGAGGATCATCGAGCCAGACAATATCCGACCTCTCGTCGGCTGGCTCTGACAATGCACGAGGATGGGTAACGATGCGTGAGGAGGACGAATCCATGCACCATCTCACTTGTATTGCCGCGAGGTCGCGGTCACGGCTGTAACCAGGACGCTTGTCAGGTTCGGGCTATCGGTCGATACAGTGGACTCGCACGCAATTCAGCATGGAGATCTTCGACGAGCATGCGCATATCGGCCAAAGATGCGTCTCAAAATAGCGCGAACCTTATGTTCTTGTACATGATATCGATATCCGAGTCAACTGAATGTAACGTCATCTCAAAAGTGCGGAATCCTGCGGTTTGACGCGACGAACGGATGCGCCGACGCGTTGGGCGTTACGCAGCAGGCTCGCTCGCGCCGAATTCGTTGCACGGCATCGAGCGACACTGGAGCAGCGAGAGCCATCCACCAGCGAAGGCCGCATCGAGACAGATTGGCGCGCCATGCTCGGCACGCAGAAGGGAACACAGCGTCGTCACCTGGTGTACCTGCTCGTCGGTGAGCGTCGCCAGGTTGCGCATTTCATCGGGCACGGCCGTCTCTGCAACGCCATCTGTGGCGCTCACCAGCATCCGCTTCTTATCACCAAGACTGGAGTCGACAATCTTGCCGTCGCTCACCCTGACCAGCCAGCGATCGGCACCGCACGCCGGATCGCAACTGCCCATCCCGAGCCCCCAGCGGGCCGAAATGACGACGTGCTCGCTATCGCTCGTGAACGTCTCAACGCTGTAGGCCATGACGCTCACATCAGCATGAACCATGAGCTGCACGATGACCGAGCGCTGAACATCATGGCGTGCGGTTGCTGACGCGCAGGCCTCGATCGCGGCCGCGATTGCGCTGACGCCTCTGACGTTCGCGATCGTATTCGGCCGACCGGGTAGCGAAATGGATGTTGAATCTGGCGTGAGGGCCCGCACGACAACGGCCGGCTCAGGCTCTCCGGCGCTCGATGCCAACTGGCGATAGGCAAAAACGAGTTCGGAAGGGCGAATAGTGGAGGGAGGGAACGAGGAGAAGCTCATGACGAAACCGGGCGGGACGGGGTAGCGTTCGGCGAGACGAGCGAGGTGCGCTGCGGGACCGCTATGGTGCGGATCGCGTGTCAGCGGATCATCGAGCCAGAGCATCCTGGGGAGCTGGCGGTCTGCCGGGGGCGCGAAGCTTACGAGGAGTTGGTCGGGAAACGGTCCAAGGGCACGAGTCATCTGTCCCTCTAGCCTGATGCAGCGTGGATTCGCCCGGGTGAGCGATCGTCAACATCGATTGCGTTGATGTCCCAAGCATGCTCGCAGCCAGTATCCTCGACACCGGACCACAGGCGGGAATTGTTGCTGCCACGCGTACAGCCCAACACCTGAACAAATGGACAGGTCGTGTGGCCGCAGCGTTGACGCTACCAGTCAGGTCGTGGTAGCATCAGTCGTTCCGGCTGTGCCGGGCTTCTTATTGCGTGCAAAGAATTCCATAAGATGCCTGACGATATCGGGTTGAGGAGGGAACTGGCAGCGTGCTGAAACTGCGACTTCGGCGGATGGGCGCCAAGCATCAGCCAAGCTATCGAATTGTTGTCGCCGAGTCAACGTGGCCGCGCGATGGCCGTTTCATTGAGATCATCGGAATCTACAATCCGCGAACGTCTCCGACGACACTCCGTGTCGATGGCGAGCGCGCGGCCCACTGGCTGAGCGTTGGCGCGCAGCCGACCGATAAGGTCCGCTCGCTGCTGGTTCGTGCGGGCGTGATTGAGGGCAAGCTGAGCCGCGAAGTCCTCGAGGAGGGCTATGTGACCGAGGTGCCGAGCCGCGGCGTTACGCCGAAGGTGATCCCGGCCGGAACGGCTGCCGACGCAGCCGCCGAGCCTGCCTCAGCCTGACAGGTCGCTGCCTCAGCTCATCGATGTCGATTTCTCTGGCTGGCTACCGCGTCGCGGTAGCCAGTTGTGTACTCAGCGCTGGAACGGCGCTGATTTCCGGACTAGTTGAGCAGCCTGGAGGACGCTGATATGGATGAGAACGTCGCCAATGCCGACGCGGTCGATACCGAAAGTCCGATCGATAGCCTCGTCTCGCTGACCCAGTTCATGGTCGAGAATGTCGTCGAGGATCCCGAGGTGGTTCAGGTCATCCCGGAGCGTCTCGGCACGAATGTCCATATCAAGGTGCGTGTCCCGGAAGAAGAGATGGGGCGCGTTATCGGTCGTCAGGGACGCATCGCCCGCTCGATGCGCACAATCCTGATGATCGCCGCATCACGCAAGGGCCTGCGAGCGAGCCTTGACATCGACTCCTGAACGGCCCACGCACCGCACACCCTGGCGCGACCGCAACGCCGCGCGTCCGTCATCCCCAACGAATCCGGATCCCTCGACACCGCCAAGCGAGGTCTTCCTTGCTATTGGCCGGATCGTGACTGCGCACGGAATCGCCGGCGAAGTCAAGATGGACATCTACTCGGACGATCCCGAGCGGCTTCGCAAGCTACGCCGCGTCTACTTCGACGACGATCCCAATCCGCGCCAGCTCTCCGGCGTCCGCCTGCAGGGCCGTCAGGCGCTGCTGCGGTTCCCTGACGTGACCACACGCGATGCCGCCGAAGCGCTGCGTGGCACGCTCGTGCGCGTCTCCGGCTCGCAACTGCGCCAGCTTGAGCCCGACGAGCTGTTCTATTACCAGCTCATCGGCCTGGCGGTCTTCCTCGAATCCGGCGAACCGATCGGCACTCTCGCCGAGATCATCGAATCCGGCGAGGTCGATGTCTACGTTGTCCGCGACGAGGAGGGCCACGAGCAGCTCTTCCCCGCGCTCAAGAGCGTGGTCCTCGACATTGACCCCGCTGCCAACCGCGTCATCGTCCGTCCGCAGGTGTGGGACGAGGAATAGGCTCCTACTTCCGCTTGGGGGAGCGGCCGAGCGGCCCGAGCAGCTCTGCGACCGCTTTCGGGTCGCTCATAATCGATTCGACCATGCTTTCGAACGCCTGACTCATATCAAAATCTGCAAGCTCCGCCCGCATGGATGACAGTGAGAGCAGTGTTTCGCGAGCCATCGCCCGCAGGAATGCATTCGAGGTGAGGTCGATCGATTCCGGGTCGCATAGCGATGCGGATACCGCGAGTGCCGTGTCGCGCAGATGCTTGTCGCCAGTCAGATCCAGCATGTACGCGACGCGCCGCAGCCGCTGCGGTATCCGCGCCACTTCCTCTGGCGTTGCCATCGCCTCGACTGCTTGCGAGATGTCCTGCTCGCTCCAGTTCCCCGCGTTCTTGACGTCCTCCGGCATGTACAGCTGCATAGCGCCGAAGGGGTCGAATGACCAGTCGGGCATCAGCCCCGAGCCCAGCAGCACCGCACTCTGCTCGACCAGATCGTTGCGCGTCTCGAACCCGGTGTCGTCGAGTACTGGATCAATGACGGGCTCGTGAGGCTCCACGGGCCAGGTGTCATGGACGAAAGGCTCTGCGAACTCGAGATCCAGGCCAAACCCGAACCCATTCTCGATACTGGTGTCGATCGCCATGGCGAGCAACCCCCGCGCCGCGGCAGGCGGCACGTCGACGTAATCGGCGTCGTCGCCGATTGTCGCGAAAATCAGGGTTTCGATGTCGCCGAGCGGCACGGAGGGCGTTCTGATGGCTTCGAGGACGCCCGCAACATCGTCGGTTACGAACTCGATCACATCGGCGATCAGGTCGCTTCTGTGCCGGATGACGAACAGGCTTTGCTCGCCAGTCGCGAGCAGCGGTCCGACCACCGTTCGGTCTGGCTGGCCGATATCGTCCGGCGGGAATGGCGGCATCTCGTCGTCCGCTGGCGGGATCGTGGTCAGGTCGAAGGTCACCTCCTGCAGGACGGTCGTTGCGTGCTCCCGGATGCCCGGGTCGGTTGCGGCGGCCCGGATGCGTTCCAGTGGAGCTTGCGAACCGGCAAAGTGGAATGACGCGAGCGCATCGATCGCGAGTCGCTGGGTTGCCGGTTCCTCAAAATGCAGCAGCGCGTGCAGAATCGGGATCGCGTATGGGCCGGCCTCGTCGCGGATGCGCACGATCGCTGCTCGCTGTCGCGACGGGACCAGCGCCGCGAGGTATGCGAGAACCTCTTCCGGAAGGTAGGTGTGTGCTGGCCAGGAGAGGCCGATAATCTTCGTGGCCTGCGCGAGTATCCCCAACCCGTCTTTGAGCGACTTCAGGAACCGCGTACGCTCGGGGACTTCGTGCGCTTCGTCAAAGCCGAGGATACGTCGAGACTCGAACCTTGTCATGTCGGGGGTCGCGCGATTGGTGGCGATCCGATTGAGGTAGACGTCCATGTCGTCGCCTGCAATCTCGGACAGCATCAGCAGCATGGGGCCGCTCACCGGCTCGCGATCCTCGATCAATCGCCGAGTAATGGCCTCCGGGGCGAACGGCGGTACAGTCTCGAACCCTGCAAGGATTTCGGTGACGAGTTTCGTGTCCTGGTCGAGATAGGCGCGGCCGAACTCGTCCAGCTGCGCTTCGAACGCGACCATCTCCGGCGATGGCGGGCGCGATGGCGGGGCGGTGTGCTTCTTCGCATTGATCCGGCGCTTCTTGCGTGGCATCGGGCCGTCCTTCCGCGTTCAGTTGTGGTGCCCCATCGCAAACCGCAGCCAGTTGCGTGCCAGCGCTACGGCTCGCCGGTCTCGATCGGCAGGTCGGGTCGGTTGCCCCATTCGGCCCAGGAGCCGTCGTAGACCTTGATGTTGTCGTAGCCGGCCATCTTGAGCGCGATGGCGGCGTGAGCGGCGCGGACCGCGCCCTGGCAGTAAGTGATGATCTGCGTCTCGGGCGTCAGTCCAACATCTGCAGCGCGCCTGGCCAGTGCCTCGGGCGAGATAAAGCGCCGGTCGCCGTCCCAATCGAGGTTGTCCTGCCAGAAGAGCCATGTTGCACCCGGGACACGACCGCCGCGCGCAGCCCGCACCTCGTCGCCGGTGAACTCGCTTCTGCGGCGCACGTCGAGGATGACCGTGTTTGGATCGGATGTCGCTGCGTTGACCTCGCGCCAGTCGGCGATGAGCCCCGGACGTGCCTGGTTCTGATCGATGGTGAATGTCACCGTGTCTGGCAGCGTTGGCTCGGCGTCGATGACCGGACGATTCTCCTGCTGCCAGGCAGTCCAGCCGCCATCAAGGATGCGCATCTGATCCCCGTGCCCATAGCGCGCCAGCACCAGCCAGAGGCGCGAGGCGAAGTGGCCGCCCTCGTGGTCGTAGCCAATGATGCGAGTGTCGTCTCCGATGCCCAGGCGCTCCATGACAGCCGCGACCTGCTTTGGCGGGGCGATCATGCCATCGACCTGGTGGTCAGCGTCGGAGAGATCACGCGACCAGTTGAGGTAGACCGCGCCGGGGATGTGGCTCTCTCGGTATGCCTCCTCCATGTCGCGATCGAAGGCATAGCGGCAGTCAACGATCCGGATATTCGGGTCATCGAGATGCTCAGCGAGCCACTCCGTCGAGACGAGGAAATCCTGCTCCATTGCGGCAACCTCCGGGTATGTGCCAGCTCGCGCCGGGTGCCCTCAGGGCAATGGGTGGCACGAGTGGTGCGTTAGAGCGAGAAAGGAAAACGAAGGCGACCGCTCTCGAGTCGCCTTCGTTCAAGTATGACACCGGTTCAGGCGGGTTGTCGCTCCGGTGGGAGGTGTGGAGGTCATTCGATGTTATGGGCTGTGATTCTGATCCTGGTCATTCTCTGGCTGCTGGGCTTTATCGGTAGTATCGGCGGCAGCCTGATCCATCTGCTGCTCGTCATTGCGCTTATCGTCCTCATTCTCCAGCTCGTCACTGGCCGACGCGCGGTCTAAGCGAGACGCAGCATGCGATGGCGGCTGGAAAGCAGCACGCTGTTGAAGGCTAGAGGACTGCACATGTCATCTCGCGATCGTTCTCGCGCCTCAGCCTCGCCAATCATTAGCGATTGCCGGTGACTCGCTGCTTGAAGTGCGCACTGACCCAGTAGCAACGTCACATGCAAAATGCCGCCGCATCAACGATGCGGCGGCATTGCAGTCCGTGTCAGGCTAGCGCTTCTTGCGGCGCTTCCCGCCCTGCGCCCGTGGTGGTTTCGCGTGGTCGCGCGGCTTTTTGGCTGTCGCACGCGGATTGAGCGGCGCGAGCTGTCCGCCGCGCTGCATCATCGCGTCGAGGTCGCCGGGATTCATGCCCGGCAGCCCGCCCGGCATTCCGCCGAGCTGGTTGGGGTCGATGCCGGCCGCTTCCATCTGCTTCATCATGTCGCGCATCTGGCCGATCTGCCCGAGCTGTCCCGGCATGCGGCTCATAACGCCGCGCTTGCCTTTCTTGCCGCCGGGCATCTGACCGCCGGCCAGCCCGCCGAGCTGCGCCATCATCTTCTGCATCTCGCGGAACTGCTTCAGCAGATCGTTGACATCCTCGCTGGTCGTGCCGGAGCCGGCCGCGATGCGCTTGCGGCGGCTGGGCTTGATGATGTCAGGGTGGCGGCGCTCCTGTGGGGTCATCGAATAGATGATTGCCTCGACCTGCTTGTAGGCGTCGTCGGTGATCTCGACATTCTGCTGGCGGACCGCCTGGCCGATGCCGGGGATCATCTCCAGAATCTGGGTCAGCGGCCCCATCTTCTTCAGCGATTGGAGCTGATTGAGGAAGTCCTCAAGGTCGAACTGACCATCGAGCATCTTCTCTTCGAGCGCCTGGCGCTCTTCCTCAGTCACCTGCTCCTGCGCGCGCTCGATCAGCGACAGCATGTCGCCCATGCCGAGGATGCGCGAGGCGAGGCGGTCGGGGTAGAACGGCTCGATCGCATCCATGCGCTCGCCGGTGCCGATGAACTTGATCGGAATACCGGCGACCGAGCGGATCGAGAGCGCCGCGCCACCGCGCGCGTCACCGTCCATTTTGGTCAGGATCAGGCCGGTCAATCCCAGCCGACGCGCGAACTCTTCGGAGACGTTGACCGCTTCCTGGCCAGTCATCGCGTCAACGACGAGCAGGATCTCGGTCGGCTTGATCTCGCGCTCGATCTCCTCCAGCTCCTGCATCATTTTGTCGTCGATCTGGAGCCGACCGGCGGTATCGATGATGATCGGATTCTGGCCGCGGTCGCGCGCGGAGCGCAGCGCGTTCTGCGCGATCGTCAGCGGCTTCTGGGTCGTGCCCTCGCTATGGACCGGGATGTTCAGCTGGCGGCCGAGCGTCTCAAGCTGATTGACGGCGGCAGGACGATAGACGTCGGCGGCGACCATGATCGGGTTGCGGCCCTGCTTGCGCAGGTGGTTGGCCAATTTGCCGGCGTGGGTCGTCTTACCGGAGCCCTGCAGACCAACCAGCATGATGATCGTCGGGCCGGTGTCCGCCGTCTTGAGTGGCACCGGCTCGTCGCCGAGAATCTTGATCAGCTCGTCATTGACGATCGAGATGACCGTCTGGGCCGGGCTGAGAGCCTTGAGGACTTCCTCACCAACCGCGCGCTCACGCACAGCAGCGACGAAGTCGCGCACGACCTTAAAGTTGACGTCCGCTTCGAGCAGCGCCCGGCGGACCTCACGCATCACCTCGTCGACATCTGCCTCGGTCAGCATGCCCTTGTTGCCGAGCCGGGAGAAGGCGTTATTCAGGCGGTCTGTTAGTGTCTCAAACATGGCTCGTCTTTCCGGTGTCGTTGGTTCAACGTGGATGTGGATTCAGCAGTGTAATGGTTCGACGTTACGTATCAAATGGTACATGGCGCGCACACATAACGCGCTGGTCGATTTGCCACGTGTAACCATAATCCAAACGCACAGAGGCGGCCGAGAAATGAATGTCAGCGATGGCCCACGCTGATGCGCCCATCGGAGACATGCATAGTGCCGACGGTGAGCAGCCCGTCTGTTGCAGTGTTGCCATTCGACAGCCTGGCTGGGAGCGGCTCACTGGTTGCGATCCGTCGCAGCCCGACATGAACCGTGTAGTCGCCGTCAGCCGGCATCGGGAACGCGACTGAATCGGCAATCTTGTCTGCTGCTTGCCAGAGGCGAGGGGCAGACATGCCACCGAGAGCGTAGCCGACGTGCGTGAAGACAGTGTGGTTGGCGCTATCGCGAACGTCGATTACCGTTTCAACATCGTCGTTGAGTGGCGCAATGACATTCCAGGTGACATAGATCGTCAGCAATTCAGGGTCGGCGCTGGTTCGCGCAGCGCGAATCGAGTCGAGCCAGATGCTATCGTCAATGCTGCCGGGGCTATCTGGTAGATGTGTTGCGGCGTTCGGAGACAAAGTACCGATGTCGCGGACCGCGTAGTCATCACGCGCAGTGACTGTCACCAGCCGGTAGCCCTCTCGAAGGAGGCTATCGAGCTGCTCCGGCGTTGTGTCGAGGCCGTGCGGACCGAACGAGAATGGCCCGCCCGCCACGTCCGGTTGCCACGCCACGGATCGAACGTCCGTGCGAGCCAGTTGGCTTGAGTTTGCGTAGACGACGCCATCCAGCCCGAGGTAGAACGGCACGACCTGAATACCGAAGTGGCCATAGCGATACTCGTATCCTCCCAATGCGAACCACGACGGCATGTTTGCAACGACGATTCTCTGGCCTCGATACCGCTCCCCGAGCCGGACGATTGACTCGATCGTCGCGCTGCCGCTCTCGAACATCTCGATGCGGACATTGATGAAGCGCCACGACTGAACGACGACGCCGAGCAGCAGCACCATCGTCGTGATGCGCCAGACGAGCGTCGCGTGTCGATTGCCAAAGTCCAAGGACGGCAGCAAACCCCAGAACAGTGCCGAGCCGATCATCACGAGGTAGAGCAGCCGCGGCCCGTTCTCGACATACCCCCACGAAAGGCGCAGCATCGACGGCAACGCCGCGACGACAGCTATGGCGAGGCCAGCCGCTGGAAGCGCCATGAACCAGCGTTTGTCGGTCTTCTTCGTAGCGAACCAATAGGCGCACAGCAGGAGTGCTATTGCAACGACACCTGATCGCAAGATGCCGATCGACACTCCGAGGTGGTCTTCAACCCAGATGAGTTGTGCCGAGACTGGATAGGTGAATCCCTGGAGAAAGAACAGCGCTTTCGGACTGGCTTCGGCGAGGCTTGTGTGTTCGGTCGATGGCAGTTTGTCGATCGTGGACCAGACAAGAAAGAATGCACTGGCGGCGGCAATGTGGGCGAGCGGCCAGGGCGACGGGCGGCGCTCAGCCCGCCTGAGCATGATGACCGCTTCGAGACCGACGATCAGCGGCGCAACGACCACTCCGGACTCGTGCGACCAGAGCGCGAGGATCGTCATGACCAGCGCACCGAGATGAACGAAGCGAGTCCGGCCTGAGTGTTCGCGCAGACGGGCGGCAGCGTACAGATTCAGGCTGGCCAGAATGAACATCCCGGCCAGCACATGCGCAGTCGGGCCGATGATCGGCAGCACCTGATAATGAAACGGCGCTGTCAGAAACAGGACCATCGGCACCATCGCCCATAGGCCAAGGCCGAACCGCCGAAGTAGAAGATAGATCAGCCATCCTGAGATTGCGTGGGCGATGAGCGGAATCAGATGCAGCGTGGCATGGTCGAAGTGCCCCTGCAAGCTCCGTAGCATTTTCCAGACGACGAACGGAATGGGCCGATAATACTGGTAGCCATCTGATGACGACAGCAGTGCCCAATAGCCGTGGCTCCCGGCGCGTGTGAGATCAATCGGATCATCGAAGAAGAAGGCAAGCGGGATGACACGGCCATACATTGCCAGGACGATGGCGATCGCCGCGGCGAGCGGTAGCAGGTACACGCGGACGAGTGCGCTCCGCACTGGTCTGCCCCCGGTCGAGGTCAGCCGGGCTGGCGACGCAGGCGACGAGACAAACAGGCCCGGTGATGCGAACGTGATCTTACGCAGAGGATGACATCAACACCGACAGCGGGCAAGGGGCAAAGCAAGCCCTCATGCCCGCATGATGTGTGTCCAAACGGAACTAGACGACGTCCGGATCGCTGCCGCTGATCGTCTCAACGAGGCTGTCCAGCACGGTCGTGAAGCCGGGATAGCTGGGGACGAACTCGGTGAACCACGGGCCGACCTGCCCCGCCTTGACGGCGGGGTGCGCCTGCCATGTCGGATAACCGGCCAGGTCGTCCTCGGTGAGCGCAGTGGCGCGGGCATCGTTGAGGATGATGTCGGACGGGTACTTGTTCGCCTGCTCCCAGCTGAGCGTCTCCCAGAGCTCCTTTTCGGGGACGTCCGGGACGACGATGTCCAGGCCAAGCTCCTTGAAGTAGAGCAGGTCGCCCCAGATCTGGGGATTGGCCACGTACAGGTTCTCCGGCCAGGCGGCAACGAAGAGCGACGTGAGCTCCGCCTTGTCGGCGAGGGCGTCGCGCACTGATTGACTGGCCGTTTCGAACGCGTCGCGGTCGCCAACGACAGCCGCGGCACTCAGGTCAGCTCCGACCGCCTCGGCCAGCTCACCGATGCGCTCGATCGTGCTGGTGACTGGCGCGCCGACGAAGCTGATGCCGACGAGGTCGGCAATCGACGCGACCTGATCGACGGCATCACCTGGCAATCCCCAAAGGTCAAACTCGGCGGCATCGTAGATGTCGAAAACGACGAGTTCCGGCTTCAGATCGACGAGCTTCTCCAGGTCGATTTCGCCGTATGTCTCGCCGAGTGACACCACCTTGTCCAGATCGACGTTGCCGGCATAGATCTCCGGCGTGCCGTCCGGGCGCAGCGTCGTGCCGAAGACACCCACGACCTCAACGCCGAAGTCCCAGAGCGACGCGGCGATCGGCAGGTAGGCGACGACACGCGTTGGCTGGATGTCGCGCGAGATCGTCTCACCGCGATCGTCGATGAAGGTCCAGCCGCTGCCACCTGATTCCTCGGGCGTGCCCTCTTCCGCCGCAGTTGGGGACGCTTCGTCTGCAGCGGTTGGCGACGTGTCCGCGCTGGTTGTCGGTGCGGTCGTCGCCGTCGGTGCTGCGGACGTGTCATCGTCGTCGTCACCGCAGGCGACGCCAGCCGCAATGAGGGCGAGCCCCGGCACGGCCGCCAACAGCGTGCGCCGCGAGAACGTGTGGGCAGATGAGCGCGGTCGCTCGTCGGAAAGAACCAACGGGCGTCTCCTTACGTTGTGGCCCGGTTGCGCCATAAGCGCGGCGAGCGATGCGATCTGTGCAGCCAGGCATCGGGATCGTCACGAATATCCGAGAATTCTTGTCGGAATTATCCTACGCAGGCGCGGTCACGTGCGTCAACGTGGGCGCGAATGGCGTTGGCTGCGGCTGGTATCCGGTGACACCATCCTGCGGGATTCTGGCGCTCACAAAAGCTGAGCCACCGAAAATGTCCGAATTTGGCGTGCTCGCGCGTTTATATATATGTGAGCGCGATAAAGAGTCATCCCTGGCGGTGCTGCGCCTTGCCTGTCAAGCTCTACGAGAGGTTGTTTCTGATGGATCGATCCCGAGTTGGTTTTGTTGCAGTGTCCCGGCTGGTCATGGCGCTGCTGCTCGCGCTCCTGGTTGGCGTGTTCTCCGATGCTCCTGTGCGCGCGGAGCAGGGTGTAGCGCCGCAGGGGATCTTAACGATCTCGCCTTCACATGGTGGGTGCGGGCTTCCAGTCGATCTTGAAGGAAGCGGGTTTTTCCCTGACAGCACAGTGGTGCTGCGTCCACTTTCGCCCGCGACTGGGCGACCTATTGCTGATGCAGTCGTATACGAGACTGTTGCGAACACCGATGGCCATTTCAACGCGCAGGTAAATCCGTGCCCGCCGAGCGTCACCGAACCTGGTGCCACGATCATTTGGTCCGCCGAGCCGCCGGGGCGTCCGTATTTCGAAGATGGGGCTTTCGCCATCGCCGTCTACACGATCTTCAACATCAACTCGACTCAGTTCTTCCCCGAGACTGGGCACGCAGTGTCTGGAGAGTTTCTCTTTACCTGGCAGCAGGCAGGCGGGTTGTCGGTTTTCGGCTACCCGCTGACGGACGCTCATATGGAGCAGAACCCTGACACCGGCGAGGACGTGCTCGTCCAGTACTTCGAGCGCCAGCGCTTTGAGCTACACCCGGAATACGCTGGCACGCCGTATCTCGTGCTGCTTGGTCGTCTCGGCGATGAGCTGCTGCAGGCACAGGGCCGCGACTGGCAATCGGAGCCGACCGCTGATCCTGCTGATCCGCACTACTTCCCTGAGACCGGGCACGCCATCGCGCCGGAGTTCTGGCAGTTCTGGTCCTGGAGCGGGCTGGACTTCGGCGACATTGGTAATAGCTTCCGCGAATCACTGGCGCTCTTCGGCTATCCGCTGACGGAGCCAGCAGTCGAGACGAACGCCGACGGGGATACTGTTCTGACGCAGTACTTTGAGCGCGCAGTGTTTGAGCTGCATCCCGACAATCCTCCGCAGTGGCGTGTGCTGCTGCGCCGCACCGGGGCCGAGATGCTCGATTTGGACCGGGGGGTTCAGTAGTCCGAGGAATGGCGCGCCAGAGATGGCTGCGATCCAATAATGTAGCTGAGTGGTGTCAGGGAGGCACAACGCTTCCGCAGCGACTGGTGATACTACTCAGCTACATTGTCCAGAAGTGCAATTGATGGTCGACAAGATCCCTTTCACAAGGGATTGACCTGGTTCTTATAGTCGATGCGCTGGCTATCTGTGAATGTCAGTCTGAACAAGAACATACGCATGGCGAATCCCGATGATCAGCCTGTAGCGGCAGCCGGGAATGACATGACAGCTGCATTTAACGCGCTCATGTCAGAGTATTACATTCCGATAGAGACGTATATTTCTCATATCGTGCAGGATGCTGAGTCTGCGAGCGAGCTTACGCAGGACGTATTCATGATCGCCCTGCAAAAGATGGAACGTCAGTCCGACGATCAGAACTTTAGAAGTTGGCTGTATCGTGTCGCTCATAACACGGCAGTGTCACATCTGCGCAAGCAACAGGTGGCCAGGGTTTTGTCTCTTGAGGGCTTGCTGGAGCGACTGGCAGTGCTTCCTGTCGCCAGAAGTCGACATTCAGAAGCGGACACAATCGTTTTGCACGACGCCATTCGACAAGCGTTGAGCGCTCTCAGCGAGTCCGAGCGTGAGGCCGTCATCTTACACAGCGTAGCCGGGATCAATACAAACGAGATAGCAACCATTATGAGAATCAGCCCCGCTGCGGCTGGGCGGAGAATATCTCGTGGCAAAGAGCACTTTCGACATATCTATGTGGACGCAGTAGATGATTAGGTGCCAGGAAAAGTGCAGGCGTCATGAGCGGTGATTGCTCGTTTCCGCGTTGGCGGCTTATAGCTCTTGATGACGGTTCGCTTCATGCCCGCCTTCGGGGTGTGACCGCGAGCCACCTGGAGAGTTGTGTTGCTTGTCAGCAGTGGCTCGCTGAGATGCACGAGGTTGATGCTATTCTCCGACGTGCGCTGCTTGACACATCCGAAACGGGTAGTCGCAAGCACTACACAGCGCTCGGTACAAACAAAGGTGTCTCTAAAGACAAGTCCCGAGAAGTTGGCACCAGATGGAGCCGGTGGGCGATTCCAATTGTCATCCTGGTGATGGTCATCTTTGCGGGGGTATTTTGGCGTGAATCGTTGACTGCTCAAAGTATCCAGATCTCCGATTGGTTATCGCTGAAGCCCTTCACACCGTACACACGCCAGGGCATTCCGCAATCCACGCCTATTCCCACTCCACGTCCTGGCCATAGTGACCTACCGTTTGGGTTGCTCCCGAATGGCGAAATGCCCTCTGGAGGAGAAGCAGATGCGTATCGCCTGTACTCGAACGGTGAGGGATTCTCAATCCTTGTCGGTGTGAACAGCGTGAGCAACACATATATGCAACCTGCGACTGATGAAGATGATCGGCAGATCATCAACGTAGATGGCGAAGAGGTTCTCATCGCTTATTCCAGAACAGAGGTTGGTCGATCTGTGATTTCGAGCGACTGGATCAGCAACGACGATGTCCATTTCATTCTCGTGATGAAACAACCTGCCAACGGCGTCACGATTGAAATGGTGGAAGTACTTGTCAAGGCTTTCTTCTTTCAGGAAGCAACACCTTAATCGTCATTGCGCCAACTCGTGATGCGTTGCTCGGGGAACGCGAATGAATGGAGATGCAATATGAGCCGAATGGATCTGCCGCTCGGACGCCGCGCTGTTTGTAAGAGTTTCCTGCTGATGCTCGGATCGGCAATGATGCCAAATGCTGGCACCGTCAGTAAATTGCAGAGACCGGATCGTGGTGTCAGGGTTGCCCGTGATAACTGCTATATGGAAGTGCAGACGACAACCTGGATTGACGACCAACTCTGGGAATATCGGTGCGAAATCTGCTGCGCCGGCGGCGTGTGTGAGACAGCTGGGTGTCAGTGGGAGCCTGCTGGCACATCACCCGTATGATTCCGGGTTTCGTTGACGTGTTCATTACTATTGTTCTGTCTGCGAACCAGCGGAGCGAGCCCCGCTGGTTCGTTCGTTGTGTGAGCCACGCTCGCTCCGCGTTCACCTTCTCTTGGTTTTGGTGAGGTCGACGTAGCACCGCCGCCGTGACCGCTACTCGCCCTCCTCAAAGAACAACGCGTCGACGAAGGCTTCGTGGTTGAACTCGGCGAAGTCGGTGACTTTTTCGCCGGTGCCGACGTAGGAGATGGGCGTGCCCAACTCGCGGGAGATGGCGAAGGCGATGCCGCCGCGGGCGGTGCCGTCGAGCTTGGCGATGGCGATGTCGGTGACGTCGGTCGCTTCGGCGAACTTCTGTGCCTGGATCAGACCGTTCTGGCCGGTCGTCGCGTCGATGACGAGCAGGACCTCCTGCGGGGCGTTCGGCACGTAGCGCTGCATGACCTTGCGGATCTTGGTCAGCTCGGCCATCAGGTCGTGCTTGGTGTGCAGCCGACCGGCGGTGTCGACGATCAGGATGTCAGCGTTGCGATTGTGGGCCGCCTGCATGCCGTCGAAGACGACCGCGCCCGGGTCCGCGCCCGGTCCGTGCGCAACAATCGGCACGCCGACGCGCTCGCCCCAGACCTTCAGCTGGTCGATCGCCGCTGCGCGAAACGTGTCGCCAGCGACAAGCATGACATTTCGCCCGCGTGACTTGTGAAAATTGGCCAGCTTGGCGATGGTCGTGGTCTTGCCGGTGCCATTGACGCCGACGACGAGGATGACGAACGGCACGCCGCGCTGGAAGATCTTGACCTTACGATTCTTCGTCGCGTTCTCCAGCAGCTTGACCATCTCATCGCGCAGGTAGGTGCGGGCGATGGCCGGGTCGGTGATGTGCTCACGACGGATGTCCTCACGCAACGCCTCAACGACATCCATCGTCGTATCGACGCCGAGGTCGGCCTGGATGAGCAGTGCTTCCAGATCCTCGAACAACTCTTCGTCAATGGCGCTGCGATCGAAGAGAGCGGTGATATCGGCGAAGATGCCGCGCCGTGTCTTCTTCAGCCCCTCTTCGAGCTCCGGCTGTACCTCGGTCCGACGTTGAAAGATGCGCCTGAGAATCACGGTTGCTCCTTGATGTGTGACGTGGATGTGCAGATGGAATCAGTAAAATGCCGCGCCGGATGAGGGCGCGGCGCATCAGCAAGTATACGCCGCTGCCAGTAGGGCTATCATCAGGGTGGTGGAGGAAGAACAATGATCTGGCCCTTTGGCCGTCGAAAACGCAAGATACGCGACGCTCGGCGGCAGTATCGCAATGCGGCTGCTGAGTTGCGGCAGGCATCGAAGCGCTGGAACCTCTTCGGGCGTCGCAGCCGGGCGATCCGGCGCGCGAGTCGACGCTATGAGGAAGCACAGAACCGGCTCCGCAAGCTCGGCGTCATTGAGGAGCGCGGCGTCTACCCGCGTAACTGGGACTCGCTGCGCCGCAACGTCTATGCGCGCGACCGCCATCGCTGCAAGCGCTGCGGCCGGAAGGGCGGTCGGCGAGTAGCGCTGCATGCCCACCACATCGTCCCGCTGTCGCAGGGCGGCACCAACGCGATCGACAATCTCATTACCGTCTGCGGTGCTTGCCATCGGCAGATCCACGCCGGCGCACCCTGGTAGGTCAGCTTCGCCTCCTGTCCTCACGGACAGAAATATTCCCCGCCCGTCGCACCTCTTGCGCTGTCCAAACGCATCGCGACACCCGCCGCGCGCATCGTTACTCTCGTCAACGTGCCCACAACGGTGTGCGCACAATGAGGATTTCGATGTGGAAGGACACCTCATGGTCATCAGCGAGCGCCGCCGCTCGAACGAGGTCGTTGGCGATCTCATGCTCCGTGCCCTGCGGAATCGCATTCGTGGCAATGTCATCCTCTCCGACGATCCGCAGTACGAAGCAGAACGCGAAGTCTTTAACGCCGGCGTAACGAAGCGCCCGGCAGTTATCGTCCAGGTCGCCGATGCGAAGGATGTTGCGACCGCACTGGCCTTCGCCCGCATGCACGACATGCCGGTCGCCGTCCGTGGTGGCGGTCACTCAACGCCAGGCTATGGACTGGTTGACGATGGACTGGTCATTGACCTCTCGCTGCGCAAGGACGTCGAAGTCGATGTCGAGCGTCAAGTCGCCCGCGTCGGCACTGGTCTGCGGGCCGGCGAGTACGTCGCGGCAACCGAGAAGTACGGCCTGGTCTCGCCGGTTGGCGATGCCTCGCACACCGGCCTTGCCGGCCTGACGCTGGGTGGTGGCTACGGCTGGTTGAGCGGCAAGAGCGGTCTGGTGATCGATAACCTGCTGGCGGTTGAGATTGTCACCGCCGACGGCCAGATCCTCCGCGCTAGCGAGGATGAGAACGCGGATCTCTTCTGGGCGCTGCGCGGTGGTAGTGGTAACTTCGGCGTCGCGACGACCTTCGAGTTCAAGCTGCAGCCATTGACGCAGGTTCTCGGTGGTCTGCTAGTCTTCCCCTATGCCCGCGCCAGCGAGGTGCTGCGCGCCTACCGCGACCTCACCGCGACCGCACCGGACGAGCTGACTTCCTACGCTGTGCTGGCGACGATGCCGGACGGGATGTCGATTGCGGCGATCATGCTCTGCTACTCCGGCGACATAGCCGAAGGTGAGCAGGTGATCGCGCCGCTGCGGGCAATGGGGCCGGTTGCCGACATGGTGCAGCCGATGCCGTACTCCGGCATGACGGCGCTGACCGAAGACATGGCCCCGATGGGCTTTGCCCGCGAGGATGTCTGGATGAACGTTCGCGGCCTCAGCGATGAGACGCTCGACACGCTGATCGAGCTGGCCGCTCCGGAGCGCTCGCACGGCAGCGCCATCATCATCAAGCAGCTGAACGGTGCTGCGTCGCGCGTCTCTCCGAGCGCGACCGCGTTCCCGCACCGCAATCTCCCATACAGCGTTCTGCCGCTGGCGATGTGGCCGAAGGATATCGACGGCTCACCGCTCATCGCCTGGGTGGATGAGGTCGAAGAGGCGATGGCCCCGATCACCGGCGGTGTCTACGTCAACGGCGCGCACAGTCACCCATCGTCGATGGTCTACGGCGCGAACTACGAACGCCTGGCGCGGATCAAGTCCATCTACGATCCGGAAAACCTGTTCCGCTCGAACGAGAACATCGTCCCTGCTGCTGAGTAGGTCGCGCAACGGCCACCGAGTGGCATTCATCGGTGGCCGATTCATTCAACTGGAGCCATGTGTGAACAGCATCCTCCCCGGCCCATATGAACCACTGCACGACGGCATCATCACGCTCGACGACGTCGCCGCCATCGTGCTCAGCGATCTGCCATCAATGACGGAAGCCGACATGGCCGCGATTCTCTGCGCGATCATGTCGGAGGGTGACCTGCCGGTGATTCGCATCATCGAGCCGATCATCCGCGGCGAGCTGACTCGCCGTCGTGCGCTCTATCCGGTCACTGCGTCACTCTCGACGCTATAACCCACGCTTCCTCTCTTCCCGCCCGCTGCGGATCTCGGCTGCCCTTAGCGCCGGTTCCCAGCGGGTGTTCCTGTGTAACTCGGCTATACTGCACACATCTTCTGCGTCTGAATGAAGGGAATTGCGCGGTGGCCGAAGCCGAAGCGGGTGCGCGCGCCTGGCTGGGGATGAAGGAGCTTCCGGAAGAGGAGCGACCGCGTGAGAAGCTGAGACTGCGCGGACCGGGTGCGCTATCCAATGCTGAGCTCGTCGCCATCCTGCTGAACACTGGCACGAAAGAAGAGCCGGTTACGATGCTGGCCCAGCGCATTATCGCCGAGAGCGGCAGCCTGCGTGGCCTGATGCGCCGCGATCTCGATTCGCTGCTGACAGTCCGTGGTCTCGGACCGGCAAAAGCGATCAAGCTCCTGGCGTCGATCGAGCTGGGCAAACGCATCGCCCAGATCACGCCGGAAGAGCGCGCGCAGATCCGCGGGCCGGAAGACCTGGCCGTCCTGTTTCAGCCGATGATGGTTGCGCTGGAACATGAAGAGCTGCGAGTCGCGGTGCTCGATACGAAGCACCGTCTCGCGCGTGTCGTCACTGTGTATCAGGGCAGCGTGAACAGCGCGCAGGTGCGCGTGGCCGAGGTATTCCGCGAGGCAGTGCGGGCCAACAGCCCGGCCATCGCGATCGCCCACAACCACCCTAGCGGCGATCCGACGCCATCGAGCGCTGACATCACCCTGACAGCTGAGCTTGCCCGCGCCGCGGCGCTGCTGGACATCGATCTGATCGATCACCTCATCATCGGCGACGGTCGCTGGGTATCTCTGCGTCGTCTGGGGCTCGGCTTTCCGAGTGGACGCTGAGCGCTGATCACGCATTCAGTTGCGTAAATCGCATGCCTCGCAGAAGATGGACGCGGGGAGAGGATGGGAGGCTGGTGAGAACTCGGTAGGAACAGGTGATGGAGGTTCGCGATGAGCGATTCCGCCCAGTGGTGGACGATTGGGCTACTTGTTGCCTTCATGATTATCGGTCTGGCGATGATCTTTCTGTCGCGAGGCCAGAAGGATAGCGCCCCATCCACATTCGATGGTAATGACACTGTTGCACCCGCTTATGAGCCAGTTGGGCTGCTGACGAGCAGTAGCGTTATCGAGCCGACGAGCGCTGACGTAACCCTCACGCGCTTTCTCTACGCCGCCGACGCAGTGGCCGACGGAATTGGTAACGCTGCCGCCAAGTCTGCGGCGCTGTCCTCAATCGATGTCACAGCAGTTGAGGACGCCGGGATGGCGGCGACTCTTGCCGAGGGCGGCGACGTGCCCGACGTTGAGCAGTCTGTCGCTTCTCCGAGCGCTTTGACAACTGAGCCGGCCATTCCAGTTGTCGGCACCGAGATTTCCGAGCGCGACTGGACGATCGATCAATCGCGGGCCGCTGCGGTGGCTACCGGAGACGCTGCTGGGACGCACGGGGAAGCTGTCGCGGGCGAGACTGTGGCACCTGATCAGGCTATGGCGGCGCAACACGCAGAGGAGACCGATGAATCCGCAATAACTGAGCATCGAGCGGCAGCCGAACGGGCAGCGACAGCGGAACACGCTTCAGCTTCCGAACAGGTGGGCGTTGTGGGCCAGATTGGTGCTGCCGATGTCGCGTCAGAGACCCCGTCAGCCGCGCCGATGTCGTCCGTTGGCCCATCGGACGCGACGATCCAGACGGTCCAGATCGCGGAGCTACACCACGGCGCGGATGGCCACGAGCACGCCAGCGAGTGGATCGTCATTGCCAACGAGAGTGCGGAGACGGTCAACCTGGCCGGCTGGCGTCTGACTGATGAGGGTGAGAAGCACGTCTACACCTTCCCGCCCGTCGAGCTCGCGACTGGTGGGCGGCTGAACGTGTATATGGCGCAAGGCACGGATACCGCCGCAGCGCTCTATGTCGGGCGCAGCCAGCGCTGGTGGAACAACGACGGCGATTGCGCGTACCTCTTCGATGCCGCCGGCACGCTCGTTGATCGCCATTGCTATGGAAGCGCCGCGCAGGCCGGCTAGATCCTGAACATCCCTTAGTGCTCGGGCGCGACGTTGCCCCGGGCTTCTTACGCTCCGTGCAGAAGCGGCAACGTTTGCCGCCACCCGAAGGGAGATACCGATGGACTTCCGGCTCACTGATGAGGAGCGCGCCGCGCAGGCGCTGGCCCGCGAGTTCACCGAGCGCGAGATCGTGCTGGTCGCGGCCGAATACGACCAGCAGCATCGCTTTCCGCGCGAGATTCTGCAGCGCGCTGCGCAAGCCGGGCTGACCTCACTGACAGTCCCGGAGGAGTACGGTGGAGCCGGCGCATCGCTGATGACGCTCGCGCTCGTTTCCGAGCAGTTCGGCTGGGGTTGCGCCGGCATCGCGACCTCGCTCGGCATCAATACACTGGCTGCCGACCCAATCCTCCTGGCCGGGCGAGATGATCAGAAGCGCGAGTATCTTGGGCGCATGAACGAGGGCGAGCTCGGCGCGTATGCGTTGACGGAGCCTGCGGTTGGCTCCGATGTCTCCGGGCTGACGACGCGCGCGAGATCCGTTGGCGACGAATACGTGCTGAACGGCAGCAAGATCTGGATCTCCAACGCCCCGCACGCAGACTTCTTCGTCGTGTTTGCCAAGACCGATCCGGAGGCCGGCCGCAAGGGGATCAGCGCCTTTGTCGTCGAGCGCGACACACCCGGGCTCGATGTTGGCAATCCGTTGCCGAAGCTCGGGCAGCGCTCGTCTCCTGCGGCAGAGGTCTTCTTCAATGACGTTGTCGTTCCGGAGCGTAATCGGCTTGGTGAGGAAGGTGACGGCTTTCTGATCGCGATGGGCGTCTTCGATCGCTCACGACCGATGATCGCCGCCATTGCGGTCGGCGTGATCCAGCGTTGCCTCGACGAATCGCTCGCCTACGCGCTGGAGCGGCAGACGATGGGGCAGCCGATCATCCAGCACCAGTCGGTTGGCGACAAGATCGCTCAGATGGCGGTCCGCGCTGAGGCTGCACGCTTGCTGACCTACCAGTCGGCAGCGCGCTACGACGCCGGAGAACGCAACACGCTGGAGTCGGCCTACGCCAAAGTTTTCGGCGCAGACAGCGCGATGTGGGCAGCGACTGAGGCCGTGCAAGTCTTCGGTGGCAATGGCTACTCGGAGGAGTTCCCGGTCGCCAAGCTGTTCCGCGACGCGAAGCTGCTCCAGATCTACGAGGGCACGAGCGAGATTCAGCATCACGTCATTCGCCGCGAGCTGATTCGCGCACGCACGACAAGATGACGCAACGCTTATACGCATTTTGTCGCAACGTGCAGTAACATAGCCGTACCTTTCTTCGATAGTGATCGTGGCGGAAGACGCGAATCGCGGCGACCAGCCCGTGATGACACGCCAACGATCCGCGACGATCCGGCCAGAGCGCCATGCGTGGCGCGGACGGAGAGTTCGCTATGCGGATCAGATCGATCGGCGTTGTCGGCGCCGGGACGATGGGCGGCGGTATTGCGGCGTTGGCGGCCTCGGCCGGTGTGCCGGTCGTGCTGCTCGATATCCCCGGCGAGCGCGAGCGCAACGAGCCAGCCAAGCGCGGCCTTGAGCGGGCGCTGAAGTCGCGCCCGCCCTCGTTCATGGATGCTCGCCGCGCGCGACTGATCACGATTGGCAACATTAAGGACGACCTGGCGCTGCTGGCGGATTGCGACTGGATCATCGAAGCAGTCGTCGAGCAGCCAGGGCCGAAGCGCGCGCTCTATGAACAGCTTGAGCCCCTGCTCGGCGACCGGACTATCGTTTCCTCGAATACATCCGGCATCCCGATGCGAGTGCTGACCGAAAACCGCAGCGACACGTTCCGCAAGCGCTTCTTCGGCACGCACTTCTTCAACCCGCCTCGCTATTTGCACCTGCTGGAGATCATCCCGGGCTCCGAGACGGACCCGACCATCATTGAGCGCGTCGAAGAGTTTGCCAGCCTTGTTCTGGGGAAGGGGACGGTGCGGGCGAAGGACGTGCCTGGTTTTATCGGTAACCGGCTCGGCGTCTACGGCATGCTGCAAGCGATTCGCCTGATGGAGCAGACCGGCCTGTCGATCGATGAGGTCGATGCGCTGACCGGCCCGCTCATTGGCCGACCGCGCTCGGCGACATTCCGCACCGCCGACCTGACCGGCCTGGACATCCTCTTGCACGTCGCGGACGGCCTGAGCGAAGCGACCGGCGAGGACTATGGCTTGCCGGGCTGGGTGCGTGCGCTGGTCGCCGAAGGGCGGTTGGGGGAGAAGAGTGGGGCAGGGTTCTACAAGCGAGCCGGACGCGACATCCTGACGCTCAACCCGCAGACGATGGACTACCGGCCGCGCCAAACAGTTCAGTCTCCCGAGCTCGGTACGCTCGCTCGCCTGTCGCTGGATGAGCGGCTACGCGGCGTGCTGGACTTGCCCGGTGCGCATGGTGAGTTCCTGCGGTCGCTGTTCTTCACCACCAGTCATCAGACGCTCATGCTGACGCCAGAGATTGCCTGGGACATCCCGTCGGTTGACCACGCGCTGGAATGGGGGTTTGCCTGGGAGATGGGGCCGTATCGTCAGATGGACGCGGTGGGGTTGAACCTCGTTCGAGACGGGCTGCGCGACCTCGGGCTGGACGAGTCGCCGCTACTGCGCTCGGCCGGCGAGCGCTTCTACGAGGATGCCGATGGCCTGCCGTCGGCTCGTGCCCTGGATGGCACGCTTCAGCCGTTGCGCGACCGCCCCGGTGTCGTGAGCCTGCGGACACTCAAGTCCGAGGGCCGCACGCTCATCGCCGGAGATGAAGCGTCGGTGGTGGACCTGGGCGATGGCGTCGTGATGCTTGAGCTGCATTCGAAGCTGAACACGCTCGGCGAGCGAACCTTCGCGGTCCTGAGTCAGGCGCTGGAGCTGATCGACCAGCAGGGCTACGCCGGGCTGGTCATCGGCAGCGACGACGCGCGCGCGTTCTCAGCTGGCGCGAACCTGAATCAGATCGCCGGGCTGGGCGGCGAAGGGGACTGGGCTGCTGCCGAGCAGGTCGTGAACGCGTTCCAGCAGGCAACGATGAGCCTGCGGCGTGCGCCGTTCCCGGTCGTGTCGGCGGCCTTCGGTCTGGCGCTCGGTGGTGGCGCTGAGGTGGCGATGCACAGCGACCTCGTCCAGGCGTCGGCAGAGCTGAACATCGGTCTCGTCGAGGTTGGCGTTGGGCTGATCCCGGCCGGCGGCGGGACGAAGGAGCTGCTGGTCCGCTTCACACAAGAACTCGAGCCGTACGTCGAGGCTGATCCGTTTGAGGCAGTCCGTCGCGCCTTCATGCCGATCGCCCTCGCCCAGACCAGCCAGAGTGCTCTCGAAGCCAGAACGATTGGCTTCCTGCGTCCTCAGGACAGCATCACGATGAACCGCGAGCGGCTGATCGGCGACGCCAAAGCCGCCGTGCTGCGGCTTGCACCCGGCTACGTCGCACCGGTCGATCGGCGCATCAGGGCGCTCGGCCAGGAGGCGCTCGGCAATCTGCGCTACGCGCTCTGGTCGTTCCGCGAGGCCGGACAGGCGAGCGACCACGACGTGGTCATTGGCGAGAAGCTGGCTTGGGTCCTGGCCGCCGGTGATGGGCCGCCGCGCGAGGTCAGCGAGCAGGATCTGCTCGATTTCGAGCGTGAGGCGTTTCTCAGCCTGCTTGGCACTGAGAAGACCCGACAACGAATCGACCACATGCTGCAGACCGGGAAGCCGCTGCGCAACTGAGAGCAAGGAGACACCCATGCGGGAGGCAGTCATCGTCAGTGCAATGCGCAGCCCGACTGGACGCGGGAAGGCCGATGGCGCGCTGGCCGGCGTTCATCCGGTCGAGCTTTCGGCGACGGTCATGCGCGCCGCAGTCGAGCAGGCCGGTGTTGAGCCTGCGGTCGTCGAGGACGTGATCTGGGGCTGCGCGATGCCCGAGGCCGCGCAAGGTCTCAACATCGCCCGGTTGGCGTTGTTGCGGGCCGGCATGCCGGTCGAGACATCTGGCACAACAGTCAACCGCTTCTGCTCGTCCGGACTGCAAACGATCGCGATGGCTGCCCAGGCGATCATGACCGGCATGGCCGACGTTGTACTGGCCGGTGGCGTCGAGATGATGAGCCAGGTGCCGATGTCTGGCTATCACACGCGCATTAACCCTGAAGACATCGAGAGCTACATCGGCATGGGCTACACCGCCGAGCGTGTGGCCGAGCGCTGGGGCATCTCCCGCGAGCAGCAGGACGAGTACGCATTCAACAGCCAGCGCAAGGCGGCCGATGCGTGGCAGCGGGATGCCTTCGCCGACGAAATCGTCACTGTCCCGGTGCAGAGGATCGTCTGGCACGGAGCCGAGCGCGAGATCGAGGATGAGCCGGTGCGCCGCGACGAGACGATGCGGCCGGAGACGACAGTCGAGGGTCTGGCAAAGCTGCGGCCGGCGTTCAAGGCCAATGGCTCGGTTACAGCCGGCAACGCCAGCCCGTTTAGCGACGGATCGGCGGCTGTCCTGCTGATGAGCCGCGAGGACGCCGAGGCGCGCGGCCTGACGCCGCTGGCGCGCTTCGTCAGCTTCGCCACCGCCGGTGTCGATCCTGACATCATGGGCATCGGTCCGGCCAAGGCAGTGCCGAAGTTGCTCGACCGGCTGGGCATGTCGCTGGATGACATCGACCTGATCGAATTCAACGAGGCGTTTGCCGCTCAGGTGCTGGCCGTTATCCAGGAGATCAACCTGCCCGAGGAGAAGGTCAATGTCAACGGCGGCGCGATCGCGCTCGGGCATCCGCTCGGCGCGACCGGTGCAAAGCTGTCTGCCAGCCTGATTCACGAGCTACGGCGGCGCGGCGGCGGTAATGGGCTGGTGACGATGTGCGTCGGCGGCGGGATGGGTGCCGCGGCAGTTCTGGAGGTCTACGGGGCTGAATGACGCTCGCACTGGCGAGATTGTCGCTTCCACGTCATTGTCGTTCTGCACTCTACACATGGGAGGCTCATGATGCACGGCCTGATGATGGACTACCAGCTCACTCTCGCAGCGATTCTCCGCCGCGCCGAGACGTTCTTCGGTCATAAGGAGATCGTCACCCGCATGCCGGACCGCAGCCTGCATCGCCACACGTACGCTGATTTCGCGCGCCGCGCCAAGCAGCTCGCGATGGCACTGACCGACCTGGGCGTCCAGCCGGGCGATCGCGTTGCGACGCTCGCCTGGAACCACTATCAGCACCTCGAAGCCTATTTCGGCATCCCGATCATGGGCGGTGTGCTGCACACACTGAACCTGCGCCTGCCACCGGAGGATCTCGTCTACATCGTCAACCACGCCGACGACCGTGTCCTGCTGGTCGATCAGGTATTGCTGCCGTTGGTAGAGCGTATTCGCAGCAACAGCAACATCGAGCAGGTCATCGTCATCGCTCCGGATGGGAGCGCGCCGGAGGGGATGCTGAACTACGAGGAATTCATCGCCGGTCACGACGCAACTGCGTTCTGCCCGGCTGAGATCGACGAGAACCAGGCGGCGGCGATGTGCTACAGCTCCGGCACCACCGGACGGCCCAAGGGTGCGGTCTACTCGCATCGCGCGCTGGCGCTGCATTCACTGGCGTCGACCGCGGCCGATACCTGTGGTGTTCGCGAGCGCGATGTCGTTCTGCCGGTCGTCCCGATGTTCCACGTCAACGCCTGGGGGCTGCCGTTCACCGCGACGATGGTTGGCGCTACGCAGGTGATGCCCGGCCCGTTCCTCGATGCTCAGAGCCTGCTGGAGCTGTACCAGAACGAGCGCGTCACTCTCACGGCTGGCGTGCCGACGATCTGGCTCGGCCTGTTGCAGACACTGGACAAGGACCCGGACGCCTGGGATCTCAGCAGCCTGCGGACGCTGCTGGTCGGCGGTCAGGCCGCGCCGAAGAGCATGATCCAGGGCTTTCGCGATCGGCACGGGCTGGAGGTCGTTCACGCCTGGGGCATGACCGAGACAACGCCACTCGGCAGTGTCGCCATGCTCACCTCGGACATGGAAAATCTGCCCATTGCCGAGCAGGACGACTATCGCGCCAAGCAGGGTCGACCGGTGCCGTTCGTCGAGATCCGCGCCAGCGGCGAGGACGGTCTGGTGCCGTGGGATGGCAAGACGATGGGCGAGCTGGAGGTGCGCGGTCCGTGGATCTCTGGCCATTACTACGACAACCCGGACGCCGAGGTCTCGTTTACCGAGGACGGCTGGTTCCGTACCGGCGACATCGTCGTCATCGATGAGCATGGCTTCATTCAGATTCAGGATCGCGCCAAGGACGTCGTCAAGTCGGGCGGTGAGTGGATCAGCTCGGTGGCGCTGGAGAACGCGCTGATGGGTCATCCGGCCATAATCGAGGCGGCTGCGTTCGCGGTGCCGCATCCGCGCTGGCTGGAGCGCCCGATGGCTGTTGTCGTTTTGCGCGATGGTGCATCGGTTGACCCCGAGGAGCTCCGAACCTTTCTGGCCGACCAGTTCCCGAAATGGTGGCTACCGGACCGCATCGACGTTGTGGACGCGATCCCGCGCACTTCGACCGGCAAGTTCCAGAAGTCGGTGCTGCGCGAGCAGTACGCCGATGCATATGTCGGCGACGCGGGGTAGGTATATGATCTTCCGCGTTTGCGGCAGTCGGACGGGGAGGAACGGATCCTTCACTCCGTTCAGTGGGTCGTCAACGCCAAACTGTCTATTCGGCAGCGTCCCATATCTTCTGTCATTTCGAGGCCGCAGCTGAGAAATCTCTCCTGCGTTTGACTGAGTCGAACAGGTGGGAGATCTCTCACTGCGGTTCGAGATGACAGGACAAAAGATCGGCTGCCGATTGGACAATCTGACGTTGACAACCCACTGAGTAGTCGACCGTAGTGAATCTGTCAGGCGGGCCGCCGCCGATACGCTCGTAGGGACATGACCCGGCTTGTCCATCGCCGTGAGGCGATCACTTCCAGTTGAGCCATTGGCGTTCTGGACGTATCGCCACCACATCGGCCTCGAAATGTAGGGG
>Ga0180215_1000244_pt1 | contig 76876 bp, 61 predicted proteins | sample eDN3rd37CBELigBY_FD_128871 | JGI IMG/M metagenome (GOLD analysis project Ga0180215, IMG submission 128871) | Enriched backyard soil microbial communities from Emeryville, California, USA - eDNA 3rd pass 37_C BE-Lig BY (version 2) (version 2) | ecosystem: Environmental > Terrestrial > Soil >...
ATATCGTATATATTCCTTCTCCAAATCTGGATCCTTATGAGTAAGGGTAAGGTAAACAAAATATCCTAACTTTCTAGCTCTTGATTCTATTGCATTAGCAATTTGTGAAAAGATACGATTGTTAATATCGAAAAGAACAATACCGAGAGTCATTGTTTTTTTTTTTACTAAACTTTGCGCGATAAAATTTGGTCGATACCCCACTTCCGCAGCTACCTTCAGTATTTTTTCTTTTGTTTCTGGTTTTATTCCAGGTCGATCATTTAAAGCACGATATACTGTTCCTCTTGATACACCACATAAGTCGGCTATTTCTTTACTAGTTTTCCCCAATAGTATACTCTCCTCTAAAAGAAAACATTATTAAAAAGATTCTGAAAATTTTATTTACTTTTGTTATTATAAATGATAGTATAATTGATATCAAAAAAGCAACACAAATCGTTCACGTGCACAAAAAAACGTTCACGTGCACATTTTTTTGTGCACGTGAACATAAAGTGCTTATATGTAACATATCAATAATGGTAGAGTACAAGACAATGAAAGAAGGAGATGGAAAATGGTTTATTTAAAAGAAGAATTATATAATAGTTTTCCTGGGCGGGAATATAGTGGTGAGGCGTATACTGCAGCATTCCCTTTAGGAGGAATTGGAACAGGAAATGTATCTATTGGTAGCAGAGGAGAGTTGAGAGATTGGGAAATATTTAATAAACCTGGAAAAAACCATTCTTTACCTAATACATTTTTTTCTATTTGGGCTAAGGAAGAAGGACAAAAACCAGTTGTAAAAGTATTAGAATCGAAACTGAATCCACCACACAATTTATCACATGGATATCATCCAATTACTGCTGCTGGTTTACCAAGAGTTAATAAATCAACATTAGTTGGAGAGTATCCGTTTGCAACAGTTACATTTGAAGATAATGACCTCCCTGTTCAAGTTAAATTGGAAGCGTATACACCACTAGTCCCTCTAAATGAAAAAGATTCTGGAATTCCAGGAGCAATTTTAACTTACCGGATTAAAAATACTTCGGAAAAACAAGTTAATGCTTCTATCGCTGGTTCGATATTCAACCCTATTGGTGGAGTTGAATATGACCGGTTTAGTAATTTGGATTTAAGGAATTCTGGTCAAAACCTCAATGAATTTAAAACAGACAAAGACTTCTCAGGGCTTTTACTTCACTCGCAAAAATATGCACCTACCGATTTACAATATGGAAATATTTCATTAACGACAACCAATAAAAACCATACATACAAAAGAGCATGGTTGCGTGGAGCATGGTTCGACTTTCTACAAGAGTTTTGGGACGACTTTTCTGAAAATGGAACATTGACTGACTTAGGTTACACGACACCGTCAGAGGATGGTAAAAGTGACACAGGATCCCTAAGTGTCAATGAAACTTTATTACCTGGAGAAACTAAAGAAATGAAGTTTTTCTTATCATGGTATTTTCCAAATCGATTAAATGGTTGGAGTGAACACCATCGAGTTAAGGAAGAAGGACGTGAAACAATCCAGAATTATTATACCAATCATTTTGATAGTTCATGGTCTGTTGCATCCTATCTCATTAATGAACAAGACAGACTTGAATCTGAAACACGTACTTTTCAAAATGCCCTTTATTCTAGTTCGCTGCCCAATTATGTTATTGACGCTGTGGCTAGTAATATTTCCGCCTTACGGAGTACGACATGTTTTTGGTTAAAGGATGGTAGTTTTCTTGGGTATGAGGGTTGTTTTGATGACTGGGGATGCTGTGATGGTACTTGTACTCATGTTTGGAATTATGCACAAACAATTGCGTTTTTATTTCCTAGTCTCGAGCAAAATATGAGACGAACTGAATTCTTGGAAGAAACAAATCCCGAAGGGAAAATGGACTTCCGTGCAGTAAGGATGTTTGATTCAGAATGGTTATGGCGTGGACAAACGGCACCAGCAGCTGCTGATGGTCAGATGGGAACAATAATGAGAGTATATCGGGAGTGGAAATTAACTGGTGATACCGAGTTTTTAAAACAGTTATGGCCAAAAGTTAAAGAAGCATTAAAATATGGACTATTGCATTGGGACACTGATGGAGATCTTGTTTTTGATGGGGAACAACATAACACATATGATATTGAATTTTATGGCCCAAACCCATTAACAGGTGTTTTCTTTCTCGGTGCTTTAAGAGCTGCAGAAGAAATGGCTTCCTACCTTGGTGAATCAGATACTGAGAAGATGTATAAAGAGGTTTTTGAAAAGAGTAGAAAACAACTTGACAAATTGCTTTGGAACGGTGAGTACTACATTCAGCTTTTGGAGGATGTAAATAAATACAAATATCAACATGGAAAAGGTTGTCTTTCAGATCAACTACTCGGGCAACAATTAGCTCATCTATTTGGTCTAGGCTATTTGCTTCCTGAAGAACATGTAAAAAAGGCTGTATATTCAATATACAAATATAACTTTAAAGAAGATTTTAGCAATCATTCCAATTGTCAAAGGACATATGTTCTTAATGATGAAAAAGGACTTTTACTTTGCTCATGGCCTGATGGTGGACGGCCAAAGCTACCTTTTGTCTATTCTGATGAGGTTTGGACAGGAATAGAGTATCAAGTTGCAACACATCTAATATATGAAGGATTTATTGAAGAAGGTTTAACGGTAGTAAAGGCTGTACGAGATCGACATGATGGAGTAAGACGAAATCCATGGAATGAAGTTGAATGTGGAAATCATTACGCACGGTCCATGTCTAGCTGGGGCCTCATTGTTGCCTTAAGTGATTTTCAGTTTGATATGGCTAGAAACCAGATGAGTTTTAATCCTCGTATTAATGAAGAGAATTTTTCTGCATTTTGGAGCACTGGTAAAGCATGGGGGACATTTCAGCAGAAGAAAAATAAGAGTACTGGAGAATTAGAACCGACGATTAACGTTTTATATGGTGATGCATCGGGGATAAAAGTAAATGCCTGTGGGAAAGAGTGGGTTATATAAAGATAAGCTTGTTGTAAGGAGTGAAGAGGAAAATGGAAATACAGTTTAAAAAGGATTTTACACGCAGAGGAACAAAAACAAATGAAATTTCGTTCCCTCTTGGAGGAATTGGGACCGGGAGTATTGGGTTAGCTGGAAATGGTAGATTAATTGATTGGGAGATTTTTAATAGACCAAACAAAAATAGTTACAATGGGTTTTCATTTTTTGGTATTAAAGCTGAGTCACAAGGAGAAGTGAAGGTTGCTAAGGTGCTAAATGGTGATCTTAATCCCGGTTTTGTTGGTTCAGGAAAAGAGAAGTTTAGAGGTTTTGGATTTGGCGTTGATAGGGAAACGTTAGCAGGACTTCCCCATTTCGAAAGCACCACATTTAAAGGAGAATTTCCTTTTGCAGAGATTGAGTTTGAAGATAGCAAGACACCACTTGAGGTTAAACTTACATCTTTTAACCCGCTTATTCCGTTAAACGATAAGGATTCATCTCTTCCTGTTGCGATTTTCTCATATGAGGTAGTTAATCGTTCAAATGAAGATCTTGATATTAGTGTGGTAGGGAACTTAACAAATCCTTTCAATAAAATGGCAGTTAATGAATTTAAAGATTTTAGTAAATTTAAGGGAATAAAGTTAAGTTCTGATTATTATCGGGAGCACCAACCTGAATTTGGTGATTTAACAATAAGTACGGATGGAGAGGATGTAAGCTATCAAAGCTATTGGTATCGTGGAGGCTGGTTTGATAATTTGACTGTATTTTGGAAGGAGTTTACATCACCAGGTAGATTTAAAGAAAGAAATTATCATTCTCAAAGAGTAAAACACCAAGTATCTACTTATAATCGACAGGATGTTTGTCTCCTAAGTAGTCATAAAACTTTGGCACCAAATCAAAGAGGAGAGTTCAGGTTTATTATCACATGGAACTTCCCTAATTATGTAAACTTCTGGAATCCGGGGGATTGCTGTGGCTCGGGGAGTTGCGATCTGCCTAGCTGGAAAAATTATTATGCAACATTATTTGAGGATTCAACGAAAACAGCAGAATACATTTGGTCTAACTATGATCGACTTTATGAACAAACATCAACATTTAAAAATATTTTGTTTAATTCGACACTCCCAGATTATGTTTTAGATGCAGTTTCTAGTAATATTTCAATTCTTAAATCTCCAACTTGTGTTCGGTTAACGGATGGAACACTGTATGGATTTGAAGGCTGTCATGCAGAAGAAGGCTGTTGTGAAGGTTCTTGTACACATGTATGGAACTATGAACAAGCAACACCGTTTCTATTTCCATCACTTGCAAGGTCGATGAGAAATGTAGATTACAAGGCAACACAGTTTGATAATGGGAAAATGGCATTTCGAATGATGCTTCCGATTGAAAGAACTTTAAGTGATGTTTCAGCTTGCGCTGGACCAGAAAGAGCAGCTGCTGATGGTCAAATGGGTGGAATTATTAAAACTTATCGAGAATGGAAAATTTCTGGTGATACTGAATGGTTAAAATCAATTTGGCCAAAAGTCAAAAAAGCATTAGAATTTGCTTGGGAACCGTCAAATACAGATTGGTGGGATCGGGATAAAGATGGCGTAATGGAAGGGGTACAACATCATACATTAGACGTTGAAATTTATGGACCTAATTCCTACATCACAATCCAATACCATGCTGCCTTATTAGCAGCCTCTGAAATGGCAAATGCATTAGGAGATCAAGCTGGGAAGGAATATCTAGAATTATACGAAAAAGGAAGAAAATGGGTAGATGAGAACCTATTTAATGGTGAGTATTTTCATCAAAAAATAGATTTACAAGACAGTCGATTTCCGATTGATCCGGAATTAGAAGAAATAAAGTATCAAATTGGAGAAGGTTGTCATATAGATCAAGTTTTAGGGCAGTGGCATTCACATATAGTCGGACTCGGATATATCGCAGATAAGAGTAAGGTGAAAAAAGCTGTTGAATCAATCTATAAGTATAACTTCATTGATTGTATGCGTGACTATGCAAATGCCTGTAGAATCTATGCTTTAAATGATGAAAAAGGGCTATTAATTAGTACTTGGCCAAAAGGAAATAGTCCTAAGGTACCAGTTCCATATGCTGATGAATGTATGAATGGTTTTGAATATCAGGCTGCTTGTCACATGATCTATGAAGGGTTAATAGAAGAAGGGTTGGAAGTAGTAAAAGCAATAAGAGAACGATATGATGGTGAACGCAGAAATCCATGGAATGAATTTGAATGTGGCAGTAACTATGCACGTTCGATGGCCTCCTACTCTTTGTTAGTCGCTTTAAGTGGATTTAAGTTTGATATGGTTAAAGGTAATATAGGTTTTAATCCAATCATAAATCAAGAGAATTTTCAGTGTTTCTGGTCATTAAATCAAGGGTGGGGAGAATTTAGCCATCAACACGATCGAATTGAATTATCTGTAAAATATGGAAGTTTAACATTATCGAGTGTTGAAAGTAAGTTATATAAAAATAAAGAAATAAAGAGAATCCATCTTGGTGAGCAAAAAATAGATTTTCATAAAAGTGAAAACCAAATTACGTTTAATAGCAAAATTGAAATAAGAGAAAATGAATCGTTACAAATTTTTCTTTATTAAAATATTTGAAAATAAATCTGCTTACCTAAAAGGCTTGCAATGTTAGGGAAGTAGGCGAGAGTAATAACCGTTTGTTTATGGTCTGATGTTTAAGTTTGAGGTTAAACAATTAAAGGGGGTAAGTGATTCATGAGAAAACGTTTTTCTCTTTTCCTTGTAATGTTGTTAACTATTTCGATGCTGTTAGTAGGCTGTTCAGATTCAAGTTCTTCAGCAACTGAATCTGAAGGTGGGGACAGTGGAAAAGAAGAGCTTACATTAGTTTGGTCAAGTAACGAAGCATCTGATGAACAATTAAAGGTTTTATTGGAAGAATTCAACAAAGAATACCCAGAAATTAAAGTAAATCGAATAACTGTAAACAGTGAGGGCTGGGCTGACTATTTTAATAAAATTCAAACAATGGTTGCTGGAGGGAACCCACCTGATGTTATTCGAGTAGCAATAGAGGGTATTCAAATGTTTGCAAAAAATGACATGTTACTACCACTTGATGAATACATGCAAGCGTTGCCTTCTGCTTTGGAAGATTATAATGACCTTCATCCAAAAGTGCAGGAACCGTTTGTTATAGATGGGAATACTTATGGATTTGTTTGGGACTGGAATAATGTGGTTATGCATTTTAATACCGATTTATTAAAAGAGGCAGGTCTTGAGGTTCCGGATAAAGATTGGACAGTTGAGGAATTTATTTCATATGCTCAAAAGCTGACTAAAGAAGAAAATGGAAAGAAGCAATATGGTTTCGCTATTCCTAATTATTATTTTGGTGCGTCAGCATGGTTATTTAATAATGATGCTAGTGTTCTAGACGAAGAAATGACAACAAGTAGATTGGACTCTCCACAAGCCATTGAAGTTATGCAGTTATTTCAGGATTTAATTTATAAATATAAAGTAGCCCCAGTACCAAATCCAAATACAGATATGATAAACCAATTAATGACAGGGCAAGTTGCAATGATGTCGGCAGGGAAATGGCCATTTGCAACGTATCATGAAAATGAATTTACATCAATTGATGTACAACATTTACCTATTAACAAGACACGAAATGTAATTTTTGGTTCAGGGGCTTTTCCAGTGCTGAAATCAACGAAATACCCTGAAGCAGCGTATAAATTATCAGCATTTTTAAGTGGCAGTTTTTCACAAAAAACTACCCTTACGAATGCGTCAATACCAACAAGAATCTCAGTTATGGAAGAGGTATTACCTTCAACACCTGCGGAAAATTGGGAGGTTTACATGGAAAGTGCAGATATCGCCAAGCCAGTTGAATCACCAACTGAATATGCAGGGGTACAACAGATATTTGATAGGTATATGTCCGCAATTTTAGCCAATCAAATGGATGCAGAATCTGCTATGAAAAAAGCGAAGGAGGAAATAGATATCCTTCTTTCAAAGTAAAACTTGTAATGTCGGAGAGAATTAGATTGCTATTTTTGCACAGTGTAGTGATATCACTACACTGTGCATTCCTCATCTTTAAATAAACACAAAGGGAGACAATAAATATGCATAGTAAGGGAAGGAATACAGTTGTTGGTTTTTTATTTTTATTACCAGCAATCTTAACTTTTGGACTATTTATTGGAGAACCATTAATACATGCATTAATTTTAAGTTTCACAGAATACAACGTTATTACCCCAGCAAAATTAATTGGCTGGGATAACTTTAAACAATTTCTTAATGATGATCGTCTTGGTTTAATATATTGGAATACCTTTAAGTTTCTAATCATTCTTGTACCTATGCATATGATTGCAGGTTTATTGCTTGCACTAGGTGTATCAAGGATATTATCAAATAAATGGAAATATTTTTATAGAACAATATTTTACTTCCCAGTGTTAGTAACTACCGCCTCAGTTGCGATAGCTTGGCAATTTATGTTCGATTTTGATTTTGGTGTTTTAAATTACTTATTAGGTTTGATGGGAATAAATCCAGTAGAATGGCTAACTTCTCCATCGTGGGTTTATGTCTCGGTTGCGATTTTTAGTTTGTGGAAATTTGTAGGAAACTCTTTTCTTTTCTATTTAATAGGTATACAGAATATCCCAAAAACATTGTATGAAGCAGCTGAAATTGATGGAGCTAGTTCGTTTCAGCGATTATTTAAAATAACATTGCCATTGCTAACTCCAACCATTTTCTTTGTACTGATAACTACAATGATTGGTGCAATACAAATTTTTGATGAACCATACTTAATTACAAATGGCGGACCTCTAGATGCATCCAGAACTATTTCTTTATACATTTATGAGTTGGCATTTCAAAATCATACAATGGGGTATGCGTCAACAGTAGCATTAAGCCTGTTCGTCATAATATTAATCATTACAATCATTCAATTTAAGATGAGTAATCGATGGGTACATTATGAGCAAGATTAGTTTGCTAGAAACTCTAATAGGTGGTGTTTTTAATGTCAAAAATTGGTGATTTTGAGATAAAGAATTCTACTTCTAAACCTGTTGTTAGCCCAGGATCATTTAATAGTCGAATGAAAAAAATAAATTTAGTAACCCATGGAGGTTTAATGCTTTTTGCACTTTACCTTGCACTACCATTTATGTGGATTATCTCAACTTCATTGCGCTTACCGAAAGATTCCTTCTCATTGCCTCCAACATTTTGGCCTACAGACTTTATAGTAGGAAATTACTTAGACGTATTTTTACAGGTTCCATTTACAGCGTTTATTTTAAACAGTATTAAAATTGCTGCAATAGTTGTATTAGGACATATCATAATTTCTAGCATGGCAGCGTATGCTTTTTCACGTATTGATTTTCCAGGAAGAAATGTAGTTTTTATTATTTTCTTGGCAGGATTAATGATTCCAGGTCAAGTTACAATTATTCCTCAATTTATCTTATTGTCTAAACTTAATTTAGTCGATACTCATGCATCACTAATATTACCAGCGTTGATTAATCCAATCGGAATTTTCCTCATTAGACAAATGATGCTGACGATTCCAAAAACATTTGATGAAGCAGCATTTATTGATGGGGCAAATCGTTTCTGGGTATATTACCGTGTGATCTTACCGATGGCAATGCCAGCAATAGTAGTTACATCTGTTATGCACTTTATTGCAACATGGAATGATTTCTTTCGACCGTTAATCTTTTTAAATACGTATGAGAAAATGACACTTCCAATTGGGATGACAGTCTTAAAAGGGGTATTTGGTACAGGGAATTTGTCTGCAATTTTAGCAGGGGTAACAATATCACTTATTCCTCCATTGTTGATTTATATACTAGGACAAAAATACTTGGTCGAAGGAATTACAATGGGTGGGTTAAAACAATAAAACTTGCTACACCATTCTTATAAGTGAAGATAATTGGAGGATATAATATGAAAAAAACAAAGGTTATAATTTTAGGCGGATTCTTAGGTGCAGGAAAAACTACATTAATGGTCTCGGCTGCTGAATATTTACGATCTTTAGGAATGAAAGTTGCTTGTATTACCAATGACCAAGGCTCGCAACTGGTTGATTCTAAAATGGTGTTAAAGAATGAGATTCCTTTGCAACAAGTTCAAGGCGGGTGTTTCTGTTGTAAATTTGATAATTTAGTAGATTCAATAAATACTATCATTATAGAAAAACAACCAGATATTATTATTGCTGAGGCTGTAGGTAGCTGTACAGATTTAGTAGCGACGGTAATAAAACCTTTAAAAGCATATCATGGTGAAGAGTTAGAAATTAGACCATTATCTGTTGTACTGGACCCCCAACGTTTTACATCCATATATGCTAATAATGGAGCACAGCTTTCTTATGAAGTTTCTTATCTGTTTCAAAAGCAAATAGAAGAAGCACAATGTGTGGTTATCAATAAAAACGACCTTATGTCGGAAGATGAAATAAAAGTAATGATTGATCAATTAAATAAGGACATTCCAAATTCAATAAAGATTTCCGTATCTGCCGTCACTTTACAAGGAGTTTCCAGTTGGCTTGAGTTCATTCTATTTGGGAAGGACTCTCAAGAAAATGTACTTGATATAGATTATGACATTTATGCAAAAGGAGAAGAGCAACTAGGATGGTTAAATGCTAGTATAGGAATTCAGGGTGGCATAGTGGATGTTATGGAGCTGTCAAAAAGCGTAATGAATAAGATGATCAAACAATTTAAGCAAAGAAACGTAGAGGTTGCGCATCTGAAACTATGGACTGAATGTAATGAGGATTATATCAAAATAAGCTCAGTCAGCAGTAATGGGATAATTAAAATTGATTCAAAATTAAATAATGGGTTATGGAATTCCGACAATATTGAAATATGGGTAAATGCTAGAATTAACATAAATTTTCTAGAGTTAAAAAAAGTATTAGATAGAACACTTGATAAAATTAGTGAGGAATATAGTTTGGAATTAGTTGTGAAACAAATGGATTGCTTTGCTCCAAGTAGACCTGTTCCTACATATAGAATGTCTTAAACTAAGGTTTGTTTTATAATTTGTAAAAACCTCAAAACTCCTCTAGAGAATATGTCGGGGGAGTTTTTCAATGTTGACACAGATATATATTCATAGAAAACTGTATCATTTTAAAAAGGTATTATTCAAATAGTAAAGAATATATAGATATATATTAATTGTGTTTACATGACGAGTTTGAATATAAGAGAAGAATCAAAATTTTTTAAGGAGGTAATACATGGAAGATATGAACACTATTATTACTGATATTGTAAATAGACTAAAAACAGTTGATGGAGTAACTGCTATTGTTCTCGGTGGCTCTAGGGCAAGGGGGACACATCATAAAAACTCTGATATTGATATTGGAATATATTATGACTCTGATGATAGTTTAGATATTAAAGGATTGCAGAAAGTTGCCGAAGCAATTGATGATAATCCGCGTGATAATATCCTCACAAATATTGGAGAGTGGGGTGTGTGGATAAATGGAGGTGGCTGGTTAACAGTAAATAATCGTGCAGTTGATTTACTATATCGTGATATAAAAAAAGTATCCGATGTGATTAATCAATGCCTTCAAGGAGACCTAACAATTGATTATTACCCTGGACATCCGCATGGATTTATCAATGCTATATATCTTTCAGAGATAGCTTTGTCTAAGGTATTGTGGGACCCTCATGGAGTAATTGCTCATTTAAAAGGTACCACTGTACCTTTTCCTGAAAAACTAAAAATTGCACTAATCAATAAATTTCTTTGGGAAGCATCATTTTCAATTGAGGCAGCCCGAAAAGGTATTGTAAAGCAAGATTTGTCATACGTTTCTGGTTGTCTATTCCGTTCGATATCATGTGTAAATCAGGTTTTATTCGCGCTTAATGAGTGCTACTGGATGAATGAGAAAGGAGCATTAAACATAGCTGATTCTTTTCCTATTGGACCTAAGGATTTTAAAAATAGAGTTAATCAAGTATTTAGTCTACTATCAAATGAGTCCGAAAAAACTTTACAAGGATTATCGATTTTACAAGACATAGTTACTGAAACAGATAAATTAAAGTTAAGTATATAGGGTAATGTAACCGCTTTATTAGTTTAGAACGAAATAGCTAAACTCCTCTTTACAAGTGATATTGCTCGAGTAAATGAGGAACGTAATATTAAACATATATTGATAACAATCTTAGTGATTCCTAGAAAAAAAAGAGGATAGAAGAAAACGTACTGGAAATAAAACCGGATGATGTCCATAGATGGAGACATGAATTTTCGAAAAAGCATCGTGAAGCTTCCAAGCTTTGGGGAATGGAAAAGTAGATCTAGTGAAAAATTGGAGGAGAAAAAAATGAACATTCTAGATAAATTTAATCTAATTGGACGAGTTTCAATTGTGACAGGTGCAGCCATGGGATTAGGAAAGGCAATGGCACTTGCATTAGGGCAAGCGGGATCTGCAATTGTAATTGCTGACATAAATTTGGAGGAGGCAGAAAAAACAGCTGCTGAATTTAGATCCAATGAAGGTATCGAAGCAATCGCAATTAAAATGGATGTAACAAAAGAAGAGGATGTTAACAATATGGTTAGTGAGGTAGTGCACCGTCTTGGAAGAATTGACATCCTTTTTAATAATGCAGGTATTAATGTGCATGAAAAAGCGGAAGAGACATCATTTGATAGCTGGAAAAAAGTTGTTGATATCAATCTAAATGGTGTATTTTTGGTATCCAAAGCAGTTGGAAAAGTGATGATTGAACAAAAAAAAGGATCAATTATTAATATATCATCCATGTCAGGTATTATAGCTAATATTCCACAATGCCAAGCGTCATATAATGCTTCAAAAGCAGGGGTCATCATGCTTACTAAAAGTCTAGCAGTTGAATGGGCGAAGCATAATATTAGAGTAAATACGATTGCACCTGGATATATGAAAACAGAGCTCACAAAGCCATATTTTGAACGAAACGATAATATGGTTCAAACATGGATGGATATTACACCAATGGGCAGGCCAGGAACTCCAGATGAATTGGGCGGAATTGCGTTATATTTAGCTTCTGATGCGTCTTCATTTGTGACAGGTAATGTTTTTGGAATTGATGGAGGATATACAGCGGTTTAAAAGAAAAAATAGGTCTTGGAGGAGTTTTTGTATGCGTTTTCGTCAAGTTCATTTAGATTTCCATACATCAGAAGCTATAGACAACATTGGTAAAAATTTTTCCAAAAAGCAATTTCAAGAAATGCTAATAAAAGGTCATATAGATTCAATTACCGTATTCGCAAAATGTCACCATGGTTGGGCTTACCATCCTACTAAAGAAAATGAAATGCATCCAGGACTAGATTTTGACTTACTAGGAGTGATGATTGAAGCTGCACACGAGATCAACGTGAAAACACCAGTATATATATCTGCTGGTCTTGATGAAAAAGAGGCAAGGCGCCATCCAGAATGGTTAATACGAGATAAACATGATAATACAAACTGGGTTAAGACGTTCATGGAACCAGGTTATCATCAACTTTGCATGAACTCTCCATACCTTGACATTTTAATATCCCAAGTTAAAGAAGTAGTCCAAAATTATGATGCTGATGGAATTTTTCTTGATATTGTAGGGGTTAGAACGTGTTACTGCCATAATTGTATAGAAGATTTAAGAAAAGAAAGTAAGGATCCCCGTGATGAAAAGGTAGTTTTAGAGTTAGGAGAGAAAACCTATGCGAACTATGCAACCCGTATTCGTGAAGCTATAGATGAAATTAAGCCAGGGCTTCCAGTGTTTCATAATGGTGGTCATATTCGTCGTGGGAGAAGAGATTTACTACATATGAACACACATTTAGAACTAGAATCTTTACCAACTGGTGGCTGGGGCTATGATCATTTTCCACTTTCAGCAAGGTATGCTCAAGTTTTTGGATTAGATTTTCTAGGGATGACTGGAAAGTTTCATACTTCATGGGGGGAGTTCGGTGGATTTAAGCACCCAAATGCATTACGGTACGAGACATCGTTAAGCATAGCTAATGGAGCATGTTGCTCAATTGGTGATCAACTTCACCCTGAAGGGGTAATGGATGGTGCAACGTATTCACTAATAGGGAAAGCTTATAAGGAAGTTGAAGAAAAAGAGAAATGGTGTAAAGATGTTCGCAACATAGCAGATGTTGCACTCCTTTCAGTAGAATCAGTATCTGTTCACTCGAGTAGTCAAGGACAAAAAGAAAAAACAGGTAAATCTGATGCAGGTGCAGTAAGAATGTTGTTAGAAGGGAAGTTTTTATTTGATGTAATTGACTGTGAGACAGAATTTAACGGATATAAGGTAGTTATTTTACCAGATAAAATCCGAATTGATTGTGAGCTGAAGACAAAACTACAAAACTATCTTTTGAATGGTGGTAAACTACTCGCTACGGGAGAATCTGGGTTGTATTCTGATCGTAACGAGTTTGCGATTGACTTGGGAGTAACTTGGATTAGTGAAAATCCTTTTAAACCTGATTATTTTAAACCGAATTTTGAATTGGAGAATCTAGGCGAGTCATCCTTTGTATTTTATTCTCAAGGTCAAAGAGTGGAGCTAAACGGGGGAAAAGAATTAGGGCATCGTGAGGATCCTTACTTTAATCGTGATGTATTTACCTTTTGCTCACATCAACATACACCTAGTAGTATGAATAATGGTGGTCCAGGCATGGTTGAAAGTCAGAATGGTATTTATATAGCATGGAACGTATTTGAGGATTATGCGACAAAAGGAAGTTTAATTCTAAGAGAAACAGTGTTATTTGCATTAAAAAGATTGCTAGGGAAGAAGACCATAGATACAAGTCTGCCATCGCAAGGAATTGTTACACTACAGCACCAGGAAAAAGAAGGGAGATATATCAATCACCTCTTATATGCTACTCCAGTTAAAAGAGGAGAAGCAATCGAAGTAATCGAAGATATTATTCCCCTTTATAATGTGGACGTAACTCTAGAAATAGATAAAAAAATCAAACATGTCTACCTTGCACCACAAATGGAAAAAGTCGACTTTAAACGAGATGAAAATGGAGTACACTACACTATCCCAAAAGTAGAATGTCATCAAATGGTGGTAATAGAGTATAACAAATAAGGTGAAAAAAAAGCTGTAATTCTAATTGATAGATTTACAGCTTTTTTTATTTCTATCCAACAAATTTAGTGGGAGTTTTGGTATTCACAAAATATTGGAGTTAAATAGAGAATAGTAGGTACTAAATATCTCAAAAGAATGGAAGGAACAAGTTGAACTAAGAGAAGTAATTCTCCAAGTGGCTGACGATTTATTATCCGGTTATGAAGATACCAAAGATTGGATAGAAAAATATCCAGGCTATTAGCAAATGCATTACAGGAATGAAGAACTTTTAGGCTGTCCCATTATTAAGCTCTAGGCACCAATAGACAAATTGTATAGACTGGAAATGAATCAATTTATCTATTTCATAATAGTGGTGCCAGGTACTTATGGGACAGCCACCTTCCGTCCTAAAGATCCATTTTAATCTTTAGTAAAAGTTCCCTCAACAATAATCTCATCAAGATTTTTACGTGTATTGGGCTGTTCACGCAATTGTAAATGTTCAGGTAGAGCTTCTTTTTCACCTTGGTAACCAATTGCTATGACAATTTCAAGTTCATATTCATCTGGAATCCCTAACACGTCACGAGCTATATTTCGGTCAAAGCCACCAATTGCATGAGTTGCTAATCCTTTATTTTTTGCCTCCAATGAAAGAAAGCCCCAAGCAGAACCAGAATCAAATGAATGTGTGCGGTTTGTACTACCATCATCTCTTGTTATTTTTGACAATAAAAGAGTTAAAACAGGTGCATTCTTACACCATTCTAGATTCCCTGGATTAATAAAGGTATAAAACTTCTCTAAGTCTTCCTTTGTTCGCGCAAATATAAATTTCCATGGTTGAAGATTGTTTGCTGATGGTGCCCAACGTGCTGCTTCAAAGATACTAAGTAGTGTATCCTCAGGAATAGAATCTTTAGAGAAGGAACGAGGGGACCATCTGTTTATAATACAAGGTTCGATATTATAGGTTGGTTGACGAAACTGTTTAACTTGTTCAGATGTTAGCATATGGGTCTCCTTTAAAAAATTTTTTAAATGATAATCTTACGATACTAATAAAGAGTAATAACCGTCAAATGTTTAGCATTCATCTTTTCCTGCAAAAAGTGCCATAGCACGTTGTTATTCATTTCTTAGAAAATGACTCTTTATGAAATGATGTTATATAGGAGAAGAGTTGTTCACCATTTTTTATATCGCTGGCGTTAGTAACTAGTTTATAATACATCGACCGGTAAGACTCTGGCACCCATTTATAATGATGTACATAATCAGTTAGTATAAAATCATTTTTTTTCCAAAATGCAATTCTCTCTAAATTGGAGGTTGTTTGTGCTGCCTCTACCTCAATAATAATATATTTTATAGAACTATTTTCCTTGACCCATTGTTTAATATAGTTTAGTAACATTGTACCTGTCCCATTATTTCGTTCCCCGATTTTGACTCCAATATAGTCAATAATTAACACTTTTGATTGCTGAAGCGATGATGATAAGGCAAAAGCTAGTAAGTCAGAACCGTTATATAAAAGGTGAAAAACACAAATCTTTTTAGTAAACATATTTTTAATAATATGTTCGGGCTTAGCACCATTCTCAAATGCTTGAAAATAAATAACTGAAACCTGATCCCAAATCTCATCATTCCAATGTTTAATCGTTTGAAAATGCATGAGAAAATCCTCCTTTTGGTACTACTATAAAAAAACAATTTTGGGATTTCCTTCCTAAAGTATAAAACTTCACAATTTTTTGTTATCATGAGTGTCGATAATAATTTTCCGGCTGTTTTCGTAACTAACTATTTTTTATAAGAATGTCCAATAATTATAGGTAATAAATGCTTCTTATTTATATAGTTATGAATTTTTTTTATTAATTGCAAAAAAATCATTTTTTAGAAGTAGCTCATTGAAAGGAAGTAGAGGATGGATAAAAAATTTCCTTATTTATTTATTATGATTGGTGCTTCACTTTGGGGAATAATTGGAATATTTGTAACGTACCTTTATGAACTAGGCTTTACCCCGACACAGGTTGTAGCAATACGGGCAATTTCTGCTGCAATTTTTCTAGTAATATATGTATTTTGTAAAAACTACACACTTTTAAAGATACATATAACGGATAGTAAATACTTTGTTGGAACTGGAATTGTTAGTATCGTTTTCTTTAATTGGTGCTTGTTTAACGCAATTCAGGAGACCTCTATATCAATTGCAGCCATCCTACTATATACTGCACCAGCCTTTGTGACAATTCTTTCAAGTGTTTTGTTTAAAGAAGCATTAACCTCTAGGAAAGTCATTGCACTAATCGTGACACTTGTTGGTTGCTCACTTGTAATTGGGATTTTTCCTAGTTCTAACGAAACCATTTCCTTTATCGGTTTCCTTTTTGGATTAGGTTCGGGACTCTTTTACGCACTCTATACTATTTTTGGAAAATTTGCTCTAAAAAAATATGATTCTCTGACCGTTACAGTATATACATTTATTTTTGCTGCTGTTGCAATAACCCCATTTAGTAATTTATTTCAAAGTATTACTTTATTTAGCACAACAAAAGTTTGGATTTCGGTTATTGGCCTAGGACTATTTTCTACGATGCTCGCTTATATAATGTATACAAAGGGCCTTCAGTATGTAGAGTCTAGTAGAGCTTCTATTATTGCAACCGTAGAGCCAGTTGTTGCGTCAATTTTAAGTTTTATTATTTTTCAAGAAAAGCTAGTTTTTTGGCAATATATCGGAATTTTAATGGTAATAACTGCAGTAATTATTGTACAGGAGTCTCCTAAGAAGAATAGAACGTCAATCATTCAAAAGGCACATGATATTTCTAAAAACTAGGATATAAAAATTCAAAAGATTATAGTTGAGTTTTGCTTAAATGAAAGAAACATTTGTATCGATTCCCATAAATCAGGCAATGATGGTAGATAGTTCCGTAACTAGTTTATATAATTTATCTTCTAACTATTTTATAATGTAAATAGATAACTTTAAAGGATGAAGGGTACAATCATTCTAAATTCAACCCAAAGTTTTCCGAGCATACACTATTTTGATAATTTAGAGAGGTTGGTAACAATGCTTAGGGATATGACATTTAATGATTTAATACATGTTCAAGAAAACAAGGAGCTGGTTTTCATTGATGTTCGTTCACCCTCTGAATATCATGAATCTACCATTCCAGGCAGTATAAACATACCATTATTTGATGATAAAGAACGAGCAGAAATTGGTACTATTTATAAGCAAGTAAGTGTTCAGGCTGCAAAAGACCGTGGACTTGAAATTGTTTCTGCCAAGCTACCTGCTTTTATTAAAGAATTTTCAAAAATCCCAGGTGAAAAGGTCGTATTTTGTTGGCGTGGGGGAATGCGTAGTAAAACATCTGCGACTGTTCTTGATTTAATGGGGATTCGCACAGTTCGTCTTCAAGGTGGTTATAATGCATATCGTAAATGGGTAGTTAATACATTGGAAAAGATGGATCTTAAGGCTGATGCTTACGTTCTACATGGCTTAACGGGAACAGGAAAGACGGCGATTCTACTTAAACTTAAAGAAAAAGGATATCCTGTTCTCGATTTAGAGGGACTAGCAAATCATCGGGGCTCCATTTTCGGACAAATTGGACAAATACCAAATAATCAGCGAACATTTGACTCCCTTTTAGTTAACGAATTATTACAATGGCAAGAAAATACTCCTTATGTCTTAATGGAGGCAGAAAGTAAACGTGTGGGGAAGGTTATGCTTCCCGACTTGATTATGAAAAAAAAGGAACAGGGATTACAATTAATAATCGAATTACCATTTGAAGTAAGAGTTCAACATATTTTGGAAGATTATCGCCCTTGGGAGTATCAAAAAGAATGTATAGAAGCATTTGAGAAAATTAAGAATAGAATCCATACCCCGATTGCAGCTGAAATTGAAAGTAAGTTACACCAAGCTGAATATGGACAAGCTGTAAGTTTGCTGTTGGAATATTATTATGATCCTAGATACAGCTACACAGCAGATCAATATTCACATAATGCTAAAATTACGATTTATGCAAATTCTATAGATGAGGCTACAGCAAAGGTAGAAAAAGTTTTAAAAGAAAAATTGGTAATAACAAATTAACTTAAAAGATGTTTTAAGTATTTATGAGAGTGTTAGATTATTTTCCTATTTATCGTATATATAATTTAACACTCTCTACTTACCATTAATATTCCCACCACAACTGTGTCATATATGAAAGTGCAATAGTTTTCAATGTTTATTTTCTAAAACCTTTATCTCCTGAAGCCACTCGTAATCTTTTGTATCTAAAGCTAAGTCTACTAACATCTCTAAATTCGTTTCTAGTAAATTGGTTTCCTCTTCACATGTTAATAATGAAATTGATTTATGACAAACTCTCTTTTCTGCAGGAACATATATTTTAACAATATTTTCTTTCTCTTCTTCTGCAACAATATACCCAAGTAATTTACGACCTGAAATATTACTGTGAAATGAAACCCAACTGCCAATTTTGACGTTCTGCATATGAAAGTTTCCCTCCTACTTTTTAATAATCCTAAATGTAAGGGTTTACATTTAGTGTATCATAAATAACCCTTACTAACTAGAAATATACTTTTAAGTTGATATGGCTATCCTCTACTACTATATTATTTATTTTATCAGTGATTATTCAAGATAGTTGAGATCAATCTGAACAATTAATGAATTATTTTATTTAATTATAGTGTAAACGATATTTTATCCTTTCTAAAGACTTCTTTTATAAAAAAACTTTTGAAAATAATAAAGAAAATCGACATAAACCCCTAACTTTCAAACATAATTCTACTAACCTTGACCGACTTCTACTAAAAGAAAGTAGAATAATGTAGTTAATAATCAAAAATAGTCTGAATATTTTAAGTAATAAAACATCCGCTTTTGTTAAAATAAAAATATGAAGAAAGTTAGAAAATTGGAGGTTTATAATGAAAAAAAGAAAATGCGTGGCCATGCTTTTAGCTGGAGGTAGAGGTACTAGATTGGAAGAATTAACAGAACAAATGGCAAAGCCAGCAGTTCCATTTGGTGGAAAATACCGTATTATTGACTTTACTCTTAGTAATTGTCGGAATTCTGGGATTGACACAGTTGGTGTATTAATTCAATACCATCCTCATTTATTACAAAATTATCTTGGACGAGGAGAAGCGTGGGATTTATATAAAAAAGAGGGTGGTTTAAATATTTTGCCACCTTACCAATCAAAGGACTCTGATCGATGGTATGAAGGTACAGCACACGCTGTTTATCAAAATTTAGATTTTATTGCAGATTATAATCCTGAACATGTATTGGTGATTTCTGGTGATCATGTATATAAAATGGACTATACATATATGCTAGAAGAACATATACAGAATCAAGCAGATGTAACTATATCAGTAAGAGAGGTCCCATGGAATGAAGCAAGTAGATTTGGGATTATTAATGTAGATGAAAATAATAACAAAATTATTGAATTTGAAGAAAAGCCTCCGTTTCCTTCTTCAAACCTAGCCTCAATGGGGATTTATATTTTTAAATGGAGTGTGTTAAGGGAATATCTCCAAAATGAAGAGCATAAGTCATATTCATCAAAAGACTTTGGTAAAGATATAATTCCAGCGATTTTAAGAGATAATCGATCATTATATGCCTATAAATTTAATGGTTATTGGAAAGATGTAGGAACGGTAAAGAGTTATTGGGATGCACATATGGATTTACTCCAAAGGGAAACAAATATTTTGTTGAAGCATAGAGAGTGGGAAATCTCTACTGTTGAGCAATGTTACCCACCTGTTTTTACAGATGTGGATGCTGTCTTAAAACAGTCGATTGTTAGTGAAGGAAACGAGATTTTTGGACAAGTTGCTCATTCTGTCCTATTTAATGGAGTTAAAGTTGGAAAAGGTGCAGTAATAAAAAATTCTGTAATATTACCAAACGCCGTAATTGGAGAAAATTCAATTATTGAGAATGCGATAGTTGGTGAAAATGTCAGTATTCCAAACGATTTTACCCACTTGCGAGCCACGCAACAGTCAATTACACTTTTAGGGAAAGGATTGCTTGAAAATAGCCCAGTGGCACAAGGGAAAATGGTATCATATAAATAAGTATATGTTTTAAGTACAAACCAGAGCGTAGTGAAAGTAAAACAGCCTGCAGTTACAAAACTGGAGGCTGTTTTCTTTAGTCTATCTTCTGGTTTGTATGACTGCACCTGTGTCATTTGCGCATTGCTTATAACATTTCTGATTGCAAGTAATGATAAAGTAATTTCGTTGTATTCTCAATTGATGATATATGTGTGCGTTCATATGCATGGGAGGAGTCGATTCCAGGACCTATTAATCCGTGTATGATATCATGACCAGAGCGAATCGCTGCAGAAGCATCTGAACCGTAATATGGATAGATATCGAGCTTATACCCAATCTGATGCTGGATAGCAAGTTGAACAAGTTTTTTTCTGAATTCATAGTGATAAGGGCCACTAGCATCCTTTACGCAGATTGAAACAGTATATTCATCAGTTGATTGTCCATCGCCCATAGCTCCCATATCGACGGCTAAATACTCTATAGTTTCTGGTGGTATATTAGAGTTCCCACCATAGCCTATTTCTTCATTGTTAGAAATAAGAAAATGAGTTGTGTATGGTAATTCTATTTGATCTGTTGCAATTTGCTTTATTAATTGTAATAGAATCCCAACACTTGCTTTGTCATCTAAATGTCGTGATTTTATATAACCATTTGGCAGAATTTGTACTCTTGGATCGAACGACACAAAATCACCGACTTCTATACCAAGTTCTCGTACCTCCTTCGCACTATGTACTTTCTCATCAATCCTTACTTCCATGTTTTCTTGATTGCGTTCTGCTTTTCCAGCGTCTTTATAAACATGCACAGAGGTTTGATGCATTAAAATTGTCCCTGAAAAAATAGCGCCTGAAGATGTTTCAATTTGACAATATTCACCTTCGATAGCATTGTACTTAAAGCCACCGATTAAATCGAGCTTTAATCGACCACTAGGTTTAATTTCCTTCACAATTGCACCTAATGTATCGACATGGGCAGTTAACATCCGATGCTTGTCATTATTTCTCCCAGGTAGTGTTGCAATTAGACCACCTTTTCGATTACGTGTTGTCTGGACTTTAAGATTTTTTAAGAAAACCTCTACAAATGTAATAACCTCATTGGTATTACCTGAAGGACTAGGAATGGATACTAAATCTTTTATTAATGTGATTGTGTCTTGGGTATTTGGATAAGTCAAAAAGATTCTCCTTTCATGTTGCATACTACATGTTATTATACCGTTTCAATTAATAAATTTCTTTCTTTTGAATAATATGTATCCCCCAAAAAAATTGGAGAAGTGTCTGAAAATTGTTATAATTGTAGTAGTTAAAAGAATATTTCTCAATTTCTCCTTAACTTCCACTATATATTCACTAGTCATGCATACTCTTACATAGGAAACTCTCTAGTCATTTCTTGAAAGTAAAAGAACTAAAATAAAAGGAAGGTGAAAGAGGTTACATTGATAACCGATTAATAAAATGAAACCATCACTTATCACAAATTTATCAGAAAATAACCAACTACTTTATTTTACTTCAACGAGTTTATTAAAGAATAATAAAAAAATTGTTTATATAAGTGACCGTTCAGGGAATCCCAATCTATTTTCCAAAGAACTAGACACAGGAAAAGAACAACAATTAACTTTTAATCAGGATGGCACTTTAAAATCTTATGTATATTTTGATGGTGTAGAAAACTGTGGTTTTGGAAAAGCTAGCGTCAGTTTGAACCCTGAAACTGGGGAAGTTTATTATATCCAAGGAAGGAAAATATGTTGCGTCAACCAAAATGGTGAATGTAAGGTGCTAAATGAGATTCCAAGTGGCCAAGTAACTGCTTTTACACATGTAAGTGCAGATGGTACAAAATTGTGTATTCCAACAACTGACGCCAGAGCCCTCGAATATGATTATTTACTAAACGGTCGTCCTGATTACGATATTGACCAACGCATTCGTGATGAAAAGCTTAATTCATACATTCGGGTATACCGAACAGATACTGGTGAGGAAATTGCAACAGAACGTATTCCAAATGCATGGGTTACTCATGTTCAATTTTGCCCAACAAATTCAAATCTAATTTTATATAACCATGAATGGCCTTCTGATTGTGGTGTTAGAAGAATTTGGGTTTGGAATGGCAAAAAGCATCTTCAATTAAGAACTGAAGAAGGGATAAGGAGCAAGAATGATTGGACTTGTCATGAGATGTGGCAAAAGGATGGGAGAAGTGTTATTTACCATGGAAACTACGTAAATGGGAGGTCCTATATCGGAAAAGTAAATATTGAGACTCTAGAAATTATGGAAATTCCACTTCCAAATGATTATAGAAAATATGGCCATTTTACCGTAAGTAATTGTCAAAATAATTTACTTGTTTCGGATGGATACTTCCGAAAAAAGGGTGAAAAAACAACGAATCATTTTGGCGGTGAGTGGATTACTATTCAAAAAGTCGATTGGGAGAATGGGACAATTGATTGGATACCTTTATGCAAACACGAATCTAATTGGGATTCGCAGGATTCACACCCGCATCCCATTCTTTCCCATCATGACAAAGCCGTTTATTTTACTTCGAACTACCAGGGTAAGAGGGCTATTTATAAAATTGAAGTAGAATGCTAGATTCTGGTCTTGAAAAAAAGCATCTACAAGGTAACGGGTTCCGTAACCATCACAAACATTAAAAATGTAACTTAAAGTGAATGCACATTTGCGTATGAAATTGACCCCCATTTTTTATGATGTAAAGCCATTTGTGGGGAATTATGGAACTTTGGATAGGAAAATGTACCAAAAAATTGTAGGGGTACAACAGCCATTGTCCCCCTACAATTTCACCCTCAATTTAACATGCAAATTGTTTTACAAATAATGCATAGAAAGTACGTTATGTTGGAGATTTATGATGTTATACTAAAAAATGGACGACTACATTAGCTAGGTAGCCCCATGCGTCTCCGAAGGCTTTCTGCAGAGCATCTATCTATATGAGGCTCACATAGCTTTTTTTGAAACATAAGAAGTCTAATCCTTAATTTAGTAACCGGTGATATTTAAAATAAGAGAAGGTTTTCCCGTTAAGATGCAGAATAGAGCACGTTCCGGGGGATATAGAGGGAGATTTTCCGCTTATGCGATGCGAAAATTGCCTATTTTCACATTTTTTGGTCAATAACAGAAATTTCTTCCTCTATTTAAGCTGTATGTCAGTGCTAGTTTCTAATTAAGGGGAATTTCTCCGCTTATTTACCAAACCCAGTTTTGACTTGCCCCCCAACCGAAAAGAGCGGACCTTAACAGACCCAGATGAGGGAATTAGCATTTTTATCGACTACTTAAAAATGGCTCAGTACAGTGAACTGAGCCATTTTATATTTAATTGCTAGTACAGATACAAAAGGCACTACAAATTAAGGTGCATTTTCGCTTGCTTTACAGTTATTGCGACAGGAAATGGAACCTGTTATCCACAGGAATGCTTTATTATTCTTGATCGCCATAAAAGTATAGCTGACGGTATTCTGATGGCGTCATTCCTTCTTGCTCCAAAAAACGTTTATTAAAGTAACTTATACTTTGATATCCTGTCTCCTGTGCAATTTCTTTTATTGCTAACTCTTTCTTATCTAGTAAAAGTTGCTTGCTTTTCTGAAGACGACATAAGGTTATGAAAGCCATAGGTGTCATTTGTGTGGCCTGTTTAAATAATCGACAAAAATAATAGGTGCTAACATTGGCTTTGTCTGCCCAATAGTCTAATTCAAATGGTTTTGAAGCATTTCTTTGCATAAGCGGTAGAAGTGCTTGAATTCGTTCATCTAATTCGGAATTGCCCTCGGATGTGCGGGGAGAAGCATTTGTAATAAACTCATTTAGAAATGAATATGTAAGTGTTGACAGACGGGACAATTGGAGAAAACTATTGTTTTCAGCTTCTATTAATAATTCCTCATGCGCTCTCTCCAAAACTTTCAAATCCTGTATTTTCCATAATGTGGATCGTTGAAATCCTCTTTCTATTAAAAATTGATTTAAGACACTACCGTAAAAATGTACCCAGCGAATATTCCAAGGATCCTTTTTACTACTGTAGTAGTGTTGTTCCTGCAATGGGAAATATAAAAAAGCGTCACCCCTTTTTACTAGATATTGTTGCCCCTCGATATCGACATAGCCGGAACCGTCAAGTACAAAATGAAGATTGAAATTACTTAGTGTTTTCATTTTTCGATCCACTTCATGGTCAGGTTCGTTCCAATACCAACCAATTGACTCTGGGAGTATGATGTATTCGTGCTTATTGATCATTGGTAAAAAATATTGTCTTTGCAGTTTTTTCACCCTTCCTGGAACAATATTGTTTTATCTGTAGTGCAAAAAGATTCTATTTATATTTTATTATGACTTTACTATACTGACAATATAGTATTAATTATACAAAAAGGGGAGAATTTGGAATGAAAAAGATTCGCTGGGGAATTATCGGCTCTGCAGGTATTGCAAAACGCTCTGTTATACCAGGAATACAACAATCACAAACAGGGATAGTTACTGCAATTGCAAGTCGAACTTTAGATAAAGCCAAGGAAACAGCTGAAGAACTAAATATTCCTGTTGCATATGGAAGCTATGAGGAATTACTTGCTGACCCGGAAATTGATGCCGTTTACATTCCACTACCAAACCATTTACATAAAGAGTGGACAATTAAAGCAGCAGAAGCTGGAAAACACGTTTTATGTGAAAAGCCTTTAGCGATTGATTCGAAAGAGGCAAGTGAAATGGTTGAAGCTTGTTCTAAAGCAGGGGTAGTTTTTGCTGAGGCATTTATGTATCGCTATCATCCACGCTATGAAATGATTCGCGAAATTATCAAATCAGGTGAAATTGGCACTCTACGTGGGATACATGGTACTTTTACGTTTAATAATGCTAAAGATTCTGGAAATGTTCGTTATCGACAAGAATGGGGCGGTGGATCTATCTATGACGTAGGTGTGTATCCAATCAGTGCAGCTCGTATGTTGTTAGAACAAGAACCACAAGCAGCAACTGTACATGCGTTCTTTTCACCAGAACATGATAATGTTGATATGATGGCATCAGGAATTTTAGAGTTTGATAATGGTGTTGCACTTACTTTCGATTGCGGAATGTGGACAGCCTTTAGAAACACGCTTGAAATTGTTGGGACAGAAGGTCGAATAGAAGTTCCTTCTGCATTTATTGTGAAACAATCGAGCGAAGATAACTTTTTTGTAATTACTAATGATGGACGTCGGGAAGTGGAAGTTCCGCGTTTTAATCAATATGCCTTACAAGCAGATGCAATGGGAGATAGTATCCTAACAGGAAGAGAACTTCCATTTCCATCAACAGATGCAGTGTTAAATATGAAGGTAGTAGATGCCTGTTTGAAATCTGCAAGAGAACGCAAACGCGTTGAACTTTAAGGGGGAAGAAAAATGAAAACGATTCAAATTCCAGGTTTAGACAAACCAGTATCAATCTTAATTCAGGGCTCTGATTATTTTCGTCCTAGCGTTTATGAAAAAGTACGTAATGTGTTAGACCGCTTTATTGCCATTGGAGGTAACACAATTGATACTGCCCATATTTATTGTGGGGGAGAAAGTGAAGTTGCAATCGGACAATGGTTGAAAGAACGAAATAACCGTGAAGATGTCGTTATCTTAACGAAAGGTGCTCACCACGATCAAAATGGTCCACGTGTTAATCCTGAAGCAATTTCAAATGATTTGTTCAAGAGTTTAGAGCGCCTTGGAACTGATTATATCGACTTATATGCCCTACATCGGGACGATCCAACTGTACCTGTTAGTGTCATTATTGATGCATTGAATGAACATATTCAGGCCGGCCGTATTAAAGCAATTGGTGCTTCAAATTGGACTGTACAAAGATTACAAGAAGCGAATGAATATGCTGCTGCGAATGGATTAGTTGGTTTTACATTTAATAGTCCAAATCTTAGTTTAGCAAAGGCACAAGAGCCATATTGGGCAGGTTGCGTTTCAGCGGATGCGTCCGACTGTAAATGGCATGAAGAGCATCAGCTTCCACTTCTTTCTTGGTCTTCTCAAGCAAGAGGATTTTTTACAGGGCGTTTTACACCAGAAGATCGCAGCAACGAAGATCTTGTACGTGTATTCTATAATGACGCTAACTGGGAGCGCCTTCGTCGTGCAGAAGAGTTAGCTAAAGAAAAAGGGGTAACTACGATTCAAATTGCACTTGCATATGTACTAAATCAACCTTTCCCTACATGTGCTTTAATTGGTGCCCAAAATGAGGAAGAATTACTTTCTTGTTATGAAGGTTCTAATATTCTATTGACAAGGGAAGAATTAAATTGGTTAGAACATGTAGAAGTAGGTAGCAAATAATAAAGGAAAGAAAGGATGAGACTGAACTGTTTGATCTTTTCTTTTTTTGTAGTCACTCTATAAACAAAAGGCTACCAAATAGAGGTAGCCTTTTCTTACGAAATATATGATAATAACAATCCACCTATTGCTCCAGTCACAACAATGATCCAAGGTGGTAGTTTCCAATATACCAACATACTAAATAATACTGCTGCAAAAGCAAAATCTATAGGAGCCAATATCGAACTTGTGAAAATCGGATGATAGAAAGCAGAGAGTAAAATACCCACTACGGCTGCATTTACACCCATTAATGCTCCTTTTATTTTGGGATTGCGACGTAATGAATCCCAAAATGGTAATGTTCCTAGGATTAGTAAAAACGCTGGAAGGAAAATTGCAATAGTTGCTAAAAGTCCACCTTGCCATCCGTTCATCACTGCACCAAGATAAGCTGCGAAGGTGAAAAGTGGTCCAGGTACAGCTTGTGCTGCACCATATCCAGCTAAAAACGCTTCTTCAGATAACCAACCAGTTGGAACAAATTCACGTTCTAATAGAGGTAAAACAACATGACCTCCACCAAAAACCAATGATCCAGAACGATAGAAGCTATCAAACATTGCAACCCAATGAAGCGAGGTAACTTCCCGTAAAAGCGGTAAAAATAGTAATAATGTGAAAAATAATATAAGGCATAGTACTGCAAATCTACGAGATATAGGGAAATCAACTCTTGCTTCCTCTGTTTCAGTATGTTGTCTGTATAGTAAAAAACCAATAAAACCAGAAATGAGAATAACTCCTACCTGTGTAAATGCTGTTTGCCATAAAAGTGTGCCAACTAATGCAAATAAAGCTAATGCTTTTCTTTTTAAATCTGGAGTTAGTTTTTGTGCCATTCCCATAATAGCATGTGCTACTACAGCCACTGCAACAATTTTAAGTCCATGAATCCAGCCGACATCTCCCACGTCTAACCCTTGTAGGATTAGCGCAAAGACGATTAAAGCAATCACAGATGGTAATGTAAACCCTAGAAACGATACTATTCCTCCTAAAATGCCTGCACGCATGACACCAATACCGATACCTACTTGGCTACTTGCGGGACCAGGAAGGAACTGACATAAGGCAACGAGATCGGCATAGCTTTTCTCGTCCATCCATTTTCTTCTTCGAATATATTCGGTATGAAAGTAGCCTAGATGGGCAACAGGACCTCCAAATGAGGTGAGGCCAAGTCTTGATGAAACAATAAGGATTTCTAAAAGCGCTTTGAAGCCTCTGTTCTTGTTCTTTTCTTTCATTACTTCACTTCCTTATAAATTTTAGTCTTTAATTTCTTTGAATAACTCATATGCTTTGTTTCTAGCTTCTATAAGAACCATCCTTCCTTTTTCAGTAGTGGAGTAATACTTTCGAATTTTTCCTTCTACGTTTTTATCTTCTTTTACTAATAACCCATCAGCTTGCATTGTGTGTAAGATTGGATAAAGTGTACCATAACTAATGTTATATCCATGCTCTTTTAATTCTTCCACCATCCATGCACCAAAAATAGGGTGTTCTTGGGCATGATGTAGGATATGAATTTGAATAAACCCTAAAAAAAGTTTTCTGAGAATTTTTTCCTCCAAGAAAATTCACCTCATAAATCATAACTTATCCAATATCGGAAATAGATATCGAAATTCGATATTGATAACATAACACATAAATTTGTGAAACAAAAGAAATATTTTAGTACTCCTAAATAGCCTTTCCGGAATTTCTTAGTCACTTTCAATTAATTAAGAAAAATATATTGGAAAGTAAAGGGTTTTTGTTAAAATCATTTATAATTAACATTAGAGTTGTTTAGTAAGACCAACTTTGCTATTTAAATTAGATATGGTTAGGAAGGATAAAAATGAGCTCAAAAACAAATGCGATGAGAATATTGGATAAACAAAAGATCAATTATAACATCCTTCAATATGAAGTGGAGGATGGAAAAATAGATGGTATTTCAGTAGCGGAGAAAATTAATAAACAGGTGGAGCTAGTTTATAAAACACTAGTTGCACATAAGGATACTAATCTTTATGTTTTCGTAATTCCAGTAACAGAGGAGTTAGATCTAAAGAAGGCAGCTAAGGCAGCTTCCGAAAAGAAGTTAGATATGTTACCAGTGAAAGAATTATTCAAATGGACCGGATATATCCGAGGGGGATGTTCCCCCGTTGGAATGAAAAAAAATTATCCAACATTTATTCAACTAGGTGCAATGGAATTAAATACTTTCATTGTGAGTGCAGGGAAGATTGGCTTACAAATAGAAACCGACCCTCAGGAACTTGCCAAAGTAACTGGTGCAAGTTTTGTTGACGTGATTAAATAAGTTTCGTAAAAAAGAGTTATTCATTTCCAATGTCACTAAAAAATATAATCCTTTTATGTAAAAATATATACCGAACAAACATACAATATTATCTTTCTTGGATATCTTGATTTATATCAATTAACATTTGTGAATAAAAGTATACTATTTCTTAGAACTTGAATTTTACAAATGGAGGAAGTAATAATGCTAAAAGTACAAAAAAATGGAGAACATGCTGTAATTGATGTTCGAGACAATATTGCTAGAGGAGAGCATCCTAAAGGTGAAATCTTTAATTATGTAAAAACTGCTCCAAAAGGGACTGTGATCGAAATTCATGTACCTTTTAGAGCAGAACCATTAATTTCAGGTTTATCTTCCTTTGGTTTAAATGTAATTGTTAACGAATTGGCACCCAATCATTTTCGACTAATGGCTGTAAAGCTAGATGGGTCTTTATCTTAAGGTCTGGCTAATTGATTTAAAGACTCATAATCCAGAATAGTGATTTCTCTCCGACCGTCCATTTGGATAATATTTTCCTTTACTAAGAATACCAGTTTTCTACTAATTGTTTCAGGAGTTGTGCCAAGAAGTGATGCAAGAATCTTCTTGGAAATGGGGAGTGTAAACTTCCCATTTTTTATTTCTCCCGTTTTGCTAAAAAGAAGAAGAGCACTCGCTAAACGCTTCTCTACCTCCATTAAACTGAGTAAGCTCATCCACTCGTCTGCCTGGTATAGCCTCTCGTTCAATGCCAACATGAACCGAAACGCCATTCCTGAATTTTGTTCCATTGTATTAATAAAATCTTGTTTGTTTATTGTACATATATCGGTTTTATCAATCGCTTCTGCATTTGCATAATGATACTCGGTCTTTAACAGTGCAGATTGACCAAAGAAATCTCCTGGAAATAATAATCGAAAGATTTGCTCCTTGCCACTTTCTGAAGACTTATGAATTTTTATTAACCCTTTATTGACGATATAAAGGGTTTCAGATGGATCTCCCTCTCTAAAAATATATTCTCCTTTCAAAAAGCTTCGATTATTTGTTACCTGTTGTAACATACAAATCTGTTCTGCAGTCATCCCATGAAAAATGGGAACTCGATTTATACAAGACATATGATGACTACAATCTGGGGAACAAGGCAATAGTAGCACCTCCCTCCTTTTTCTTATACAACTATTTTAACGGATTGAGCATGTGCTCACTGTGATATAGTTCATTCCTTTCCCTTTACTTATAAAAAGAAAAAGAATTTTCGCTTTATCAAAAGAGATAATCATTTATCTTAATTCGGGCAAGATAATCTATATGATTACGATAATCTATTCTAGGAGTTGACATAAATGAGTAAAGTTTCAAAAGTATTTTGGATTTCCATTGTTATTGCAAGTATTTTTGTTATATGGGGAGTTGTGGCACCTAGTCAATTGGGAGAAATGATGGATACTACAAAAGCATATTTCTTAAATGCCTTTGGATGGTTTTATCAGTTGGCTGCAACATTCTTTTTAATTTTTGCCTTGTTTTTAATCTTTAGCAAGTATGGGAAAATCAAACTAGGTGCTGATGAAGATAAGCCGGAATTTAACCGTCCTACGTGGTTTGCGATGTTGTTTAGTGCAGGAATGGGGATTGGCTTGCTTTTTTTTGGAGTGTCAGAACCTATTTCACATTTTACAACCCCGCCAATTGGAGAAGGAGGGACCTCAGGAGCTGCTCGAACAGCTTTACAGTATACGTACTTGCATTGGGGCTTTCATGCATGGGCCATTTATTCTGTAATAGCTCTTATATTAGCATATTATAAATTCAGGAAAAAACAACCGGGTTTAATGAGTACAACACTTACCCCATTATTGGGGGAGAGGGCAAAGGGCGCAATTGGAACGGTTGTTGACGTTGTTGCAGTATTTGCAACAATTTTTGGTGTAGCAGCATCGTTAGGGTTAGGTGCAGCACAAATCAATGGTGGTCTAAATTATGTAGTAGGAATTCCAAATAACTTTACCGCTCAGCTTATCATTATCGGAATTGTAACAGTTCTCTTTATTCTCTCTGCAAGTACTGGTCTACAAAAAGGCATTAAGTATTTAAGTAATGCCAATTTAATATTAGCAACAATCCTGCTTTTTACTTTTTTAATCTTAAGTCCAACGGGATTTGTCCTAGATCTATTTACAACTACATTAGGGGGATATCTTCAAAACCTACCTAGTATGGGATTAACGCTTGCTCCTTTTAATGAAGAGAGAGCTGCTTGGATACAGGGATGGACTATTTTTTATTGGGCATGGTGGATTGCGTGGGCTCCATTTGTTGGTACATTTATCGCACGTGTGTCTAAAGGAAGAACTGTTCGTGAATTTACAATTGCTGTATTGGTCATACCGACTTTAGTTTGTGCATTTTGGTTTTGTGTGTTTGGGGGAACTGCTATATATTTTGATTACTTTGAAGGCGCAAATATTGCAGCACAGCCATTAGAAACAGCTCTATTTTATGTATACGATCGCTTACCCCTTTCTGGATTATTGGTGATAGTCACACTGATTTTAATAACGACGTTTTTTGTCACATCAGCTGATTCTGCGACATTTGTATTAGGGATGCAAACAGCACATGGTGACTTAAATCCTCCTAACTTTGTGAAAATTGTGTGGGGTCTTTTCTTATCAGGGTCTGCTATAGTATTGATGCTTTCGGGAGGGTTAAATGCAATGCAGACAGCTATTATTGTTAGTGCCTTTCCGTTAACTTTCGTCTTAATTGCAATGTCCTTTGCGGTCTTAAAGGACTTTAGAAAAGAAATACCCTCAAGAAAAGGCGAAAAGAAAAAGGTGAAAAAGGAAAAATCAGAGGAAGAACCAGAACCTAGTCCAATTTAAGAATCTTTTGAGCCATGACTTCTATGTGAATGTTTAGGAGTCTGGCTCTAAATTACATGTGCCTATTTTGAAGATAATTTTCTAGGGGGAAACTAAATGGACCATTCTTTACAAAATAATGCCAACAAACCACCGTACGGAATCCTTACAGTGTTGATGATAGGTGCGTTTATTGCTTTTTTGAATAATACATTGTTAAATATTGCATTGCCTTCTATTATGAATGATTTGAAAATCGGTCCTTCAACAGTTCAATGGATGACAACGGGGTATATGTTAGTAAATGGTGTATTAATACCAGCAACAGCATTTTTGATTCAAAAATACTCTGTACGCAGACTCTTTCTAGTGGCAATGAGTTTATTTACGATTGGGACCTTTCTTGCTGGTACCGCTCATATCTTTCCATTATTATTATCTGGACGTATGATACAAGCATCTGGTTCTGCGATTATGATGCCGCTTTTAATGAATGTGATGCTAGTGAGTTTTCCGATCGAAAAACGAGGAGCTGCTATGGGGGTATTTGGATTAATATTAATGGCTGCCCCAGCAATAGGGCCAACATTATCTGGATGGATAGTGGAGCATTATGATTGGAGAATGTTATTTCACTTCGTCATGCCAATTGCGGGAGCTGTTTTATTAATTGGATTCTTCCTATTAAGAGACCGTAAAGATAAGGTTGATATTCATCTTGATTTCTTTTCACTTCTTTTATCAAGTATAGGATTTGGTGGAATCTTATATGGGTTTAGTTCTGCAGGAGATCGAGGTTGGGGTAGTCCTTTAGTATATGGAACAATTCTTATAGGTATTGCATCACTTGTTTGGTTTATTTTACGACAAGCAAGGTTGGAAAGACCAATGCTTAACTTTGGAGTTTTTAAGTATCCTATGTTTGCATTATCTTCATCTATTACAATGGTGCTAAATATGGCAATGTTCTCAGGAATGTTACTATTACCTATCTATGTTCAAACAATACGCGGGATATCGCCTATGGATGCGGGCTTAATGATGTTACCAGGTGCACTTGTTATGGCTCTTATGTCGCCAGTTACGGGAAGACTTTTTGATAAAATCGGTGGACGTTCTTTAGCAATAGTAGGATTAGCCATTACCACAGTAACCACATTTATGTTTAGTCAGTTAGACATGAATACCACGTATGTTTTTTTGATGGTACTTCATGCAATCCGGATGTTTGGTATGTCGATGGTCATGATGCCAGTTTCCACAAATGGTCTGAATCAGTTACCTTCACAATTATATCCCCACGGCACAGCAATGAATAACACATTAAATCAAGTTTCAGGTGCAATAGGAACGGCTCTATTGGTAACGGTAATGTCTACCCGACAGGAATTAAGTGGTTCTCAGTTAGCGGCAGATGCGATAAAAGCTGCAGGAGGTCAACAACTATCTGAAGAATTGCAATATGAAATTACCATGATGGCAATGTTAGACGGTATTAATTTTTCATTTTTTGTTTCGAGTTTTATCGCTGCAATAGCACTAATTCTGTCATTTTTTATTAAAAGAGCCACTCCATTAGGAGACCCGAAAGGAAAAAAAGTGGTCGAAAAAAATATATCAAATAAATTGGTCGAAAATTAGTCAACAACTAATCATAAGAGAGTGAGTATGAAACATTACGGGTACCGTTCCCTATCACAAACATTGAATGCTCATTTTTATATGAAAATTGACCCTAATATTTTATTGATGTAAAGCCATTTGTGGGGGAATTATATGGAGATTTGTATAGGAAAATGCACCCCGAAATTGTTGGGGACAAGCCATGACCCCTCTACAATTTCATCCTCAATTTGACATGCAAATTGTTTTACAAATAATGCATAGAAGGTACGTTAAAGTTGGATATTTATGATGTGAAACTAAAAAAGGGTCAGACTTCATCAGCTGGGTGGCTTCCTGAGAGCATCTAAATGAGGCTCACATAGCTTTTTTGAAACATAAGATCTAATCCTTAATTGAGCATCCAGTGATATTTAAAATAAGAGAAGATTTTCCCGTTAAGATGCAGAATAGAGCTCGCTCCAGGGGATATAGAGGGAAATTTTCCACTTATTCAATGCAAAATTTGACTATTTTCACATTTTTTTGGTCATAGGAGTAATTTCTCCCTCTATTTAAGCCTTATTCAGTGCTAATTTCTAATTAAGGGAAATTTCTCCACTTATTTACCAAACAGATTTGACTTGCCCCTCAACCAGAGCGGACCTTAACAGACCCCAGATGAGGGAATCAGCATTTATTATCGACTGACTTAAAAATGGCTCAGTTCAGTGAACTGAGCCATTTTATTTTTAATTGCTAGGACAGATACAAAAGGCATTACAAATTAAGGTGCATTTTCGCTTGCATTTTCAGTTTTTGCGACAGGAAACGGAACCTGTTATAAAAACACACCCTCATAAATGCTAATATAGTCCCCTTTTCCGATATGTAATAGGGGTGAAATTAAATCGTTATGCGTAGTATCCATTATTCATTCCAGTCATAGTCCCAGTACTAGTAGTCGGTTGAAACATACCAGTCATTGTACTTACTTGTGTTTGAGGGAATCTAGGTGGCTGATAATAACCATTTTGGTTCATCCACTGCCAAATTTCATATGCCATTTCCTGACATAGCACCGCTCCTTGAACATGATAGTGGCGGATTCCAGGATCTACACACTCATTTGCCCATACCATGCTCATCACGGATCCATTCTTATGAGCGCTTAATGCCAGCGTAGCAATAGTCTGATCCGATAAAGCGCTTGGGTTTGGAATAGGCGCACCCATAGTAGCTTGTTGCTGCATTCCAATATTTGTATCAAATGCTTGAAATTCAGGCTGATGGAAACTCATGTTTCCTCCTTTACCTTGCATTAGATTGATACCTTGTTGATAGGCCTGCAACATTCGTTGTTGGTGATTGCGTAAAATTGTCTTAAGTTGATTGTCCTGACATTGATTTGCAAAAGCACCATGTTGCTCAATTTCCGCTTTCTTTACTCTTAATGCCTCTTGAGTTTCTAATAATTCATGTGCAGCGAAATTCAAATTCATTTCCTCCTAAGATGTTATGATGGACAACTGTCCAAAAATAGTATCAGCCAAATCTCCTGTCGCATACATCTTAAGAGAAGCTGGTAGATTATACCTAATGTATAAATTTTTTTATGATGAAATACCATGAAGACAATATTTTAGTTTATTACCTATTTTTTAATAGGATGGACAACCGCTTATACCATTTCCTCCCTCATTACATAAAGTAAAGTAATAGGTTTGAAGGGAGGGATATGGATGTTTGGCTATTCTATGGTAAAAATGGTAAGATATCATGGAAATAGGATCGACAGACCTTTACGTGATATCATATTAAACCTTTATCGACCATTCAAATGGACACCATGCTTCTTGCATAATTTATTTGAGGGCACAATTAGAAAAAATCGAAAATTATCCGTTATCATTGAATTTCAAAATGGATGTTATCAAACTGGCTGTAATACTGTCACAAAGATTTTAAGCAATCATACAAGAAATCAAATAAAACATCATTTTTCTAGAGTGTCGTGCTGTAGCGCCGAAATCACACCCAATGGCTTAGAAGATATACTAGACAACTGCAGTGACGTAAAGAGAATCTATTTAAATCGAAACGTTCAAGCTTTTTTAGACGTAGCGAAAGGCTCGGCAAACGCTAGAAATGTAGAGCGGAAGGATACCGTTTTAACTGGAGAAGGCGTAAAAATTGCGATTATTGATACTGGAATTCATCCACATCAAGACCTAGCTGGTAGAATTACCGACTTTGTAGATTTCGTAAATAATAGAGTTGAACCTTACGATGATAATGGGCATGGTACACACTGTGCTGGGGATGCTGCAGGGGATGGCTCTGCTTCTTTAGGAAAGTATGCAGGACCAGCTCCAAGAGCAAATCTTGTTGGTATTAAAGTACTTGATAAATTAGGATCAGGAACTCTCGAAACGGTTATGCAAGGAGTGGAGTGGTGTATTCAATATAACGAAAACGAAGAACACGAGGATAAAATAGATATTATTAGTATGTCGTTAGGTAGCACAGCACAAAATTATGGAGAAGAAAACAAAGATCCTATGGTTAGTATTGTTGAGGCAGCATGGGCATCTGGAATTGTTGTCTGTGTGGCTGCAGGAAACGAGGGGCCAGAAAGCAGAACAATTGCAAGTCCTGGTGTTAGTGATCAAATTATTACCGTTGGTGCTTATGATGACCGAAATACTATCGACAGAGCAGATGATAATGTTGCTAGTTTTTCGAGTAGAGGACCAACTATTTATGGGGAAACAAAGCCTGATGTTTTAGCACCAGGGGTGAATATTGTTTCTTTGCGTTCACCAAACTCTTATCTTGATAAGTTGCAAAAAGCAAATCGAGTCGATAATGATTATTTTACATTATCTGGAACATCAATGGCTACTCCGATTTGTGCAGGAATTGTGGCACTTCTACTAGAGAATAATCCTAATATAAAGCCTAAAGAAGTGAAAAAGTTATTGATGAAAGGTGCAGATTCAGTGCCGACCTTAAATCCAAACATACATGGAGCAGGGTATATTAATGCAGAAAATTCAATACCATTGAATTAACCATTTTGAGTTATAGTTTATAGCAGCTACATTAACTATTTATAGGATTACCTCAGATTCCGAACAGTTGATGTAGCTGCTAATCTTATATATACATGTTAACTAAAAATAGCAGATGATAGATCGAAAAATACCTTAATACTTCAATTCTAGCTCCAATATAAAAACGTAAGTCCTACATAACATGAACGTATGCTTACTTAAAAAAGTTTATGGTTTTCTGCTTTCTAGTTTTGATTTATTCGAAAACAATTAATTGAGTTTCTTTTCTGTAGCTTTTTCTTCAAACAGCCGAATAATTTCAACAATGACATTTGTTGCTTTGACCATATTATCTACAGAAATATATTCATACTTGCCATGATAGTTTTCTCCACCAGTAAATATATTTGGTGTTGGAAGCCCCATATATGATAATTGTGAACCATCTGTTCCCCCGCGAATTGGTTTGATAATTGGCTTGATATTTTGTCTTGTCATCGCTTCGTGAGCGATATCAACAATTTCTTTAACGGGTTCAATTTTTTCTCTCATATTATAGTATTGATCTTTTATATCCAATAGAATGGTATCTTCTCCGTATTCTGTTTTCAATTCCTCAACTATCTTGTAGATAAAAGCTTTTCTTGCTTCAAAATTATCCTTGTCAAAATCCCGGATAATATAATAAAGCTTCGTTTGCTCAACATCACCTTCGAAGGATAATAAATGATAAAAACCTTCATACTCCTCTGTATATTCTGGTGCTTCGTATACTGGCAGTTTACGATTAAGTTCCATTGCGAGTTTCATGGAATTGACCATTTTACCTTTTGCAGTACCAGGATGAATATTGTTACCTTTGATTGTAATTTTAGCTGATGCAGCATTAAAGCTCTCATACTGTAATTCACCTAAAGGACCACCGTCCATTGTATAGGCATATGTAGACTTAAAAGCCTTCACATCAAATCGATGAGGACCACGACCAATCTCCTCATCAGGTGTAAATGCCACTCTAATGGTTCCATGTTTAATTTCGGGGTGTTGGAGTAAGTAATTCATTGCTGTCATAATTTCGGCAATTCCAGCTTTATTATCCGCGCCAAGTAATGTCGTACCGTCTGTTGTAATCAGAGTATGCCCCTTATAGGAATGTAAAGACGGGTAATCCTTTGGAGATAGAGTTACTTTATCATTTAATCTAACATCATTGCCATCGTAATTTTCAACAACTTGTGGATTTACATTTGTGCCTGTAAAATCAGTTGCCGTGTCAAGATGTGCTAAGAAGCCAATGGTTGGAACAAGTTTATCTGTATTTGCAGGAAGTGTAGCCATAACATAACCATTTTCATCAATCGTTACCTCTTGCATCCCAATTTCTTTTAGCTCCATAACAAGCATCTTGCCTAATAACAACTGCCCAGGTGTGGAGGGACATGTATGACTTTCCTCATTGGATTGAGTATCCACTTTTACATACTTAGTCAGTCTTTCAATCAATTCGTTTTTCAAACCATCTTCATCTCCTTTTTTTAATGGATTCATTCTAACATAAAAAGTTTAAAAAGATGGTAAAGTTTCATAGTTTTTACGGTGCAATTTTTGATTCATACTTTTCGCTTTGTTTTTGTCTCGGAATGGCTGCTGATAGAATATGGTCGATACGAAACGTCCTTTGACTATTTCGTAACAAACATAATGCTCTTATATTATTTTCATTAATCGATATAACTTTAATGAGTCTTTGTGTTAAGATCCCATTCTTTGAAATATAGATGATTTCAATCGGTGTTTGAGTGGATAGTGAACGGTTAAGGATTCCATTCATGAAAAACCATCTCCTTTATTACTTATTATATACAAACAAATGTTCTGTATACTATAAAATTGTTAAGATTTAAAAAGAAAATTATGGGGAAATCTGCGAATTGTTTGTAGAATAAAAAAACAGGCAAGAAGTCCAGCTTTTAAGTGGATTTCTTGCCTGTTTATTCAAAACAATTTTCTAAATTTTTGTTTCAACTATTCCGCCTTGACTGTCTTTCTTTTTATATAATCGTTGTCCTAAAAGTGTTTGGCCAATTAAAAAGAGACCGCCAATACACCAATATAATGGTAAAGCCGCTGGGGCGTTAAAAGAAACGATTACTATCATAACTGGTGAAAGCCACCCCATTATTGCCATCTGCTTTTGTTGATCAGAAGAAAGGGAGGACTGTGACACCTTAAATTGTAAATAATAAATCAAACCTGCAAAAAAAGTAACTATTAAATCTGGACTTCCAAGATTAAACCATAAAAATGAATGGGTAGCAATATCTGCAGATGACCGAATAGCATAATACAGCCCCATTAAGATTGGCATTTGAAGCAGCAGGGGTAAACAGCCAACTGCAAAGGGATTCACATTGTATTTTTGGTACAAGCCAAACAATTCTTTTTGTAGCTCTTGCTGTATCTTTTGATCTTTTGTTTCTTTCATCTTTTTTTGGATAGCTTCCATCTCTGGCTTTAGAATTTCCATCTTTTCCTTCATCGCCTGTTGTTTTTTATATTGATTTAGCATAAGCGGCATAAGAACTAGGCGAATAATCAACGTAATTAAAATAATCGCAAGACCGTAGTTGCCATTAGAGCCTTCACCTAAAAAGTGAATGAAATCACCAATAGGATTTACAAGGTAGGTATGAAAAAGGCCAGGTTCGTTAGTTGATTTATTAGTACAGCCAGATAGCATTAGTATAATTGTTAGTAATAACATTGAGATAGAATATTTTTTAAACAATGATATCTCTCCTTCATTTAGTTTTTTTTATTAATAAACTAAATGAAGAATATGGTCATCACCATCGTCATTAGGACTGTCTTTCCTTCTTATCACCTTTGTAATCCAACTATGTATATGATTTAGGTTACCTGTTGGCATAGATAGGTAGTGATCCAAAATATCATAATTAGTTATCTTTGTATGATTACTTAATGAGTTAAGAAATGTGTCCTCAACAACCCAACCCCAAATGATTTTTAAACTAATTCCAAGTAAAAAAGTAATATAAATACTATAAAATGTAGGAATATCAGTAAAGTCAAGCATTAACTCAAACATATGCGCTGACACCTCGAAAGTTAGTAACAATTACATCGAGTATAACTTTTTAGAAAAAGATGTGCAATATGCTTTATATGGAAGGTACTAATGTAGAAAACTCGAATTGAAAAGGGTGGTTAAAAAATAAAAATAGGTAAAATTGAATAAATTGCACCTTATTAATATTTTATAAATATTAACAATATTAAAATGTTTTTGTTGTAGAAATGAAGCCTCTGAATTAAGATAAGATAGAAAATATGAATAATGATAGGTATAGGTGGGAGCCGCTTGAATGTATTAGATTATATTATTAACCTTTCGATTTTTTCTTTGCTGGTTAGCGCACCCTTGGTTGTTCGAACATTTATTAGTTATAGTATGCCGATTAAGTATGTTCGAATCTTATTCAGTTTCTATGCAGGAATTGTTTCTATAATTCTTGTACTGCTTTCCTTTCAGCAAAATGGATACTCTTACGATATTCGATATGCAGCTGTCATACTAGCTTTTGCGTACCTGGGACCAGTCCCCGGGCTCATTACTGGTATATTTAGTTTACTTGCTAGACTAACTACAAGTGGTCAATGGTTCCCTGCCATTGCTGGGTGGTTAGTCATTATAATTGTATTTTGCATACTACATGTTTATATCACACGACTTTCTGCAATTAAAAAAATCGCCATTTTAGTTATTTCGTATATGGTAATCTACATAGTAACAGTTCCGGTTATTTTTAATGCTTTTCGAGATAGTCCACTATTTCATATTCAATATCTACTTTTTGTACTTTTAGGAGTAATTATTGGGGGATTACTGATAGAATCATATTTGAAGTTATATCGAATAATCTCTGAAAAGAAACAAATGGAACAGTCTCTCGAAGAGAGTGAAGCTAAATACAGGTTGATTGCTGAAAACACATCAGACTTAATTATGTTAATGAACAAAAACAACTCAATTTCCTATTTGTCGCCTTCTCATGAACTAGTCCTAGGGTATTATTTTTCCGAACTAAACTGTGTTGAACTATATTCATTTATTCACCCAGATGATGTAGAGGTTTTTAAAAATAATATTAATAAGATGTTTTCGACTAAACAATCCTATTCAATAGAATTTCGTATTCAACATAAAAAGGGGGATTGGTTGTATATGGAGTCACGTTGTATGCCTGTTAAAGGAGAAAACGATTCCATAGAGCATATTGTTATTATTAGTCGTGATATCTCAGAACGAAAAAAATCTGAGGAAATACTTCTGCAATCTGAGAAACTATCAATTGTGGGAGAGCTAGCTGCTGGAGTTGCGCACGAAATTAGAAATCCACTTACGACAATAAAAGGTTTTATCCAACTATACAAAAAAGAAAACAGGATGATTGAGTACAATGATTTGATTCTTAGTGAATTGGAGAGAATTGAGATAATTACCAGCGAGCTACTTTCATTAGGAAAGCCTCAAGCAGTTCAGTTTAATAGAATTAATATAGAAGAATTAATACAGTCAACAATAGAATTTTTAGCACCTCAGGCGCTATTGAATAAAATTCAATTTGAACTTGAATGTAAAGAATTAAATCTCCAAGTTTTTGGTGAGAAAAATCAATTAAAGCAAGTACTTCTCAACATTATTAAGAATGCTATGGAAGCAATGGCCAGTGGAGGGGTTATTACAATAGGTGTTCAGAAGACTCTAGATGGTGAATGCTTGCTTACTATTAAAGATCAAGGCCATGGAATTCCTGAAGAAATCCTACCACGTTTAGGAGAGCCATTCTACTCATTAAAAGAAAAAGGGACAGGACTAGGGTTAATGATTTGTCATAAAATTATCAAGCAACATAACGGTAAAATTACGTATAAGAGTAAAGTGAATGAAGGTACGGTAATAGGGATAACGTTACCAATATCGAGTTAAGTAGGTTATTATGTCTAGCTTTTATTATGATAAGTAATGAAAAATCATTTGTTTTTAAAGCATTAGAGGTTCGTGTATATTGCCCTAGCAACATTTAAATTAACAGGAATATTATCGAAATAAAAACAGACAATCTTGGGGAGAGATGTCTGTTTTTTTTAAGTTTTTCGCTCCTTATCCAAAATAAGTTAAGATTAAAGAGCATAAGAGACCGATAGCGGATATAAATCCGACAACTGGGCCCCCATCTTGATATGCTTCAGGCATCATGGTAGAAGAGACCATGGCGAGAATTCCTCCTGCAGCAAATCCACCAATCATGGAAACAACAATGTGAGAGGATGGATCAATCAGTGTGTAACCTATGAAAGAACTAAATGATGAAATTACCATCACGATTGTCCATAAAAAGAGAATCTTTTTCTTTGAATAGCCGTCTTTCTTTAAACCAATGCTACTAGATAATCCTTCTGGAAAATTACTAATGAAAATAGCGATAATTATCAACCAACTTACTGAATCCTCTAATAAGCTGACTCCAATAATAAACGATTCTGGGATTGCATCGAGTAAGGTACCAATAAAAATTGCCAAGCCAGAATGACCGACCGGATTTCCTTTTGAACGTTTTCGTTGGTTACCTCCTTTTTTTGCGATAAGGAACTCAGCTATTACAAAAATAATAGCACCTGCGGTAAAACTAATGGAAGGATATAAGATTCCAGCATCCTTTACTGCTTCAGTAAGCAATTCAAATGTTGCTGCACCGATTAAGACACCAGTTCCAAACGCCATAACGAAAGCTGTAAATTTTATTGATATGTTCTTGAAAATACCAAGCAACGCCCCAATGACTAATGAAGATCCTGCTACTCCACCCCATAATGCAGCTTGAAACATCAGAACTCACCTATTTTTCTGTTTATTTAGTTATATTTTTTACATACCAAGTAAGTTTTATTAATATTTTTTGTTTATGTTTCACATAAAAAAGCTTTCAGGCAAAGAATGTCGTTTTCCTCTTTTATAAACAGGAGAATATATTCGAATCTCGAATACTAAATTAATATCCGGAAAAAAATATTCCCATTGTGGTTCGCACTTTGTAAGCGTTATAACAATATAGAAAGGAATTGAAAAAAATGACTGATAAAGTAGTGAGGATTGATGGTTCTTTGCCAATTAAACTAGCACCTACAAGATCATGGCGTACTTATGTTGGAGGAAAATTGATAGATGAATTGCACGGTGAAGAACACCCTAAAGATAGTCAATTTCCAGAAGAGTGGCTAATGTCAATCGTATCGGCAAGAATATCCGGGAGGGAGCATATAACCGATGAGGGACTTAGTAAAGTAGCCCTACCAGATGTTGATTTAAGCTTAAAAAGTTTACTTGAAAAGAATCCTAATTTGTTCTTAGGAGAAGAACACTTTATGAAATTTGGTAAGCAAACAGGTGTATTAGTAAAATTAATAGATTCAGCTGAGCGATTAACGATTCAAACTCATCCAGATAGAGAGAGAGCACAGAAATTTTTTCAGTCGAGTTTTGGAAAAACGGAGTGTTGGCATTTCTTAGGTGGCAGAGAAATTGAAGGTGAGGCACCACATGTATACCTTGGCTTTAGACCTGGAGTAACAAGAAAGCAGTGGGAAAAACATTTCTACAATCAAGATATATCTAGTATGTTAGAGTGCATGCATAAATTTTACGTACAACCAGGAGATACGTTTCTTGTTGAAGCTGGTACACCACATGCAATAGGTTCAGGTTGCTTATTAGTTGAAATTCAAGAACCAACTGATTATACCATTCGTTTAGAAAAAACGTCACAATCAGGTTTAATAATTGATGATTTTATGATGCACCAAGGACTTGGTTTTGAAAAAATGTTTGAGTTTTTTAATTATAAAACGTATACGAGGGAAGAGACCCTTGAAAAATGGTTTATCTCTCCATCTTTACTAAGAGGGTCAGAAGGTAATAAAGAAATTGAACTGGTAGGGTACCAAAATACCCCTTATTTTAAAATGACGAAAGTGGAAGTGACTAATGAACTCGAAGTTAAGAGTGAAGGGGTGTTTTCGGGTTTATTCATTTTATCTGGAAATGCATCAATACTTGTTAATGGTGAGTGCGAGGAAGGAAAAATAGGGGACCATTTTTTTATCCCTGCAACAGTTTCTAGCTACATAATCCAAAATAATGGAGAAGAAGTGGTAAAAGCATTACGGCTGTTTGGACCAACAGCTAAGTAAAGAACACGATTTTATGGAATATAGAAAGGTCAGTGAGGGATATGAATGCAATCGGAACATAGTTTTATAACAAAAGATCAAAATATGGTGAAATATCTGATCCATCTTCCGACAGGTATGAAAGACAGCGGGACAAAAAAGTGGCCACTTATCCTTTTTTTGCATGGTGGAGGAGAACGAGGAAATCAACTAAGTTTAGTTAAACAACATGGTGTAGCAAAAATTGCGGAACAACAAGCAAACTTTCCATTCATTACGGTCTCCCCGCAATGTCCAATTCATTCATATTGGCCATTGGAAGTGGAAGCATTAAACGACCTGCTCAATCACATTACAAAGCAGCATCCAGTTGATATAAACAGAATATATCTGACAGGGCTAAGTATGGGGGCAATCGGAGGATGGCATCTTGCTTTATTGTACCCAGAGAAATTTGCTGCTTTTGCTCCTATTTGTGGAAGTTTAACTATACCAGAGATAAGAAGAGAAGAATTTGAGTTATCTGGGTCTTTTGATGAATTTTACCAAAAGCTATCCTCAATAAAGAGTCTACCAATTTGGGCATTCCATGGAGATAAGGACCCTATTATCCCTATAAAAGAAACAAAAGAAATCATTCAACGTTTAAAGAGTATAGGAGGGACACCGAAATTCACCATTTATAAAGACGCTGGCCATGATGTCTGGACTAAAACATATAATAATCCTGAATTATATGATTGGTTTATCACTCATCGTAAATACAATTCTTAATAATGCAGGTGTTTACTAATTTCTATGCGCTGTTTCTTAGAATGAACAGCGCTTATTAGTTTAAAAGAGGGAGGGTACATTATTTTAAACCATCCCATTAGGATCAATTGCCTTTCTAATCTCATCTGTTAATAATCCCTTTTCATCAAGTATCTGTTCTAATGTCTTTTTTTCTTCATCTGCTTTTTGACCTATGAGTGACGCAATATCGTAGCCCATCTTCGAGCTTAGACCTGTTACAAGGGATAGGCTTGCTTCCATCCACTTTTTACAATTCTCCTCATCAGCTTGAATTCCACTAATACATTTTGTTACTAAGATCGGAATTGTATTAGAAAGCAGCTCAATGGAATGGAGAAACGTATGAGCAATCATTGGCATCATGACGTTAATTTCTAGTTGACCAGCCATCCCAGCTGTTGCAATTGCAGATTCATAGCCAATGATTTGACAGCATACCATATGAGTCATTTCTAAGATAGCTGGATTTACTTTACCTGGCATGATGGTTGAACCTGGTTGAACCGATGGTAGAGTAATTTCTGCTAACCCTGTTCTAGGACCAGAACTAAGTAGCCGTAGGTCACTAGTAATTTTTATTAAATGAATGGCTAGTTCTTTCAGTGTCAACATACAACGAATAGGTTCATTCATGTTTTGCATAAACGAAAAGAGGTTATCTGGTTCACGAAATGGTAAGTTTGTCCGTTGTCTGACTTCTTTTATTATTTTTGGAATGTACCCATCAGGTAATGTTGCAGTTGTCCCAATAGCATTACCACCAAGCCCAATTTGATAAAGAGCATCAAGATTTTCAACTAGTTGTTTGTAGATTGCTGAAATAGTCCCCGCATAGCCGGAAAATTCTTGTCCTAAACGAATCGGAACAGCATCGTGTAAATGTGTTCTTCCCGATTTTAGAACTGGCATTAGCTGTTCGGACTTTCGTTCCAATTCCTGCTGTAATTGTGACAAAGCAGGGAGCAGCCTTTTAAGTAATTCTTCTACTGCAGCCATATTAAGTGCAGAGGGAAATGTATCATTAGTCGATTGAGACATATTAACATGGTCATTAGGGTGAATCTTTGTTGTTCCACCCATAATTTCACTGGCACGATTTGCTATTACTTCATTTGCATTCATATTTTGAGATGTTCCTGCTCCTGCTTGGTAAACATCGACAACAAATTCATTATCCCATCTACCCTCTATAACCTCTTCTGCGGCTTGAATAATAGCTCTTCCAATATCAGCTTGGAGTTTTTCTAATTCTACATTTACTGTAGCAGCTGCAGCCTTTATAATACCTTGTGCTTTAATAAAAGAACGTGGAAGCCGCATTCCACTAATTTGGAAGTTTTCAAGCGCTCTTTGTGTTTGAGCACCATAGTATGCAGAAGATGGTACCATAATATTTCCAAGTGGATCACTTTCCTGCCGGTATTGGTTTGAAGACTTCATTGCTTTCTCCTTTTTATAAAAACAATATTTCTTGGTAATTGAAACCATAAGTAGAATGCTATTTATCAAATAGAAACTCGTCCTTATACTTCGATAATAAGCGGTAAAATCATTGGTTTTCTCTTTGTTTGTGCAAAAAGATATTGCCCAATTGACTTTTTGATATTTTGTTTCAATACACTCCATTGCAGTCTATTTCCTGTCTGTAAATCATCGTTTACTGTTTTCTTAACTAAACGATTAATTTCTTTTATAAGATCCTCTGATTCTCTTGTATATACAAAACCGCGAGAAATCGTATCAGGACCTGAAATAATTTTTCGGTCTCGTCTTCCAATTGTAATCATAATGACGACCATTCCGTCTTCAGACAATTGTTTACGGTCACGTAATACTGCTTCTCCAATATCACCCACACCCACACCATCTACATACGTATCGCCAGCTGGTACTGAACGAGTTTGACGGGCAACCTGGTTTTGGATATCGACGACATCACCATTATTGATAATAAATGTATGTTCTTTTTCCACTCCAACTGATTCTGCTAATAATTGATGAATATGCAGCATCCGATATTCGCCATGAATGGGAATGAAGTATTTAGGTTTCATTAAGGTTAACATCAATTTTAAATCCTCTTGATAGCCATGACCTGATACGTGCATTCCTGAGGAACTGCCACCATAAATTACTTTTGCACCAAGTTGAAATAGATTATCGATTATTTTTGACACATTACGCTCATTTCCAGGGATTGGGCCAGCAGCTAAAATAACTGTATCATCAGGTAGAATCGAAACGTCCCGGTAATTCCCAGTTGAAAGCCGTGACAATGCAGCCATTGGTTCTCCTTGACTACCAGTACAAAGGATTGCTACTTTCTCCGGGGGAAGTTGGTCGACTTCCTTTGCATCGATTAACATTCCATCAGGAATATCCACATAGCCTCGTTCCATCGCAACATCAACCACATTGATCATGCTCCGGCCTAATAGCGCAAGTTTCCTATTTGTCTTACTTGCAGCATCCACAACTTGTTGCACACGATTAATATTTGAGGCAAAAGTAGAAATAAATACCTTCCGTTCAGCTTTCATAAATGCCTCTTCGACATGTCCACCTACTAGCTGTTCTGATGGAGTTAAGCCTGGTCTTTCTGCATTAGTACTTTCTGATAATAATAGTAATACACCGCTACTACCAATTTCCGCCATCTTATGAATGTCAGAATGCTCATTATTTGCTGGTGTTAAATCGAACTTAAAGTCCCCGGTATGAACCACATTCCCTTCTGGGGTGTGGAAAACAATGCCTAAACAATCTGGGATGCTATGGTTTGTTTTGAAGAATGATACTTTAATTGTCCCAAACTCAAGATTAGAATTTGCGTCGATTGAAATCAATTCTGTTTCACGTAAAAGCTTGTGCTCTGTTAATTTTAATTCAATTAAACCTAAAGTAAATCTTGTTGCGTAGATTGGTACATTTAATTTTTTAAAAAAATACGGAATGCCTCCGATATGATCTTCGTGACCATGTGTTACTAGTAATCCGCGAATTTTTTCTTTATTTTCTTCTAGATATGTAACATCAGGGATAATTAAGTCTATTCCTAGCAAACTTTCGTCAGGGAATTTCGATCCGCAATCAATAAGTAGAATGTCGTCTGAATATTGGATTGCATACATATTTTTGCCAATCTCATTTATACCACCAAGTGCAAAAATGGATAAGGTTTTTTCGTTTGTACTCAAAAGTATGGCCTCCCATTAAACATGTTGTTTTTTGTAGTATTCCCCTTAAGATTTCCTTTTATCAATTGGAATATTGAAAACGTGTTATCAGAATGATAGCTATAGAAGGTAGGAAGATGAATAATGATATAGTGATTGAAGAATTAAATACATTATTAAGAGGACAATATATGGGTATTCGTTCGGTTGAACATTATATTCAAAAGCTTGAAGATGAAGATAGTAAAAAAAGGTTCCAAGAATTGCAGCAAGAGATTAAATATAGCACAGCCAAAGTTGCAGCTGAACGAATTCAAAATCTAGGTGGAGTTCCTGCTGATGACGAGGGTTTCACAGGCAATCCATAGTTATATAAGTAAACTAATGGTTCCGGAAGATACGAAAGGAATTATTGATCATGCACAAAGGTGAGGAAAAATACTGGATTGCCTATTCTGAAGAACTCGTTACAGGTGACTTAGATTCTGAAAGTAAGCGGCTAGTTCAAGAAGTAATTGATCTCAATCGAAGATATGCAAAGGAATTATCAAGCTTGTTTGAATAATAAGTTATATATTGCGAATCAAACGAATAACAAAAACAAGTAGTTAAAAAAACCTCCTATCGGAAACCTTGTTTAAATTAAAGAAACAAGGTTTTCTCAATATAGGAAGTTCTAATAGTATCTTCTTTTAATAAGCTATCAATAGACTTTATCACCATTAAAAATGGAGTTCTTAACAATTACATAATCAACATGGCGAATCGCTTCAAGTTTATTACCACCCGCATATGAGATAGAAGATTGAAGGTCTTGTTCCATTTCTATTAAAGTGTCAACCAAAGAGCCTTTATGTTCAACCAACATCTTTTTACCTTCGACATTTTTTCTCTCGCCTTTTTGGAATTCAGAAGCCGAACCAAAGTACTCCTTATATAGTTTCCCGTCTTTAGTGACTGTTTCACCTGGAGATTCTTCGTGTCCTGCGAATAATGAACCAATCATCACCATTGATGCACCAAATCTAATCGATTTAGCTATATCTCCGTGAGTACGAATCCCACCATCAGCAATGATTGGTTTACTTGCAGCTTTTGCGCACCAACGTAATGCAGCTAACTGCCAACCACCTGTACCGAAACCAGTTTTAATCTTTGTAATACATACTTTACCAGGACCAATACCTACCTTAGTTGCATCTGCACCAGCATTTTCTAATTCTCTTACTGCTTCAGGTGTGCCGACGTTTCCTGCGATTACAAAGCTTGAAGGTATTAATTTTTTAATATGTTGAATCATGTTGATAACCGCATTGGAATGACCATGTGCTATATCAATTGTAATATATTCTGGAATAAGATTTTCTTGTGCTAATTGCTCAATAAAACGATATTCTTCCTCTTTTACACCTACACTAATAGAGCTAAATAAGCCACGCTCTTTCATATCTTTCACGAATGCTAGACGTGTTTCTGGTTGAAAACGATGCATAATGTAAAAATAGTCATTTTCAGCAAGGTAAATTGCTATTTTTTCATCTATAATTGTCTGCATATTTGCAGGTACCACTGGCAATTTAAATGTTCGACCCCCAAATGATACGGTTGTATCACATTCAGATCTGCTGTTTACAATACTTTTTGCGGGAATTAATTGGATATCTTCGTAATCAAATACATTTTCCATGTTTTTCACTCCTAAACACGAATGATATTATTATATTTAGCATAAAAAGTTCGCCCGTTTACTAATGTACATTATTTTTTACAGTATGTAAAACTATTTTTATAAAAAAGTTTTTTGAAAAATGCTACTATAAAAGTAATGTGAGTAAAAAAGAGCAAGAATTTTGCCGAAAAAGTAAGGCGTTTTCATAATGGGAAAATGATGGTACTATAGTGTACAAGGATAGGATGGCCGATTTACTAGCTGTTATACCTTTTGAAAAATATGTAGAATTAATACAAAAAAAGAAGTATTGCATCGAATTATTTAACGGAGACTGTACATATTACTAGATTTATATAGAAACCAATGGTGTGGTGGAAATCGAAGGAGGAGATTTTTGTGTTTGAGTTTGAACAAGATATAGATCAAATGGCTAGGATTAAAGTAGTAGGTGTTGGTGGTGGCGGTAATAACGCCGTGAATCGAATGATAGAAGATGGGGTTGAGGGAGTAGAGTTTATCGCCGCAAATACAGATGCGCAAGCCCTCAATGCCTCAAAAGCAGAGGTTACAATTCAAATAGGATCAACACTAACAAGAGGCTTAGGAGCTGGTGCAAATCCTGAAATCGGTAAAAGAGCTGTTGAAGAGAATAGACAAGAAATTGAGGATGCCATTCAGGGTGCAGACATGGTGTTCATCACAGCTGGAATGGGGGGTGGAACAGGTACAGGGGCAGCACCAGCCATCGCAGAAATTGCTAGTAAGAGTGGAGCTTTAACCATCGGTGTTGTAACAAGACCTTTTACGTTTGAAGGTCGTAGACGTGCCCAGAATGCCGAAAGTGGAATTCGTGCACTGAGAGAAGCGGTAGATACGCTCATTATTATACCTAATGACCGGTTATTACAAATCGTTGATAAAAAGACTCCAATGCTACAAGCATTTCGTGAAGCGGACAATGTCCTACGTCGAGGTGTACAAAGTATCTCAGACCTAATTGCAGTACCAGGTTTAATAAACCTAGACTTTGCAGATGTGAAGACTGTTATGTCGCATAAGGGAACAGCTTTAATGGGAATTGGGATTGCTACTGGGGAGAACCGTGCCATTCAAGCTGCACAAAAGGCAATTAATAGTCCATTACTAGAAACGTCCATTAACGGTGCACAAGGTGTTATCATGAACATCACTGGTGGAACTAATCTAAGCCTCTTTGAAGTCCAAGAAGCAGCTGATATCGTAGCATCGACATCACATGAAGATGTTAATATGATTTTTGGTTCTGTAATAAATGAAAACTTGAAGGATGAAATTATTGTTACCGTAATTGCTACTGGTTTTACCGAGGAAAAAAATTAAATAGAAAAAGTTTTTCAAGAAGAAAATGCTTACGAATAATCGTAGGCATTTTTCTATGGAAAAATGAATGTAATACACTACTCCCTCAAAATTTTTAGTTAATAATAATACAACCAATCTCTCTTGCATGATAGAAGCTGTAAAAGAAAGTGGACAAATATTCGTACCCATTTTTAAAATAAAACAAATACTATATAAGAATAAGTGAAACTTTTTAAGAAAAAATAGGAATGTCTTTACTTGGGCGACAAAGATAGTTTTCGATTTCCTTGAAGAACAGACAAAGCGTAACGTATGATGAAAAACAGGAGATAGTGCCTTAATTATTAATGAAAGGATGTAGTAATTGTGGCTCAAAATAATTTAAAAGTTTCTATACAAAAATTCGGAAACTTTCTAAGTTCAATGGTATTGCCTAATATAGGTGCCTTTATTGCATGGGGACTTATTACGGCACTATTTATTCCAACTGGATTCTATCCAAATGAAAGCCTTGCCACACTTGTTGGACCAATGGTTACGTATTTATTACCTCTTTTAATAGGATATACAGGAGGAAAACTTGTTCACGATCATCGTGGCGGTGTCGTAGGGGCAATTGTGACAATGGGAGTCATTATTGGTGCACCTGATACACCGATGTTTTTAGGTGCCATGATTATGGGACCGCTTGCGGGTTATGTTATTAAAAAATTTGACCAAGCCATAGAAGGAAAAATAAGAGCAGGTTTTGAAATGCTTGTTAGCAATTTTTCAGCTGGTATACTTGGTGGCCTACTTGCGATTTTATCTTTTTTAGCAATTGGTCCAGCTGTTGATGGATTTACACAAATACTGGTAGGAGGCGTAGATTGGTTAATTGATGCTCATCTTCTGCCATTAACAAGTATTTTAATTGAGCCAGCAAAGATATTATTTTTAAATAACGCAATCAATCACGGTGTGTTATCACCAATTGGGTTAGAGCAGGTTCAAAACACAGGAAAATCTATTTTATTTCTTCTTGAAGCAAATCCAGGACCCGGTCTTGGTGTGCTATTAGCATTTATGATTTTTGGAAAGGGTACAGCCAAGCAGTCTGCTCCAGGAGCAGGAATTATTCATTTCTTAGGTGGTATTCATGAAATCTATTTTCCATATGTGTTAATGCGACCTATGCTGTTTTTTGCTGTCATTCTAGGTGGGATGAGTGGGGTATTTACCCTAGTATTACTTGGAGGGGGATTAGTAGCTCCTTCATCACCAGGAAGTATAATCGCAATAACAGCCGTTACTCCTCCACAAGCAGGAGCGTATATGGCTAACTATGCTGCTGTTCTTGTTGCAACAATTGTATCTTTATTAATTTCTTCCATTATATTAAAAACTAGTAAGCAACAAGACGAAAATATAGAGGAAGCAGCAAGGAAAATGCAAGAGATGAAAGGGAAGAAAAGCTCTGTAGCTGGGAATTTTGCTGCGAACCAAGGTACTTTACCAGAAAACGTAACAAAAATTGTATTTGCTTGTGATGCGGGTATGGGTTCAAGTGCAATGGGCGCTTCACTTCTCCGGAAAAAAGTTAAGGAAGCAGGCTTAGATGTTTCAGTTACCAACACAGCAATAAGTAATTTACCAGGTGATGCTCAAGTTGTCATTACTCAAGAGGAATTAACACCACGTGCTAAAAATAAATTACCAAATGCATATCATATATCTGTAGATAATTTCTTATCAAGTCCTGAATATGATAAGTTAATCGATAGCTTACAAAGTGGAGTCACCGAACAGTTGACTGAAGTTGTAGAGGAATCACAACAAGAGGCAACTGGGACAGACTTAGGCCATGATGATGATGATTTATTGCTTGAAGAAAACATCTTCATCAATCAAGAATTTTCTACAAAAGAAGAAGCCATTCGTTTTGCTGGAAATGCATTGGTGAAAGCAGGGTACGTAGAAGAAAGTTATGTTGATGCCATGATTGAACGGGACAATATGACGTCTACTTATATGGGAAATGATGTTGCAATACCACACGGAACAGAAGAAGCAAAGAAAGCAGTTATCCGTTCTGGTTTTACTGTTGTTCAAGTACCAAAAGGGGTAGATTTTGATGGACAACAAGCAAAATTAATCTTTGGGATTGCTGGTAAGGATGGTACACATCTAGAAATTCTTTCCGGAATAGCCGTGGTTTGTTCCGAACAGGAAAATGTGGACCAAATGGTAAAGGCAAAAACAGCAAAAGAATTATTAGATATCATTAATAGTAAATAAGTAGATAGAATAGAAAGATGGGTAGCTGTCTTTCTATTCTTCTTTTCTCTTTAACGAAATGAGTGATTGAATGTTTATAACATCAAGGGAAAAGAATATCATTCATCTAATTATGAAGACATCAGGTAAGCATTCTGCACAAAGTCTTGCTTCGTTTTTAAATGTTAGTGTTAGAACAGTACAGCGAGATTTAAGGGCGGTAGAAAAAATATTAAATCAATTTGATTTGGTACTTAGCCGCACGTCAAGTGATGGTCTGATAGTTGAAGGGAAAAACGAGCAAGTATTTAAATTAATGCAGAATTTAAAAGATGTTCAACCAACAGATGAAACACCTGAAGAGAAAAAGTTGCAATTACTCATTATCTTGTTTCATCAGGGAAATTCATTTAAAACCCAAGTACTATCCAAGCAATTAGGGGTTAGTATAACCACACTTGCTATTTATCTAGATGATTTAACAAATTGGTGTGAAAATTATGGAATTTCCTTGACAAGAAAGCGTGGAGTGGGTGTAGAGATTTTAGGAGAAGAAATGAGTAAGCGAAAAGCGTTAGCGAACTATTTCTTGGCTTATTTCCATGAGGAGTTAATTGACAGTATTTATTCAATACAAAAAGGTAATCTTCCCAAAAATAGAATCCTTGGTTTTTTTACTCCTAACTATCTATATAAAATTGATCAATTGTTTAGTAACACGATAAATAGTAATCAAATAAGCCTAGCTGATAGTGATTACATAGGACTTGTTATTCATATCTGTATTACCATTCAACGGATAGAAGCGCATTTCTTACTAAAAGATGAGATTGACTCGAAGATAGAACATATATCAGAATATCAGGTAATGAAGCATTTATGTAATCAATTACAAAATACTGTTTCAATTCCAATCGCGAAAAACGATATTCGTTATGTAACGGTTATATTAAGGGGTGCGAAACTACAGAATTCCAATTCTATTGACTATGATCGAATCTTGCTGGTACAAAAAATAAAAAGTATGATCCAACGTGTTTCAAAGGAAATACAAGTCGATTTAACTAAGGAGTTTCCATTATTTCAGGGGCTATTTTCCCATATAGAACGTTCAATTTTCCGTTTGAACCAACAAATGAGGGTATATAATCCTTTAACAGGGGAAATTAAGAGTAAATATCCTGTTTTATTTAAGGTAGTGAAAAATAGTCTAATTCAAGAGTTTGAGGATATCATGTTTCAAGATGATGAAATTGCTTTCATTGTACTCCATTTTGGTTCAGCAATGTTAATGAATGAAACACAAAAGGATATTCAAGCAGTTGTCGTTTGTCCGACTGGAATTGGTACTTCTAAAATGTTGGCAAGTCGACTTCAAAAAGAAGTAACTGAAATTAGTTCAGTTGAAATTAAATCAATTAAGGACTTTGAATTGGTAAATCCAGATGATTATGATGTCATTCTATCAACAGTAAGGTTACCTTTTCCTGAGGTTGATTATGTTATTGTCACACCATTATTAAGTGAAGAAGACGTTATGATGGTTCGTAGTTTTTTACATAAGAATCAGCAAGGAAACAAGGAGAAAAGAACCCTTAGAAAAACAACTATTGAACATAGTAAAGTATCCAAAGGTGACCAAAAAGACTTACAAATCATTTTGCAAGAAATGAAGGATACTCAAAAAAGTATAGAAGACCTTTTACGTAATTTGCGTGTTTACCGAAAGATAAATGTTACATCACACATACATGTAATGAAGGAAATGGTTGATAAAGCTACACAAGAGAATTTAGTTGGAGATGCAGACAGAGTATTACAAAAACTCAAAGAACGTGAAAACAAAGGTGGTCTTGGAATCCCCAAAACCAACATGGGACTTTATCATTGCAGAGATGAGAGTATTCATCAATTGATTTTTCAGATTTCACATATAGACAACCCAAGCTATGTAAAAGGGATGGATGGACAAGAAGTCCTAATGAAAAATTTATTGTTAATGTTAGCACCGGAAAATTTACGTTTGAGAGAGCAAGAAATTCTCAGTCTTATTAGTACAAGTTTGATTGAAAATGAAGTGTCCATAATGATTTATTCATCTTCTAATGAAGACTTAATTAGAAAAAAACTAGAGGATTTATTTTTAGGTTATCTTCAAAATAATGTGATAAAGGATTGATATCTATGATGAAACAAACCGTACATTTTGGTGCCGGAAACATTGGTAGGGGATTTATTGGAGCGCTTTTTTCACAGTCAGGATATCATGTAACATTTGTTGATATTGCCGATCAAATTATTCAAAAACTAAATGAAGAAAAAAGCTATAAAGTGAAACTTGCTACAGATGAGGAAGAGACCACAACAATTAATAATGTCTCTGGTTTAAATAATATGACCCAGGAAAAAGAAGTGGTTGATGCTATTATTAATGCCACCTACCTTACAACAGCAATTGGCCCGACGATTTTACCGCGAATTGCGCCATTGATTGCACGTGGATTATCAGAGAGGGTGTATGAAACGGATGAAAAACTTTATGTGATTGCATGTGAAAATCAAATTGGCGCAACAGATATATTAAAGAAACAAATTTTAGAAAGTCTTGATGAAGATACAAAGGAAAGATTAGAGGGCAGAATTTATTTTTTTAATTCTGCTGTCGATCGCATTGTTCCGATTCAAGAAAATCAAAGATCACTGGATGTATTAGTTGAACCTTATTTTGAATGGGTTGTAGAAACGAAGGAAACGATTCCTGAGGTTGAGGGTATGAAAATTGTTGGGGAATTAGCTCCTTTTATTGAAAGAAAGCTATTTACGGTCAACACCGGGCATGCGGTTATTGCATATCTTGGTTACCTTAGTGGTAAATCAACAATTGATAAGACTCTAGCAGATGATGAGATTAACAATCAAGTACAAGCGACATTGAAGGAAACTGGTGACTATTTAATAAAGGAATACGGGCTAGATAAAGAAGACCATATGAACTATATTGCCAAGATTATCGAACGATTCAAAAATCCATACTTAAATGACAGTGTGACTAGAGTTGGTCGTTCTCCGATACGAAAACTAGGTCCAAAGGACAGATTAGTACGTCCTGCTACAGAAGCGCAAAAAGCTAGTCTCTCTTTTACAAATTTGGCGAACGCTATTGCCACTGCATTACTGTTTGATCATCAAGAAGATGAAGAAGCTGTGAGGCTACAAGAGATGATTAAGGAACATGGTTTAAAATATGTGTTGAATGAAGTGTGCAAATTAGATGAGGAAAGTGAAGTCGCACAGGAAGTGATTCGTCAGTATGAACTATTAAAAAAATAGTTGTGAATAGGCCTGACCCTAGGGCAAGTATTTACTTGCCTAGGGTCAGGTCTTTTTATTAAGCATATACAAAGCAGATAAACTAAACTTATTAAACATACAATAAAGTTAATACAAATGACAAGCTGTAAAATGCCCTGGTTTCACTTCTTTCCACTCAGGAGCAATTGTACGACAGGTATCCATTGCATGGACGCATCTTGTTCGGAAGACACAACCTGATGGTGGATTAATAGGACTAGGCACATCTCCTTCAAGGACTATTCGTTCCTTTCGGGTGGCGTTTGGATCTGGAATTGGTACAGCTGATAAGAGTGCTTGTGTATAAGGGTGTAGCGGTTCCTTATATAGATTCTCACTAGTGGTTAATTCCACCATATTTCCTAGATACATGACTAAAATGCGATCAGAGATATATTTTACCATTGATAAATCATGTGCAATAAATAAATAGGTTAATCCTAATTTTTGTTGTAAAGATTTCAATAGATTTACAACTTGAGCTTGAACAGACACATCTAATGCAGAGATTGGCTCATCACAGACAATAAATTTAGGGTTGAGTGCGAGTGCCCTTGCAATACCAATCCGTTGGCGCTGCCCGCCACTAAATTCATGAGGGAACCTGTGTGTATGTTCTGGATTTAAGCCAACTAATTTTAATAGTTCTACAACACGTTCTTTCCGTTTTTGTCCTTTAACAATTTGATGTATATCAAGCGGTTCAGCTACAATATCCTCAATAGTCATTCTAGGATTTAATGATGCATAGGGATCTTGAAAAATAATTTGAACGTCTCTACGCAATTTCTTAAGGGAACTTTTATTAAATTTATAAATATTTTTTCCGTTAAAATAGACTTCACCTTCTGTTGGTTCAAGGAGCCGGATAATCGTTTTTCCTGCTGTTGATTTTCCACACCCACTTTCGCCAACAAGACCTACTGTTTCACCCTCTTTAATTGATAAACTTAGATGATCAACTGCCTTTAACGGCTTATCGTCAGAATAAAAGTATTTCTTTAGGTTTTTAATTTGAAGGAGTGGTGTATCTTTTGTAATCGACAAAATAATCCCTCCTTGAGCTATGATTTAGTAGCTAATTCATTCATTGTGTGATGTAGCCAACATGCTGACCGTTGGGTACCACTAATAGACTCTATACCTGGGGCATGATCTTTACATACTCTCATCGCATATTCACAACGCGGAAAGAACGAGCAACCTTTGGGCGGATCTAGTAAATCGGGTGGTGTACCGATAATTGGTGATAATTTTTCCTTAGGATTCATATCTAATCTAGGGATTGATTTAATTAACCCTTTTGTATAAGGGTGGGACGGATTTGAAAAAATTTCTTGTAACGTTCCGGTTTCAGCAACTTGGCCAGCATACATGACAATCACACGATCACACATTTCAGCTACAATTCCTAAGTCATGTGTAATTAAAATGATTGACGTTTCCATTTTTTGTTGTAACTCTTTCATTAGTTTAATAATTTGGGCCTGTATCGTGACATCAAGTGCAGTTGTTGGCTCATCAGCAATTAAAAGCTTAGGCCTGCAAGCAAGAGCAATTGCTATCATTGCTCTTTGCCTCATGCCTCCTGAAAATTCATGTGGGTACTGATGAATTCTTTTTTCGGGAAGTGGAATACCTACCAAGTCAAGCATACTGATTGCAGTGTCAAGTGCTGCTTTTCTACCAATTTTATGGTGTTTCATTAGTCCTTCAGCAATTTGGGAGCCGATTTTACTAGTAGGATTTAAAGATGTCATGGGATCTTGAAAGATCATTCCAATATCATTTCCACGAATTTTTTGCATTTGTTTTTCCTTTTTTGTTACAAGATTTTCCTCATTTAATAAAATTTCACCAGATTTTATTTGTGCTTGGGGTGTGGGGAGTAGCTTCATAATTGCCTTTGCAGTTACGCTTTTCCCGCAACCAGATTCACCAACAATTGCAACAGTTTCTCCCTTGTTTACATCAAAGCTTACTCCACGTACTGCTTGAACTTCTCCGCCGTATGACATAAATGATACGTGTAAATCTTTTATTTGTAGTAAAGGCTTCATCGTTTTCCTCCTATTTTCGTAACCTAGGATCGAGTGCGTCTCGCAATCCATCGCCAAATACATTAAACGCAAACATCGTTAATGAAATCAGGAAGGCAGGAATAAATAATTGGTAAAAGTTGCCGATAAGGATACTTCCTAAAGCATCATTTGCCATTGTTCCCCAGCTAGCTTGTGGTGCGGGAATTCCAAGACCTAGAAAGCTTAGCGTTGCTTCTGTGAAAATCGCTGTTGGGACAGTTAATGTCACATTAACTAATATCGGGCCCATTGTATTTGGGATCATATGTTTTTTTAAGGCCCATGTAGTAGAGGCACCCATGGCACGAGCTGCCTGAACAAATTCATATTCCTTTAATTGTAGAACTTGGCCACGAACTAGTCTTGCCATTGGAATCCAGCCAGTAATTGTCATAGCAATAATAATCGGCCAAATTCCTCTTTGTATTTTTTCAAGTACGACCATAATTAGGATAACGACTAATAGATATGGAATTGCATATAGAATTTCCGCAACTCGCATCATAAAATTATCAATTTTACCACCACGTGCTCCAGAAATTCCTCCATAAATAACACCAACTGTAAAGTCAATCAAAGCTGCCATTAATCCGATAAACAAGGAGATTCTTGCCCCGTACCAGGCTCTTGTAAATAAGTCACGACCTGACGAGTCTGTTCCAAACCAATGCTCTGCATTGGGGCGCAAATTCTTTTTGGTAAAGTCTTGTTCATAAAAAGTGTAACCATTCAAATAAGGACCGATGATTGCTAAAATGGCCAAAACGATAATAATCATTAGACCAAGCATGGCTAATTTATTTTCCTTTAACCGAAGCCATGCATCTTTCCAATAAGAGAGGCTAGGTCTCGATATTTTTTCAGCCTCATGAAATTGCTGTTGAATTGGTTCAAACATTTCTTTTGTTAATTTTGGTTCTTTATTCATCATTTTTTGCCCTCCGATATCTTAATTCTTGGATCAATCCATGTGTAAGCAAGATCAACAATAAGAATAAGAAAGATGAGGATGGCACTATAGAAAATCGTCGATCCTAAGATGACAGGATAATCTCGATTGAAAATACTTTTTACAAACATTTCTCCCATTCCAGGAATACCAAATATGTTTTCAATAATAAAACTTCCTGTGACTAAATTTGCAATTAGGATACCAAGCACTGTTACAACTGGAAGGATGGCATTACGAATGGCGTGTTTAATAATAATCGTACTATTTGCCAGTCCTTTTGATTTTGCTGTTAATATATAGTCCTGATTCATTACCTCTAACATGCTTGATCTCATTAACCTAGCAATATAGGCCATTGGCATCATGGCAAGTGCGATTGAGGGCAGGATTGTATGTGACCACGATTTCCAAGTTGCGACAGGGAATAGTTTCCACTCAACTGCAAAGTAGTTTATGAGGAAGGTAGCTAAGATAAAGTTAGGTACTGAAATGCCGATAATTGCTAATATCATTGATAAATAGTCTGGCCATCGATTGCGATATAGCGAAGCAACAACACCAAAGATTAAACCGAATGTAATAGCAATAAACAATGCTTGTGTTCCAAGGTGTAAGGAGATAGGAAAACCGTTTTTTATATATTCATTGACTGAGATGGATGAAGATTTTAGTGATGGACCAAAGTCTAGTTGAAGTAAGGATTGTAAATATAACCCGTATTGAACTAGTAGTGGTTTGTCCAAATTATAATATCGTTGTAGATTCTCATAAATCGCATCCGGCATTGTTCCTTCTTGTGCGAATGGATTTCCTGGAATGCTATGCATTAGTACAAAAGTTAATGTAATAATAATCCACAGTGTTAATAAGGCAAGCCCAATTCGTTTGAGTGAGTAGATAAGCACGTCATTTCCTCCATTTCTATGAAGATTTAACCTTTTCTTGAAAAAGCGGGTATGCTACCTATGTAGCATACCTCGCAAGATTTTTCTATTTATTGGTTTATATCTGCATAGATAAATTGAGGGTAACTGTTAATAGGTGTATAGATTCCTGTAACATGTGGTTTCACTGTAAATGGTTTTGTATAGAAGTACACAGGAATAATCGGCATTTCATCCATTAGAATTTTTTCAGCGTCATGCATGGCTTGCATTCGTTCAGCTTGATCCATTGATGTTTTCGCTACATTTACTAACTCGTCGTATTCAGCGTTACTCCAGTTAGCATCATTGTAAGGACCATCAGTTACCCATAAATCTAAGAATGTCATAGGGTCAACGTAGTCACCAACCCACCCTGCACGTGAAAGAGTATAATCTCCAGCTTTTTCACGATCGAGCTTTACTTGGAATTCAACATTTTCAAGTGTCATTTCAACTCCAAGATTTTTACGCCACATTTCTTGGATAGCCTCTGCGATTTTCTTATGTCCTTCAGATGTGTTGTACGTTAATGTAAAGTTAGGTAACGCATCCATACCTTCTTCCGATAAGCCTTCTTCAAGAAGTTTTTTGGCTTCTTCTACATTTTCTTCAAACAGTGCGCCTGTATTTTCTTGATAGTCACCAGTTACATCTGGAATACCAGGCGGTACAACTGAGTATGCTGGTGTTTGGCCACCTTGGGCTACATGTTCTACAATTGTTTGACGATCAATTGCCATTGCAAGGGCTTTTCTTATTTTTGGATTATTAAAAGGTTTCACATCATTGTTTATATTAAAATAATAAGTGGATAAGTCTGGGCCCTTTACAAATTCAGGGTCATTATTGGCAAGAAGCTGTCCTTGTACATCCTGTGGAAGTGGATAAACAAGGTCTAAATCTCCAGATTGATACATTTGCCATGCTGTATTTTCATTGTCAATGATGACAAAGTGCACTTCATCAAGATTGATTTTATCTTTCTCGTAATAGTTTTCATTTTTTACAAGCTTCATACTTTCTTTATGGTTCCATTCGGTTAACTTAAATGGACCATTCGAAACATATGTAGCTGCTTCTTGATACCATTCAGGATTTTCTTCTTGTACCTTTTTATTAATTGGGTAATACGTATAGAAAGATGTCAAATCAAGAAAATAAGGAGTAGGCTGTGCAAGCTTGACCTCAAGTGTTTTCTCGTCAATTGCTTTTACACCAACTGCATCTTCAAGTGCTTGTAAATCTGCACCTTCTTCAGCTGAGTTATATTCTGTGCCACCTTCTAGATAATAGAGTTGATAGGCATATGTTGAAGCTGTTTCGGGATTTAATGCATACTTCCAAGCATATTCAAAATCCTCAGCCGTTACAGGGTCACCATTTGACCACTTAATGTCATCTCTTAAATGGAACGTCCATGTTAAGTTATCTTCACTTGTTTCCCATTCAGTCGCCATACCAGGGATGATTTCACCTTCAGGAGTTTTCTTAGTTAATCCTTCAAAAGAATGTTCTAAGATCCACGAGTCATGCGTTCCTTGGGCTGTTCCAGGGTGAAGGGAACCTGGTTCCTCATTATTGTTAAGTCGTAGAATTTTAGGACCTTCTGCAGGTGTTTCACTCACAGCATCATCAGTGCCTTCGTTCCCGCTTGGTTCTTCAGTTTCGGTTGGTGTTGCAGGCTCAGAAGAGGTTTCTTCTCCACTAAAGCAGCCAGCTAAAACTAGGAAAATACTAAGCATTAAAACGAGAAGAGTAGAGATCTTCTTTTTCAAAAAATTACCTCCTTATGAAAATATTTTAGAAACCAAAATTTGATTTCTACATTAAATGTATAAGTATTATAGTGAAAATATTACAAGCATATTAAAAAATGGTTAATTTAGAAAGATAGTTAAACTTTATAATGTCATTCGAAATTATTAGTGGACTAAAGCGGTACAGTAGTAGAAGTTGCGAAGGGGGGAATACTTTTATGTGATAATTATCTTGTAAATAGCTGTAAATGTAATAAGATGCGAGTCTGATTTTATTATTTTTATATAATAGAGCTATCCAATGGCTTCTATAATTTATAGAAATATATCAACGAATGTAATTCTTTTTGTAACTTGTGCTAAAATTACATAATAACGAGAGTAATATTTTATATTTTTCATGATAATTAAGTGGGGGATACAATTTGATAAAATCAGTAGATAAGGCTTTGAATATTATTAGTATAATTAGTCAAAACAAGGAAGGATGCGGTGTAACAGAGCTAGCAGATCTTTTAGAATTGAATAAGAGCTCTGTTCATAAGTTATTAAGTACCCTCGTTAGTCATGGATATATTGAACAAGATGATAGATCTAAAAAGTACCGTCTTGGATATATCTATTTAGAGTTAAGCTCAATTCTTTTAGAATCAATTGATCTAAGGAGTCAAGCAAGAGTTTATCTGGAAGAACTAGCTGAATTAACAAATGAAGTAGTCCATCTAGTTGTCTATAATCAAGGAGAAGCGGTCTATATAGAGAAAATAGAAGGAAATAAAACATTGCGCACTCACTCAAGGGTTGGGAGGAGAGCTCCAATGCATTGCACGAGTGTTGGTAAAGTGATTTTGGCTTTTCTTCCAAAAGAAGAGATATTATTGTTTCTAGAAAAAAATGAATTAACAAAACATACTGAGAATACAATAACTGATAAAACAAAATTTATAGATGAACTAGAGAAAATTAGAAATCAAGGCTATGGTACAGAAATTGAGGAAAATGAAACAGGAATTACTTGTATTGCTGCGCCAATCTTTGACAATAAAGGAGATATTACTGCTGCAGTAAGTATATCGGGTCCAACAATCAGATTAACTAATGAACAATTGGTAAAACTACGCCCAATTATTGTTGAGGTTAGCAAAAATATCTCTAACAGACTTGGGTATTTTAGTAACTGAAAAAAGAGTCAAAAAATAATAGCTTTTTTATCTATTTAAGTGAAATAATATTGACATAATTGAAAAAAGGCGAATCTTTTTAGAAAATTCGAAAAATAGGTTGAAAATTAAAAACATCAATGTTTAAATATGGATATAAAGCTTTATAAAAAAGGTGTTGTAAGCGCTTCTTTATTTGTTAGTAAAGAGGCAAAGTGCTATTATAAGATCCTTTTTTTTACTCGATTTAGGAAACGGCGTTTGTTATTAGGAAACTATAAGAGGTGTTCCAATGATTAATTCAGAACTAAGTACAGATCTAAAATTGTTTTTGGACGAAAATCAGATTGAGAACAAAGAGGGCAGGACAAACAAACTAGGTAATAATGGGAGGTTAGCTGTATATCCAAAATCCGAAGGTGAAATTTCAAAAATTATAAAATACGCTGATGAAAATGGGAGACAGATTATTATATGTGGGAAGGGGACCAAAAGTGGTTTTGGGGGATTAGTAGATACTTCAGATATTTTGTTATCTCTTGAGAAGTATAGCGGACTAATTGAACATCAGGTGGGTGATATGACAGTGACAGTTAAAGCTGGGACTAAATTTACTCATCTACAAAAAGAGTTAGCAAAATACGGTCAAATGATTCCACTTGATCCATCATATCCTGATGACGCTACAATAGGTGGTGTTATAGCTGCAAATGATAGTGGCCCAAAACGTCTTGGCTATGGTTCAGCAAGAGATTTAGTAATAGGCATGAAAATCATTTGCGCTGACGGTAGTATTAATCACTTTGGTGGAAAGGTTGTAAAAAATGTTGCTGGATACGATATGAATAAATTATTCGTTGGTTCAATGGGGACGTTAGGTGTTATTACTGAAGTTACATTAAAGCTTAGACCTATACCAAACTATCAGTGTATTATTCTGTTATCTTTTCCTAATGGTAACTTAGATGAGATAAGGAATTTTGCCGTTACCTTATTGGATTCAATGATGGAACCTATTACGCTTGAAATGATCAATCCGTCAATGTCACAGCAGTTATTTGGTCATGCCTGCTACACATTAATGATTTGTTTTGAGGATGTCGAAAGCTCTGTACATTATCAGGTAGACTTTGTGAAGGAAATTAAACCCATAAATACTAAGTTCACAACACTTACTCAAGCTGATGCGACAGAATTTTGGGGGAGATTTAATAAACTCGTACCAAATAGTGAAACAGAGGCTGTTTTGAAGATTGGAGTTAAAAATCTAGATGTTCTACAAGTAATGAGAGAAATTCAAATCATCGCAGATAAAAGAAATGTGTTTATACAATCTCATGGAGGATTAGGCCATGGTATTTGCCAAGTATATGTAAAAGGCTCTGAAGTAGATGTAATTAAAACAATTCAAGAAGTTCGGCAATTTACTGAACAATTGAAGGGTTATGTTATAGTCAAACATTCACATTTAGGTATTCGGCGTGTTGTTGATGTTTGGGGGGATAAACCACCTTATTTCTTCATTTTACAAGGAATAAAAAATAAGATGGACCCCAATAAAACCCTTAATGATAAGCGATATGTAGGAGGGTTGTAGAATGAGTGTACTTGAACAGGATATAAAAAAGGATACACTATGCTCATCGAAACGGAGCATAAGCAATTATTTGTGGAGTGATCCACCAGATGAAAACAAATGGGCAGATTGTGTTCATTGTGGTATGTGTCTCGAAGCCTGTCCAACCTACGAACTGACAGGGCAGGAACAACAATCACCACGAGGTCGAGTTCATCTTATTAAATCTGTTGCTGAAGGAAAACTTGAAGTGAATGACAAGTTTGCTGCTCCAATTTTTGACTGTCTTGATTGTCGTGCCTGTACAACGGCATGTCCAGCAGATGTCGATGTAGGAGGACTAATTGAAGAAGCAAGGGGGCAAATTAGGCAAGCCATGCCGTTAGAGGGGTGGAAAGGAAGAGTTAGTAAACTATTTTTGCAAGATATAATACCAAATCAAAAGAGGCTTAATAGTGTAGGGGGATTGTTAGATTTCTACCAGAAAAGCGGTATGCAAAAGGTTGTAAGAAATACAGGTCTCTTAAATATACTACCAGAACACCTGGTGAAAATGGAAGCCGTACTGCCAAAGTTAAATAAATCAGTCAAAGAACCATATAAGCATCAAACTTTCATTCAAGCTAAAGGTGAAACCAAACATCAGGTCTCTTTCATAAAAGGATGCATTATGGACGTAATGTTTAGCGATATTAATCAATCAACAATAAATGTCTTAACTCTTAACGGAAATGATGTTACTATCCCTGAAAATCAAACTTGCTGTGGTGCGTTACATGTTCATGCTGGTGACCGTGAAACAGGAAGGAGATTGGCAAAACAGAACATTGAAGCATTTAAAGATTCAGATAAAGTTATTGTCAATTCTGCAGGTTGTGGATGTATGTTAAAGGAATACCCAGAGTTATTCCGAGAAGAGCCAGAATGGCAGAAGAGAGCTGAAGAGTTTTCTCAAAAAGTTGAAGACATTTCTAAATATCTATACGATACTGGCTTCAGAAAACCTAATACTGAGCTTAAAACACGCATTACTTATCACGATGCCTGTCATTTAGCACATGGACAAGGAATCCACCAAGAACCTAGAGAAATTCTTTATAGTATTCCAGGTGTAGAGATGGTTACAATGCCTAATTCTGATCGTTGTTGTGGAAGCGCAGGTATTTATAATATTACAAATCCAGAAATGGCAGAAGCTGTACTAGATTCAAAAATGGAAAATGTTCCAGATGAAGTTGAGATGATTTCAATGGGTAACCCTGGTTGTATGCTGCAAATGGCAATGGGAGTACAAAAGTATGGGAGAAACCAGAAAATCGTTCATACAGTACAGCTTCTTGATTGGGCTTATCAAGAGGAAGAGAAACAAGGGAGGGAAAGCGTTGGCGAGAAAAGAGGTGAAATATAACGATAAGCATATTGAAAGTCTAGCAAAAATAGTTGGTCCTAACTCAATTTTATATCATAAAGAAGATGTAATCGCTTACGATTGTGATGGCTTTACTCTTGAAAAGTTCTTACCAAAGGCTGTAGTTTTCCCAAAGAACACATCTGAGGTTTCAAGCCTAGTTAAATATTGTTCTAGTAATGAAATACCTTTTCTTGCACGTGGAGCAGGGACTGGACTTAGCGGAGGAGCAATTCCATTAAATGGTGAAGTTATTATAAGTCTAGTAAAAATGAAACGATTAATTAGCGTAGATTTAGAGAATCGAAGAGCTGTGGTTGAACCTGGTTTTGTTAATCTCAAATTAACCAATTCAATTGCAGACAAGGGCTACTACTATGCCCCAGACCCATCTAGTCAATACTGCTGTACGATTGGTGGGAATGTTGCTGAAAACGCAGGTGGAGCACACTGTCTTAAGTATGGTGTTACAACAAATCATATACTAGGGCTTGAAGTCGTGTTACCCAACGGGGAAATAATTGAAATTGGCCAAGAAGGCATTCCTGATGCACCAGGTTATGATTTACTAGGATTACTAACTGGCTCAGAAGGTACATTGGGAATTGTAACAAAAATAACGGTTCGTATTCTAAAAAATCCAGAAGCAAAACAGACTGTTTTAGCTTATTTCAATAAAATTGAAGATGGTAGCCAGGCTGTATCAGATATTATTTCATCAGGAATTGTCCCTGCAGCCCTAGAAATGATGGATAAGACGGCTATTGAGGGAGTTGAAGCGGCAGCATTCCCAGTGGGTCATCCAAAGGATATTGAAGCATTATTGCTCATAGAAGTAGATGGTATTTCAGTTGGGATTGAGGAACAGATAAGTGACATCCTTAGAGTTTGTAAAAATCATAATGTACGTGAAGTAAAAGTGGCACAAGATGAGCAAGAACGGAGTAGGTGGTGGGCAAATCGAAAAACTGGTTTCGGGGCAATGGGAGCAATATCTCCAGATTATTTAGTTCAAGATGGAGTCATTCCTCGAAGCAAACTTCCAGAAGTGTTAAAAAAAATACATGAGATTAGCGTGGATAGTGGTCTTAGGATTGCAAACATTTTCCATGCTGGGGACGGTAATCTTCACCCACTTATTCTTTTTGACGCTAGAGAGGAAGGTGCAGCCCAGAAGGCATTGGAGGCTGGAAGTAAGTGTTTAAAGGTTTGTTCCGATGTTGGCGGATCAATCACAGGAGAACATGGTGTAGGGATTGAGAAAATAAATGAAATGCACTTTATTTTCTCTGAACAAGAAATCAATATCCAGACCAATATACGTGAAGTATTTAATCCTAATAATCTTTTAAACTCTGGAAAGCTTTTTCCATCACCTTCTCGCTGTGTTGAGATAAAAAAAGTAAGTAAAACAATGACTAGTTAACTTATAAAAGACCGTAAAGATGAAATTTTTTAGGAGGAAATATCGAAATGGAAGATTATATAAAAGTTGGCGAACTTCAGGTTTCGTCTGTATTGTATCAATTTATTAACAAGGAGGCTATTCCAGGAACTGGAGTTTCGTCAGAGCAATTTTGGTCCGGATTAGAATCAATAATAAATGATCTGAGTCAAGAAAATCTGGAATTATTACAAAAAAGAGATGAAATGCAGTTACTTATTGATAGATGGCATCGGGAAAATAGTGGGACTTATGATATTTCAAAGTATAAGTTCTTTTTAAAAGAGATTGGCTACCTAGAGCCAGAGGTAGAAGATTTTAAGATTTCAACTGCAGGAGTAGATGAAGAAATAACCTTGCAAGCTGGTCCTCAATTAGTTGTTCCAGTAAATAATGCTCGCTATGCATTAAATGCTGCTAATGCACGTTGGGGGAGTTTATATGATGCACTTTATGGAACTGATACGATAAGTGAGGACGATGGCGCAGTACGTGGAACAGACTACAATCCAGTTCGTGGTGAGAAGGTTATTAAATATGCGAAAGACTTTCTTGATCAGTCATTCCCATTATTCACACATTCACATCATGATGTCGTGAATTATTTACTAGAAAATGGCGATTTATCAATAACCTTAAAAAGTGGAGAAAAAACTTGTCTTAAAAATAAGACTAAATTTTTAGGTTATACAGGTTCAACTGATGAGCCTACTTCCATCTTGCTTAAAAACAATGGCTTACATGTAGAAATTCAAATCGATCGAGGTCATCCAATTGGAAAAACTGATCCAGCAGGAGTAAAAGATATTTTATTAGAATCTGCTATAACCACGATTATGGATTGCGAAGACTCTGTTGCTGCTGTTGATGCAGAAGATAAGGTTCTTGTATACAGCAACTGGCTGGGTTTAATGAAAGGTAATCTTGTTTCCAATTTTTCAAAGGACGGAAAAAATATTACTCGAAGGCTTAATTCTGATCGTAGGTTTAAGACTTTAGGTGGAAAAGAGCTTACCTTGTCAGGAAGGTCGTTAATGTTTGTTCGAAATGTGGGTCATTTAATGACAACTGATGCTGTGTTAGATAAAGAGGGAAAAGAAATTCCAGAGGGAATACTAGATTGTACAGTTACAAGTCTTATAGCTATACAAGACCTTGTGAAAGAACATGGACATAAGAATTCTAAGCATGGCTCAGTTTATATTGTTAAGCCCAAAATGCATGGATCCAAAGAGGTCGCTTTTTCAAATAAACTCTTTAATCGTGTAGAAGATATTCTTAATTTAGAAAGAAACACGTTGAAGATTGGAGTTATGGATGAGGAACGACGAACAACTTTGAACTTAAAAGCATGTATTAAAGAAGTTAAAGATAGAGTTGTTTTCATTAATACAGGCTTCCTGGATCGAACTGGAGACGAAATTCATACTTCAATAGAAGCTGGGCCAATGATTCGAAAAAATGATATGAAGTCATCTATCTGGTTACAAGCCTACGAAAAATCAAATGTTCATGTTGGGCTTGCAACTGGTTTGCAAGGAAAAGCACAAATTGGTAAAGGTATGTGGGCAATGCCTGATTTAATGAATGAAATGTTAAAGCAAAAGGGTGGTCAACTTGAAGCTGGTGCAAATACAGCTTGGGTACCTTCTCCTACTGCAGCAACTTTACACGCGATACACTACCACCAAATTGATGTAGCACAGGTACAAAAGGAATTAGCAAAGAATGTTGAAGACTTACGCAATGAGATTATGAAAATACCAATTGAAACTAATCCGGATTGGACTTCTGAAGAGATTCAACAAGAATTAGATAACAATGCTCAAGGTATTTTAGGTTATGTAGTCCGGTGGGTTGAGCAGGGCGTGGGTTGTTCAAAAGTACCTGATATTAACAATATAGGGTTAATGGAGGACCGTGCAACATTACGAATTTCTAGTCAACATATGGCGAATTGGCTTCATCATGGAATTTGTTCAAAAGAACAAGTGGTAGAAACATTGAAACGAATGGCAAAAGTTGTGGATGAACAAAATGCAGGGGACTCACAGTATCGTCCGATGTCCAAGGATTATGATCAATCGATTGCATTCCAAGCTGCCTGCGATTTAATCTTTAAGGGCTATCAGCAGCCAAATGGATATACTGAACCAATACTTCACCGCCGAAGAAAAGAAGTGAAAGAAAGAATTTCTCAAAATGCTTAATAGAAAAGGACTGTCTATTTTGTAGAATATGTGATTGATAGAATGTTGATTGTCCAATCTTAAAATTAAATAATTTTATCCCCAAAAGGAGTGGAAGGTATGCAATCTCTAAGAGACGAATCTTTAGAACTTCACAAGGTATCTAAAGGAAAATTAAGTGTGGATTTAAAGGTTAAGGTACAAACTCAAAAGGATTTAAGTTTAGTATATTCGCCTGGAGTTGCAGAGCCTTGCAAAGAAATATATCAAACACCAGATAAAATCTATGATTATACCAGTAAGGGAAATTTAGTCGGTGTTGTAACAGACGGATCATCCGTCTTAGGTTTAGGTAATATTGGTGCAGGAGCTTCTATGCCTGTTATGGAGGGAAAAGCAGCTTTATTTAAAGCCTTTGCAGGAATAGATGCTTTTCCAATTTGTTTAAACACAAATGATCCTGAACAGGTTATTCAAGCCGTTAAATTACTTGAACCTACCTTTGGGGGAATTAATTTAGAAGATATTTCAGCACCAAACTGTTTTATTATTGAAGAACAGCTAAAAAACGAATTGAATATTCCAGTTTTCCATGATGACCAGCATGGAACGGCAATCGTAACAGCGGCTGGTTTAATCAACGCGTTAAAACTAGTAGATAAAAAAATTGAAGAGATTAAAATTATAATAAATGGGGCTGGGGCTGCAGGTATTGCAATCACAAAGCTTCTGCATCATATAGGGGCTCGTAATATCATTCTATGTGATTCCTTAGGTGCAATATATCACGGACGTACAGAAGGCATGAATAAAATGAAAGAGTCAATGCTTGAACTTACTAATCAGCATAATAATAAGGGTACATTATTTGATGTCATAAAGAGTGCTGACGTTTTCCTTGGGGTTTCAGTTGCAGGAGCCTTAACATCTGAGATGGTTAGTGTCATGAATCATAATTCAATTATTTTTGCGATGGCAAATCCTGTTCCTGAAATTATGCCTGAAGAAGCAAAAGCTGCTGGAGCAATGGTTGTAGGGACAGGTCGCTCTGATTTACCTAATCAGGTAAATAATGTTCTTGCATTTCCTGGAATTTTTAAGGGGGCTTTGAAGGTCCAAGCCTCCGTGATTAATGAAGAAATGAAGATTGCAGCTGTTTATGCTATTGCGGGTTTAATAGAGCGTGATCAATTAACGAGTGATTACGTAATCCCTAATCCTTTCGATACTCGTGTTGTAGAGGCTGTTTCTCAGGCGGTTGAGGAAGCAGCAATAAAAACTGGTGTTGCTAGGAAGGTAGAAACGTTAAAACTGTAACATTCAAATCCATCACAAGAAAGGATAATAGAATTTATGAAGTTTTCAAGGTTTTTGATAAACTCAGAGATTTGTACTGGTATTGTTGTTAATAAAGAAATAAAAGTGATAGAAGGAGATATCTTTGGGAATTGGACATATACAGGAAGAGTATATTCGATAAATGAGGTAAAGCTGCTTTCACCTATTATGCCTAATCAAATCATTGGTATCGGTGCAAATTATGTAACTAAAAAAGAAGATGTACCAAGTACCATACCTAAAATACCAGTGTTCTTTTTCAAACCTACGTCTTCAATAATTGGTCCTGAAGAAGAAATAATTATACCTGACGCGATTGATAAAGTGAAATTCGAATCAGAGTTAGCCATAATTATTGGCAAGAATGCAAAAAACATAACTGAAGATAAGGTATTGGATTATATCTTTGGCTATACTGTGGCGAACGATGTTACAGCTCCTCAGTACTTCCATGAGGATGGTCATTGGACAATTGGAAAATCGTTTGATACTTTTACTCCACTCGGTCCATATATTGAGACAGAGCTAGATCCCTTCAATTGTGTAATAGAAGCTAGACTGAATGGAATAGAGAAACAAAATAGTGCAACTGAATTAATGATTGTTTCAATCAATAAAATGATTTCTTATCTATCAAATGTCATGACCCTCAAACAAGGTGATGTAATATTAACGGGTAGTCCTATTGGTGCAGAATTAATAGGAGATGGCGATTATATAGAATGTGAAATTAAAGAAATAGGTATATTGCGTAATCCTTTAGTGAGTGCATGTAAGACAGTGTAGGAGAAACCTGTTTATTCGAGGTGATTCAGTTAGTTAAGACTACTGGGTCACTTTTTTTCGTACAGGAAATGAGACAACGCTGTATTTTTTATTTAGTTTTCTATAAGCATAGTCACTATGACACTCTTTCGATGTACATAATAGAGTCAAGATTTGACATAGGTTATTTATTGTCTTATTAAGAATAAGGTATTTAAGACCTTATGTAGCCATCTTTTAATTTGACTACTTGTACAAATGGGTTACTTGTAACCGACAACTTTTGTTTTTGTTATTATTAAAATGATAAAAACAAAAGTTGTCTATTGAGTGCACATATAGGGTAGGTGAAAATAGTAAGAAACATAAAGCTACTTATCCAAGGGATTACCGAGATAAGGGATTGCTGAAGTGTGTACATAGTCGTTGTTCTGGCTAGAGGGAAAAAGTGGAAAAAGAGGAATAAACTTAAGGAGGGTTCTTTTTGACAAGTATTAATGAGAAGAAGATAGCTTTAGTTAGAATGAAGGGTGATAGTTTTACTAGTGAAGAGCAGGTAAATTGGGCACTTGAAATACTAACAGAAAATCTCGTAAATAATTCGTTACATGTAAAAACATTTGAAGAGGGTAGTGATGGAGAAGATGTAGTAATAACCATTCTGTATGGAGGGCTTGAGTCAGCTTCGAATATTGCTTCTATGAAAAATCTACCAGATCAACCTGAGTCTTTTATAATTGAATCAATGGAAGAAAAGCAAACAATTACAGTTATTGGTAGTGATTCTCGCGGCTTAGTATATGCACTGCTAGAGCTAGCGGATATTGTAAAATGTTCAGACAATCCTCTAGAAACTTTACAGAATTTTAAAAGGATTCAAGAGCAACCTGCAAATCCAATTCGAAGCGTTAAAAGACTATTTGTCAACGAGCAACTTGACAAGTTGTGGTTTTATGATAAATCATTTTGGCGCGAATACTTAACAGAGCTTGCGAGTCAAAGGTTTAACCGTTTCAGTTTAGCTCTTGGAATGGGATATGACCTTGGTCATGACCCAGATATAAAAGATTTTTATTTTTGTTTCGCTTATCCTTTCCTAGTATCTGTACCAGGTTATTCAGTTAAAGTCAAAGGCTTAACTGATGAAGAAAGAGAAAACAATTTGCAAATGCTGCGTTTTATTGGTAGAGAAGCCCACCGTAGGGGTCTTGAATTTCAACTTGGTGTTTGGACTCATGCTTATGAGCCTGAAGATAGTCCTAACCTTCTATATGGGATTGAAGGGCTTAATCCTGAAAATCATGCACCATATTGCCGAGAAGCCTTACTTACTTTATTAAAAGATTGTCCAGAGATTGATGGCCTAACTATTAGGGTTCATTATGAAAGTGGGATCCCTGAGCCAGCACATCTCTTTTGGAAAGTAGTGTTAGAAGGTCCTGCTTTATGTGGTCGTCCAATTAACCTAGATTTACACCCAAAAGGAATTGACGACGAATTACTACAAGTTGCAAAAGAAAATGGAATTCCGTTTACGATTTCACCGAAGTTTTGGGCAGAACATATGGCACTTCCTTACCATCAAGCAGCCATCCGTGAAACAGAACTTCCGATTGAACCCACTCCTGAAGCAGGAAAGATGATTATTACTACAACATCTAGACGTTTTACTCGATACGGATACGCGGACTTCTTTAAAGAGGATCGAAATTATGATATTTTCTTCCGTATCTGGCCAGGGACACAAAGAGTACTTCTTTGGGGAGATCCTGAAATGGCTGCAGGCTATGGCCGTTCAGGAAGCTTCTGCGGTGCAAAAGGCATAGAACTAATGGAACCGCTATCATTTAAATCTAGAAAAACAAGCCAAACTCCTTCGGGAAGAGAACCATATGCAGATCCTTCCTTACAGTTTGGTGTGAATGATTGGAAAAAATATCAATATAGTTATCGATTATGGGGTCGTCTATTGTATAACCCAGATGCAAATCCTGAATCATGGCAACGTTATTTAAGAAGTGAGTTTAACGAGGCATCAAGGGCTTGTGAGGATTCATTAAAGTATGCAAGCCGGATTTTACCGCTAGTCACTCTAGCTCATACTCCATCGGTTGCAAATAATCATTACTGGCCAGAAATATATAGCAATATAGTAATTGTTGATACGGAGAATAAGGCAGAATTTCATTGTGATGGTAGAGAGCCACATACATTTAACGTTGCAAGTCCATTAGATCCAGCATTGTTCTATCGGATTGATGAATTTGCTGAGGATATGGTTGAAAATTCTCTAAGTGGCAAGATTTCTCCATTAGAAACTGCTAATCTCTTAGAAGAACTAGCATTGTTAGCAGATCAAAATTTACAGAAGGCTAAAATTAGTGTGAATGATCATGCAGATCCTGCATTTCGAAGATGGACAATTGATGTAGAAGCTCAAATTGGCTTAGGCTTGTTTTTTGCTAACAAATTTAGAGCTGGAACTGCGTTTGAATTTTATAAAAATGTAGGAGATAAAAGTTTACTTGCACAAGCGATAGAATTTTATCGAAGCGCTAAAACTGCGTGGGAAAGAATTGTGAACGTAACAAAAAATGTGTATACAGATGATATCACCTTTGGGTATGTATCGTATATGAGAGGCCATTGGGCTGATCGTTTACAGGCCATTGAGGATGATATTAAGAACATGGAAGAACTACTTCAAACACCTACAAAAGAAGTAACAATTGACAAAATTGAAAGGGCAAAATCTTTATTATCTGAAAAGCCAAAAGTGGATATACAAACATATTTACACACACCTCAAGACAAATTTGAAAGAGGAAGTACTGTTAAAATCAAGATAGAGCTACCAAATAATACTGACTCAGTTATCGCTCTGAAATATCGAGTAGCGAATCAGTCCGAGAAATATCAATCTGTTTTGATGGAGCGCTCTGGTGAAGAGTTTACAGCAGAGATACCATCTTCATATACTGATTCACCATATCCATTAATCTATTTCTTTGAGATTGAAAGTGGCAAGAATAAGAAGATGTATCCAGGGTTTGAAAAGAATTTAAGTAATCAACCATATTTTGTTATTCGTCAAGGGAAATAAAGTACAACAATAAAACTTTAGAAAGACATGAGGTTGTTTCTAAAAGAATGAGAACTATTTCATGTCTTTCCTTTTACTAGTTTACTAGGAGTAGGACAACAATTGACATTTTGATTTACAAATAAATTATGCATTTTATTGTAAAGAGTCTATATTTGAAAGCATTGCAGGTTCTTTTCAAACAGACAGAATTTGATTTGAAGTGATATTACTTATCAAAAATCAAAAGCTGTCCGTTGAATGCGTATATAGAATTTATGAAAATAGAAGTAATTAGTAAGCGCTTACAGGTTTTGGTTTGAATCCTTGTACTACATAACCTTTGATGGAGTCGTATGTGATTCCTCATCGTTTTAAGTTTAATTAATTATTGATCATATTCTTATTTGTTGAATTGAAAGGAGTTTAATATGAAGATAAAGAGCATTGAAACTTTTTCTACTAAAGAATTATGTATCGTAAGGGTAAAGACTGATACTGGAGAGGAAGGGTATGGTCAAGTAGCACCATACCATGCAAATATTACTGCACTGGTATTACATCAACAGATTGCCCCTCATGTTCTTGGAAAGGATCCTCTTGATATTGAGGGAATTGTTGACAAAAGTATTGAGGCTGAGCATAAATTTCCTGGGTCATATATTTGCAGAGCTGTTGGTGGAGTAGATACAGCTTTATGGGATTTAAAAGGAAAATTAGCAGGGAAGAGTGTATGTGAACTTTTAGGGGGCACTCCTCGTCCCATAAGAGCTTATGGTTCAAGTATGAGTAGGGAAATTACTCCAAAGGATGAAGCAGAACGGTTAAAAAAGCTAATGGAGAGTAATGGATATAGCGCATTTAAAATCCGTATCGCTAATAACTTTGGTAACAATGTTGATCGATGGCCAGGGAGAACAGAGGAAATTGTACCCACTGTTAGGCGGGCTATTGGAGATGATGCAGTTCTACTTGTGGATGCAAATAGTGGGTATACACCTGATAAGGCAATAGAGATTGGGAAGATGCTTGAAGAATACAATATTGGGCATTTTGAAGAACCTTGTCCTTACCCTGAGATTGAATGGACTCGAAAAGTAACTGAGGCTCTAAAAGTACCAGTTGCTGGGGGAGAGCAAGATAATTGCATGACACAGTGGAGACGAATGATTAATATGAAAGCGGTTGATATTGTTCAACCTGATATTTGTTATCTTGGTGGAGTTTCGAGAACTCTTCGTGTTGCAAAATTAGCAGCAGAAGCTGGTTTACCATGTACACCACATGCAGCTAATCTCTCAATGGTAACAGTTTTTACTCTACATGTTCTTGGTGCAATTGAAAACGCAGGACCTTATATAGAATTTAGTATTGAAGATACACCATGGACACACAACCTATTTGAACCATATTTAGAAGTGAAAGATGGTATGGTTGAAATACCAAAAGGTTTAGGTTGGGGAGTTCAAATTAATGAAGAGTGGTTAAAGAAAGCAGATTATAAAATTTCACAGTTAAAGGTAGTGTCAAAAGATTTATGAAAACTACCTAAAGGGTTAGCTTCTCTCCTATTTACTGGATGGAGATGCGCCGCAATCGCTCTTGACAAACACGCCAATGGTTTGAGGATTGTTTAACAA
>Ga0180215_1000245_pt1 | contig 76635 bp, 86 predicted proteins | sample eDN3rd37CBELigBY_FD_128871 | JGI IMG/M metagenome (GOLD analysis project Ga0180215, IMG submission 128871) | Enriched backyard soil microbial communities from Emeryville, California, USA - eDNA 3rd pass 37_C BE-Lig BY (version 2) (version 2) | ecosystem: Environmental > Terrestrial > Soil >...
ACCTGAACCTCACCGGCAAGATCGCGCGCGCCGCCGGCCCGCTGGAAGGCGCCACGGTGATCGAGGTCGGCCCGGGGCCGGGCGGCCTGACGCGCGCGCTGCTGCTGCACGGCGCCGACAGGGTCATCGCCATCGAACGCGACCCACGCTGCATGGGGGCGCTGGAAGAGATCGCAGCGCACTATCCCGGGCGGCTGGACATCGTGCCCGGCGATGCGCTCAAGACCGACTTCGCTGCGCTTGCCGCGGGAGCGTCTAACGTGCGGATCGTCTCGAACCTGCCCTATAATATCGGCACCCAGCTGCTGCTCAACTGGGTGGCAGTCCCGGGCTGGCCGCCCTTCTGGCATTCGCTGACGCTGATGTTCCAAAAGGAGGTGGCCGAACGCATCACCGCCGCGCCCGGCGACGATGCCTACGGGCGGCTCGCGGTTCTGGCGGGTTGGCGAACCCGGTCGAAAATCCTGTTCGACGTGCCGCGGCAGGCGTTCACCCCGCCCCCCAATGTGACGTCTTCGGTGGTGCAGCTCACGCCGCGCGAGGTCCCCCTGCCCGCCGACCTGCGCAAGCTCGAGCGGGTGACCGAAGCGGCGTTCGGGCAGCGGCGCAAGATGCTGCGCCAGAGCCTCAAGCCGCTTGGAGGCGAGGCGCTGCTGGAGCGCGTGGAGATCGACCCGACGCGGCGCGCCGAGACGCTCTCGGTCGAGGAGTTCGTCGCGCTCGCCAACGCGATCTGACCGGCCGGGCGCTCAGGCGACGCGCGGGCGCAGCCACTCCCTGACGAGGCGCACATCCTCCGCTCCGAACTCGTGGCCGGCCGACACCGTGAACGCCGCCACCTCGGCGCCGCGGCTGCGCAGCAGCTCCACGAGCGACGGCGCAAACGGCCCGTAGGTTTCGTCGCGCGCGCCGGCCACCACCAGCACTTCCGTTCCGGCTAGGTTCGCATGCGGCAGGTCTTCCAGCACCGGCATGGCACGCAGCAGCGCCGCGCGCGCAACCAGCCCGGGGTGCAGCAGCATCACGCTGCTGATCAGGTTGGCGCCGTTGGAGTAGCCAACGAAGACCGCCTGCCGCGGGTCGAAGCCGTGCAAGGTGCCGAGCTCGGCCACGAAACCGGCGAAGGCCGCTGCTTCGTCGCGGATGCTGCCCTGCTCAAACGATGTCGGCGTCACACGCCGGAACCAGCGGCGCTCGCCATCCTGCAGGATGCGCCCGCGCACCGCCACGAGCAGCGCAGACGGGGCAACCTCCCGCGCAAACGGGATCAGCACCGTCTCGTCGGTGGCAGAGCCGTGCAGCAGGATCAGCACGCCGTCGATCTCGCCCGGTGGCGGTACGAGCCGATAGGCGAAAGCCATGTCTTCGCGCAGCGTGTCGTCGCTCACCGGCCGGTTCGTTCCCGCACCGGCCCGGGCCTGCCGCGGCCGCGCAGCTCGCCCGGCGACGGCATCCGCGTGAGAAGCGCGGTGATCTCGACGGGCAGATCGGACAGCAGCGGCCGCTTGAACGCCACGCCATCGCTGATCGACAGTACGCTGTCGTAGAACTCGTCGCCGTTCGCGGATTTCGGCGGCACCGCCTCATGCATGACGCTGATGACGGTCGCGTCCGGGCAGTTGTCGCGGATGGCCTGGTGGAACGCGATCCTGGATTCCGGGTCGAGCGCGCCTGTCGCCTCATCGAGGAAAAGCAGGCCCGGCTTGTGCAGGATGATGCGCGCCAGCACGAGCTTCTGCTTCTGGCCGCCCGAAAGCAGCTGGTCCCAGGAGGTGCCCTCCTTAGCGTCGTCCGCAAGGAATTCGATGAACTCGCCGAGGCCGGCTTTGTGGAGCGCGGAGGCCACCTGCGCATCGGGGTGGTCGCCGGCGGAATCGGGCAGGCAGGCGAGCTGCTTGAGCGACACCGGCGGAAGCTTCACCTCCTGTGCGGCATAGACCCGGCCCACCCCGCCCGGCACCAGGAAGTCGCCGCGGCCATATGGCCACAGGCCGTTCATGGCCTTCATCAGCGAGGTCTTGCCGCTTCCGGAATCGCCCTTCAGGAAGGTCCATTCGCCGGGCGCAAAATGCAGCGTGCCGGCGGTGAGGAAAGGTGTGGTGTCGGTGCCGCGATGCATCAGCTCGAGCCCGCGGATCGTCAGCCCCGACCACGCCTGCTGGGGGGTGTAGCTGAAATCCGAGCGGCCGGTGCGGCTGTAGAAATCGCGCGGGCGCTGCACCTGCTCGATCGCCTCGGCGAGTTCGGTCACGCGGCTGCTGTTGGCGCGCAGCGTGGCGATGGCCGGCATCACATGGATGAACCAGGAGCAGTGCTGGATCAGCGAGTTCACCAGCTCGGCGCCGGTGACATAGCCCTTCAGGCTGATCCTGTCGTTCATGTAGGAGACCAGGCCCGGGCCGTAGGCGACGATGCGGGCCGCCACGAAATCGTAGATGAGGCGGAACGACATGTATCCGGCATCGATGCGGTTGAGGCGCGACCAGGTGTCGTCGATGTCCTCGTAGAGCTGGCCGTGCATGGACTTCTGCACCTTCTCGCCGCGCGAGGCGGCGACGTGGAAGCTGCGGCGCAGCAGCGTTGTCAGTTCGCCGCGGTAGCTGCCCTCAGCCTTCTGCATGCGGATGTTGAGACGCTCCAGCATGCCGCCCAGCTTCACCGCGATGAAGGTGTTGAGCGGCACGTAGGCGGCGACGGCGGCGAACGCCAGCACGGCGCTTCCATACACTCCGAGGAATTCGAGCCCGTCGACCATGGTGGATGTCTCGAGCAGCTTCTGCCCCACGAAATAGAGCGCGGTCACCACCCCGATGACGCCCATGGCAAGGCCGATGGCGCCGCCGGTCAGGCCCTTGATCGCGTCCTGCACGCGCTGATCCACATTGTCGGGGGCGGGCGTTGGCAAGCCGTCCGGCCCGCCGCCGTCCTGCTGTATGTGGAGGTGGGTGTGGTTGGCGTCGAGCAGCGCTTCGTTGAAGCGGGTGTCGAGCCAGGCGCGCCATTTGCGGTGGAGGGTGGTGGAGAAGAGGTGCCGCACCCCTATGAAGCCGGCATCCTTGATCACCACGAGAAGGAGAAGCGTGCCGACGCTGGTCAGCAGGTAGGCGAAGGGCGCCGTGTTGTCGGGGTCGTGGTAGGAGGCGATTGCGTTGATGAGGTCGCCCGAGGCCTCGGCCATCCACACGCTCGCCTTGCTGGCCAGGGCGGTGAGCAGCGTCACCATCAGCGTGAGGCCCCAGGCCTGCTTCCACCGCTCGGAGAACCAGTAGGCCCGCATCAGGCCCCAGAACGTCCGCATGGAGGAGACAGGCGTCAGCGGCGGCGGCCTGGAGGCGCCTCGATTCCGGAAAGTCGTCATGCCCGGTCGCAGACCGGTCAGTCTAGCCACACCGTTTCCCCACCGTTCTTTTTTTCCAGACTAGCACGGAACGGCTGGCGGCAAATCGATTAAATCATGCCGGAAGAGCTGCCCCGGCATGCGGCTGTGGGCTATTCCACCTTTTCGTCCAGCAGGCCGGTCACGAACTTGAAGAGGCCCGGCCTGCGGTCGCGCCTGAGGCGCTCGGCCTGGACGATCGCCTGTACCTCGGCGAAGGCGTCGTCGAGGTCATGATTGACCACGACATAGTCGTATTCGCGCCAGTGCTCGATTTCCTCGCGCGCGTTCTTGAGGCGCTGCGCGATCACCTTTTCCTGGTCCTCGGCGCGACGCAGCAGCCGCGCCTTGAGCTCGGCCATCGAAGGCGGCAGGATGAAGACCGAAACCACGTCGGCCGGCAGTCGCTCGCGGATCTGCTTTGCGCCCTGCCAATCGATGTCGAAAAGCATGTCGCGGCCTTCCGACATCGCCACTTCGGCGGGCTCGCGCGGGGTCGAGTAGTAGTTGCCGTGGACCTCCGCCCATTCCAGGAAGGCGTCGCCGTCGCGCAACCGCTCGAACTCGCGCTGCGAGACGAAGTGATAATGGACGCCGTCTATCTCGCTGCCGCGGCGCGGCCGCGTGGTGTAGCTGACCGAGAGCTCGAAGCCCTTGTCCCTCTCAAGGAGGTTGCGCGCGATCGTAGACTTGCCCGCGCCGGACGGCGAGGAAAGCACCAGCATCAGCCCCCTCCGGCTGATGCGGTCTGAAATGCGTTCGGCCATCTCTACTCCAGGTTCTGGACCTGCTCGCGGAACTGGTCGACGACGGCCTTGAGCTCAAGCCCGATTGCCGTGACCGACCCTGCATTGGACTTAGAGCACAGGGTGTTTGATTCGCGGTTAAACTCCTGCGCCAGGAAATCGAGCTTGCGGCCGACAGTGCCGCCCTGCGCCAGCAGCGCACGGGCCGAAGCCACATGCGTCCTCAGCCGGTCGATCTCCTCGCGAATGTCTGCCTTGGTGGCCAGGAAGGCGGCCTCCTGGTGAAGGCGCGCCTCGTCGAGCGACGAGGCGGCGTCCATCAGAAGCCTGATCTGCTCGGCCAGCCGCTCGCGGATGACGGCTGGTTCGCGCGACGGGTCGCCCTCGGCGCGGGCGACAAGCGCCTCGATCGCGTCGATGTGGCCGGCCAGCAGCGCGCCGAGTGCGGCACCTTCCGCCTTGCGCGATTCTTCCAGCGAAGCGAGCGCGGCGTTCAGGACGCGCAGAAGCTCTGCGTCGAACCCGGCGCGCTGCTCGTCGTCGAACACGCTCTCCGGCACTTCCAGCACGCCCTTGAGCGCCAGCAGGCCATCGGCCGAGGCCGGGGCGGCGCCATACTGCTTCTCCAGCCGCCTCGCGAGTTCGGCCAGGTCGCGCAGGAACGCTTCGTTGACGACCGGCTGGATCAGCTTGCCGCCGGTGGAAACGGTCAGCGTGGCCTGGATGCTGCCGCGCGCAAAGCGGCCCTGTATCGCCTGTCTGGCTGGCTGTTCGACACGCTCATGGCCGGAGGGCAGGCGCAGGCGCGCCTCGAGCCCCTTGCCGTTGACTGAACGCAGCTCCCAGGAGACGCGCGCGCCCTCGTAGTCGCCGGTCGCGCGGGCAAAGCCCGTCATGCTCTGCAAGGCCATCGTGGCCGTCCCCCCCGTGCCAGATTGCGGCGGCTCAGTCGCTTCCCTCGGCGTCCGCCGGCTGTGCGGCGGCTGCCCCGGCCTTGGCGGCCTCTTCCTGCTGCTTGCGCTGCCAGGCGCGATAGCGGGCAACGTTCTCGTTGTGCTCTTCCAGCGAGGCGGCGAACACGTGCCCGCCGCTGCCGTCGGCCACGAAGTACAGCTCGTCGGTGTTGGATGGATTGGCGACCGCCTCGAGCGCGGCGCGGCCGGGATTGGCGATCGGCCCCGGCGGCAGGCCGTCGATCGTGTAGGTGTTGTAAGGCGTCGGCTTGTCGATGTCGGACCTGTAGATCGGACGGTCGGCGGGTCGTCCCTTGCCGCCGAAAATGCCGTAGAGGATCGTCGGGTCGGACTGCAGCCGCATGCGCTTCTTCAGCCGGTTGATGAACACCGCCGCCACGCGGGGCCGTTCGTCCGCGCGGCCCGTTTCCTTCTCGACGATGGAAGCCAGCGTCACGAACTCATTGATGTCGTTGATGGGCAGGCCCTGCTGGCGCCTCTCCCAGACGGCCTTCACCAGCGCTTCCTGGTCGGCCATGAGCTTGTTGATGAGGTCCTGGCGCCGGGCGCCGCGGGTAAAGCGCAGCGTGTCCGTTGCCAGCGTGCCTTCGGGCGGCAGTTCCGCCGGCATCTCGCCTTCGAGTTCTTCGATCGCGGCAATGCGCGCGAAGGCCTGTTCGACCGTCATGCCTTCCGGGATGGTCAGCGCGTACTGCACCGAGCGGCCGCTCTTCAGCAGTTCCATGATCTCGTGCATCGAGGCCCTGGCCTTGATCTCGTATTCACCGGCCTTCAGCTGCCCGTCATTGCCGTAGGCGCGCAGGCCCAGCCGGAATATGCGGGCATCGCTGATCATGCCCTGCCGTTCCAACTGGCCGGCGATGTCGGCGACGCCGGTGCCGGGCTTGATGAGGATGGTGTCGGTGTTCACGAGCGGGCCAGGCTCCTCGAACTCGCGCTTGCCGAGCCAGACGGAAAGCGCGCCGGCCAGCGTCAGCAGCACGATCGCGGAGAAGACGAAATTGACGAAGACGACGAACTGGTTGCGCGCCTTGCGCGAACGGCGCGACGGCGGCGGGGTGCCCGCTTCGGGGCGCAGCGCGTCGCTGGCCGATTTCGGCACGATGAACCGCGGCGGCTCCGGGCGTGCGGGCACGCTGCCCGGCTGATCCATCTGGCTGTTCACGTCATTCATGGCGTCAGGAGCGCTCCCCTCCACAGATTTCCCCGGCCAGGCCACGCAGCCTCGCAAGCCGTCCGCACCGGCGGACAGTAGCAGCGAATATGGCAAAATTCACGGCACGCGGAAGCCCGCGAAAGCCGCTCAGCCATTGTAGCGCTGAAACACCAGGGAAGCGTTGGTGCCGCCGAAGCCGAAGGAATTGGAGAGTGCCACGTCGATCCGGCGTTCGCGCGGCTTGTGGGGAACGAGATCGACCTCCGTCTCCACCGACGGGTTGTCGAGGTTGATCGTCGGAGGAGCAATGTTGTCGCGGATGGCGAGCAGCGAGAAGATCGCCTCGGCCGCGCCGGCCGCGCCGAGCAGATGGCCGATCGACGACTTGGTGGACGACATCGAGACCTTGGACTTGGCGTTGCCGAGCACGCGCTCGACGGCGCCCAGCTCGATCGTGTCGGCCATGGTCGAGGTGCCATGCGCGTTGATGTAGTCGATATCGGAAGGCATGATGCCGGCGCGCTTGATGGCCGCGTTCATGCAGCGGAAGGCGCCGTCGCCGTCTTCGGAAGGCGCGGTGATGTGGTAGGCGTCGCCCGACATGCCGTAGCCTACGACCTCGGCATAGATTTTCGCGCCGCGCGCCTTGGCGTGCTCCAGTTCCTCCAGCACGACGACGCCCGCGCCCTCGCCCATCACGAAGCCGTCGCGGTCCTTGTCGTAGGGGCGCGAGGCCTTTTCGGGCTGGTCGTTGAAAGCGGTGCAGAGCGCCCGGCAGGCCGCGAAGCCAGCGATGGACAGGCGGGTCAGCGGCGATTCGGTGCCGCCGGCCAGCATCACGTCGGCATCGCCGAGCGCGATCAGCCGCGACGCGTCGCCGATGGCATGCGCGCCGGTGGAGCAGGCGGTGACCACCGCGTGGTTCGGGCCCTTCAGCCCGTGACGGATCGAAACCTGCCCCGACGCCAGGTTGATGATGTTTCCGGGGATGAAGAAGGGGCTGATGCGCCGGGGTCCGCGCTCCTGCAGCAGCAGTGCCGACTCCGCGATGCCCTCGATGCCGCCGATGCCGGAGCCGATCATCACGCCTGAAGCGTAGCGGTCGTCCTCGGTCTTCGGCTCCCAGCCGGAATCGGCCAGCGCCATGTCGGCCGCCGCGATCGCGTAGGTGATGAAATCGGCAACCTTGCGCTGCTCCTTCGGCTCCAGATACTCATCCGGATTGAAGGCAGCCTCCGCGCCTTCGCGCGGAATGCTGGCGGCGATCTTGCAGGGAAGGTCCTCGGTCTCGAACTGGCTGATACGCTTGACCGCGCTCCGGCCAGCCAGCAACTGCTTCCAGGCGTGCTCCGCTCCGACACCGAACGGAGACAAGAGACCGATACCCGTCACGACGACGCGTCTCATTGATCGACCTCTTCAGAAAACGCACGCGGACATGGACCGCGCCGATGGCCGGCGCGGATCAGGCAGTCGCCTTGTCGATGTACTTGACGGCGTCGCCGACGGTGAGGATCGTCTCGGCCGCGTCGTCCGGGATTTCGACGCCGAACTCTTCCTCGAAGGCCATGACGAGTTCGACCGTGTCGAGGCTGTCTGCGCCGAGGTCGTCGATGAAGCTCGCCTGCTCGGTGACCTTTTCGGCGTCGACGCCGAGATGCTCGACCACGATCTTCTTAACGCGTTCTGCGGTATCGCTCATTCTGAAACCCTCGACTTCCGTTTGTCCGGTTGTGGTTAGCCGCACGAATGCTGCTAATCAAGCTGAAAGATGCTGTCCGCTGCGGCAATCCGCAAAGCGCGGTACGCGGTCCGCAAAGGCCAGATAGGGCGGTTTTGCCTGCCGGGGAGCGCGCAGGCGGCGCAATTACACTAAAAAGGCACCGCATCCAAGCGAAAATGGCCCAACGCGGGGGCAATCAGATCATAGCCATGCCGCCATTGACGTGGATGGTCTGGCCGGTGACGTAGGCGGCCTCGTCCGACGCGAGATAGGCCACGGCGGAGGCGACCTCGGCCCCGGTGCCCATGCGCTTCATGGGGATGGCGCCCATGATGCCTTCCTTCTGCTTGTCGTTCAGCTTGTCGGTCATGGCCGATTCGATGAAGCCGGGCGCAACGCAGTTGACGGTGATGTTGCGCGAGGCGATTTCCTGAGCCAGCGACTTGGAAAAGCCGATCATGCCGGCCTTCGAGGCGCAATAATTGGCCTGGCCGGGATTGCCGGTCACGCCGACGACCGACGTGATGTTGATGATGCGGCCGTGGCGGCGCTTCATCATCGGGTGCGTCAGCTCGCGCGTCAGCCGGAACACGGCGGTGAGGTTCACCTCCAGCACGGCGTCCCAGTCGGCGTCCGACATGCGCACGAACAGCCCGTCCCGGGTGATGCCGGCATTGTTGACCAGGATGTCGACGCCGCCGAGGTCGGCCTCGGCCTTCTGGCCCAGCGCCTTGACCTCATCGCGGTCGGACAGGTTGGCCGGAAACAGTTTGACCCGGTCGCCGCCAAGCTCGCCGGCCAGCGCCTCGAGTTTTTCAACCCGGGTGCCGTGGAGGCCGACGATGGCTCCCTGCGCGTGCAGGATGCGGGCGATCGACTCGCCGATGCCGCCGCTGGCGCCGGTGACGAGGGCCTTGCGGCCGGTTAGGTCGAGCATGTGTTCCTCCAGACAGAGCGCACCTTCCAGGAAGGGCGGGATCGTGAATTCCGTTTCTAGCCCAGCGCCGCCAACGCCGCTTCCACCTCGGCCGGCGTGCCGACATTGGCGGTGGCGATGTCGCGGTTGATGCGGCGGGCCAGCCCCGAAAGCACCTTGCCGGACCCGACTTCGTAAAGCGTGGTCACGCCGTTTGCGCCGAACCACTCCACCGTCTCGCGCCAGCGCACGCGGCCGGTCACCTGCTCCACCAGCCGGCGCACGATCTCCTGCGGATCGGTCAGCGGCTGGACGACCACGTTTGCGACGACCGGAACGAGCGGCGTGTTCTTCTCCACCTTCGCCAGCGCCTCGGCCATGGCTTCGGCCGCGGGCTGCATCAGCGCCGAGTGGAACGGTGCCGAAACCGCCAGCATGAGGGCGCGCTTGGCGCCCTTCTCGGTGCAGATGCGGGCCGCGTGCTCGACCGCCGCCTTGGCGCCCGATATCACCAGCTGGCCGCCGCCATTGTCGTTGGCGATCTGGCAGGCCGACCCCTTGGCCGCTTCGGCGCAGGCGGCCTCCACGTCGGCCTGTTCCAGCCCGATGATCGCCGCCATGGCCCCCTCGCCCACCGGCACGGCCGCCTGCATGGCGTTGCCGCGGATGCGGAGAAGCCGGGCCGTGTCGGCGATCGAGAAGGTGCCGGCCGCGCACAGCGCCGAATATTCGCCCAGCGAATGCCCGGCCACGTAGGCGACCTTGTCCTTCAGCGACAAGCCGCGCGCTTCCAGCGCGCGCAGCGCCGCCATCGACACCGCCATCAGCGCGGGCTGCGCGTTGGCCGTCAGGGTCAGCGTCTCCTCCGGGCCTTCCCACATGGTCTTGGAGAGTTTTTCGCCCAGAGCGTCGTCCACCTCCTCGAAAACGCGGCGCGCCTCCGGAAAGGCGTCGGCCAGTTCCTTGCCCATGCCCACCGCCTGGCTGCCCTGCCCCGGAAAGGTGAAAGCGACCGACATATGCGGCTCCCGTCTCGTTTCGATGAGCGCCGTGGTTGCGCAAGCGGGCGGCTTCGTCAAGCCCGGCGGCTCACGGCACCATGCTGACGCCGTCTGTCAGCAGCTTCCGGCTGGACCAATCGACGCGGGGTGGCAGGCCCGGTTTCCGGCTCCTATATCGCCCGAACCGTGAACGGCCCGCGCCCGGGCTGCCTTCCCCGGAGGATGCGCCCATGCAGCCGGTTATCTCCATCACCGATCTTTCCAAGACCTACAAGGGCGGCTTCCGGGCGCTCAAGAACGTGAACCTAGAAATCCGCCGCGGCGAGATCCTGGCGCTTCTCGGGCCCAACGGCGCCGGCAAGACGACGCTCATCTCCATCGTGTGCGGCATCGTAAATCCTACCGAGGGGCAGGTCCTGGTGGGCGGCCACGACATCGTGCGCGACTACCGCGCCGCGCGCGACATGATCGGCCTCGTGCCGCAGGAGATGCATGTCGATTCCTTCGAGAGCGTGTGGGCGTCGGTGTCCTTCAGCCGCGGTCTTTTCGGCAAGCCGCGCAACGACGCCAAGGTCGAGGAGGTTCTGCGCGCGCTGTCGCTCTGGGACAAGAAAGACAGCAAGATCATCACGCTGTCAGGCGGCATGAAGCGCCGCGTGATGATCGCGAAGGCGCTGGTGCACGAGCCGCAGGTGCTTTTCCTGGACGAGCCGACGGCCGGCGTGGACGTGGAGCTGCGCAAGAGCATGTGGGAGCTGATCCGCCAGCTCAACGCAGCCGGCGTCACCATCATCCTCACCACCCACTACATCGAGGAAGCAGAGGAGATCGCCGACCGGGTGGGCGTCATCAACAATGGCGAACTGCTGCTGGTCGAGCCGAAGGCCGAGCTTATGAGCAAGCTCGGCGAGAAGCAGCTGACCATCGAACTGCGCGAGCCGGTTTCCGAGCTGCCGGCCGGCCTGGCCAGCTACGAGCTGGAGCTCGCCGAGGATGGCGAGAGCATCCGCTATCGCTACGACACCAACGCCTCGCGCACCGGCATAGCGGCGCTGCTGGCCGACCTCACCAATTCCGGCATCGTGCTGCGCGACCTCTCCACCACGCAAAGCTCGCTGGAAGACATTTTCGTGTCCCTTGTCCATCGCGGCGACGGGGCGGACCGGGCAACCGCGGGAGACAAGCGATGAACTGGCGCGCGATCAAGGCCATCTACAAGTTCGAGATGGCGCGCTGGTGGCGCACCATCCTGCAGAGCATCGTGTCGCCGGTGCTGTCGACGTCGCTCTATTTCGTCGTGTTCGGCGGCGCCATCGGCTCGCGCATCGAAAGCGTGGAAGGCATCTCCTACGGTTCCTTCATCGTGCCCGGCCTCATCATGCTCACCATGATCACGCAGGGCATAGCGGTCGGCTCGTTCGGCATCTATTTCCCGAAGTTCGTGGGCACCATCTACGAGATCCTGTCCGCACCGGTTTCCTATGTGGAGATCGTGTTCGGCTATGTGGGAGCGGCAGCCACGAAGGCGCTGGTGCTGGGCCTGCTCATCCTGGCGACTTCGGTCTTCTTCGTGCCTCTGCAGATCGCACACCCGTTCTGGATGGTCGCCTTCCTGGTCCTCACAGCCGTCACCTTCGCGCTGTTTGGCTTCATCATCGGCATCTGGGCCGACAATTTCGAAAAACTGCAGCTCATCCCCATGCTCGTGGTCATGCCGCTTATCTTCCTCGGCGGCGCCTTCTATTCCGTGGAGATGCTGCCGCCCTTCTGGCAGGCCGTCAGCCACTTCAACCCGGTTCTCTACCTCATCAGCGGCTTCCGCTGGAGCTTTTACGAGATCGCCGACGTGAGCGTGGGCGTCAGCCTCGCGGCGATCACGGTCTTCCTCGCGGCCTGTCTCGCGGCCGTGTGGTGGATCTTCCGCACCGGCTGGCGCGTCAAGAACTGAAGACCGGCCGGCGGTAACCATTGGCTAACCATACCGGCGGTCCGCAGGGCGGCCGACGCAACCTCCGCATGCGGCCATCATTGTTGCTGCTGATATCGGAGGTGGTTCATGACGATCCATCCTAAAGAGGATCATGACGATCCTTGCGCCGAACCGCAGCGGGCCGGCAGCGTGGCTGTCGGCCCCATCGGCTTTGGCCACAAGGCCCACCAGCCGGACCCGGCCGCATCCTACGGCTTCGAGCCCGGGCCGAAGCGGACCCTTCCAGAAGAAGAGAAACAGAGGTGGAGGGTGCCCGGCTAGCCAAGGGCCGGGGCCCACCCGCCAACGTTTGCGGGCGGCGTCAGGCCCGAGCTCAGGCCTGGGAGAGCACTCTCCCGATAGCCTGCGCGAGTTCGGCCTGCCAGAACGGCTTGGAAAGCCGCGGCAGGCTGCTTTCCACGCCCTGCGGCAGCTCGGCATATCCCGTGGCCAGGATGATGGGCGTCGCCGGCCGCACGGCCTCGATCTCCTTGGCGAGCTGGGTGCCGGTCATATGCGGCATGGCGTGGTCGGTGATGACTAGGTCGAAGCGCCTGTCGCGCAACATCGCCAGCGCCTCCCTGCCGGAGGTGGCCTCGGCCACGTCGTGTCCAAGGTCCTCCAGCATCGCCACCGTGTTCATCAGCACGAGCGCGTCGTCGTCGACGGCCAGGATGGATAGGCGGCGCGGCTGATCAGCGACCGGGGCCGGCGGCTGCACGGGCGGCGGCAGCGCAGGCTGCTCCGCCACGGCGACCGAAGCTCCGCCTTCGAGCGCCGGCAGCCAAACCTCGGCAGTGGTCCCCCTGCCCGGCGCGCTCTCCAGCACCAGCGTCCCGCCGGACTGCTCCGCCAGGCCATGCACCATCGACAGGCCGAGGCCGGTTCCCTTGCCCACGCCCTTGGTGGTGAAGAACGGCTCCGTCGCACGCGACAGCGTCGCTTCGTCCATGCCCGAGCCGTTGTCCTCTACCGAAAGGCAGAGATACCGGCCCGGAGAAAGGCGAAGATCGAAATCGCCTACCGTCTCCTCACGTGCCGAGATGACCACCTTGCCCTCGCCCTGCACGGCATCCCGCGCATTGACCAGCAGGTTCAGCAGGGCCGATTCCAGCTGGTTCGAATCGGCGGCGATAAGCGGCAGCCCGTCGGGGATGCGCACGTCGATATCGATGGTCGGCCCGAGCGACCGCCGCAGCAGCTCTGCCATGTCGCGCACGAGCACGCGCACGTCGATGCGTTCCGACTTCAGATCCTGCCGCCGCGCGAAGGCGAGCATGCGCCGCGTCAGCGACGTGCCGCGCACCGCGCCCTCGATGGCGTTGTCGACCAGCGACAGCAGCGCCGGATCGTCGGGCAGACGCTTGCGCAGCAGTTCGAGGCTGCCCATCACGGCGGCGAGAAGGTTGTTGAAATCGTGCGCCACACCGCCGGTGAGGTTGCCGATCGCCTCCATCTTCTGCGCCTGGCGGATGGTCTCGTCGGCGGCGGCCAGCGCCGCCGTGCGCTCCGCCAGGCGCTGTTCGAGCACGGCTTCGGCATTCTTCTGGTCGTGCACGTCGGTATTGGTCCCGACCCAGCGCACCACACGGCCGCCGTCGTCGCGCAGCGCGACGGCCCGCGCCAGGTGCCAGCGCCATGTCCCGTCGTGGCGCCGCAGCCGGAATTCGGTCTGGTACGGGTCGCCGGTCCCCAGCGAAGCCGTCCACGCGGCCGCCGCTGCCGGCAGGTCTTCCGGGTGGACCATCTGCGCCCAGCCGCTGCCCACCAGTTCCTCGCGGCGCATCCCGCTGAACGCGTAGACCTGGTCGTTGAACCAGTCGAGGTCGCCGTCGGGCGGCGAGGTCCAGACGTGGTTCGGCACGGCCTGCGCGAATGTTCGGAACTGGGATTCGCTTTCGCGGACGGCCGCCTCCGAGCGGACGCGCTCGATATGCGCCCAGGAGCGCTCGGTCACCTCCGACAGCAGGGCAAGCTCGTTCTGCGTCCATATATGCGGCTGCCGCCGGTGGACCGCCATCAGCGCGATCAGACGCCCGCCTTTCACGAGAGGCATGCAGATGGTCGCGCTGATACCGAGGGCCTGGAACGTCGCAGCCTCTTCCGGCGCGATGGCAGCAAGATCGTTAAGGATCAGCGGCTTGCCCGCGCCGAGGTTGTCGACCGCCAGCCTCCCGAAATCGGCAAGGCTGTAGTAGCCCTTGATGCTGTCGCCGGTGGGACTCCAGTCACCGCGGATGGTGAAGTGATCCTGATCCGGCTCCATGTCGGCATAGGCGCACAGGTCCACGCCGAGCTCGCGGCCCACCATTTCGGTGGTGACGCACAATATCGCATCCGCGTCGGTGCTGCTGGCGGTCTCCTTGGCCAGTGCGTCCAGGAAACGCAGGCGCGCCTCGTTCTCGCGAACCGCCGCCTCGGCCCGGCGCCGCTCGACTGCCGTGCGCGTGCGTTCGGCCACTTCGCGAATGAAGGCGACCTCGTCGTCCGTCCAGTCACGCGGCGCGTTGTGGTTGAGGAACAGCAGCGCGACGAAGCCACCCTGCTCCGTCACCGGCATGTTGACGAAGGAATGTGCGCTGATCGCCTTCAGCGCCTCGGCGTTGTCGGCGGTGCGGGGGTCGAGGTCTGCATTGGTGCAGAGGACGGTTTCGCCGCGCTTCAGATTGTCGATGTACGAGCCATAGTCCCGGAACCGAAGCGTGCCGGCGATGCTCTTGATGCCCGGCCCGTTCCAGTCCCTGTCGATGGTTATGGTTTCGGCGGTCGTGTCGATCGTCCCGTAGCCGGCCCGGCTGACCCCGAATTCGCGGCCGAGCAGAGCCGCCGCCGCATGCGCGATATCCTCGGGGTCGTCGAACTCGCGGAAACTGTCGCCCAGTTCGGCCAGAGCGGCGGCACGACGCTCGGCAAGATGGGCGGTGGTCACGTCGAAGCCTTCGCAGAATATCCCCGAAATCCTGCCGTCGTCGTCAAACAGTGGGGCATAGATGAAGGTGAGGTAGCGCAGCTCCTCGGGCATGTGCGGCCCGCGCCTGTAGCGCACGGGCGTGGCGGTGAACTCGGCTGTCTCGCCGGTCGCATACACCTTGTCCAGCACCTCGAAGAAGCCCTGCCCCTCGATGCTGGGAAAGGCGTGGCGCATGGTAAGGCCGATCCAGTCGTCGCTTCCAAACACCGTCCGGTGCGCGTCGTTGACGAACTCCACCACGTGCTCCGGCCCGCGCATGATGACGATGAAGCCTGGAGCCTGCTCGAACAGCCGGCGCTGCCGCTCCTGGGCCTGTTCGCGCTGGCGCGCCTCGATCCTGATCTGGTTTTCAGCCTGGACCCGGCCGGAAGTCTCCACCACGATGGCGATCACGCCGATCGGGGTGCCCTGCTCACCGATCACCGGCGAGTAGTCGAGGTTCATGAAGACCTGCTCGGGCACGCCGGAGCGGAACAGCGTCAGTTCCTGGTCTCGGTAGGACAGCACGCCGCCGGCCAGTCCCACCTTCATGACGTTGTCGTTGAAATCGGCCACTTCCGGCCAGCCTTCGCGCACGGCAGAACCCAGCAGCTGCGGATGCCGGCCGCCGGCGAAGCCGGAATAGGCATCGTTGTAGATCATCGTCCCCTGCTCGCCCCACAGCGTGACGATCGGGACAGGGGAGCGCAGGATGATCGCGATGGTGGTCTTGACCGAAGTCGGCCAGCTGTTGATCGGGCCAAGTGGCGTGGCCGCCCAGTCAAACGCGCGGATGCGATCGGCGATTTCGCCGCCCCCGCTCAGGAAGTCGGCGGTGATGGTGTCGTGCTCGGCCGTCAATCAGATTCCCCCGGCAGTCATTCTGCCAGGCCCCCCGGCCAGGCAAGTTCAACCCCAGCAACGCGCCGGCTCCGGTTTGGTTCCGCCGCCGGCCGGCTTGCCCCGGCTTGCCATGGCGGGAGCTCTCCTATATATGCCGCCGCAATCTGCCGGTCCCGATTGGGGGCTGAACGGAGGGCCGGAGGTCTGGCGACAGGCTTCCGCATGAAGGCGAAACGCTCTTCTGCCTCCCGTGTCTCCGCTCTCGACCGTCTCGAAATGCTCCTTTCTTCGCCGCCATAGCGGACAAGACAAGTTGCAGAGGCTTTAGCCGTCGGGGCCCGGTGGAGAAACGAAGAAAGGCAAAGACAGCATGGCTCTGTACGAACATGTATTCCTTGCCCGGCAGGACCTGTCGCAGCAGCAGGTGGACGACCTTGTGAACCAGTACAAGGGCGTTCTGGAAGCTGGCGGCGGCACGGTGGGCCGGGTGGAGAACTGGGGGCTGAAGTCCCTCACCTACCGCATCAAGAAGAACCGCAAGGCGTATTACACGCTGATGGACATCGACGCGCCGGCAGCGGCGGTCAATGAGATGGAGCGCCAGCAGGGCCTGTCGGAAGACATCCTGCGCTTCATCACCATCAAGGTCGACAAGCACGAGGAAGGCCCGTCGGCCATGATGCAGAAGCGCGACGAGCGCGAGCGCGGCGACCGCGATGGCCGCCCGGGCGGACGCTTCGGCGACCGTGACCGCGGCCCGCGCAGCTTCGGTGACCGTGGCGATCGCGGCGGCTTCGGCGGCGACCGCGAGGATCGCGGCCCGCGCCGCCCGCGCGAACAGGCTGAAGGAGCCGCTGAGTAATGGTCGACATCAACCAGATTCCGACGCGGCGCCCCTTCCACCGTCGCCGCAAGACCTGCCCGTTCTCCGGTCCGAATGCTCCGCGCATCGACTACAAGGACGTGCGTCTGCTGCAGCGCTACATCTCCGAGCGCGGCAAGATCGTGCCGTCGCGCATCACCGCCGTCAGCCAGAAGAAGCAGCGCGAGCTCGCCAAGGCGATCAAGCGCGCCCGCTTCCTCGGCCTGCTGCCCTACGTGGTGAAGTAAAACCAGCGCGGCCCCGAAAAGTCGCAGACTTTTCGGATAGGACCGCGCGAAAAGGAATACCGGCGCGGTCCCTCCGCGCCGGCTTCTTGTCCGCTTCGGGGGCGGTTCCTCCCGAGTTGAGGGCGCTGCGGCGCTCTCTAACTGCCGGTAAGGCAGGACAGCGACACCGGCGAAACGCCGCCTGCTTCCTGCCTTTCAGTTTCTGTTTCCAACCGCTTGCGGTTCTGAAAGGACAATACGATGGAAGTCATTCTTCTCGAACGCATTTCCCGCCTCGGCCAGATGGGCGAGACCGTCAAGGTGAAGGACGGCTTCGCGCGCAACTTCCTGCTGCCGCAGGGCAAGGCGCTGCGCGCCAACGAAGCCAACAAGAAGAAGTTCGAAGGCCAGCGCGCGCAGCTCGAGGCACGCAATCTGGAGCGCAAGAGCGAAGCGCAGAAGATCGCCGACAAGCTCGACGGCAAGACCTTCGTCGTGGTTCGCGCCGCCGGCGAGACGGGCCAGCTCTACGGCTCGGTGTCGACGCGCGACATCGCCGACCTGCTGACCGCGGAAGGTTTCTCGGTGGGCCGCAACCAGGTCGAGCTGAACCAGCCGATCAAGTCCATCGGCCTGACCAACCTGGCCATCGCGTTGCACCCCGAGGTCGAGGTCACCATCACCCTCAACATCGCGCGCTCCGCCGATGAAGCCGAGCGCCAGGCGAAGGGCGAGACGCTGACGACGGCAGAAGCCATCTACGGCGAGGACATCAACGAGAACGCCCGTCCGGACGCCTTCTTCGATCCGAACGCGCTTCCCGAGGACGAAGAGTCCGAAGGCGCCGACCAGGCGTAACGCCCAAGCCGCGATACGCGAAATCATCAGAAGCCCGGGCCGCCGCCCGGGCTTTTCTTTTTGGGGGAGCGGTGAACTTTCCGTTCTGCCAGCCGTGCTGAAGATATTCGGCCAGAGGCGGAGCCATGCATCCGTAAAGCTTTTCAAGTTGCCGGTTTGAGTCATAATGTTCTTTTCTATGACGAAGACGGCGAGTGTCCGATGAGCTCTCTGTTGCACAAATTGTTGGCCCGGCTTGTCAGAACGGGCAACCTGACGCTGACCGACCCCTCCGGAAACTCCAGCACATACGGCGACGGCTCAGGCAAGCGCGTGCATTTCGCGGTCCGCACCAGAGCTGCGGCGCGCGCCATCGCGGTCGACCCCATGCTGGCATTGCCCGAAGCCTTCATGGACGGCGACTTCGTGATCCTGGAAGGCGAGTTGCTCGACTTCCTCGAGATCGCCTTCACCAATCTCGGCCTCGGCATGCAGAAGGCGTCGCTCGCCACGCGGCTGCTCGAAGGCACGCGCCACGCCTTCCGCCGCCTGCAGCAGCTCAACACCGCCGGGCGTTCGCGCGAGAACGTGCACCGGCACTACGACCTCTCGGGCGAGATGTACCGGCTCTTCCTCGACGCCGACATGCAGTATTCCTGCGCCTATTTCGAGCGGCCGGACATGAGCCTCGACGAGGCGCAGGCCGCCAAGAAGCGCCACATCGCGGCAAAGCTCGGCATCGAGCGCGGCCACAACGTGCTCGACATCGGCTCGGGCTGGGGCGGGCTCGGCATCTACATCGCCAAGACCTTCGACGCCAACGTGCTGGGCGTCACGCTGTCCACGGAGCAGCATGGCGTGGCCACGCAGCGCGCCCAGGAGGCGGGCCTCGAAAACCACGTGCATTTCGAGCTGCGGGACTATCGCAACCTGTCGGAGCGCTTCGACCGCATCGTGTCGGTCGGCATGTTCGAGCATGTGGGCGTCAATCACTACCGCACCTTCTTCGACAAGGCGGCGCAGCTGCTGAAGCCGGACGGCGTGATGCTGCTGCACTCGATCGGCCGCAGCGGGCCGCCCTCGGCGACGAACGCCTTCATCCGCAAGTACATCTTCCCCGGCGGCTACATCCCGGCCCTGTCGGAGGTGCTGCCGTCGATCGAGAAGTCAGGCCTGGTGGTAACCGACATCGAGATCCTGCGGCTGCATTACGCGGATACGCTGAAGCACTGGCGGCAGCGCTTCATGGCCAACCGCGCCCGCGCGGTCGAGATTTACGACGAGCGCTTCGCCCGCATGTGGGAGTTCTACCTCGCGGGATCGGAAGCTGCCTTCCGCTGGCAGGACCTGATGGTGTTCCAGATTCAGCTGACGAAGCGCAACGACACCGTTCCGATCACGCGCGGCTACATGCGCGAGAACGAGCTCGCGCTGCAGGCGCCGGCGCCGCCGGCTGCCGACGAGACGCCCGCTCCAGCCCCGGCGCCGGCCCGCAAACGCCGCCGCGGCGTGGTGTAGCCAAACCGCGGCGGCGGCAGGCCGCCGCGGCTAAGTTCCCATTTTGTTCCAAGTCTGCTAAGTCTTGCGAATCGATTCCGGCGTCAACCCCGTTTGTGGTCTATGTCGGGCGGGCACCTGTGAACTGCTGTGAATCGCGGTGGATTGGACGACAGGCGCTTCCCGCGGGCGGACGCTGCGTCTAGGACGGTCGTCGGGAAGGGTGCTGCCGCGAGGCGGCCACGGGAACCGAGAACCGGAAGGGTCATGGCAGAAGCAGTCCGCAAGCTGGCGGAGACGCCGCTCTATCGCGAAGCGCCGAACAACATCGAGGCCGAGCAGGCCTTGCTGGGGGCGATCCTCGTCAACAATGACGCGTTCTACCGGGTCTCGGACTTCCTGAAGGCGGAGCATTTCTACGAACCGCTGCACCGCAGGATCTTCGCCGTCGCCCAGGATTTCGTGCGGATGGGCAAGGTCGCGAGCCCTGTCACGATCAAAACCTTCCTCCCCGCCGACGAGAAGGTGGGCGAGATGACGGTCTCGCACTATCTGGCGCGACTTGCAGCCGAGGCGGTCACCGTCATCAACGCCGCCGACTACGGCCGCGCGATCTACGATCTCGCCACTCGCCGCGCGCTGATCACCGTCGGCGAGGACATGGTCAACATCGCCTACGACGCGCCGGTCGACATGTCCCCGCAGGACCAGATCGAGGATGCCGAGCGCAGGCTGTTCGAGCTTGCCGAGACCGGCCGCTACGACGGCGGCTTCGAAAGCTTCACCGACGCGGTGAAGACCGCTGTCGACATGGCCAACGCAGCCTACATGCGCGACGGCGGGCTGTCGGGCATGTCCACCGGTTTCCGCGACCTCGACCGGCGCATGGGCGGCCTGCAGCCGTCGGACCTCATCATCCTCGCCGGACGCCCGGGCATGGGCAAGTCGGCGCTTGCCACCAACATCGCCTTCCACGCCGCCAATGCATACGAACCTGCCCAGCAGGCCGACGGCAGCTTCAAGGCGGCCAATGGCGGCGTCGTGGGCCTGTTCTCGCTCGAAATGTCGTCCGAGCAGCTCGCCACACGTATCATCTCGGAGCAGACGGAAATCCCCTCCTCCAAGATCAGGCGCGGCGAGATCAGCGAAGCCGATTTCGACAAGCTGGTGGCCTGCTCGCAGATGATGCAGAAGCTGCCGCTGTTCATCGACCAGACCGGCGGTATCTCCATCGCCCAGCTTGCGGCGCGGGCGCGCCGGCTCAAGCGCCAGCGCGGGCTCGACCTGCTGGTCATCGACTACGTGCAGCTGATGCAGGGCTCCAGCGCCAAGGCATCGCAGAACCGCGTGCAGGAAATCACCGAGATCACCACCGGCCTCAAGGCGCTGGCCAAGGAGCTGGAGGTGCCTATCATCGCGCTGTCCCAGCTGTCGCGTCAGGTCGAAAGCCGCGACGACAAGCGCCCGCAGCTTTCGGACCTGCGCGAATCCGGCTCGATCGAGCAGGACGCCGACGTGGTGCTCTTCGTCTACCGCGAGGAATACTATCTGAAGAACCGCGAACCCAAGCCGGGCACCGACGAATATGTGAAGTGGGAAACCGAGATGCTGGAGGCGCGGGGCAAGGCCGAGGTGATCATCGCCAAACAGCGCCACGGCCCGACCGGCACCGTGCAGATGGGCTTCCAGGGCGAATTCACCCGCTTCTTCGATCTCGCCGAAGACAGCCATCTGCCCGAACGATTCGAATAGGGTCCAGGGGGAAATGCCTCACAGCTCAGCGAGCGGGCCGGATTTTCACGTCGCGGGCGGCGTGCTGACGGTAGACCTCGGCGCCCTGGTTGCCAACTACCGCTCGCTGCAGCGGCTCAGTGCGCCGGCGCGCACGGCTGCGGTCGTCAAGGCAGACGCGTACGGGTTGGGGGTCGCGGAGGTGGTGCCGGCGCTGGTCGAGGCCGGCTGCACGCGCTTCTTCGTGGCGCTGCCGCATGAAGGCGTCGCCGTGCGCGCGGTGGCGCCGGATGCCGAGATCTTCGTCTTCTCCGGCCCGCTCGGTACGGAGACCGGGCCCCTCTTCCGCGCGCATCGCCTCATGCCGGTGCTCAATTCGCTGCGCGACATCGCGACATGGGAGGCCGAAGGCTGGGACGAGGGCGAGCAGCTGCCGGCCGCGCTGCATGTGGACACCGGCATCAACCGGCTGGGGCTGACGCCTTCGGAGGCCGCCCGGTTTGCCGAGGACAACGCCCTGACGCGGGCCGTCCGGCTCAACCTGCTGATGAGCCATCTGGCCTGCGCCGACGATCCGCAGCATCCGCTCAACCGCCGTCAGCTCGATTCATTTCAACGGCTTGCGACGCTTTTTCCAGACGTCGAATCAAGCCTGGCCAATTCGGCCGGCATCGTGCTGGGCGGCAGCTTCCTGCGCGACGTCACGCGTCCGGGCATCGCGCTCTATGGCGGCGCGCCGACGAATGAGGGACCGAACCCCATGCGGCCGGTGGCGACGGCACAGGCCCGCATCCTGCAGATCCGCTCCGCGCAGGCCGGCGAGACGGTGGGCTACGGGGCTGCGCACGAACTGCGACGCAACTCGCTGATCGCGCTCGCCGGCGTGGGCTATGCCGACGGGTATCACCGCGCCGGCTCGGGCGCAGGCGTGCCCCTGCGGCGGTCCGGGGGTGCGGGCGGCCACGGCTTCGTCGCCGGCAGGCGGGTTCCGGTGCTCGGCCGCATCTCCATGGACATGACAGCCTTCGACGTCACCGACATAGGCGAGGACGCTGTCGCCGCGGGCGACCTGATCGAGCTGTTCGGCCCCAACATTCCGCTCGACGAGGCGGCGGGCGCGGCCGGCACGATTTCCTACGAGATGCTGACCGGCATCGGGAAGCGCTACCACCGGGTCTATGTGCGCGGGGACACGGCTGTCTGATGGCCAAGTCGCGCGTTCAATTCATCTGCCAGAGCTGCGGTGCAACCCATAGCCGCTGGGCCGGCAAGTGCGACGCCTGCGGCGAGTGGAACACGCTGGTCGAGGAAGGCACAGCCGGCGGCATCGGCTCCGGCCCGCAAAGCCTGAAGAGCTCTCGCAAGGGCCGCGCCGTCGCCCTCACCTCTCTCTCCGGCGACATCGAGGATGCGCCGCGCATCGTCTCCGGCATCGGCGAGCTGGACCGCGCAACCGGCGGCGGCTTCGTGCGCGGGTCCGCGCTGCTGGTCGGCGGCGACCCCGGCATCGGCAAGTCGACGCTGCTGACACAGGCGGCCGCCGCCCTCGCCGACCGGGGCCACCGCATCGTCTACGTCTCCGGCGAGGAGGCGGTGGCCCAGATCAGGCTGCGGGCACAGCGTCTCGGCGTCGCCGGCAGCTCGGTCGAGCTCGCGGCCGAGACCAATGTCGAGGACATACTGGCCACCGTCGCGGATGGACGACGCCCGGACCTGCTGATCCTCGATTCGATCCAGACGCTGTGGACCGACCTCGCCGATTCGGCCCCGGGCACGGTCACGCAGGTCCGCGCAGCCGCGCAGGCGATGATCCGCTACGCGAAATCCACAGGCTGCGCGGTGGTGCTGGTCGGCCATGTCACGAAGGAAGGGCAGATCGCCGGCCCCCGCGTGGTCGAGCACATGGTCGACGGGGTGCTCTATTTCGAGGGCGAAGGCGGCCACCACTACCGCATCCTGCGCACGGTGAAGAACCGCTTCGGCCCCACCGACGAGATCGGCGTGTTCGAGATGGGCGACCGCGGCCTGCGCGAGGTGGCCAACCCATCCGAACTGTTCCTCGGCGAACGCAGCGCCAAGGCGCCGGGAGCCGCCGTGTTCGCCGGCATCGAAGGCACGCGCCCCGTGCTGGTTGAAATCCAGGCGCTGGTTGCGCCCTCTCCGCTCGGCACGCCGCGCCGCGCCGTCGTCGGGTGGGATTCGTCGCGGCTTTCGATGGTACTCGCCGTGCTGGAAGCCCATTGCGGGGTGCGGTTCTCCCAGCATGACGTCTACCTCAACGTCGCCGGTGGCTACCGCATCTCCGAACCCGCGGCCGACCTGGCGGTGGCGGCCGCGCTGGTTTCCTCGCTCACCGGTCTTGCCCTGCCAGCCGATTGCGTCTATTTCGGCGAAATCAGCCTGTCGGGCGCCGTCAGGGCGGTCGCGCATGCGCAACAGCGCCTCAAGGAGGCGGAAAAGCTGGGTTTCGGCAAGGCGGTGATGCCCGTCTCGTCGGAAGAATTGCCGGCGGCGATGGCAGCCGGCTCGTTCCAGCCGGAGGCGCTTGCCGACCTTGTGGCACGCATCGCAGGCTCCCGCGGGACCGGCGCAGACGACTGAGCCCGGCGGGGTTCGATCCGCCGCTACGGATGCGGCCGGCACAGGAGTAGGGGCATACATGCCGATCACGCTGCTTGACGGAATTGTCATCGGCTTCACCCTCGTTTCCGCAATGCTGGCCATGGTCCGCGGCTTCTCCCGCGAGATCCTGTCGATTGCGTCGTGGGTGGCAGCGGCCGCAGCCGCCTATTTCTTCTATCCGATCGTGCTGCCCTACGTGAAACCGTACATCGACCACGACATGGTGGCGCTGGCGGTGGCGGCGGCGATCATCTTCTTCATCGCCCTCATCGTGGTGACCGTCATCACGATGAAGCTCGCCGATTTCATCATCGATTCGAAGGTCGGCCCGCTCGACCGCACGCTGGGCTTCCTCTACGGGGCGGCGCGCGGCCTGTTGGTGCTGGCGGTGGCGCTGCTGTTCTTCAACTGGCTGGTGGGAACCAATCCGCCGGCCTGGGTGACGGAAGCCAAATCGCGGCCACTTTTGGAGTCTATCGGCGGGTGGCTGCAGAGCATACTGCCGGACGACCCGGAGGATTCCATCCTCAACCGGCTGCGCGGCGTCGAGGAGCCTGCGGCAGGCGCGCCGGCCCCGGCCCAGCCGGCACCGGAGCAGCCCGTGCAGCAGCCGCCGGCTGCCGCCCCCGGGCAGGAGCCTCCGGCCGAGGAAGGCGAACCCGGCGAAGGTTAGCCGGAAGCGTGCGTACCGTTGACGCGGACAGCTTGAAAGGCTGCGCTTATGGATGAGGCACTGCACCACTCGCTCGAAGGCGAGGCAGACGATCATTTCCACGACGAGTGCGGCGTGTTCGGCATATTCGGCCGGCAGGACGCGGCGGCAATCGTCACGCTCGGCCTGCACGCGCTGCAGCACCGGGGCCAGGAAGCCGCGGGCATCGTGTCGTATGACGGCACCCAGTTCCACGTCGAACGGCATGTCGGCCTGATCGGCGACACCTTCACCAAGCAGTCGGTCATCGACCGGCTGAAGGGCAACCGCGCCATCGGCCACACGCGCTACGCCACCACGGGCGGCGCCGGCCTGCGCAACGTGCAGCCCTTCTTCGCCGAGCTCTCCGACGGCGGCTTCGCGGTCGCCCACAACGGCAACATCACCAATGCGATGACCGTGCAGCGCCGGCTCCAGAAGGAGGGCGCAATCTTCTCGTCCACCTCCGACACCGAGACGATCCTGCATCTCATCGCGACATCGAAGGAGCGCGACACCAACGCCCGCTTCATCGACGCGGTGCGCCAGCTTGAGGGCGCGTTCTCGCTGGTGGCGCTCTCATCGAAGAAGATGATCGGCTGCCGCGATCCGCTGGGCATACGCCCGCTGGTGCTCGGCGACCTCGACGGGGCCTGGATCCTCGCCTCCGAGACCTGCGCGCTGGACATCATCGGCGCGCGCTTCGTGCGCGACCTGAAGCCGGGCGAGATGGTGGTCATCACGTCCAAGGGCATCGAGAGCATCTTCCCGTTCGCGCCGGAGAAGCCGCGCTTCTGCATCTTCGAATACGTCTATTTCGCGCGGCCCGACTCCACCATCGAGGGCCGCAACGTCTATGCGGCGCGCAAGCAGATCGGCGCCGAACTGGCGCGAGAGAGCCCGGTCGACGCCGATATCGTGGTGCCCGTGCCGGATTCGGGAACCCCGGCCGCGATCGGCTTCTCGCAGGCCGCCGGCCTGCCTTTCGAGCTCGGCATCATCCGCAACCACTATGTCGGCCGCACCTTCATCCAGCCGGGCGATTCGATCCGCCACATGGGCGTGAAGCTGAAGCACAACGCCAACCGCAGGATGATCGAGGGCAAGCGCGTGGTGCTGGTGGACGATTCGATCGTGCGCGGCACCACCAGCCAGAAGATCGTGCAGATGGTGCGCGACGCGGGCGCGCGCGAAGTGCACATGCGCATCGCTTCGCCGCCCACCATGTCGTCCTGCTTCTACGGCGTCGACACGCCGGAGAAGTCGAAGCTGCTGGCTTCGCGCATGACCATCGAGGAGATGGCCGAGTTCATCCGGGTCGACTCGCTCGGCTTCCTCACCATCGACGGGCTCTACCGCGCGGTCGGCGAGGCCGCGCGCAACGGCGAGAGCCCGCAATTCTGCGACGCCTGCTTCACCGGCGAATATCCGACGCGGCTGACCGACCATGAAGGCTCGGACAATGTCCGCACGCTCTCCCTGCTGGCGGCCGGGGCCTGAGAACGAAGGCACCCGGCGAACCGGGTGCCTCTGCGCTGCTATCTTCCGAACCGTTCGATGACTTCCGCCAGTTCGACATGGCCCAGGCAGGCGCCCGAGCCGGCCGGGCGTTCGCCCGCCTCCAGCCCAACAGCATAGACCACCGCGGGGTCGGCCTCGATGCGCTCGCGCAGGGCGGCCAGCTTCGGCCAGCGGCCCGGCTCGGCGAGCTGGTGGTAGTCCACCCAGCGCGCCACGCCCACGATGACGCCATCGGCAAGCGTCGGCCTGTCGCCCATGGCGAACGGCGTCTCGTCCAGCATCGCTTCCAGCTTGTCATGGCGCTCCATCACGCTGTCACGTCCCCAGCGGCGGAGGCTGTCCTGGAGCACCGGGTCCGGCTTCTCCATCTCCATCGCCGCCCAGAGCGGGCTGAACGCGCCGGTAAAGCCCGTGTTCACATAGGCCATGAGCTGGTGCATGCGGTCGGCTTCGGCCGATCGCGGATCGAAGCTGATCCGCCTCTGCGTGTCGCGAGCCTCGAGCCAGGCGGCGATCGCCATGGTCTCGGTCACCACCCTGCCCTCGTCCGTCACCAACACGGGCGTCTCGTGCCGCGCGTTGATGCGGGCATAAGCGGGGTCGCGCATCTCGCCCAGCATGTCGACACGGCACAGCCGATACGGCTTGCCCAGCCATTCCAGCGCGGCCACCAGCCCCATGGAACTGCCTGCCGGAAAGCCATAGATAAGAATGGGTTCCATCGTTCTTCTCCGTGATTTCTGTTGATCACGCTGCGCAGCGGTCGGAACCTAGTGGGTCTCGCCGCCGATGAAAATTATGCACTTTTTTGTAACCACGCACGGAGCTGGCCGATGAAGGACGCCGTCTCATCCTGTCCGATCGAGGAAGTCATGATGGCGCTGAGCGGCCGGTGGCCAGGGCTGCTCGTCTATTACCTGAAGGACGGCACCAAGCGCTTCAGCGAGCTGCGCCGGGACAACCCCACCGTCTCCCACCGCATGCTCACGCATGAGCTGCGCAGGCTGGAGACGGCGGGCATCGTGCGGCGCACCGCCTTCGAGGGCTATCCGCTGCGGGTGGAATATGACCTCACGCCCGCCGGCCACAGGCTGGTGCCGCTGATCGACGCGCTGGGCGACTGGTGGGAAGAAACGTCCCGGGCGCGGAGCGGGCAGGCAATGCCGGCCATGGCCGCCGTCCCGTGACCGCCTTGGGCGAATCGCCAGCGTGCTCGGCCCAGTTGTCGAACGCGTCAGCCAGCGCGCGCCGAAGGCTCGCGCCTTGCTAGCAGGCTGTAGCGCAGGGCGAGCTTCTCACCCGGTCCGTGCACGGCCGCGAACAGCAGGCCGGCCAGCAGACTGAAATGGTCGACGAAGAACCCGAACTCCCACCACCCTGTTTCCCACCGGGACGGACCGTGGAACAGGAAGTTGAGCACGATCACATACAGGCCGGCCAGCAGCGCGGCCTCGGAGAAATACGCGCCGGTGAGGAAGGCCAGCACGATCGCGACCTCAAAGAAGGCCGCGAGCCAGGCTAAGACAATCGGCATCGGAAAGCCCACAGACGCGATCTGCTCCGCTGTCATCGCGATGTCGCCGAACTTGAAGCTGGCGGCCAGCGCGAACACGCCGGCGAAGATCAGCCTCGCCACCAGAATTGCTATGGTCCTGCCCATCTCGTCCTCCATGGCTCGATCCATGGCCCTAGGACGGCCGGGACTTCGCCCGGCCGACAGCGGCTTTCCATATTTCGATGGCGCCGGCTGCTAGGGAGTCACCAGCTTCAGCCCCACGATGCCGGCCACGATGAGGCCTATGCAGGCGAGGCGCAGCGCGTCGGCCGCCTCGCCAAACAGGAATATGCCCAGCGCCACGGTGCCGATCGTGCCTATGCCGGTCCAGATCGCGTAGGCGGTGCCAAGCGGCAGCGTGCGAAGGGCGAGGCCCAGCAGCGTGAGGCTGACCACCATTGAAGCCACAGTGCCAACGGTCGGCCACATGCGGGTGAAGCCGTCGGTGTATTTCAGGCCCACGGCCCAGCCGATCTCGAAAAGCCCGGCGGCAAACAGCGCAAACCAAGCCATTGTCATCTCCTCTTGCAAGGCGATGAGGCCGTCCTCATCCGATTCTGGGAAAAAATGCGGGGCCGTCCCCGCGCGGGCAGGATAGCGGCCATCGCCCGGCGCTTCAATCGTCTGCTTCGATCCGCCTCGCCCGGCGGGGTTTCGCTCGCTTCGGTTTCGGTCTATCTGCGCGGGGACCGATCGGAGCACGCAATGACCCCTCCCCCCGACCTTTCAGGCCGCACCGCGCTCGTTACGGGCGCTTCGCGCGGCATCGGCTATTTCATCGCCAGGCAGATGGCGGCCGCCGGCGCCCATGTCATCGCGGTGGCCCGCACGGTCGGCGGGCTGGAGGAGCTGGACGACGAGATCAAGGCCGAGGCCGCGAAGTCCGGAAAGGGCTCCGCCACGCTGGTGCCGCTCGATCTGGGCGACATGCCTGCCCTCGACCGGCTGGGCGGCTCGATCAACGAGCGCTGGGGCAAGCTCGACATACTGGTCGCCAATGCCGGCGTGCTCGGCACCATTTCGCCGATAGGGCACGTCGAAGCCAAGGTGTTCGACAAGGTCATGGCGATCAACGTCACGTCGACATGGCGGCTGATCCGCTCCGTCGACCCCCTGCTGCGGAAATCCGATGCCGGCCGCGCCATCATCATGTCGTCGGGTGCGGCGCATTCGGCGCGCGCCTACTGGGGGCCCTACGCGGCGTCAAAGGCCGCGGTCGAGGCGCTGGCACGCTCCTGGGCCGACGAGACGAAGAACATGGCGCTGAGGGTCAATTCGGTGAATCCCGGCGCCACCCGCACGGCTATGCGCGCACAGGCCATGCCTGGCGAGGATCCGGCGACGCTGCCGCACCCTTCCGAAGTCGCGGCCAGGATCGTGCCGCTGGCAAGCCCCGCCCTGACCGAGACAGGCCTGATCTTCGACGTGCCCAAGGACCGTTTCGTCCGCTATCGGATGCCGGAATAGAGGGCTTAAATTAACCGGTGTTATGGCCTATCTTTGTGCCATGACGGGGTGACCGGAGGCTGAAGGCATGAATTTCTCGGGCAAATCCTGGCTGGCGGGCGCGGCGGTTCTCATGGCGGCAAGCGTCCCGGCGGCAGCGTGGGACCAGCAGGGCGGCGGGCTGAAGCCGCTGCCGGGCGGCGGACTCGCCCTCAAGGAGCAGCCGGGCGTTCAGGGCAATCTGCAGAACCTTCCGGGCGTCAGGCTCAATCCGCAGCTGAATGCGGGCGCCAACGGCGCCAACTGCACGCAGCGCGAGGTGAAGAACTATCGCTACGGCTTCGGCGACCAGTCCGCCACCGTCAACGAGTGCAGCTTCGGCAATTTCTCCGTTAGCACCTACAATTCGGGGGGCGGCGGAGCCGGCAGCTACAACCCCTTCCCGGTGCCCGGCCCGCTGCAGGGCGGGCCTCCGGCGGGTTCGGGCGGCTTCGCTCCCACCCAGCCCAGCTTGTTCGGACGCCCTCTCTACTGAGCATCCGTTCCGCGATTGACCTTGGCTCGCTTGTCGCTACTCTCGCGCGTGGGCGATGACGGGGCTCGGCGGCTGCTAGGGAGCGCGGCATGTATCTGACCTTGATCGTCGTCGGAGTGCTGCTGGCCGCCTGGGCCGTGTCGGGAACGATCTTCGCCCTGCTGCGCAAGGTCAGCTTCCACCAGGCTTTCCTGCACATGCCCATCAAGGCGCTGCACCGGATCGAGGACCGGGCGCTGGGCCATGCCCGCACCGACCCGCCGGTCATCTATGCCGTGCTGCACCAGTCACGGCTCGATCCGGCGCTGATGCTGTCGCTGCTGCCGGCCGACACGCTGCACATCCTGGACGAGAAGTCCGCCCGCTCGGCCTGGCTGGAGCCGTGGCGGGAGATGGCGCGCACCATCGTCTTCAACGCCAAGCATGTCTTCGTCAGCCGACGGCTGGTGCGGCACCTCAAGGGCCGCGGGCGCCTGGCGGTCTATTTTCCGGACGGCATCCTGCCAGACACCCGGCCCTACCGGCTCTACCGCGCGGTGGCCAAGATCGCGGCGGCGGCGGGTGCGCGCATCGTGCCGGTTTCCGTGCAGGGATCGCGGCAGACGATCTTCGCTCTCGGGCCGACCGACGACAACAATCCTAGACAATTGCTGGCAAAGCTGCGCGTGCGCGCGCTCGAGCCGCTGACCATCGCCGAGCTGGTGACGCGCTCGGCGCGCGAGCAGGCAACCATGGCCGCAGCGCTGTACGACCGCGTGCTGGAGGCGGACGCGGCCCGCTAGGACGCGTTTGCGTCTCCGGCCGCCTGCTCGGCCTCGCGACGCTCGCGTCTGGCGTAGGCGCGCATGCTCAGCGGCAGCAGCAGCAGGTACAGCACGCAGGACGCCGTCAGCGTGTACCAGGTGTAGGTGAACAGCAGCAGCACGTAGAGCACGACCAGGAATATCAGCGGCAGCACATAGTCGCGGCTGATGCTCTTGCGCGGCCCCTTGCCGGAATAGACGCGGATGCGGCTGATCATCAGCAGGGCGATGAGCACCGTATAGGCCGAGGCTGCGAAGGCCGATGGCGGCGCCAGCGGCACGCCGACGAAGCCGAGATAGATCGGCAGCAGCGCCAGCACGGCACCGACCGGGGCCGGCACGCCTACAAAATAATCCGACTGCCAGGCGGGCCGGTCCGGATCGTCCGCCATCACGTTGAAGCGCGCGAGCCTCAGCGCGCAGGCGATCGCGAAAAGCAGCGCCGCGATCCAGCCGATCGAATTGGCGTGGTGCAGCAGATAGGCATAGAGTACGAGCGCCGGCACGACGCCGAAATTGACGATGTCGGCCAGCGAGTCCATCTGCGCGCCGAACTTCGAGGACGCCTTCAGCAGGCGCGCCGTGCGGCCGTCGATGAAGTCGAGGAAAGCTGCGATGAGCAGCATCGCCACGCCCAGCTCGAAGCGGCCCTCGAAAGCGAGGCGCACGCCCGAAAGCCCGGCGCAGATCGACAGGACGGTGATCATGTTGGGGATCACCAGCCGCAGCGGGATCTCGCGTATGCCGGGGCCGCTGCTGGTGCTGCGCGAAACGGGCGCCTTCCTTGGCCTAGCCATCCTCAGCCTCAGGACACACGCACGAGGGGGCTTTTCGCCTCGCCGCCGAATTCGGCGATCACGCTTTCGCCGCCAACCGACGTCTGGCCGATGGCGACGCGCGGCACGCAGCCGGCAGGCAGGTAGACGTCAAGCCGCGACCCGAAGCGGATGAGGCCGAAGCGCTCGCCGATGGCGATGTCGGTTCCGCCTTCCGCCCAGCAGACGATGCGGCGCGCCACCAGTCCGGCAACCTGCACCACCGCGACCGTGCCGTTCGGGCTGTCGATCACGAGGCCGTTGCGCTCGTTCTCGGTGCTCGCCTTGTCCAGCTCGGCGTTGAGGAACTTGCCCGGCCGGTGCTCGATGCGCTGGATGCGGCCGCGCACCGGCGAACGGTTCACGTGGCAGGAGAAGACATTCATGAAGACCGAAACGCGGGTCATCTCGCCGTCGCCCAGGCCGAGCTCGCGCGGCGGCACGGCCGGGCCCACGAACGACACGATGCCGTCGGCGGGGCTGACGACCAGCCGATCGTCCACCGGGGTGACACGTTCGGGATCGCGGAAGAAATAGGTGCACCAGGCGGTGAACACCAGTCCGATCCAGAACAGCGGCCCCCACAGCAGGCCGAGCACCAGCGACACGACCGCGAAGGCTGCGATGAAGGGATATCCCTCGCGGTGGATTGGGACCAGCGTGCTGCGGATCGTGTCGGCCAGGTTCATCGCGTCCGGGTTCTCGTTTTCTGGAAGGGTCTGATTACAGAAAAGAGACCCGCCCCGCAACGCGGGACGGGTCTGCGGACAACCGGCGTCGACGGGCGTATCGCCTCAGGCGGCCTTGGCCTTCTGGTTGGCGGCGGAATCGGCGAGCACGGTCAGGTCCTCGTCGGTCTTGGCCTCTTCCTGCAGGGTGGCGTCCAGCAGCCTGGCGGCGTCCTTCAGGCCCAGTTCGCCCGCCCAACGCTTCAGCGTGCCGTAGCGGGTGATCTCGTAGTGCTCCACCGCCTGCGCGGCCGAGATGAGACCGGCGTCGAGGGCGGGCATGTCCTTGAAGTCCTCCATGATCTCCTCGCCCTCCTCGATGATCCCGTCGATGGCGGGGCAGGTCTTGCCGATCGCGCGCTTGCCGAGGATCTCGAACACTTCCTGCAGGCGCTCGACCTGGCCCTCGGTCTGCTCCTTGTGTTTCTCGAAAGCAGCCTTGAGCTTGGTCGACTGCGCGGCGCGCGCCATCTTGGGCAGCGCCTTCAGGATCTTGCGCTCGGCGTAGTAGATGTCCTTCAGGGTCTCGTAGAACAGGTCTTCCAGGGTCTTTTCCTTGGCCATTGCATCTCTCCTTGGGGAGCCCGCATCGGGCGTGCCTAAAATTCGCCGCCCCAGGCGTTTGTTCCACCAACATTTGATGCATCGGCCCGCCCGCGCGCCGGCCCGCGCGCCGGTCTAGCCGGCGCGCAAAAAGTCCGATTTCGACAGCGGCACGCCCTTGTGGCGAAGGATGTCGTAAGCCGTCGTGACGTGGAAAAAGAAGTTCGGCAGCGCGAACTGGAGGATGTAGCTGGTTCCGGTGAAGCGCAGTTCGCCCGCACGCATCTTCAGGACCACCTCCTTGTCTTCGGTGCCGTCGAACAGGGTCGCGTCGATGGTCTTCAGATAGTCCACGCTCGCGGCGATGCGCGCCTGCATGTCGTTGATCGTCTTCTCCTCGTCCGGCATGGCCACGGCCTCCGCGCCGGCAACGCGCACCGCCACGAAGCGCGCCGTGTCGCTCGCGCGCTGGATCTGGCCCGTCAGCGGCAGCATGTCGGAAAAGAGCCGTGCTTCGGTCAGTTGCTCCTCGGCGATACCGTTCGCGGCGGCAAATGCACGCCCCTTCTCCAGGATGGCGCCGAGGTTTGCGAAGCCTCGGATGAAGACAGGAATGCTGACGTCGTAGAGTGACAATGCCATTTTCGTTCCTCTTGCGGAAAGCTGAGTCTATTCGCCCGGCTGCACTTCGGCGGTCCGGCGCCTGACGATCACGCCGTCCGCATCGCCCTCGCGGGCGCGGCGCAGGCGCTCCTCGGCCTCGGTCGCCTCTCGCTGGCGGTCCCACATGGACTTGTAAAGGCCGCCCTGGCCGAGAAGCGCGCGATGCGTGCCGCGCTCCACGATCTGGCCGCCCTGCAGCACGATGATCTCGTCGGCCGAGATCACCGTCGACAGCCGGTGCGCGATCACCAGCGTGGTGCGCCCCTTGCTGACGAGGTCGAGCGCCGCCTGGATCTCGCGTTCGGTGTGGGTATCGAGCGCGGAGGTCGCCTCATCGAGGATGAGGATGGGCGGCGCCTTCAGGATGGTGCGCGCGATCGCCACGCGCTGCTTCTCGCCACCGGAAAGCTTCAGGCCGCGCTCGCCGACCATGGTGCGGTAGCCGTCCGGCAGGCTCTCGATAAAGGGGCCGATCTGCGCCAGCCTGGCCGCCTCGCGGACCTCATCCTCGCTGGCCGAGGTGCGGCCGTAGCGGATGTTGTAGGCGACGGTGTCGTTAAACAGCACCGTGTCCTGCGGAACCATGCCTATTGCCGCGCGCAGGCTCTCCTGGGTCACGTCGCGTATGTCCTGCCCGTCGATGGTGATGGAGCCGGACTGGATGTCGTAGAAGCGGAACAGCAGCCGCGAGATGGTCGACTTGCCCGCGCCCGACGGCCCCACGATCGCCACGGTCCTGCCCGCCGGCACCTCGAAGGAGATGCCCTTCAGGATGCGCCGTTCCGGATCGTAGGCGAAATGCACGTCGTCGAAGCGAATGGCGCCCTTGTCCACCGCCAGCGGCGCGGCGCCCGGCCTGTCCTTCACTTCGGCCGGCACATCCAGCAGGTCGAACATCGCCTCGATGTCGGCGATGCCCTGCCTGATCTCGCGATAGAGCATGCCGATGAAATTGAGCGGGATCGACAGCTGGATGAGCATGGCGTTGATGAAGACGAAGTCGCCCAGCGTCTGGGTTCCGCGCTGCACTTCCCATGCCGACAGCGCCATGCAGATGGCCATGCCGATGCCGAGGATGACGCCCTGCCCGAAATTGAGCCAGCCCAGCGAAGTCCAGTTCTTGGTGGCGGCGTCCTCGTACCGCGCCATGGAGCGGTCGAAGCGCGTCGCCTCCATCTCCTCGTTGTTGAAGTACTTCACGGTCTCATAGTTGAGCAGCGAGTCGATCGCCTTGGTGTTGGCGTCGGTGTCGCTCTCGTTCATCTTCTTGCGGATGCCGATGCGCCAGTCGGTGGCGCGGACCGAGAACCACACATAGGCGATCACAGTGCCGGCGATCACGCCGACATAGATAAGGCCGTAGGCAAAGGCGAAGATGGCCGCCGTCAGCGCGAATTCGAGGATGGTGGGCAGCGTGTTCAGGATCGTGAACCGCACCACCGTCTCGATGCCCTTCACGCCGCGCTCGATGACGCGCGAAAGGCCGCCGGTGCGCCGCTCGAGATGGAAACGCAGCGACAGCCGGTGCATGTGGACGAAGGTCCGGTGCGCGAGCTGGCGCACGGCGTGCTGACCGACGCTGGCGAACAGCGCGTCGCGCAGCTGGTTGAACCCCATCTGCACCACGCGCACGACATTGTAGGCCAGCACCAGCATCACCGGCGCGATCAGCGCCACCGGCACCCACCCGGGCGCGACGAGGCCTCCGTCGAGCGCATCGGTCGCCCATTTGAAGAAATAGGGCACGAGCATGAGCACGAGCTTGGCGGTAACGAGGAAGGCTGTCGCCCACACCACCCGCGATTTCAGGTCGGCGCGCCCAGCAGGCCACATATAGGGCCACAGGTTGCGGAGCGTGGAGAACATCGTGCCGGATTCGGCGGATACAGTCTTGGCTGCCAAGGGTTGCTGTCCCGTTCGTTATTGGCTGGCGCCCGGCGCGCAGCAGTCTGAAAGAAGGTCGGAGAAAGAGCGCGACAGTCCGGCGAGCGCCTCCCTGTCGATCGCGTAGAGGGAGCGCTGGCCGTTCGGCGTCAGGCGGACCAGCCGCGCATCGACCAGAACCTTGAGATGCTGCGACACGGTCGACTGGGCGAGTTCGAGCCTGTTCACCACATCCTTGCAGCAGCAGCATTCAGCCTCGGCGAGATGCCGCAGGATCTCAAGCCGCGCTGGATGCGCCAGGGCGGCCAGGCGGGCCGCAAGCGTCGCTGAGTCAGAGAGTGGCATGTCCATCGTTCATCGGCGATAAGCGATGGACAGTGGGATTGCAAGGCTTCGCCGCGCCCCTCCACAGTCTTCGACAGCCCTCCCCCTCTGGATGGGGAGACCTGCCTGGCAGAGCGGCGCCGTTGTCGTACTCCCTCGAAGGGGGGATACGGCTGCGGACAGGCGCAACCGCCTGCGCAGTGGCCGGTAGCAGCGCTCTCAGCGCGTCTCCGCCTGGGTGCCGGGCACGCGGTCGGCGACGGCGGACATGTCCGCGTTCTCGCCGGAATCGGTCTTGTCGGGCACGCTGAAGACCTGTCCCGGCCAGATCCGGTCCGGATCCTCGATCTGCTCCTGGTTGGCCAGGTAGATGGTCGTGTAGCGCACGCCGCGGCCGTAGACGCGCTTGGAGATGCGCCAGAGCGTGTCGCCGCGGCGAATGATGACCGCGCCTGCAACGTTCTGCAGCTTCGGCGCCGTCACTGCCTGTCCGGCCGCGCTCGCCTCGGGCTGTGTTGCGACCTCTCCGCCGGCGGCGGGAGCGCTGGCCGTCTGCTGCCCTGCCAGTTGCTGCCCTGCCGGCTGCTGCACCGTGGGTTGCCCGGCTGCCTGTGGCGCGGCTGGCTGCCCGGCGGGATCGCCGGCAGCGGGCGCGGTTGCCGGGGCGGCCGCCACCTGCTGCCCCGCCGTGCCGGCTGCGGGCTGCTGCGCCGGCGTCTGCGGCTGGGTCGCGGCGGCAGTCTCGGCCGGCTTGCCGGCATCCGGCTGCGGCTGCGCGGCAGCCTGCGGCGCCTGTGCTGAGGGCTGCTGCACCATCGACTGCGGCTCGGGCGCGGCGACCGCCGCGACCGCCTCGCCGGGCTCGCGTTCGAACGGCACCGCCGCGCGCGCCACCACCTCTGCATTGCGGCCCAGAAGGTCGGCGCGCACGATATAGTCGCCGACCGGCAGTTCGCGCTCGGCCTCCACCAGGAATCGTCCGCCGTCGGAGGTCTGCGCGTCGCCGAGCAGGATGTCGTTGGCGTAGACGCGCACCCGCGCGCCCGCTTCGGCGCGGCCCGCGACGAAGACCCTGCTGCCCTCGATCTCCACGGCCTCCACCGCTATGCGCGACTTCTCGGCCGGCGCCTGCGCCTGCGCGGGCTGCTGAGGCTGCGCGGCGGCCATCTGCTGAGGCTGCGCGGTCTCCGCCGGCTGCTGCGCCTGCGGCGCGGCCTGCGACGCAGTCTCGGCGGGCTGCTGGACGGCGGCCTGCTGCTCGGCATTGGCGGCGGGGGCTTCCGGCTGCGCGGGAGTCGCTGCCGCGGCTTCCTGGGCCGGCGCGGCCTGCGGGGTCTCCGTGGTCTGGGCGGTCTGGGCGGGGGCCTCGGTCCCGGCGGTCCCGGCCGCGGGCTGTCCGGGCTGCGCCGGCGCGGCGGCCATCTGACCGTCACCGGCAGCTGGCGCCTGCGGAGCCGGCGCGGCGGCGCGGTCCTGTTTCGGCGCGGCCGCGTCGGGAACCGTGATCAGGCGGCTCGGCGCACCTGGCTGCTCGACAAGCGCCAGCACCTGTCCCTGCGCATTGTCGGGAACGGATACGATCGCCGTCTCCTCCGAGGTGGCCACGATCGCGTCGCGCGTCGTCGAGCGCAGCACCAGCGTGTAGTCGCCCGGCTTCAGCGGGTCGTCGAGCACGATCGCGAACTCGCCCGAGGCGTTGGCCTCACCCATTCCAATGCTCTTGGCGCCGCTGACGATCTCCACGCTGGCGACGGGCGCTGCACGGCCGGCGATCACCAGCGAGCCGTCGGGCTCGACGCGCACGATGTCGAAGGTAGGAACGATCAGGCCCGGCGCAGCCTCCTGCGGCTTCGCAGCCTCTTCCGCTGCTGGCGCGGCCGGCTGCTCCATCTTGGGCGCCGCGGCGTCCGGAGCGGGCGTCACGGCCGGCGCCGGCTTGGCTGCCGGGGCGGACGGGGCGACCTCAGGCGAAGGCAGGGATGCGATGGCTGTCTCTTTGTCGGGGAAGAATATGTCGAGCGCGCCCGTGACATAGGCCGCGCCTGCCGCGACCACGGCGCCGCCTCCGATGAAGAAGACTGCCTTGAGCGAATTGATCACCATGTCGTCCGTTCCCTAAGCCTCGAGAATGGGTATCGCGTTTTGCGGGACGCCACAAGAAAAAGCCGGGAAAGCCTTGACCCGGAAGGGCCCGCCGCCGCCAATGTCCTCATGAGCGAGATTCGATCCGTCTGCGTCTATTGCGGCTCCTCCGCGGGCCGCGACCCGAGCTACCTCCAGGCGGGCGACGCGCTTGGCCGCGCCATCGCGCAGGCGGGGCTCACCCTCGTCTATGGCGGCGGCAACCGCGGCATCATGGGCGCCGTCGCGCAGGGCGCGGCTTCGGCCGGCGGCCGCATCAGCGGCATCATCCCCCGTTTCCTGCTCAACAGGGAAGCCGGCGCAGACGCACCGCAGCTTGCCGAAGACCTGACCGTTGTCGAAGACATGCACACCCGCAAGCACATGATGTTCGAGAAATCGGAGGCATTCGTGGCATTGCCCGGCGGCATCGGCACGCTGGAAGAGGTGGTCGAGATCATGACCTGGGCGCAGCTCGGCCGCCACCGCAAGCCGATCGTCTTCGCCAATGTGGGCGGCTTCTGGAGCCCGATGCTGACACTGGTCGAGCACATGAAGGCCGAAGGCTTCGTGCACAATGCATCGCTGGTGCGGCCACTGGTGATCGACAGGATCGAGGACATCGTCCCCGCCATCATCGAAGCGGCCGCTCCCCGCCCCGAGGGCGACGAGCGCGTCATCGAGAAGATGTAGGCTTGCTCAGATCGCTGCGCGCAGGTCCGCCGTCCAGTCCCCGAACTGCCTGACCTCGTCCTCGTGGCCCTGCTCGCGCCAGGACTCGGCGAGTGCGGCCTCGTACCATTCGCGCATGGCGGGATGCGCCAGCATGCGCTCCTTCCAGGCATCGGCCTCGCCGCCGAACACCAGGCCGTAGGTCTGCGCACGGAACGCGACAGGAGCATAGAACGCGTCCACCGCCGTGAATTCGCCGCCGGCGAGCCAGGGGCCGCCGAAACGCGAAAGGCCCTCGCGCCACAGTTCGCCGATACGCTCGATGTCGCGTTCCAGCTCGGCCGGTCGCTCGCGCAGGGCGACGCGAACGCCGCAGGACATGCCGCACATGTTGCGCAGCGTGCCGAAGGAGGAATGCATCTCCGCCGCAGCCGAACGCGACCAGGCGCGCGCGCCGGCGTCAGCCGCCCAGACGCCCGGATGGCGCTCCGCCAGGTATTCGACGATGGCGAGCGAGTCCCACACCTTCGTGCCGCCGTCTGTCAGGCACGGCACCCGGCCCGAGGGCGAGCGGTCCTTGTAGAAGTAGAACGAGTCGCCTCCGGGAAACGGAACCAGCACCTCCTTGAAGGGGATGCCGCGGGCCTTCATCAGCACCCAGGGGCGCAGCGACCACGACGAGTAGTTCTTGTTGGCGATGAGCAGCTCGTACAATCATCCCTCCCGCTTGGCGAAAAACATCGACCAGGTGTAGAGCGCCAGCGCCGCCCAGATCAGCCCGAAGGCGATCATGCGGTCGAGGCCGAACGGCTCGCCGAACACGAACACGCCGATCGCGGCGATGAGCGTCGGGCCGATATACTGCATGATGCCGATCGTGGTGATGCGCAGCAGCTTGGCGCCGAAGGCAAACAGGATCAGCGGCGCCGCCGTCACCGGACCGGCCAGCATCAGCATCCACCAGTTGCGGCCCTCGAGGAAATGGCCTTCCCCGGCCGATCCGCGCCACAGCAGGTAGAGCAGCGCGGGAACGAACAGGATCAGCACTTCGAGGAAGAAACCCTGGCTCGGGCCGATCGGCAGCGTCTTGCGCAAATAGCCGTAGGCGGCGAAGGTGAAGGCGAGCGCCAGCGACACCCAGGGCAGCCCGCCGGCCTCGACCGTCAGCACCACCACGGCGAGCGCCGCGAGGCCGACCGCGATCACCTGCCAGCGGTTCAGCCGTTCGCCCAGAAGCACGGCGCCGAGCACCACCGTCACCAGCGGGTTGATATAGTAGCCGAGCGCCGTCTCCACCGTGCGGTCGACCGCGATCGCCCAGACATAGATGCCCCAGTTGACCGAGATGATCGCGGCCGTGACGGCGGCCATCAGCAGCGTGCGGGTGGAACGGAAGGCGACCGCGATATCGCTTGTCCTGCCCAGCAGGAACAGCACGACGCCGGCCACCGGAACCGACCAGACCACGCGGTGCGCCAGCACCTCCATCGAAGGAATATGCGAGACCGCCTTCATGTAGAGCGGCAGGAAACCCCACAGCAGATAGGCGACGAGCGCGAAGAAGAAGCCGCGCGTCGCCTCCGCCTGGCTGGGCTCGCCGATAGGCGCCGCCGCCGGGGCCGCGCTTGACAGGGAAACCATCTGCTCCTCGCTGGGGGTCTTCATTCTGGACCAGTGAGGTAGGACAGCGGACGGCGCGCGACCAACGCATATTTCTGATCTAACCATCGAAAACGGTTGATGGTCGGCCCTGCCCTTTTCCCCTGCCCTATTCCGCCGCGATCGGCGTCGCCTCCCGGTTCCTGACCAGCTTGTAGACGATCGAATCCATCAGCGCCTGGAAGGAGGCGTCGATGATGTTTTCCGACACGCCCACGGTCCACCAGCGCGCGCCGGTGCCGTCATGCGATTCGATCAGCACGCGGGTGATCGCCTCGGTGCCGCCGTTGAGGATACGCACCTTGAAGTCGACCAGCTCCATGTCCGCGATCTCGTCCTGGTACTTGCCGAGGTCCTTGCGCAGCGCGATGTCGAGCGCGTTGACCGGACCGTCGCCCTCGGCCACCGAAAGCCGCACCTCGCCGTCGATCTTCACCTTCACGATCGCCTCGGAAACGGTCTTGAGGTTGCCGTTGGCGTCGAAGCGGCGCTCCACCATGCAGCGGAAGGAATCGACGGCAAAGAACTCCGGAACCGCGCCCAGCGTGCGTCGCGCCAGCAGGTCGAAGCTGGCGTCAGCGCCCTCATAGGCGTAGCCCTGCGCCTCGCGCTCCTTGACCAGCGCGATCAGCGTGTCGAGACGCGGATCGTCCTTGGAGAAGGGGATGCCGCGGCGCTTCAGTTCGGCGACAAAGTTCGACTTGCCGCCCTGGTCGGAGACCATGACGCGGCGGCGGTTTCCCACGCTGTCGGGCGCCACGTGCTCGTAGGTCTGCGGCTCCTTCAGCAGGGCCGAGGCGTGGATGCCGGCCTTGGTGGCGAAGGCAGAGCTGCCGACATAGGGCGCCTGCGGCTCCGGCGCGCGGTTGAGCAGTTCGTCGAAATTGTGCGAGAGCCGCGTGATGCCGGCGAGCGCTTCAGCCGAGATGCCGGTCTCGAAGCGGTCGGCCCAGACGGGCTTCAGCATCAGCGTGGGGATGATGGTGGTCAGGTTGGCGTTGCCGCAGCGCTCGCCGATGCCGTTGAGCGTGCCCTGGATCTGGCGCACGCCCGCCTCGACGGCCGCAAGCGAATTGGCCACCGCCTGGCCCGTGTCGTCATGTGCGTGGATGCCCAGCCTGTCTCCGGGGATGCCGGCGGCGATCACCTTGCCCACGATCTCGCGCACCTCCGAGGGCTGCGTGCCGCCATTGGTGTCGCACAGCACCACCCAGCGCGCGCCCGCATCGTACGCCGCTCTGGCGCAGGCCAGGGCATAATCCCGGTTGGCCTTGAAGCCATCGAAGAAATGCTCGCAGTCGAGCATCACTTCCTTGCCCGCCGCGGCTGCCGCGGCGACCGACGACGCGATCGATTCGAGGTTCTCCTCATTGGTGCAGCCGAGCGCCACGCGCACGTGGTAGTCCCAGCTCTTGCCTACGAAGCAGACGGCGTCCGACTGCGCCTGCAGCAGCGCGGCCACGCCGGGATCGTTGGACACCGACACGCCGGCGCGCTTGACCATGCCGAAGGCGACGAAGCTCGAATGCCGGGTGCGCTTCTTGTCGAAGAACGCCGTGTCGGTCGGGTTGGCGCCGGGATAGCCGCCCTCGACATAGTCCATGCCGAACGCGTCCAGCATCTGGGCGATGGCGATCTTGTCCTCCACCGAGAAGTCGATGCCCGGCGTCTGCTGGCCGTCGCGCAGAGTGGTGTCGAAGAGAAATATCCGTTCTCTTGTGGTCATGCTGCGCCCCTGCATCGCTCGACGGCTTTCCTGGTTTGGCCGTCCTCGCACGCTTCGCGGCTGCGGGCGGACCGGCCGCGGAGCGTGGTGTCGAAGAGGTAGATGCGTTCGCGTGTCATGGTCGTGCCCCCGCAAACCTGTCCGTCGCATAGATCAGCCGGTCTAGGATGCCGGGCTCGGAATAGGCGTGCCCCGCGCCCTCCACCAGGAAGAACTCGGCCTCCGGCCAGCCTCTGTGCAGTTCCCACGCATAGCGCGCCGGGCACGGCATGTCGTAGCGGCCGTGGACGATCACGCCGGGAATGCCTTTCAGCCTGTGCGCGTCGTCCAGCAACTGACGCTCGCGCAGCCAGCCGCCATGCACGAAATAGTGGTTCTCGATGCGGGCGAAGGCGAGCGCGTAGTGGTCCTCGGTCATATGGCCGCTGGTCTCGGGCTCGGGCAGCAGCGTGATCGTCTCGCCTTCCCAACGGCTCCAGGCCTTGGCCGCCTCCATCTGCTTCGCACGATCGTCGCCGGTCAGCAGCTTGCGGTAGGCGGTCATCATGTTGCCGCGCTCGGCCGGTGCGATCGGCGCCAGGAAATGCTCCCATTTCTCCGGGAACATCTCGGACACGCCGAACTGATAGTACCAGTCGAGCTCGGCGCGGGAGAGCGTGTAGACGCCGCGCACGACCAGCTCGCTCACCCGCTCGCGATGCGTCTGCGCATAGGCGAGCTTCAGCGTCGAGCCCCACGAGCCTCCGAACACCAGCCATTTCTCGAAGCCGAATTTTTCGCGCAGCCGCTCGATGTCGGCGACGAGGTGCCAGGTGGTGTTTGCCTCCAGCTCGGCATGCGGCGTCGAGCGGCCGCAGCCGCGCTGGTCGAACAGCACGACCTCGTAGCGGGCAGGGTCGAACAGGCGGCGGTGCCTGGGCGAGAACCCGCCACCGGGACCGCCATGTAGGAACACGGCCGGCTTGGCGCCCTTCGTGCCGACACGCTCCCAGTAGATCGTGTGGCCGTCGCCGACGTCGAGCATGCCGGTCTCGAACGGCTCGATCTCCGGGTACAGGCTGCGCGGAGCGGTCATGGCTTGTCGTCCTCCGGGGGCCAGCTGCTGGTGTCGTGGTCCGGGTGCTGGTGCGGGATCACGGAGCGCAGGAACTCATCCGCCGCCGGGCTCTCGCCCTGCCTGCGAAACGGCAGCGTGTGCAGCCGGTCGAAGAACGGCAGCATGTCGGCCGGATTGACCTGCACCACGGGTGCGGCCCTTGCCGGCTCGTCCAGCGCGCCGATGGCGATCTCGATGCCGCCATCATATTCATAGGTCAGCGGCGTGCCGCATCGGGCGCAGAAGCCGCGCTCCACCAGATTTGAGCTGGCGTAGCGGGCCGGCTCGCCGCGGGTCCAGGTCACGCCCTTGCCGGTGACCAGCGGCCCGAAGAACGAGCCGAACGCCTTCTGGCACATGCGGCAATGGCAGATTGAGGCGCGGCCCAGCGCTTCCGCGCGAAACCGCACTGCGCCGCACTGGCAACCACCGGTGATCGCACTCATCGGCCTGCCTCCCCCCGCACGGTCCATTCGGCCGTGTCGCTGTCCGGGTGCTGGTTTATGCCCGAGGCCGCGATCTCCTCGTACCACGCCGCGTCGTCGGCGGGATCGGACGGCAGACCGGCAAGGTCAGCGAACCAGGGCATGCGCCCTTCAGTGCCGCACTGGAAGCGCGGGGGAACGGCTGCCGGATCGTCGAGCGTGCCCAGCGCGACCGACAGAACGTCGCGGCCGGGAATGTCGAAGAACATCGGCGTGCCGCAGCTGGCGCAGAAGCCGCGGCGCACGGCGCCGGACGAGCGGAACCAGGCGGGCTCGCCGCGCGTGAAGGAAAATTCCGACAGCTGCGCGCGCGCCAGCGGCATGAAGTAGTTGCCGGTCGCCTTCTGGCACATGCGGCAGTGGCACACATGCGCGCCCGTCAGCGCGCCGGCCACGCGGTATCGCACCGCGCCGCACTGGCAGCCGCCCGTATGCACTTCCCCGCTCATCGGCTGCCTCCCTTCCCGCCGGCCGGCGGCCATGTCTCCGTGTCATGGTCCGGATGCTGGAACGATACGAGCTCCCGCAGATACGGCGCGGAGGTGGTGTCCGCGTCGGTGCGCTCGCCGGGCAGCGAGGGGACGTCATCCACATAGGGCAGCTTCCCCTCGACGCCCCACTGGATGACCGGCGCGACCTCCTCCGGGTGGTCGAACGCGCCGATGGCGAGCGCCACCCCATCCGGCGCCTCGAAAGTCAGCGGCGTGCCGCATTCGGAGCAGAAGCCGCGCAGCACATGGTTGGAAGAGCGGAAGCGCTTCGGCTCGCCGCGCGTCCATTCCAGCCCGCCCGCCGGCGCGGTGGCCAGCGGCGCGTAAAAACTGCCGAACGCCTTCTGGCACATGCGGCAGTGGCACACCGACGCGTTGCTCAGCGCGCCCTCGATGCGGAACCGCACCGCGCCGCACTGGCAACCGCCGCTGTAGACGGGTCTGTTGTCGAGGCTCATTTCACCCTCGCGAACTGAATCAACGCGCTGCGCCGCAGATTCCGGATTTGCGGGCAAGTGGTTGTTTTCATTGACCAGATCATCATCATTCCGGCCTGTGGCAGACCGCCTCGACATTGTTGCCGTCCGGGTCGAAGACGAAGGCGCCGTAGTAGTTCTCATGGTAGTGCGGGCGCAGGCCGGGCGCGCCGTTGTCGCGGCCGCCGGCCGCCAGCGCGGCCTTGTAGAAGGCATCGACCTCGGCGCGGCTGCGGGCCGCGAAAGCATAGTGCCGGCCCGGGCCGGGCTCTCCGGCGCCATGCAGCCAGAAGTCGGGCTTCTCGCGCCCATACCCGCCGACCTTCACGCCGCCGGTGAATTTTTCCGGCACGACATGCAGCATCTTCACGCCCAGCGGCGCGAACACGGCATCGTAAAACGCCTTCGCCCTGTCCCAGTCGGAAACCGAAATGCCTGCGTGATCGATCACCGCTTCACCTCCCACGTCGTCACGCGCTCCCCGGTGGCCGGGTCCTTGCCGTCCTTGAGCTGCACACCCTGCGCCAGCAGTTCGTCGCGGATGCGGTCGGCCTCCGCCCAGTTCTTGTCGCGGATGTAGGCGAGGCGGCGCGACACGAAGTCGGCCACATCGATATCCGTCTCCAGCTCGGTCAAATCGATGCCGACAAGCGCGGCCGCCGCCTTGAGCGAAGCGGCAGGCAGGTCGCCCTCGTTCAGCAGCCTGAAATAAGAAGCCATGTCGAGGTCGTCAGCCAACGCTGCCAGCAAGGCAGGTTCGACCACGCCGCTTTCGGCGCCCGCTGCCCGGCGTCGCCATTTCGCCAGCACCGCCTCCGCCTCCTCCAACTTGCGCACGGAAAAATCGATCGGCTCGCGATAATGCGTCATCAGCATGGCCAGCCGCAGCACCTCGCCAGGCCATCTGCGCGCCCCGAAAGTCTCGGTGTTGAGCAATTCGTTGATGGTGACGAAATTGCCCTCGCTCTTGGCCATCTTGCGGCCCTCGACCTGCAGGAAGCCGTTGTGCATCCAGACATTGGCCATGCGCTGTGTGCCCAGCGCGCAGCAGGACTGCGCCATCTCGTTCTCGTGGTGCGGGAAGACGAGATCGATGCCGCCGCCGTGGATGTCGAAGACGTTCCTGTGGGGATCGTCGCAGGAAAGCCCGCCGCCGAACGGCTCCAGCAGCTTTGCCATCGACATGGCCGAGCACTCGATGTGCCAGCCGGGCCGGCCGGCCACGGCGATGCCTGCCGGCGACGGCCAGCCGGGCTCGCCTGGCTTCGAAGGCTTCCACAGCACGAAATCCATCTCGTCGCGCTTGTAGGAGGCCACGTCGACGCGCGCGCCGGCCAGCATCTCGTCCAGGGGGCGGCGCGACAGCGCACCGTAGCGCGGGCCCTTGCGCGCGTTCATCGCGGACGGCGAGAACAGCACGTGGTCCTGCGCCACGTAGGCGACGCCCCGCTCGACCAGCCGCTCGATCATCGCCACCATGCCGGCGATGTGCTCGGTGGCGCGCGGCTGGCTGTCCGGCTCGAGGCAGCCAAGCGCCTTCACGTCGGCCTGGAACTGCGCGTTGGTCGCTTCCGTCACCTTGCGGATCGCCTCGTTGAGCGGCAGGTCGGGGAAGTCGCGCGCGGCGCGCGCGTTGATCTTGTCGTCCACGTCCGTGATGTTGCGCACATAGGTGACGTGGTCGGCGCCATAGACATGGCGCAGCAGCCGGTAGAGCACGTCGAAGACGATGACCGGGCGCGCATTGCCGATATGGGCATAGTCGTAGACCGTGGGCCCGCAGACATACATACGCACGTTCTGCGGATCGATGGGGACGAACTCCTCCTTCGAGCGGGTGAGCGTATTGTAGAGCCTGATCTGCGGCGATCCGTCAGTCACGCGAAATTCCTCTCTTTGCGGCGGGCACGATAAAGGCCCGGCCTGCTGGCCTGGGCGTTTTTCGGTTCTGTCGAGAGGGCGAAAACGTCCGGACCAGCGAAGGCGCTAGCCGATAATGCAGATGCCGATAATGGCGAAAGCCGTTTTCATCGCGGGCTTTATCGCGTCCGGCGGGTTTGCAGTCAAGGCGGAAAAGGGGCGCCGCCCCTGCCGGTGTTGCCGAAAGAACCCACCCGCGGGGCATCCGTTAAAAGTTTATGGAAATTAACTGAATCGCCCCGAAAAGGGGAAAATCCTGCCCAGATTCGGACCCAAACGGAGGCGAGTTCGTTGGCTTCCAGAGGCCCAAGGGCATCCGGCTCAAGACAGGCCAGCGAACTAGGAAGAGAGAGATGAACATTCGCCACCACGAAGCCGCCCGCACCCGCGCCAAATATGCCAGCCTGACCAGCCACTACCGTGCCATTGGTCCGGCCGCGATCCTTGCCGCGCTGATGTTCCGCAAGCCCGCGCACGCCAATCGCTCGCGCTGATCAGGCGAGGCTTCGCAGCAAGCCAGCACCGATCGCGGCCATGACGAGCCCGATCGCGATGTCGAGCACCCGCCAGGCCACCGGCCTGGCGAACAATGGCTGGAGCAGGCGCGCGCCGTAGCCCAGCCCGAAGAACCAGGCGAAGGAAGCGCTGGCCGCGCCGGCGCCGAACGCGGCCCGCGCCGCCCCCTGATGCGTGGCCGAGATGGAGCCGATCAGCAGCACCGTGTCGAGATAGACATGCGGATTGAGGAAGGTGAAGGCGAGGCAAGCCGCCACCGCCGCGCCAAGCCCGGCCTCGCCGCTATCCGCGGCCTTGAGGGTGCCGGGGCGCCATGCGCGGCGAAAGGCGATCAGCGCGTAGGCAAACAGGAATAGCGCGCCGCCCACCGTGACCACCCGGATCAGCGCGGGCGACTGCGCGATCAGCGTGCCCAGCCCGGCCACGCCGGCTGCGATCAGCAACGCGTCGGACAGCGCGCAGATGAGGCACAGCACGAAGACGTGCCGCCTCAGCAGGCCCTGGCGCAGGATGAACGCATTCTGCGCGCCGATCGCCACGATCAGCGAGCCACCGAGAAAGAAGCCTGACAGGAAGGGCGACAGCATGCGGCTTTCTGGCTCGCGCCCGGCATCGCTGGCAATGGGCCAGCGGAAGCGCGGGGTTGGCCCCTTCTAGAACAGCGTCATCTGCGCCGGCGGCTCCGGCGCAGGCTCCGCCGTCTCCTCCACCCGCTCCTGGATCTCCGGCCCGGTATTGTCGACCTTGTTGACCTTGCTGGAAACCGGCACCGCCTCGAAGAAGCCGGGCTCGGCGGGCCGCAGCAGGTCGGCCATGTCGCGCGGCTCGTAGTTCACGCAGTCGAGCCACCGCGCATAATCCTCTGGGCGGATCACCACGGGCATGCGGTCATGGATGCGGGCCACGTCCGCGTTGGCCTGCGTGGTCAGGATGGCGGCCGTATCGATCTCGGAGCCGCCCGGCTCGGCATAGGTTTCCATCAGCGCCGCGAAGGCGACCAGCCCGCCATGCCGCGGCCGGACCCAGTAGGCCTGGCCCGTCTTGCCGCCCGCGCCGCGCCGCCATTCGTAGAAGCCGGAGGCCGGCAGCAGCGCGCGGCGATGGCGCATGGCGGTCTTGAAGGCGGCCTTCTGGGGGGCGGTTTCCGAGCGGGCGTTGAACAGCAGCGGCAGTTCGGCCGGGTTCTTCGCCCAGGCGGGGATCAGCCCCCAGCGCACCAGCAGCTCCCGGCGGTCGGGCAGGTTCGATCCGGGATCCCGCCGCGGGCCCGCCATGACCACCAGCACCGGCTGTGTGGGCGCGATGTTGTAGCGCGGCGGGAAGACGCCGAGGTCCATCAGCGCAAAATGCGCCTCGATCTCCTCCGGCGTCGCCGCCAGTGCGAAGCGACCGCACATCCAGCCTATCTCCGGGGCATGGCGGCCCGATAGCGGTCAAAAGCCGCTTCGGCCGAAATCTGTTGCGATTGGGCAGTGAACATGGCGCTTTGGCCTAGCACGATTTCGGCGTCGAGCGCACTGCGCTCCGCATCGGTCGCGGCCTTCCGTCCCGTCATCCTGTCGATCCCCCGGTCCGGCACACTGGCGACAGCTACCGAAAACATGCGATCATCGACCGGTCAATTGCTTCAGAACGCGGCCCATCGATGCCTTCACCGGAGGAGAACAGATTCGTCGCGGCGGTTTCCGTCGCCATCGTGCGGGACGGGCGCGTGCTGCTGGTGCGGCGCGGCCGCGAGCCTTCGCTCGGGCTGTACGCGTTTCCGGGCGGGCGCGTGGAGCGCGAGGAGACGCTCGAGGAAGCAGCCCGCCGCGAACTGACGGAGGAGACCGCGCTTGCCGCTGGACGATTGGCGCCCTACCGGACGGTGCGCATCGAAGCGGCCGCCGCGGTGGGCGCGCCAGCGTTCGAACTCACCGTCTTTGCCGGCGATTCCGCCCAGGGCGTGCTGCGCGCCGGCGACGACGCCGACGAGGCGGGCTGGTACTCGCTGGAGGAGATGGACACCCTGCCGGTGATCGACAGCGTCGCGGCGATCGCGCGCGAACTGCTCGGCCAGGGCGCGCGGCGCTCCGCCGGTTAACGATGCCTGCCGATCGGGCGCAGCGGCCGGGCGGTTTGCCTTGCGGCAGCCAAAATCATCCGCCAAAAGAGGCACATGGGCGGCAGGCGTATCCTTCTGGCATTGACGGTGGCGGCATCGCTGAGCGCGGCCGTGCCGGCGCGCGCGGTGGACGCGCCCTATGACGCGGAGCTGATGCGGCTGGCCGAGTTGCTGGGCTCCCTGCACTATCTGCGCAATCTCTGCGGCGAGGAGCAGACCACCTGGCGCGACCAGATGGAATCGCTGATCGAGGTGGAGAACCCGGAGCCGGAACGCCGCGCGCGATTCGTGGCCAGCTTCAACCGCGGCTACCGCTCTTTCGACAGCATCTACACCACCTGCACGGCGTCGGCGATCGAGGCGATCGAGCGCTACATGCTGGAGGGCGAGACGCTCAGCAAGGATATCGCCGTCAAATTCGGGAATTAACTCAAATTTTACTTAGCGCCGACCGAGGGGGTGCAACGCCGCCTCGCTGTGCTAATCTGTTAATGGGACATTAAGGCGGTGCTTCGCACCGGCGCCAAGGGTGGAAACGACATGACACGCAGTCTCGGCGAAATCGATGCCAAGATCCGCGAAGAGAAAAGGCTGACGGCTCTGGAGAGCCAGAACGAGGCCTGGGCGGAAGGAACCGCCTGGGGCATCGAGCCCGAGATCATGGCGGAGGCCGCACTTGCCACTGCCTTCGGCGAACTGGCGCGCACCTGCGGCGAGGAAGCGGCGCTCGCCATGCTGGAGCGCATGCGCGAGAAGGTCATCGCCGGCGAATTCGAGCAGGACCGCATCCGCCACTGATCCCGTTTCCCGCACCGCGGCCTATCGGCAACACACGTTGCGGCAAAGAGGCGCTCCGCCATCGCGGAATCCCCTCGCCCGGGCTTTTGCCCTATAGTCGCAATACAGATGATGCGGCCGGGACCGGTGCCGGCCGCCCAACGAGGAGTGTGCCAGCCGTGCCGAGCAAGCAGCGTCGCAACAGGATTTCCGCGCGCCACGCCACCTGGACGTCCGCGTTGCTGCTGTCCGCGTCGCTGCTCCTGCCCGTGCCGGCCCTGGCGCTGAGCGAAATCCCGGAGGAAGAGGTTCCCGCCTCGCCCGAGATCACCACCGTGCCGCTGCCGGCGCCGCTGCCCAATCCGGGCAACCCCGCTTCGGCGGGCGAGACGCCGGGCACCACCGCCCCGGCGCAGCCCCCGGCCGGAGAGGAAGAGCCGGACGCCGCCGGAGAAACGGCGCCCGAGCAGGAACCGGTTCCCGAAGTCCAGTACGATCTGTCGCTGCTGCCCGAGCCGGTGCGGGCGTTGCACGAAAAGATCGTCGCCGCCTGCAAGGCGGGCGATGTCGAGGCACTGCGGCCCCTTCTCGCCACTGGCGAAGAGGCGACCCTGCTGTCCTTCGGCGGGGTCGACGGCGATCCCATCAAGTTCATCAAGGAGCTTTCGGGCGACGGCGAAGGCCACGAAATCCTAGCCATCCTCGAGGAGGTGCTGGAGGCCGGCTATGTCCATCTCGAGCCCGGCACCGACGGCGAGGTCTATGTCTGGCCGTATTTCTTCGCGGTGCCGCTGGAAACGCTCACGCCTTCCCAGCGGGTCGAGCTGTTCCGGCTGGTCACCGCCGGCGACTACGAGGACATGAAAAACTATCGCGCCTACATCTTCTACCGCGTGGGCATCACGCCCGAAGGCAAGTGGGCGTTCTTCGTCGCAGGCGATTGAACGGGTGGAAGCAGGCTCCTGATCCCGCCCCCATCCAGGTCATCTGATCCAGGTCAAGGCGAACGCTTCCGCAAGCGGGCATGATGTCTCGGGCAAGGAGAACCCCGTGACCGCTCCCCTCGAATACGATGTCGTCGCCAGCCGGATCGACGCCCATGGCGGCCTGGCCACCGCAAGGCAGGCGCAGATCAGGCTCGATACCGATCCGGCCGGACAAGCAGGCGCGTTCAACCCCGCCGAACTGCTGCTGGCGGCCACCGCCGCCTGCATGCTCAAGGGAGCCGAGCGTGTCGCTCCGATGATCGGATTCGATCTGCGCGGCATGGAGGTGCGAGTGCACGCGACGCGCCGGGACAACCCGCCCAGGATCGTCTCCATCGAGTACGACATTCTTGTCGACACCCCTGAGGATGACCGCCGCCTCGAACTGCTTCACACCAACATCCGCAAATACGGCACCGTGTCGAACACACTCGCGGACGCCGTCGCCCTATCGGGGACGATCCGGCGCAGGTAGGCCTTCTCAGGCCGGTAGCGCCTCGTCAAAGAGGACCGGCTCGCCCTGCCCCGGCGTCGCGATCTCGCCTTCCCACATCACCCGCATGCCGCGCACGATGGTGCCCACCGGCCAGCCGGTGACGGTCATCCCGTCATAGGGCGTCCAGCCGGCGCGCGAGCCGGCCTGCGCGTTGGTGATGGTCTCGCGCCGCTTCAGGTCCACCACGGTGAAGTCGGCGTCGTAGCCGGCGGCGATTCGCCCCTTGCGTGCCATTCCGAAGATGCGGTTGGGGCCGTGGCTCGCAAGATCGACGAAGCGCTCGATGGTCAGGCGACCGGCATTCACATGGTCCAGCATGATCGGCACCAGCGTCTGCACGCCGGGCATGCCGGACGGCGAGGCCGGATAGGGTTTCGCCTTCTCTTCCAGCGTATGCGGGGCATGGTCGGAGCCCAGCACGTCGATGACGCCCTGCGCCACGCCGCGCCAGACGCCGTCGCGATGGCGGGAGGCGCGCACGGGCGGGTTCATCTGCAGAAGCGTGCCGAGCCGCGCATAGTCGTCGGCGGTCAGGGTCAGGTGGTGCGGTGTGGCCTCGGCGGTCGCCACGTCCTTGTTCGCCTCCAGGAAGTCGATCTCCTCGGCGGTGGAAATGTGCAGCACGTGGATGCGGGCGCGCGCCTGCCGCGCGATACGCACCAGCCGTTCGGTGCAGGTCAGCGCAGCCACTTCGTCGCGCCACACAGGGTGCGAGGAGGCATCACCCTCGACGCGCTCGCCCAGCCGCTGGCGCAGGCGGAACTCGTCCTCGGAGTGGAAGGCGGCGCGGCGGCGCACATTGCGCAGGATCGAGGCCACGCCCTCGTCGTCCTCAACCAGCAGGTCGCCCGTCGACGAACCCATGAATACCTTGATGCCGGCCGCGCCGGGCAGCCGCTCCAGCTCGGCCACCTCATGCGAGTTCTCGCGCGTGCCGCCCACCCAGAAGGCGAAGTCGCAATGCATGCGGTGGCGCGCGCGCCGGATCTTGTCGGCCAGCGCCGCCTCGCTCGTCGTCTCCGGCTTGGTGTTGGGCATCTCGAACACGGCGGTGACGCCGCCCAGCACGGCTGCGCGCGAACCTGTCTCCAGATCTTCCTTGTGCTCCGCGCCGGGCTCGCGGAAATGCACCTGGCTGTCGACGACGCCCGGCAGCACGTGCAGCCCCGCGCAGTCGATGACTTCCGCCGCGTGCGCCCGCGAGAGGTCTCCGATTTGGGCTATTCGCCCGCCGCGCACGCCGATGTCGCGCAGTCCCGCGCCATCGTGGTTGACCACGGTGCCGCCGCGCAGGATCAGGTCGAATGTCAGCATGCTCGCTCCTTAGGCCACTGGCCGCCACCGCGGCCTTGTCCGCCGTCGCAGGCGGGCTTACGTAGGGCCGGTCGCAAATGCAAGATCGGGCGCGCCATGCCGACAGTCCACCTCGCCAGCCGGACCGTGATCGAAGTCGCCGGCCCGGAGGCCGAGCACTTCCTCCAGAACATCGTCACCACCGACCTCGACAAGCTCGGCGAGCGCGAGGCGAAACCGGGCGCGCTGCTGTCGCCGCAGGGCAAGATCCTGTTCGATTTCCTCGTCTCGCGCGTCGGGCAGGAAAGGCTGCGGCTCGATGTGCGCGCCGACCTCGCCGACGATTTCACGCGCCGGCTCATGCTCTACAAATTGCGCGCGAAGGTGGAAATTTCCCGGCCCGAACAGATAGTTGTCGCCGCTTCGTGGCAGGATGATTCAGGCGCTTCACAGGCCGATTCAACAGCCATGCATGCCGATTCCCAGTGGTTGCGCGACACGCGCTTTCCCGCCGGCGTCGAGGTGATGCGCGGCTATGGAGCGGCGATGTCCGCGGATGCCGACTTGAGCGGCTGGGATGCGCTGCGCATCCGCCACGGCATCGCCGAGAGCGGGACGGACTTCGCTGCCGGCGAAGCATTCCCGCACGACGTGCTGCTCGACCAGACCGGCGGCGTCGGCTTTCGCAAGGGTTGCTATGTGGGGCAGGAGGTCGTGTCGCGCATGCAGCATCGCGGCACCGCGCGCCGGCGCGTGCTGCTGGTCGAGGCTGCCGCGCCACTGCCCTCCCCCGGCACCGGCATCACCGCGAACGGCCGCGCGCTCGGCGTACTCGGCAGCGCCAGCGGCGATCGCGGTCTGGCGATCGTGCGCATCGATCGGGTGAAGGATGCCGTCGACGTCGGCGTGCCGCTGATGGCCGGCGACGTGGCCGTCACGCTCAGCATTCCGGCCTGGGCGGGTTTCGCATTCCCGCAGGATGCGTCCGGCGCGGAGGAGGCCTGATGCCGGACAAGCCCGGTGCGCCCGTGCGGGCCTGGCAGCGCATGCTGTCGGGTCGGCGGCTCGACCTGCTCGATCCATCGCCGCTCGACGTCGAGATCACCGACATCGCGCACGGGCTATCGCGCGTCGCCCGCTGGAACGGCCAGACCAGCGGCGACCACGCCTTCTCGGTGGCGCAGCATTCGCTGCTGGTCGAGCAGATCTTCTGCCGCCTGGCTCCTGCCTCGACGCCGCAGGAGCAGCTTGCCGCGCTGCTGCACGACGCGCCCGAATACGTGATCGGCGACATGATCTCCCCGTTCAAGGCGGTGGTTGGCGGCGGCTACAAGAGCGTGGAGCGGCGCCTGCAGCAGGCGGTGCATCTGCGCTTCGGATTGCCGGCCAGCCTTCCCGAGAGCCTGCGGAAGGCGATCAAGAGGGCAGACCAGGTGGCCGCGTGGTTCGAGGCAACCCAGCTGGCCGGGTTCGCAGAGGCGGAGGCGGAAAAGTTCTTCGGCCGCCCGCGCGGTTTCTCGCCGGAAGGGCTGGACCTGCGACCCCGGGCCACCACGCAGGTGCAGGCCGCGTTCCTGGCGCGCTATGACGCGATCGAAGGCAGCCTGCGCGGGGGTAGCTAGCGCCCCTGGCGCTCCAGCCGGTCGATGAACCACTGGGTCAGCTTGATCCAGACCTCGTCCTTCTCGCCCGAATCCTCGCAGCCATGGTCAAGGTTGGGATTGTCGTTGACCTCGATGACGTAGACGCCGCCGGGCGTCTCCTTGAGGTCGACCCCGTACAGGCCATCGCCGATGCAGCGGGCGGCCTTGACCGCGATGTCGATCACTTCCGGCGGCGTCTGCTTCAGCGTGAAGGTGCGGAAGCCGCCCTCGTCGGGGCGTCCGCGGCGGTCGTGGTTCACGATCTGCCAGTGCTTCTTGGCCATCAGGTAGTGGACGGCGAACAGCGGCTGCCCGCCCAGCACGCCGACGCGCCAGTCAAACTCCGTCGGCAGGAATTTCTGCGCGATCAGCAGGTCCGAATCCTCGAGCCACTTGGCCACCAGCTCCTTGAGCTCGGCCATGTTGGAGGCCTTCTTGACGCCGCGCGAGAAGGAGCTGTCGGGGATCTTCAGCACCAGCGGAAAGCCTAGCGTCTGCGCGGCCATTTCCGCGTCGCCCAGACCGGCGATCATCACCGTCGGCGGCACCGGCACCTTGTTGTAGGTCATCAGTTCGTTGAGATAGACCTTGTTGGTGCAGCGGATCATCGACAGCGGATCGTCGATCACCGGCATGCCCTCCTGCTGCGCGCGGCGGGCGAAGCGGTAGGTGTGGTTCGAGATCGCCGTCGTCTCGCGGATGAACAGCGCGTCGTAATTGGCGAGACGCGCGAGGTCCTTCCTGGTGATCGGCTCCACCTCGACGCCCATCTTTTCGGCGATGCGCGACCAGTAGCGCAGCGACTGGATCGAGGAAGGCGGCATCGCCTCCTGCGGATCGACCAGCGTGGCAAACGCATAGCGCGCCGGCGTGCGCGCCTTGATGTCGCGCCATTCGCGCGCGGTGTACTGCTCCAGGCAGGCGATGAAGCGGGCCTTCTCGTCAGCACTCATGCGCGCCAGCGGCAGGAAGCCGATCTTGCGGATCGAGGCCCATTGCCCGTCCTCGATCGTGACTTCCAGCGCGGGCGCGCGAAACCAGTCGAACAGCAGCTTTGCAAAACGCTCCCAGGCCTTGGAGGGGCCGATGCCGAAGAAGACCTCGACCTTCTTCGGGAAACCGCCGCCCAGCGCCTGGCGGCATTTGTTCAGCGCCTGCTCGAGCTCGGGCAGCGCCGCCTCGTAGAGCTTGCGCTCCGACAGGTCGATCATCGTCTCGACGGTCGGGATCACCTTGTGCCCGCGGGAGCTCGCCAGCAGCGAGGCGTAGTAGCCGCGCGACTGGTAGGCGTAGCTGTTGGAAAGGTTGATGACCTTCGGCCGCTGCGCCCGGAAAAGCGCGGGGTGGGCGAGATAGTCGCGGTTGGTGATGATCTTGTGAGGCGTGGCCACCTGGTCCAGGTCGCTCTGCCTGCCTGTGAGAATGACCCAGCTCATGCGGGTACGTGCTTTCCGAGGATGATGGCCCCATGCGGCACCGGGCCATGCTGGCCGATGCTTAGCAAATGCGCCGCGCCAAGGGGAGTTGGGCGGAGGCTGGCATCACAGATTTTCCCACGCCGCCCAGGCCGTAGTGCCAGCGCCTGTCTCATCGCCGCGCCGCCATGGCGGGAGCCGCGAGCTGCTTCTCGTAGCGCAGCGCCGTCGCGCCATCCTCGTAATATGAGGGGCGCCGGCCGATCGGCCGGTATCCATTCTTCTCGTACAGGTCGATGGCGCGCGAATTGTCTTCGCGCACCTCCAGCCGCAGCGCCCGCGCACCGCGTCGCGAAGCTGCTTGCTCGGAAGCCTCCAGCAGCGCCCGCCCCACCCCTTTCACGCCGAGGTCGGTGGCGATCGAGTAGAGCCGGGCTGCGCCTGCATTGCTTCGGTAGAGGATCATCGAATAGCCGACCGCCTTGTCGCCGGAAAACGCCACCAGCACATCGGCGGTTCCGCCTTGCATGAGGCGCCGGAACGATCGCGGGGAAATGCGGTCGCCCGCAAAGGCGCGCTCCTCGATCGCAGCAAGCGCAGCGACGTCCGATGCCCCTGCGGGGCGGATCCGAGCTGGCATCCGGAAGTTCTTCCCAACTCTCCAAGCAAGCCCGCCAATGGCGGCACGGCGGCTCTGTTGAAACGCGCTACGCTCTCGCATTGCGGCTGAATTGTGGCTGGCCGGCCAGGCCGCCGCCAGCGGCCGCGAGCGGCACGCCCTGGCGCATCGACCAGGGCCGCAATCCGGCTCACAGAGGCCGGCCCGGCCATGCACTTCCTGTCGCCGGCGTCCGCAACAGCCATCAAAACATTTGATTGATGGCCAAGAGCAATTCACTTGTCCTGATCCGAAGCCAACCGTAGGCTCCGCCTCATTCGCGAGGCATAGACAATGGCACAGGCTGCCGCCGCCCGGCAGGGCACTTCTTCTCTTCCCTGGCTGCTCATCATATGCGGCTGCATGATCGCGGCGCTGACCTTCGGGCCGCGTTCGGCGATGGGCTTCTTCCAGCTTCCCATGCTGGCCGAAAAGGGCTGGGACCGCACGACCTTCGGCCTGGCCATGGCAATCCAGAACCTGGCTTGGGGCCTGGGCACGCCTGTCTTCGGCGCGCTGGCCGACAAGTACGGCACCTGGCGCGTGCTGGCGCTGTCAGGCTTCATGTATGCCGCGGGCCTGCTGATGATGGCCGCGGCCGACACGCCCGGCATGCTCTATCTGGGCGGCGGCATGCTGGTCGGCCTCGGCGTCGCGTCGGGTTCCTTCGGCATCGTTCTCGCGGCCTTCGCGCGCAACGTGCCGGCCGAGCGCCGAAGCTTCGTCTTCGGCCTCGGCACGGCGGCGGGCTCAGCCGGCATGTTCCTGTTCGCGCCGCTCGGCCAGGGGCTGATCTCGGCTTATGGCTGGTACAACGCGCTGCTGCTCATGGGCGCGATGATGCTGGTCATTCCGGTGCTGGCGATACCGCTGCGCGGCAATTCGCGCTCGGGCAGCGCACAGCAGGCGGTGTTCGAGCAGACCATCGGCGAGGCGCTGCGGGAGGCGCTGGCCCACCGCTCCTATCTTCTGCTTGTTTCCGGCTTCTTCGTCTGCGGCTTCCAGGTCGCGTTCATCACGGCGCATTTCCCGGCCTACATCGCCGACATCGGCGTCGAGGCGCGCTACGCCGTCATCGCGCTGTCGCTGATCGGCTTCTTCAACATCATCGGCTCGCTGGCGTCGGGCTGGATCGGACAGCGCTATTCCAAGCCCATCTTCCTTGCCTGGATCTACATCGCCCGCTCGGTGCTGGTGACCGCCTTCCTGCTGCTGCCGCAGACACCGACGTCGGTCATCGTGTTTTCGATCCTGATGGGGCTGCTGTGGCTGTCGACCGTGCCGCCGACCAACGCGCTGGTGGCCATCATGTTCGGCACCCGCCACCTCGGCATGCTGGGCGGCATCGTCTTCTTCTCGCACCAGATCGGCTCGTTCCTCGGCGTCTGGCTCGGCGGCTACCTCTATGACCGCATGGGCAGCTACGATCCTGTGTGGTGGCTGGGCGTGCTGCTGGGCCTGTTCGCGGCGATCGTGCACTGGCCGATCAAGGAGAAGCCCGTGGATCGCCCGGCGCTGGCTGCAGCCGAATAGCTCCGGCCGGGCTGGCGGCGCGCCGCCGATATCTCAGCGGCGGGTGCCCAGATTCTCCACCGGGAAGATCGAGCAGGTCTCGGTGCCGAAGGCGAGCAGCTTGCCGTCCTTGTCCTTCAGCGTCGCTTCGGAAACGGCCAGCGTCCGGCCCTTGTGGATCACCCTGCCCTCGCAGGTCACCAGTCCGGTGCGCGGAGTGATCGGGCGCGTGAGGTTCACCTTGAACTCGGCCGTGGTGTAGCCCTCCCCCAGCGCCAGCGTCGTCTGCACGCTGCAGCCGAGCGCGGAATCGAGGATGGTCGCGGCCCAGCCGCCATGCACGCCGCCGAGCGGGTTGAGGTGGCTTTCGCCCGGCATCCCATGAAAGACCGCCCTGCCCTCGCCGACCTCGACCAGGCTGAAGTTCATGATCGCGGCGATGGGCGGCGCCGGGTAGTGCCCGTCGACAAGGCGCTGCAGCAGCTCCAGACCGGGATAGCGGAGGATATCCTCCATCGGCACGGAACCCACGCCGCGATCCGACATCCGGCCCGGAAACAGCTCGACTGCGGTCATGCGGCGTGGTCTCCCCTGTCATCGAGCCCGAGCGGTCTTGCGCGGCGCAGCGTGGCCAGAAAGGCGGCGCGGGCCTCCGGCTCGACTATCGCCCGCGGCTCGTAGACGTGGCGGGCAAAGAAGTGGCCGGTCAGGCGGAAGGCGTCGTCCACCGCCGCGAAATCGCCCCGCAGGCCGGAGCCGGGCATCAGGAAGGCCGGCAGCGGCAGCAGCCGGTCGCTCCAGGGCGCGCCGGCCTCGCGCGAGACCGCACGGCCCGTCTTGGGCGAGACATAGACCAGTTCGTCGCGGCGGCCGGTGGCCGCGCACTGCTCCAGGTCCAGCCCGAAGCCCAGCTCGTCCAGCAGCAGCAGCTCGAACCGCACCACCAGTTCCGCCGCGGCGGCGGGGTCGGCGAGATGGGCGACCAGCAGCTGCAGCGTCTCGTAGAGCCTCAGATGCGGGTCGCGCTCGGGCAGCAGGCGCAGGTGCGAGGCCAGCAGCTGCAGGCCGTAGACCGCGCAGGCGCTGTCGAACAGGCTGGCTGCGTTGAGCTCCAGAGGCTCCGGCTGGAAATTGCCCAGATGCTCGTCGAGGCGGGCGCGCCACACCAGTTCCACGCGGTTTCCCGCCTGCAGCACCGGCTGCATGCGGCGCGAGCGGCCGCCCCGCACGAGGCCCAGATGACGGCCATGCTCGCGCGTCATCGCCTCGAGTATGACGCTGGTTTCGCCATGCCTGCGGGTGCCGAGGACGATGCCTTCGTCGCGCCATTCCATTGTTCAAACCTGAACCGAATCGGCTCCTGCTTCAAGTCGCAGGCTGGAGATATGCTGACAGGTTGTCGATGATTTCCGCCTGGTCGCCCGGCAGCCAGCGCAGCCTTATCTGCCGCGTGCGGCCGTCCTGCTCGACGAACAGCGACAGCCCGTCATCATAGGGCAGGAAGGAGTGACCCTCAAACGTCCACTCCATGCCGGGCTGGTGCACCTCGCCATCGAAATCGCGGAACGGCGCAACGACCCGGTAGCGGGCGCCGCTGCGCAGATGCATGAAGCTGGTCCGCATGATCATGGCCTGGTCTCCGACCACCGACGTCGCACGGCGTCCTGCCCGCCGCAAGCGATTGCATGATGCCGGAACATCCGACTAAGAATGCGGCATGGAATCCTCGTCCCTGTCGATCGCGATCGAACCGCCTTACAGCGCCGATGCGCGCGCCTGCCTCGGCGCCTACGTGGCCGAACTCGCCGAGCGGTTCGAGGCGGCGTTCGACCCCAACCAGAGCAAATGGGCGCCCGACGACGCGGCGATCTCGCCGCCGTCCGGCTGCTTCCTGGTGGCGCGGCTCGACGGCCGGCCGGTCGGATGCGGCGCGCTGCGCACGCTCGGGCCCGGCGTCGGCGAGATCAAGAGGATGTGGGTGCATCGGGAAACGCGCGGACGCGGCGTCGCCTGGCGCATGCTCGAGGCGCTGGAGGCGCATGCCCGCGGGCTCGGCATGACGCGCGTGCGGCTGGACACGAACCGCGCGCTTACACAGGCGCAGGCCATGTACCTCAAGGCGGGATATGTCGAGATCGAGCGCTTCAACGACAATCCCTACGCCGACTTCTGGTACGAGAAGGTCCTGTCCTGAGCTTCAGTCGGGCAGCGCAAGTGCGGCGAGCTTGCGCGCATGGGCGACGACGTCCGCCGGCCAGCCCTTCATGTTGCGCGCGAAGGCCGCGGCGTCGCCTGCGAAAAGCGCCCGCGCCGCTTCCTCGAAACCCGGATAGTCGCCCGCAATCGCCGACATGAACTTGTAGGCCGCTTCCTGCGCCTGTCGTTGCGCGGCCTTTCCGCCATCCGCGCGGCGCGCCTCATCCACCAGCCTGCGCAGCACCTGCGACGCCCCGCCCGGCTGCGCCGCCAGCCAATCCCAGTGGCGCGGCAGCAGCGTCACCTCGCGCGCCACCACGCCGAGCTTCGGCCGTCCTCGGCCGCGCGCTCCCGCGCCCTGCGGCCCCGGCTTCCCGCCCGCGCCGTCCGCGCGCTTCATCCCTTCCCCCGCGGAGCCGGCCTGTTGCCGCCCTGCGATCTCGGCGGGCTCTCCGCGCAAATCGAGATCGACCACCCTGCCGGTCGCGTCGTCAAAGACGAGTACCGGCTCCGTCGGCTCCTCTCTCATGATGGCCTTCAAGGTCCGCACCACACCTTCGAGCGGGCCGCTGGCAACCATGCGGTTGCCGGCGAAGGCTGTGAAGATCGGCTGCGCTGCGGACATGATATTATTACCCGGATATAATTTGCGTGCGCAATATCATCCGGATATAAAGCGCGCAAGCGGCGCCGGCCTGGTGCGAACTTGGAGAATGACGTTGAGAAGCGAGCGGAAAGCGGCCGTCGCCGCCTACAAGGAGCGCAAGGTCGCGGCAGGCATCTACGCGCTGCGCTGCGCGGCCACCGGCGAAATCTGGGTGGGGCGGGCGCCGGACCTGTCGACCATCGAGAACCGGCTGCGCTTCGCGCTGGCCAACGACGCCAGCCTGCGCGCTTCGCTGAAGGCTGCCGTGCGCGCGCACGGCGCCGACGCCATCGCCTTCGAGATATTGGAGCGCGTGGACACCGACGACCTGCCCTATGCGCGGGAGAAATTCCTCAAGGACCGGCTGGATGTCTGGCGCGAGAAGCTCGGCGCGGAGCCTGTCTGAGCGGCGTCAGGCGCGCTCGATGTCGGTGTGCGGGAAGTCGTTGCCCTTGCAGAGCAGTTGCGCATCGGTCGAGCGCGCACAGGCTCGGGCGGGCCGCTGCTTCAATCTTGTCGATCAGCGCTTCGGCATCCTCCTCGTCGCCATGATGGCTATGATTGCCGAGGCATCGAGGAACAGCATCAGAGACCGCCGGACAGCTCGGCCATGAACTTCTTCATGTCGAGATCGGGATCGTCCGGACCCATGGCTCTCGCCGCATCCTGAATCTTCCTGATACGCGTCCTCAGACGTTCGGCCTCTCTGGCGCGCTGCAACTCGTGCTTGAGCGCGTTGCGAACAGCTTCGGTCTTGCTCGGCGCGTTGGTGGCCTGTTGCACCTGCCCGGCGAGCGTGTCGACTTCGTCGTCGCGGATATTAAGAGCCATGGCCGAACCGCCTGTATATTCAGCCTGAATATGCAGCTGCTACCCCGGAAACTCCAGCCCCATCTCCCGGTAGCGCTCGGGGTCGTTGCCCCAGTTCTCGCGCACCTTCACGAACAGGAAGAGATGCACCTTCTGTTCGATGAGTTCGCCGATCTCCTTGCGCGCAGTCTCGCCGATGATGCGCAGCGTCTCGCCCTTGCGGCCGATCACGATCTTCTTCTGGCTGTCGCGCTCGACATAGATGACCTGCTCGATGCGCACCGAGCCGTCCTTCTTCTCTTCCCACTTCTCCGTCTCGACATGCGACGAATAGGGAAGCTCCTCATGCAGGCGCAGATACAGCTTCTCGCGTGTGATCTCGGCCGCAAGCTGGCGCATCGGCAGGTCCGATATCTGGTCCTCGGGATAGAACCACGGGCCCTCAGGCAATGTGTCGGCCAGCCAGTCCAGCAGGTCGTCGCAGCCCGAGCCGTTGAGCGCGGAGATCATAAAGGTGCGCTCGAACGCCACCTTCTCGTTCGCCTCCGCGGCCAGCGCCAGCAGGCTTTCGCGCTTCACCGAGTCGACCTTGTTGAGCAGCAGAACCTTGGGCTGGCGGATGTCGGCCAGCCGCTCCAGGATCGCCGCCGCGTCGCCCTTCAGCCCGCGCTGGGCGTCGATCAGCACCAGCACGATGTCGGCGTCCTTCGCGCCACCCCAGGCGGTGGTTACCATCGCCTGGTCCAGCCGCCGCTTCGGGCGGAATATGCCGGGCGTGTCGACCAGCACGATCTGCGTCTGCCTGCGCGTCGCGATGCCGCGCACGAGCGCACGCGTCGTCTGCACCTTATGGGTGACGATCGACACCTTGGTGCCGACGAGCTGGTTGACCAGCGTCGACTTGCCCGCGTTGGGTGCGCCTATCAGTGCGACAAAGCCCGACCGGGTTGGGGTTTCCGCGCTCATGTATCGGTCTCCGAATGCCAGACGCCTTCGCGCAGTAGCATCGCGGCAGCCGCGTTCTGCTCGGCCTCGCGCTTGGACCTGCCGGTGGCTTTGGCCGCTGCGCGGCCCTCGATGCTCACGGAGACGGTGAATACGGGATCGTGGTCCGGGCCTTCGCGGCCACATGTTTCATATACCGGCGCCGAGCCCGAGACCTGGTGCGCCCATTCCTGCAGTTCGGTCTTGGGGTCGCGGCGGGCGGCGCCTGCCGCCTTCGCGCGCGGCTCCCACCAGCGTTGGATGAAGGCGCGCGCGGCATCCATGCCGCCGTCGAGATACAGCGCGGCGATCAATGCTTCGGTCACGTCGGCGCGCACGTTGACCCGCTTCTTGGGCGACAGCGCCCGCACGTCGGCTGCGGCCCGGATCAGTTCGCCCAGCCCGGTCTCGTCGGCGATCGCGGCCAGCACCTCGGCGTTGACCAGCGCATTGAGCCGCAGCGACAGCTCGCCCTCGGGCGCGTTGGGAAACGCCGCGTAGAGCATCTCGGCCACGATCAGGCCGAGCACGCGGTCGCCGAGGAATTCCAGCCGCTGATAGTCGACGCGCGAGGCGCCCCGCGCGCTCGCATGCGTCAGCGCTCCGTCGGCCAGCGCGCGGTCCCGGAAGACATGGCCCGTCAGCGCGGCCAGTGCCTCGTGGCGTGCGTCGTCCTTGGGTGAGCGCCGCGACATCGCGTCCGCGTCCGTCACTCCACCCACGTGAAGAGACGGGACGCCCGCATTTCCGTGGGCCACTTCCACAATTCCAGCGGGCTCGAGCCGCCGGCGATGGAGAAGAAGATGATGTTGGCGCGGCCGATCAGGTTCTCCGCCGGCACGAAGCCGACCGAGAAACGGCTGTCGGACGAATTGTCACGATTGTCGCCCATCATGAAATAGTGGCCCTGCGGCACGGCGAATTCGCGCGTGTCGTCGCCGATCCCGTTGGGCGACAGGTCCAGCGTGTTGTAGGACACGCCATTCGGCAGCGTCTCGCGCCACACCTGGACCGGACGGTCGACCTCGGTCACGTCGGGATCGTTGATGTCCTCCATCCGCTCGCGCTTGACCGGCTCGCCATTGATGAAGACCTGGCCGCTGCGCATCTGGATGCGGTCGCCCGGCAGGCCAATGACGCGCTTGATGTAGTCAATCGACGGGTTGGGCGGGAACTTGAAGACGACGACGTCGCCGCGCTCGGGCTCGCCGGCCCAGATACGGCCGGAGAAGAGCGGCGGCGAGAACGGCAGCGAATGCTTGGAGTAGCCGTAGGCCCATTTGGTGACGAACAGATAGTCGCCTTCCAGCAATGTCGGCCGCATCGAACCCGAGGGGATGGAGAAGGGCTGGAAGAAGAGCGTGCGGATGACGAGCGCAAGGAGAAGCGCCTGCACGATGACGCTGATCGTCTCGCCCAGCCCACCCGACTTCTTCTGCGATTTGTCAGCCACGCTCATGTCGTCCTCGGTTGATAGCCGCCCGTCTTAACCGTTCAACCTGTGACGAGCAACGGAATTGCGGTCGCATGTGGGCGGCCGCTCAGCCCTGTTCAAGCGGCAGCGCCTCGATGATCACGAAGGCCTGCGCCAGGGGAAAGTCGTCGGTGATGGTGAGGTGGATCACGGCGCGGTGGCGGTCGGGAACCAGATGTTCCAGCCGGGCGGCCGCCCCGCCCGTCAGCTGCATGGTGGGCTTGCCGCCCGGCAGGTTGACCACGCCCATGTCGCGCCAGAACACGCCGCGCGACAGGCCGGTGCCCAGCGCCTTGGCGCACGCCTCCTTGGCGGCGAAACGTTTGGCATAGGAGGCGGCGCGCTGCTTGCGCCGCTCGGAGCGGGCGCGCTCGACCGGCGTGAAGACGCGCGCGATGAAGCGCTCGCCAAACCTCTCCAGCGAGGTTTCGATGCGACGGATATCTATCAGATCGCTGCCGATGCCTATGATCATGACCTGCCTGCCTTCAGGCAATGTGCGCGGCGGGAGCGCCGGAGGCAAGCGCGCGGCGGCGCGCCCTCTCGGCGAGGCGGTTGCGGCGCTGCTGCTGGAAGGCGCTGACGGTCCACCACGTCACTGCGTAGAACAGCACGCCCGCGACCGCGCCGAGGATAAGCCCGCCGATCGACATGGGCAGCAGCAGCGGCTGCCAGATGTCGTGGAGATCGAGGTGCCAGAGCGCGCGCCCCAGGTGCAGCGGGGCGACCTCGCCGGGGTGACGGCCGTAGAGGATGAGACGGCCGAGCTCCATCGTGGACGCCCAGATGAAGGGGAAGGTCAGCGGGTTGCCCACGCCGGTGCCCAGCGCGGACGCGATGATATTGCCGCGGATCACCCACGCCAGCGCCGCCGCGATCATGAAATGGAAGCCCATGAAGGGCGTGAAGGAGGCGAAGGCCCCGGCGGCGATGCCGGCCGCGATCGCATGCGGGGTGGCGGTCAGGCGCAGGGCTCGCTTTATGTAATATCGGACCGACCGCCGGAACGAGCGCCGCGGCCACAGGAATATCCGCAGCCTCTCCGCGAAATCGGCAGGTTTCCTGCGCCGAAACAGCATGACCTGTGAACGCCTTCCCGAATGGGCCCGAACCCGCGGCAGCCGCCGCCGTTGCGCCCGGTGATCTCGACCGGCCCCGCGATCGACCGCTCCCCGTCATGGGATCGAGCGGCTCCGTCGCGGATGAAATCCATTCCTGCGGCCGATGCGGGGCCTGCCGCTGCGGAGCGTATGCGGCGGCGCGGCGGCGGCTCAGATGTTCCTGCTACCTGGTTTCACCGGCGGAATTGCGGCGAGCTCCGGCGGCAGATTGTCCGGGCTGTAGGCCGGCACCTCGTACTGCGCCAGCGCGACCAGCGGCACGCCGACATCCGTCTTGCCGGCGGAACGGTCGATGATGCAGGCGGCGGCCGCCACTTCGGCGCCCAGCTTGCGCAGGCACTCGATCGTCTCGCGGATGGACAGCCCGGTGGTAACGATGTCCTCAACGATCACAACCCGCGCGCCCTCGGGTATGTCGAAGCGGCGGAGCCGGAACTCGCCGCCCTCGCGCTCCACCCAGATGGCGGGCACGCCGAGATGGCGCGACGTCTCGTATGCCGGGATCAGGCCGCCGATGGCGGGACCGACGACATAGTCGATGCGACCGGGCACCTGCTGGCGGATCATCCCGGCCAGCGCGCGGCAGAGCTTTTCGGTCTTGTCGGCATGCATGAAGACCCGCGCCTTCTGCAGGAAGACCGGACTGCGCAGGCCGGAGGTGAGGATGAAATGGCCGGTCAGCACAGCGCCCGCCTCGCGAAAAACCTCCAGCACTTCGTCCGTCGTCATCGTTCGTCCGTTCCTTCCCTACCCATTGACGCGTTTCGCTTCCGACACGCTGGGGTTTTCCTTCAGCTGCGACAGCAGCCGGTTCAGCTGTTTCAGGTCCCACACTTCGAGGTCGAGGATCATCTCGGTGAAGTCGGGCGCGGTGCGCAGCATGGACAGCATGTGGATGTTGGCGTCGTTGGCCGCCACCACCTGCGCGATGTTGGCCAACGACCCCGGTTCGTTGATCGCTGTGACCGACACGCGGGCGGGGAAACGCTCCTTCATGTCCTCGTCAATGTCCCAGCGCACGTCGACCCAGCGCTCGGGCTGGTCGTCGAAGGCTGTCAGCGAGGGCGACTGGATCGGGTAGATCGTGATGCCGGAGCCCGGCTGCAATATGCCGACGATCCGGTCGCCCGGCACGGCACCCTCGGGCGCGAAACGGACCGGCAGGTCGCCGGACACGCCGCGGATGGGAAGGGCGTTCCTGGCCGCCTCCTTCTTGCCCTTGCGCGAGCGGCCGGGAAGCTGGAACAGCATGCCGGCGGCGTTGCGCAGGTTGACCCAGCCTTCCTCGCGCGGCTTGGCGGTGGCCGTCACGCGCTCGTCCTTGTAGTCGGGGAAGACGGCCTTGAGCACGTCCGGCGAGGATATCTCGCCGCGTCCGACTGCAGCCAGCACGTCCTCGATGTCCTTGCGCGCGAGCCGGTGCAGCGCCGGCTTCAGCGCCTCCTTCGAGAACGACTTGCCGGCGCGCTCGAAGGCGCGTTCCAGGATGCGGATGCCGAGGCCCGAATACTGCTTGCGGATGGCGTTCTTGGTGGCGCGGCGGATGGCGGAGCGCGCCTTGCCCGTCACCACGACGTTCTCCCACGCGGCGGGCGGCACCTGCGCCTTGGAGCGGATGATCTCCACCTCGTCGCCGTTCTTCAGCTCCGTCATCAGCGGCATGATGCGGCCGTTCACCTTGGCGCCGACGCAGGTGTCGCCCACGTCGGTGTGCACGGCATAGGCGAAATCGATCGGGGTGGCGCCGCGCGGCAACGCGATCAGCCGCCCCTTGGGCGTGAAGCAGAACACCTGGTCCTGGAAAAGCTCCAGCTTGGTGTTCTCCAGGAATTCCTCGGGGTTGTCGCCTTCTGCCAGCGACTCGATCGTGCGCCGCAGCCAGGCATAGGCGTTGGTGTCCTTCGAGATGGCATGGCTGATGCCGTCGCCGCCGGCCGTATCCTTGTAGATGGAGTGCGCGGCCACGCCGTATTCGGCGATGTCGTTCATCTCCAGCGTGCGGATCTGCAGCTCGATGCGCTGGCGCGACGGGCCGACGATGGTGGTGTGGATCGATCGATAGTCGTTCTGCTTGGGTGTCGAGATGTAATCCTTGAAGCGGCCAGGCACCATCGACCAGGTGGTGTGGATGGCGCCCAGCGCGCGGTAGCAATCCTCCACCCGGTCCACGATCACGCGGAAGCCGAATATGTCGGACAGCTGCTCGAAGGAGAGCGCCTTGGTCTCCATCTTGCGGAAGACCGACCAGGGCTTCTTCTGCCGGCTGGTGACCGTGGCCTTGATGTCGTATTTCACGAACAGCGCCGACAGGGCCTTTTCGATCTCGGCAATCACCCCACGGTTGCGCCGGAAGATGTCGGCAAGCCGCTCCGTCACCGTGCGATAGGCCTCCGGGTTGATGTGGCGGAAGGACAGGTCCTCCAGCTCCTCGCGCATGTCCTGCATGCCCATGCGCCCGGCCAGCGGCGCATAGATCTCCATCGTCTCCTCGGCGATGCGCACGCGCTTTTCCACGGGCACATGGTCGAGCGTGCGCATGTTGTGCAGCCGGTCGGCGAGCTTGACCAGCAGCACCCGCACATCGTCGGCGATCGCCAGCAGCAGCTTGCGCAGGTTCTCCGCCTGCTCGGCCTTGCGCGAGACGAGGTCGAGCTTCTTCAGCTTGGTCAGGCCTTCCACCAGCCTGCCCATCTCGGGGCCGAACAGTTCGTCGATCTCGGCGCGCGTGGCGCTCGTGTCCTCGATCGTGTCGTGCAGCAGGGCGACCGCTATCGTGGCCTCGTCCACCCGCATCTCCGTGAGGATGGCGGCCACTTCCAGCGGGTGCGAAAAATACGGGTCGCCAGATGCCCGCTTCTGGTGGCCATGCTTCTGCATGGCATAGACATAGGCCTTGTTGAGCAGCGCCTCGTTCACGTCCGGCTTGTAGCGCTGGACGCGCTCGACAAGCTCGTATTGACGCATCATGGGCGGTGTCCCGGCTACTCAAAAAGAAACATGCGCCGCGTCGCCACGGCGCATGTTCCTAGATAGCCACGATTCTGCCGCCACGGAAGAGTGGCGGCGGGACGCAGGATCAGAAGTCGTCGCTCTTTTCCGGGGGCACCAGGCCCTCGATGCCGGCGAGCAGGTCTTCCTCGGTCATGCGGTCGAAGGCGATGTTGTCGTCGGCCGTGTCGGCGCTTTCAGTCGCCTCCTCGGATTCGGCGATGAGCGCGGCGCCCTCGGCTTCCGGCTCGTCGATCTCGACGTGCTTCTGCAGCGAGTGGATCAGGTCTTCCTTGAGGTCGCCGGGGGCCAGCATCTCGTCGGCGATCTCGCGCAGCGCGACGACCGGATTCTTGTCGTTGTCGCGATCGACGGTGATCTGCGCGCCCTGGGAGATCTGGCGGGCCCGATGACCGGCCAGCAGAACCAGCTCGAAGCGGTTCTCGACCTTGTCGATGCAATCCTCAACGGTAACGCGGGCCATTCATTGCCTCTTTCGTTTCTTGCGATGTGCGGAAATTTGGGGCGTCCATATCCCGATTGCAACGGAAATACAAGCGCGAGCACCGCCCGCCCGGCGACAGGGCCGGTCGTAGGGCCGAGGGTTCACAATTTCCGGAACAGCCTTTGCTGCCCTTGGAATGGGAACCCGGCGGGGCTAATTGCGGTTCATGTAGACGCATTGCCAAGCGGCGACGCTGACCGTCGCAATTGCCGGACGGAATTTTCGAGAAGGATCATTGCTATGCCGGATTCCTTGCGGATCTTCGATCCACGCGAAAAAATCGCGCTCTTCATTGACGGAGCCAATCTCTACGCGACCTCCAGGGCGCTCGGCTTCGACATAGACTACCGGAAGCTGCTCGAGAGCTTCCAGAAGCGCGGCTATCTGCTGCGCGCTTACTACTACACCGCCCTCGTGGAAGACCAGGAATACTCCTCCATCCGGCCGCTGATCGACTGGCTGGACTACAATGGCTACAAGGTCGTGACCAAGCCGGCGAAGGAGTTCACCGACGCGACCGGACGGCGCAAGATCAAGGGCAACATGGACATCGAGCTCACGATCGATGCGCTGGAGCTCACCGATGTCGTCGACCACTACGTCATATTCTCCGGCGACGGCGATTTCCGCACCCTTGTTGAGGCGCTGCAGCGCCGGGGCCGCAAGGTTAGCATCGTGTCCACCATGGCCTCGCAGCCGCCGATGATCTCGGATGACCTGCGCCGGCAGGCCGATCACTTCGTCGACCTGATGTCGCTGAAGGCCGAGGTCGGGCGCGACCCCAGCGAGCGGCCGCCGCGCCGACAGGAGCCGGTCGCGGTGGACGAGGACGCGGAGTATTGATACGGCTCGGCGCATGCCCGCCGAGCCTTCCCCCGACTGTCCGCTCTGCCCCCGCCTTGCCGAATTCCGCGCGCTCTGGCGCGCCAGGGAGCCCGGCTGGCACAACGCGCCGGTGCCTACCTTCATGCCGCCTGAAGGCGCCGGCGACGTCCGGCTGCTGATCGTGGGGCTGGCGCCGGGGCTGCGCGGCGCCAACCGCACAGGCCGCCCCTTCACCGGCGATTTCGCGGGCGACCTGCTCTACAAGACCCTGACCCAGTTCGGCTTTGCACGCGGCGTATTCCAGGCGCGGCCCGACGACGGGCTGGAACTTGCCGGCACCGCCATCACCAACGCCGTGCGCTGCGTGCCGCCCGAAAACAAGCCCACGCCGGCGGAGATCACCACCTGCCGGCAGTTCCTCATCCCGACCATCGGACTGTTCCCCAATCTCAGGGCAATCGTCTCGCTCGGCGCAATCGCGCACCAGTCGGTGATGCGCGCGGCCGGCCTGCGGCTCGCGGCGCATCCATTCAAGCACGGCGCGCGCTACGACGCGGGAGCCTTGGCGCTCTACTCCAGCTACCACTGCTCCCGCTACAACACGAATACCGGCGTACTGACCGAGGAGATGTTCGTCGCCGTGTTCGCGACGGTGGCCGACTATCTGAACGAACGCTAGGGTCGTCGCCGGCCGGGCCATCGTTCAGGCCACGGCCTCAGGCCATCATCAGGCCACGGCCACCGCCTCGATCTCGACCAGCAGGGCTGGCGAGGCAAGCGCCTTGACTATGAGCAGCGTGGTTGCGGGTGGCGGCGACGGAAGCGTGCCGGCAGCGGCTTCCATGAAGCCCTGCATGTGTGCGGCGTCGGTCAGGTAGATCGTTACCTTGGCGAGATTCGCGTTGCTCATGCCGGCCTCGGCGAGCACGGCGTTGAGGTTGGCGGCGGCAATCCTCGCCTGCTCGCCGATGTCGGCGCCGACCTTGCCCGAGGCGTCCACCCCGACCTGCCCGGAGACGAACAGGATGCGCTGCGCTCCGGTCGCCTCGACCCCCTGGCTGTAGAACTGAGGCTTGGGCGCGCCGGCGGGATTGATCATGTTGAGCACTGGAGAACTCCGTCTCTAGAGGGGCTTCACTGTCGGGTGCGGCGGCCGGGTGCGCCCGGCGCCGCGCATTTGCCTGAGGCGGCCGAATTCCGCCTTCACCGCGTCTGCCATCGCGCCCAGCGGCGTGGGGCTGCGCGAGAGGGTCAGTATGCCGTGGTAGAGGATCAGCAGCCGGGTGGTGTCGGCCTCGCTCGCCGCGCCCCCGAGTTCGCGCCGAAGCACATCGTCGATCGCGCCGCGAACCATCGCCAGTGTCCGGTCGATATCGGCCGCGGCGATGCCGCCGGAACGGCCGAACTCGATGATGGAATTGTTGATGAGGCAGCCGTAGCCGTCAGAAAGCGGCGGTTCCAGCACGGAGAGGTAGAGCCGTTCCAGATCTTCAAGCCGCGCCGCGTCACCGCCCATGCCGGTCAGGCGTTCCTGCACGAAGCCGTGGACATAGTGGTCGAGCGCAGCGGTGAAGAGGCCGGCCTTGTCGCCGAAGGCATTGTAGATGCTGCCGGAGACCATGCCTGTCGCCTTTTCCAGATCGCCGATCGAGACATCGCGAAAGCCCCGCTGGCGGAAGAGGTTGGCCGCGGCGGCGAGAACGGCGTCCCTGTCGAATGTGCGTGTGCGTCCCATGAAGACAATTCTAGAATATCTATTTTAGAATGCAACCTCTAAAATATGCCGTAGCGAGTTTTTCGGGCCAGTTCGGCACCGCCGAGGATCAACGTGGTTCAGTTTCGAGGATATCCAGCGTGCGCTCGTCGGGCACGCCGGCAAAGAACCGCGCAAGCGCGGCGCGGAACGGGTCGCCCTCCCCGCCCGCCTCGGCGAAGAGCGTCATCGACGAGCGGAACTTCATGTCGTCGGGCGAACCGAAAATTTCGGTCGCCGATTTTCCCTCGATCTCCGTCGCTATCCGTGTGCATTCGCGCAGGCGCGGCCCCAGCAGGGGATGGTGCAGATAGGCCCTCGCTTCACCGAGCGAGCGGATCGCGTAGTACTGCGCCATGTCGCTACGGCCGAGGCCCGCGATCTGCGGGAACACGAACCACATCCAGTGGCTGCGCTTGCGACCGACGCGGAGTTCGGCCAGCACCTGCTCGAAGACCGACGCCTGCGCTTCCACGAAGCGGCGAAGGTCGTGCGGATCGGGCAAGGCCCCTACCCGCGCTCCTTCAGCAGGCGGCCCTTCTCGCGCTGCCAGTCGCGTTCCTTCTCGGTCTGGCGCTTGTCGCCCAGCGTCTTGCCGCGCGCCAGCGCCAGCAGCAGCTTGGCGCGGCCGCGGTCGTTGAAGTAGATCTTGAGCGGCACCATGGTCATGCCCTGGCGGTCGACAGCCTGCGAAAGCTTGGCCATCTCCTTCTTCTTCAACAGCAATTTGCGGCGGCGGCGCGGCTCGTGGTTGAAGCGGTTGGCCTGCAGATATTCCGGCAGATAGGAGTTGATCAGCCAGATCTCTCCGCCCTCCACCGAGGCGTAGGACTCCGCGATGTTGGCATGGCCGCCGCGCAGCGACTTCACCTCGGTACCGGTCAGCGCCAGCCCGGCCTCGTAGGTGTCCACCACCTCATAGGCGAAACGCGCCTTGCGATTCTCCGCGGCGACCTTGTTGTTGGGATCGGACTTCTTCTGGTTCATGCGCGCTTACATCGGCGCATGCGGCTCAATTGACAAGCCCTGCGAACTTCATCGCCTCGTCGATCCTGGCCGCGGTCGACTCCTCGATCGTCACCAGCGGTGAACGAACGACGTTTTCCACCCGGCCCAGCCGCGACAGCGCATATTTCGCTCCGCACAGGCCGGGCTCGATGAAGATCGCCTTGTGCAGTGGCATCAGCCGGTCCTGCAGCTCCAGCGCCTTGTCCTTGTCGTTGGCGAGCGTCGCCTCCTGGAACTCGGAGCACAGGCGCGGGGCGACGTTCGACGTCACCGAAATCGCTCCCACGCCGCCATGGGCGTTGAAGCCCAGCGCGGAAGCGTCCTCGCCGGACAGCTGGATAAAATCCTTGCCGCAGGTCATGCGCTGTTCCGACACGCGCTCCACCTTGCCGGTCGCGTCCTTCACGCCCACGATGTTCTTGAAGTCATTCGCCAGGCGTCCCATCGTCTCCGGGCTCATGTCGATCACCGAGCGCGGCGGGATGTTGTAGATGATGACCGGCAGCTTCGTCGCCTTGGCCACGGCTGCGAAATGGGCGTAGAGGCCGCGCTGCGTGGGCTTGTTGTAGTAGGGCGTCACCACCAGCACCGCGTCGGCGCCCACTTCCTCGGCATAACGCACGAGGCCGATCGCCTCCTCGGTGTTGTTGGAGCCGGCGCCGGCCACCACGGGAACGCGCCCCTTCGCCACCTCGACGCAGGCCTTCACGACCTGCCGGTGCTCCTCATGGGTCAGCGTTGGCGATTCGCCGGTGGTGCCCACCGGAACCAGGCCCTTGGTGCCCTCACCCACCTGCCATTCGACGAATGCGCGAAAGGCTTTCTCGTCGAAACGCCCGCCCTTGTCGAACGGCGTCACGAGCGCGGTAAGCGAGCCTCTCAGCATGGTGGTGTCCATTCCCCAACCCTAATTCTGCCTCTTTCACCGGGTCTTAGCCCGCCAAAAGGTCGCGCACCATAGTCTCCGCACCTCGTCCCGGCAAGCTTGGCCGGTTGTGCCAGGACGCGCGCCCGCGGGGCATGTCGGCGGCTGCGGCCAGCCTGCCCCGCCGCCCGGAAACCCAAGGTTTCGCGCCCCGGCTTCCGATTGTATGATGCGAACAAAGGGGACAGCCCGCCTGATGTCCGAACGCTTGAGAACCGGTATGCTTGCCGCGGCCCTGGCAGCGTCGCTGTCGCCGATGGCTGCCGCAGCTGACGTGAAGCTGCCGACCGTCGACATACCGGTGCCCACGCAGCGCCCGATCCCATTTGCGCCGAGCGCCTACGCGCCTGAAGCCCCCGCGCCGGACGCCATCAGGGCCCTGAAGCAGCAGCTCGGCCGCCCCCCGGCCGCGGCCGACGCCGCGCTCAGGCAGGGGCTCGACGCGCTCTCGAAGGGCGACATCGCAGGCGCGCTCAGGGTGCGCGACGCGCTTCCCGCCAATGCGCTCGACCGGCGCATACTGAGCTGGGCGGTGGCGATCAACGGCGGCGACGTGACCAGCCGCGAGATCGCGGCGGCGGTCGAGGAGCTGGCGGGCTGGCCGGGGCTCGCCGCGCTGCGCCGCAACGTCGAGCGATCGCTCTACCGCGAGAAGGCTCCGCCCGACGCGGTGATCGCCGCCATCGGGGATGCGAGACCGCAGACGATGGAGGGCGTGATCGCGCTTGCCCGGGCGCGCCTTGCCCGCGGCGAACGCGAAGCCGCGCGCGCGATCGTTTCGCCCTTCTGGCGGACCGAGAAGCTGGAGGCGAAGGAAGAGGCGCCCATCCTGCGCGAATTCGACATCCTTCTCACCACCGCCGACCACCGCGCCCGCATGGAGCAGATGCTGCATTACGACCGCATCGCGGCCGCCATGCGGGTGGCCAAGCGGGCGGGCGCGCAGGAGCTCGCCGCCGCCTGGGGCGCCGTCCTGCGCAAGGACAGGAAGGCCGGCAGCCTGCTCGACGCCGTGCCGAAGGCGCAGCGCGGCGCCGGCTACATTTTCGCCAAGGCCAGGCAGTTGCGCTGGGCGGGCAAGTACAAGGAAGCGGCCGCGGCGATGCTGCAGGCCCCCACCGACGCCGCCTCGCTGGTCGACCCCGATGCGTGGTGGGTCGAACGGCGGGTGCTGTCGCGCGAGCTTCTCGACCTCGGCGACGCGGCCACCGCCTACAGGCTCGCCGCTGCCCACGCCGCCGAAAGCCCCGCGCTCGCGGCCGATGCGGAATTCCACGCCGGCTGGTATGCGCTGCGCAGCCTGCACGACGCCGGTGCGGCGGCGCGCCATTTCCAGCGCATCGCCGACATTGCCGAAGGGCCGATCTCGCTGTCGCGCGCCTATTACTGGCTCGGCCGCGCCACCGAGGAAGCCGCGCCAGACCAGGCGCGCGCCCATTACGAGCGCGCCGCCCGCTACGGAACCGCCTTCTACGGGCAGCTGGCCGCCGCCCGGCTGGGCGAAAAAGGCATCGCGGCCGCCTATCCGGCACCCACCGAAGACGACCGCCAGAGCTTCGCTGCCCGGCCGGTTGTGCAGGCGATCAGGCGGCTTGAAGCCGCCGGCCAGCAGCAGCGGGCAGACCTGCTCTATCGCGAACTCGCAGGCGAGATCGACAATGCGGGCGAACTGGCGCTGCTCGCGGCCATGGCCGAAAAGCGCGGCGACCACTATCTGGCGCTGCGCGTGGGCAAGATCGCCGCCCGGCGCGGCATCGACATCGGCGCGCTGTCGCATCCGGTCGGCGCCATTCCGGCCACGGCCGACGTGTCGGAGGCCGGCCGCGCGCTGGCCTACGCGATCGCCCGGCAGGAAAGCGAGTTCAACGCGGGCGCCGTCTCCTCGGCCGGCGCGCGCGGGCTGCTGCAGCTGATGCCCGGCACTGCGCGTGCGATGGCCAAACGCGCCGGCATGCAATATTCCGCCGGCCGGCTCGTCACCGACGCCGCCTACAATGCGTCGCTGGGCGCGGCCTACCTGAAGGACCAGCTCGCGAGCTTCGACGGCTCCTACGTGCTCACCTTCGTCGGCTACAATGCCGGCCCCGCCCGCGCGCAGGAATGGGTGAAGCGCTACGGCGACCCGCGCGGCAAGGACATCGAAACGGTGGTCGACTGGATCGAGCGCATCCCCTTCACCGAGACGCGCACCTACGTCCAGCGCGTGATGGAGAACTACCAGGTCTACAAGATGCGGCTCACCGGCCGCTTCGACCTGGCGGCCGACCTGGTCAGCGGCCGCGGAAGCTAGCCGCCCTTCTGCCGCGGATGCATTCCGGCTATAGCTCTGCCCGGCAAGGAGGGCGCATGGCGGCCGGATATGATGACTTCTTCTACAGCGCGGCCGACGGGCTGAAGCTGCATGCGCGCGTCTATGGCGCGGACCTTGGCAGCGGGCCGCTTCCCGCCATCTGCCTGCCGGGCCTCACGCGCAATGCGCGCGACTTCCACGAGCTTGCGCTGCACCTGTCGGCCGATGCGCAGCCGCGGCGCACGGTGGTCGCCTTCGACTATCGCGGGCGCGGACGGTCCGGGTACGACCGCAACTGGAAAAACTACGATCCGCTGGTGGAAGCCGGCGACGTGATGGCCGGGCTGGTCGCGCTCGGCATCGGGCACGGCGCCTTCATCGGCACCTCGCGCGGCGGCCTCATCATGTTCGCGCTGGCGGCGATGCGCCCCGGTCTGCTCAAGGCCGCCGTGCTCAACGATATCGGGCCCGTCGTGGAAGGCGCCGGCCTCGCCCAGATTCGCTTCTACCTGTCGCGCTCGCCCCGGCCCCGCGACATGGCGGAAGCGACCGCCATCCAGAAGGCGGCGCAGGCGGCGAGCTTTCCCGCGCTGACTGACGCGGACTGGGAACGCGCGGCGCGCGCCTATTTCCGCCAGGACAGGAAGGGCGTCGTCGCCGATTTCGATCCCGCCCTGCTCAACACGCTGAAGCAGATCGACCTCAACCGGCCGCTGCCGACATTGTGGCCGCAGTTCATGGGCCTGCGGAACATCCCGCTGATGGCGATTCGCGGCGAACACTCCGCACTGCTTTCGGCGCAGACGCTGGAAGAGATGGCGGCGCGGCATCCCGACATCCGCACGCTCACCGTTGCGGGCCAGGGCCACGCGCCCTTCCTGGAGACTGCGGGCCTGCCGCAGAAGATCGCTGCGTTTCTGGAAGCGGCCGACCGCAAGGCCGCCTGAGCGACCGCCCGCCTCGCCCAACAACCACCCGAACGGCATTGGCCAACCGGCGCGTGTTGGGTCGTATCGGACAAAGAAAAAACCCGGCGGTTGCCCGCCGGGTTTTCCGTTTCGGATTGACCGAAAGACTTAGAACGAGCGCTGAACGCGGATGAGACCGCCCCAGGCTGCCGTCGCCGTCGCGTAGGTGACTTCCGGACGGATCAGGAGACCCGGGACCGGCGTCAGAGCGACCGAACCAGCGAAGGTCCAGGTGCCGTTGTCGAACCACTGAGCGGCGAGGTTCACGCTGGCCTTCGGCGAGAAGGCGTAGCTCACGTGACCGAGCACGGACCAGTTGGTCTGGGCAGCGGACACCTGATAGGTGCCAGCGCCGCTGGTGTAGAACACATGCAGGCCGCCGGTGAAGCCGTTGCCAGCGTTGAAGCGAGCAACTGCCTTGGCGCCCCAGGTGTTGGTGACCATGTCGTAGCCAGCGATGGCGCCGATCGAGCCCCAGCCCTGCGCGAAGTTCACACCGGCTTCGATGTTGGTCTGCCAGGAGGCCGAGGTCAGGTTGTCGACCAGGGCAACGATGGCGGTGAAGCCGTTGGAGCCAGCGAAGGTGTAGCTGAGTTCCTGGGTGTTGTTGAAGCCGTAGGCGCCGTCGTTGGTCAGACCGCTCGCGCCGTAGCCGAGGAAGCGGCTGTAGGGCGAGTGCGTGCGACCGATGCGCATGGTGCCCGAACCACCGATGACCTCGATGAAGGCATGCGCCAGGTTGAAGTTGTTGAACTGGCTGAGCACGGTCGCCGGAGCAGCACCGGCAGCGGCGCCCGGAGCAACGTTCAGGCCCCAGGTGCTGTTCATCTCGAGCTCGGCGTAGCCGCGCAGCGTGCCCCACTCGGTCTCAGAACGAGCGTCGAAGTTCGGAGCGAAGCGAGCGAAGGTGTTGTAGCCCGCGAAGCCAGCAGCGAAACGCATCTCGAAGCGGACGTAGCCGCCGATCTTCAAGCAGGTCTCGGTGCCCGGGATGTAGAAGAAGCCGGCGCCGTACACGTCGCAAACGCGGACGTATTCGACCGGCTCGGGTTCGGCCATGACGATCGCGTCGGCGGCATAGGCGCCGGTCGAAGCGGTCATCAGAGCCGCGGAGCCGATGAGAAGGCTCTTGATTTTCATTTTCTGACCTCCAGTCAA
>Ga0180215_1000246_pt1 | contig 76146 bp, 69 predicted proteins | sample eDN3rd37CBELigBY_FD_128871 | JGI IMG/M metagenome (GOLD analysis project Ga0180215, IMG submission 128871) | Enriched backyard soil microbial communities from Emeryville, California, USA - eDNA 3rd pass 37_C BE-Lig BY (version 2) (version 2) | ecosystem: Environmental > Terrestrial > Soil >...
GACCTTGCGAAAAACCGTCCGGGTCAACGACACCGGCGACCCGTCATCACCGACCTCTCGGTACTCGGGGTCGGCCCTGCAACGACTCGCTCAGGAACGCAGCGTCTCGGACGGCGCGACGCCGTACTTGCGCCGGTAGGCGGCGGCGAACCGGCCCGTATGGGTGATACCCCACTTGAGTGCGACGTCGGTGACGCAGACCGCGCCCCGATCGGCCTCGGAAAGTTCCGTGTGGATGCGCTCGAGGCGCAGGTCGAGCAGGTATTCGCGGGGGCAGACCCCGACGTACTCGCGGAAGCCCTCCTGCAGCCGGCGAACGCTGACCCCGGCAACCTCGGCCATGTCGGCGCTGGTCCAGGCCAGGGACGGATCGTCGTGCAATCGGTCCAGAACCCGCTTGATGATGCGCGGTCGCGCGACCGCACCGGGGTCGGTCTCCTGCATGACGGCGAGGACGAAAGCCGAGATGATCGCCCCGGACAACTGGTCGGCGACCAGCGGATTGTTCCAGGGTGAGGCGCCCGATTCGAGGTTGCCGACCATCGCCCCGAGCATCGACAACCAGTTCTTCCCGGCCTCGGTCGTCAGGTCCGCCTGGGGAGGCAGCTGCAGTCCCGGCCGCCCGAGCACCCGGGACATCTCCCGGTGCAGGTAGTCCCGGTCGAGCTTGACCCCGACGATCTCGCAGTCCGCCGTCCACCGCGTGATCGCCGCCGCGGTGTCGGGACGGAAAACCGTGGCGTAACCGTGTGGGGAGACGACCTCCCGCCCCTCGCTCACCGACTCGATCTGCCCAGCTAGAGGGATGTTCACGGCGTATGCACCGGGGTGATCGGACTCGAGCGACACCTCGGCGCCCCAGCCGACGCGGGCGAGCCGTAACGGACCGAGATCGACCTTGCGCAACGTCACCTGCGGGGCGGTGACGGCATCGATCGGACGCAGCGAATGCGGGAAGTAGGCGTCGGACACCACTACTTCCGCTTCATCCCAATTGTCGGGAATCCCCACGTCATCGGTGTGCATCCACCCTCCTCGGATCACGTTTCGGGGCTTTGGTCCCAGTGTGACCGGCAACACTACCCTCCGCAAACAAGGGCCCCGGTCACTTCACCGCGCAAGATGGATAACGGCCGCGCTCAGCGGATCGCGAACCCCCTTCCGCTCGGAATATGGTCTGGATCACACCACGACGGATCGACCGGAAGGGCCTCCGAGATGGACCAGCGAGAGCTTCGAAACATCTTCGGGCAGTTTGCAAGTGGCGTCACCGTCATCACCTGCAGCAACCACGAGGGCACCCCCCACGGGGCCACTGTCACCGCATTCACCGCGGTTTCGCTCGAACCGCGACTGTGCCAGGTGACCCTGACGCGCACGTCGAAGGCGTGCCGCTTCCTGTCCGGTGCGCCGTTCGCGGTGAACATCCTCGCCGACGACCAGGTCGACACCGCCCTGCACTTCGCGGGACGTCCCCAATCCCCGGAACCCGTGTGGGAGCAGGGCCCGACCGCCCCGGTCCTCGCCGGCACCGCAGCAACGCTGTCGTGTGTGCCGTGGCGCGAATACGACGGCGGCGACCACATCATCTACATCGGCGAGATCGTCGACGCCACCGCCCGCGCCGACGCACAACCACTTCTCTTCTACCGCAGCACATTCCACGACCTCGGCAGACCCAGCGCGTCCGCCGCATGGAACGGATCGCTCGACGACCCGCACAGCGGATGGTTCGACGCATCCACCCGCTTCACGCCCATGCGCGTCGCCGTTCCCACGGCGTGACCCCCCGTACTTCTTCATCACCTTCCCCGTCACCAGGAGAAATGACATGACCACGACCGAGCCCCGCCCCACCGAGACGGTCGACCGATCCAAGGTCAACGTCGCCGCCGACTGCGCGGCCAACCAGCAGCAGAACTTCGCGAGCCGCCCGATGACGGGGGACGAGTACATCGAGTCGATCAAGGACGGTCGCGAGATCTACCTGCACGGCGAGCGGGTGAAGAACTACACCGAGCACCCGGCCTTCCGCAATTCGATCCGCATGACGGCACGCCTGTACGACGCGCTGCACACCGGCGAGCACGTCGACAAGCTCACCACCCCCACCGACACCGGCAACGGCGGCGTCACCATGCCGTTCTTCCGCACCCCCAAGTCCGCGGACGACCTGCGCGCCGACCGCGACGCCATCGCCACCTGGGCACGCCTGACCTACGGCTGGATGGGCCGCAGCCCCGACTACAAGGCCTCCTTCCTCGGCACCCTCGGTGCCAACGACGAGTTCTATTCGCCGTTCCAGGAGAACGCGAAGCGCTGGTACCGGGAATCGCAGGAGAAGGTCCTGTACTGGAACCACGCGATCATCAACCCGCCGGTGGACCGGTCGCTGCCGCCGGACGAGGTCGGCGACGTGTTCATGAAGGTCGAGAAGGAGACCGACGCCGGCCTCATCGTCTCGGGCGCCAAGGTCGTGGCGACCGGGTCGGCGATCACGAACTACAACTTCATCGCCCACTACGGCCTGCCGATCAAGAAGAAGGAATTCGCGCTGATCTGCACGGTGCCGATGGACGCCCCCGGCATCAAGCTCATCTCCCGCGCGTCGTACTCGCAGAACGCCAACGTCGTCGGCTCGCCGTTCGACTACCCGCTCTCCTCGCGCATGGACGAGAACGACGCCATCTTCATCTTCGACAAGGTGCTCGTGCCCTGGGAGAACGTCTTCATGTACGGGGACGTCGAGAAGATCAACAACTTCCTCGGCGGGTCCGGCTTCCTCCAGCGCTTCACCCTGCAGGGCTGCACCCGCCTCGCGGTCAAGCTCGACTTCATCGCCGGCCTGCTCATGAAGGCCCTCGACGCCACCGGCGCCGGCGGATTCCGCGGTGTGCAGACCCGCGTCGGTGAGGTCATCGGCTGGCGAAACCTGTTCTGGTCGCTGAGCGATGCGATGGTCAACAACCCCGAGCCGTGGATCGGCGACACCGTCACCCCGAAGCTCGAATACGGCCTGACCTACCGGATGTTCGCGATGCAGGGCTACCCGCGGATCAAGGAGATCATCGAGCAGGACGTCGCGTCCGGCCTGATCTACCTGCCGTCCTCGGCCGCCGACTTCCAGAACCCGGACGTCCGGCCCTACCTGGACAAGTACGTCCGCGGCTCGGACGGCATCACGGCCGTCGACCGAGTCAAGGTCATGAAGGCACTGTGGGATTCGATCGGATCCGAGTTCGGTGGCCGCCACGAACTGTACGAGCGCAACTACGCAGGCAACCACGAGAACGTCAAGGCCGAACTGCTGTTCGCCGCCGAGGGACGCGGTGACGTCGCCTCGATGAAGGGCTTCGCCGAGCAGTTCATGAGCGAGTACGACCTCGACGGCTGGACGGTTCCGGATCTCATCGGAAACGCCGACGTCAGCGCCTTCTACAAGAAGTAACCCAGACTGCCGCGCGCGGGCAGCAGTGCCCCTCACCTGCCCGCGCGCGGTCCCGAACCACACCCCCAGCGAAGGAGCGCCCGATGTTCCTGGCACAGCCGGATTCCCGACCCCCCTGCATCCCGGAATTCGATGTCGCCGTCGTCGGGCGCTCCTTCGCGTCACTTCGCGCAGCCGTCCGGCTGCGGAACGAACTCCACCTCTCGGTCCTCGAAATCGACACCGCCACATCGGCTTCGTACGACGAGATCGACAACCGGTGGGACCTCCGATGCGACCGCGAGGTCGTCGCCCGCGCCAAGTTCGTCGTCGACGGAGACGGGCACGTACCGCTGAAAGGTCGCGACGACAACACATTCGATGCATCCGACCTCACCGCGCACGGATTCCCCAACCTGTTCCGTCCGGTCCACACGAGCCGAACCGACAGCGTCGGATACACGGTCCGGTGCATCGGTCACATGCGGTCCCACGGCCACGACTACGTCGAGCGACGCCTGCACACCCCGATCGCCGACGACGACTATCCCGAACTGTCCTTCGACCGTCCCGTCCCGCCCATGTGGGTCGGATAGCACCGCACCCACCTACCCGAAAGACAGCCGCACACGTCCTGGACGTGTGCGGCTGTCTTCTGCGTGCGTGGGCACCCTCCGGCGTGCCCGTGTCCAGAGCATTTCGGCACCTCCGCCGGGGTCCTAGGCACCCCTAGGCATTTCCCCGGTGTGACCGGAGACACAGAGTGGCATCGTAGAGGCATCACGGCGCAGATCCGCCCACCGAGGATCCGAGCCGGAGCCTCCCGGACCGATCCCCGCATCGCCTCTTCCCAGGTACGACGCCACATTGGAGTTCCCCATGACCGACACCATCGACCACGTGCGTTCCCACCTCGACGACGCCCTTGTCGAAGACGCAGCAAGCGGCCGCTACCAGGTGCGGCGCGACATCTTCACCGACGAAGAGATCTTCGAGATGGAGATGAAGCACATCTTCGAGGGCAACTGGGTGTACCTCGCGCACGAGAGTCAGGTGCCCAACGTCGGGGACTACTTCACCACCTACATCGGCCGCCAGCCCGTCGTCATCACCCGCGACAAGGACGGCGAGCTGCACTGCCTCATCAATGCGTGCAGCCACCGCGGCGCGATGCTGTGCCGGCGCAAGACCGACAACCGGACCACGTTCACGTGCCCGTTCCACGGCTGGACGTTCCGCAACAACGGCAAGCTGCTCAAGGTCAAGGACCCCCGCGACGCGGGCTACCCGGAACAGTTCAACACCGATGGCAGCCACGACCTGACCCGCGTCGCCCGCTTCGGCAACTACCGCGGATTCCTGTTCGGCAGCCTCAACGCCGACGTCGACTCCCTCGAGGACCACCTCGGAGACACCACCAAGATCATCGACATGGTCGTGGACCAGTCCCCCGAGGGACTCGAGGTACTGCGCGGCGCCTCCACCTACACCTACGACGGCAACTGGAAACTGCAGGCGGAGAACGGCGCCGACGGATACCACGTGTCCGCGACGCACTGGAACTACGCGGCCACCACCGCCCGTCGGACCGCCGGGGAATCGGCCAACGAGACCCGGGCGATGGACGCCGGCACGTGGGGCAAGCAGGGCGGCGGCTACCACTCGTTCGAGAACGGCCACCTGCTGCTGTGGATGTGGTGGGGCAACCCGCAGGACCGCCCCCTCTACCCGCGCAGGGACGAGCTCGCCGCCGAGTTCGGGGAGAAGAAGGCCGAATTCATGGTCGGTGCGTCCCGCAACCTGTGCCTGTACCCGAACGTGTATCTGATGGACCAGTTCTCGTCGCAGATCCGTCACTTCCGGCCGATCGCGGTGGACAAGACCGAGGTGACGATCTACTGCATCGCCCCCAAGGGTGAGTCCGCCGAGTCCCGCGCCAACCGGATCCGCCAGTACGAGGACTTCTTCAACGCGACGGGCATGGCGACCCCGGACGATCTCGAGGAGTTCCGGTCCTGCCAGAAGACCTACCTCGCGACCGCCGCACCGTGGAACGACATGAGCCGCGGCGCCACCCACGTGCTCAACGGCCCGGATGAGGTCGCGAAGGACCTGGGCATGACCAACGTGCTGTCGAGCGGTGTGAAGACCGAGGACGAGGGCCTCTACCCGATCCAGCACAGGTACTGGCTCGAGACGATGCGCAAGGCCGCCGAGGCCGAAGCACGGTCCACCGCTGCGAACGAGCTCTGAGGGAAACGAAACGATGACCACTGCAACAGAATTGACGCAGACCGCGATCGAGCAGTTCCTCTACAAGGAAGCACGGTTGCTCGACGACCGCGAGTTCGAGAAGTGGCTCGAGTGCTACCACCCGCAGGCCGAGTACTGGATGCCCGCGTGGGACGACAACGGTGAACTCACCGAGGACCCGCAGCGCGAGATCTCGCTCGTGTACTACCCGAACCGCGGCGGGCTCGAGGACCGGGTGTTCCGCATCCGCACCGACCGCTCGTCGGCGACGTCGCTGCCCGAGCCCCGCACGGGCCACAACATCACCAACGTCGAGATCCTCGAGCGCCGTGGCACCGAGATCGACCTGCGCCACAACTGGTTCTCGCTGTACTACCGCTACAACACGACCGACACGTACTTCGGCACGAACTTCGTCACCCTCGACGTGTCCGGACCCGAGCCGGTGATCCGGAAGAAGAAGATCGTCCTGAAGAACGACTACATCCACCACATCGTGGACGTCTACGTCGTCTGATCCCCCGATTCACGAAAGAAGGCACATGCCATGAGCTTTCAAGTGGCACTGAGCTTCGAGGACGGGGTCACCCGCTTCGTCAAGTGCGGCCCGAACGAGACGGTCGCGGACGCGTCGTACAAGGCGCGCATCAACATTCCCCTCGACTGCCGGGACGGCGCGTGCGGCACCTGCAAGGCGCTGTGCGAGTCCGGTAGCTACGACGGCGGCGACTACATCGAGGAAGCGCTGACCGACGACGAGGCCGAGCAGGGTTACTGCCTGCCCTGCCAGATGACGCCGGAATCCGACCTGGTGCTGCAGATCGCGACGACTTCCGACGTCGCGAAGACCGCCGCCACGACGTACTCGGCGACGATCACCGACATCCGCCGGTTCTCGGACAGCACGATCGGTTTCAGTGTCGAGATCCCGAACCGCGACGATCTGGTGTTCCTGCCCGGCCAGTACGTGAACATCACGGTGCCCGGCACCGACCAGAGCCGTTCGTACTCGTTCAGCACCGGCCCGAACGACCAGCACCTGTCGTTCCTGGTCAAGATCACCGAGGGCGGACTGATGTCTGAGTACTTGCGCGATCGCGCGCAGGTCGGCGACACCCTCGAGTTCACCGGCCCGCTCGGCAGCTTCTTCCTGCGCGAACGCAAGCGCCCTGCGCTGCTGCTCGCCGGCGGCACCGGTCTGGCCCCGATCCTCGCGATCCTGGCGACGATGCAGGAACAGGGCAGCGACCTGCCCGTGCACCTGATCTACGGTGGCACCTTCGACCGCGACATCGTCGAACTCGACACCCTCGAGGGGTACACGAAGTCGCTGCCGAACTTCAGCTTCGACTACTGCGTCGCGGATCCCGACTCGACAGCGCCGAACAAGGGGTACGTCACCTCGCTGTTCGAACCGAAGCATCTCAACGACGGCGACATCGACGTGTACCTGTGCGGCCCGCCGCCGATGGTCGAGGCGGTGCGCACCCACTTCGGGAACGAGGGCATCACTCCCGCCAACTTCTACTTCGAGAAGTTCAACAACTCCACGGCCGGTTCCGACCAGGGCGCCGTGCAGGTCACCGAGCCCACCGACGCCGAGCGTGCCGCGGCCGAGAAGGCCTCCGCCGAAACCGGTCTGCCCGTCTCGCTCGGAGCCGCGAACCCCACCGTGGCGGACAACTACGAGATCGGCGAGGAGCACCCGCCCGTCGCGGAGTCCGATGCCCAGTTCGACGCCCGCATGGCACTCGAACTCGGCGCGCTCGAACTGACGATCGGCCGGCTCACCGACGCGCAACTCGCCGAGTTCCGCTTCCTGGCCGAAGCATCCACCGCGTCGATCGAACGCGACCGGTTCACGGACGCCGAAGCGTTCACCGACACCAACGCGGCGTTCCACGAATTCCTGTTCCGCTGCTGCGGCAACCCGGTGCTGCTCGAGGCGTACAACCGGCTCGAGGTCACCCAGCTGATGCGCCGCGTGCTGCGCACCGCGCAGTGGGTGGACGAACAGGTCCCCCACGACCACCTGAAGATCGTCGAGGCGTTCGAACGCGGAAACCGGGCCGCGGCACGCGATCTCATCGTCTCCCACGCCCAGCACGCGAAGGAGACCATGCGTCGCGCGATCGAAGACCGCGAGAAGGCGGAAATCGCATGAGCCCCCGCGTCTTTGCGGGCCGGTTCGACGGCCGAGCGGTCGTCGTGACCGGCGCCGCACAGGGCATCGGATGCGCGGTCGCGACGCGGATCGCGGCCGAGGGTGGCGACGTCGTCCTGATCGATCGCGCCGAACTCGTCCACGACGTCGCGAAGGACCTGCGGGAGAACGGTGCCCGCGCGCATTCCGTCACCGCGGACCTCGAAACGTTCGACGGCGCGCAGTCCGCGATCGACGAGGCGCGACAGCAGTACGGGCGCATCGACGTGCTGATCAACAATGTCGGCGGCACCATCTGGGCCAAGCCGTACGAGCACTACACCCCCGAGCAGATCCAGGCCGAGGTACAGCGCTCGTTGTTCCCCACGCTGTGGACGTGCCGTGCGGTCCTGCCGCATCTGATCGCGCAGAACTCCGGCACGATCGTCAATGTCTCGTCGGTCGCGACCCGCGGCGTCAACCGCGTCCCGTATGCGGCAGCCAAGGGCGGGGTCAACGCGATCACCGCGGCGCTGGCACTGGAGGTCGCGCAGTACGGGATCCGGGTGGTCGCGACCGCGCCGGGCGGCACCGACGCCCCGGCCCGGCGGGTCGCGCGCGGACCGGCGGCGCAAACCGACCAGGAGAAGACCTGGTATCAGCAGATCGTCGACCAGACCGTCGACTCGTCGCTGCTCAAGCGGTACGGCACGCTCGACGAGCAGGCCGCCGCCATCACGTTCATGGCATCAGAGGAAGCCTCGTATATCACCGGCACGGTTCTGCCCGTCGCCGGCGGCGATCTGGGCTAGCCCGCCGCCCCGGGCCTCACCGACAGGGCCACACCCGGCCCCGACGGTGAGGCCCGTTTTTCTCTCCCGATCGTTTTGTGACAGCCCTCACCAACAGGAGTGAAGTTGACCCAGCCCACAGAATGGGCGAGTGCGCAGCACCGCCGTTCCGTCCTCTGGATCGTCGCCCTGGCGACGCTCGCGATCATCTTCGACGGCTACGACCTGGTCGTCTACGGCACCATCCTGCCCACGTTGATGGCCGACCCCGGCCAGCTCGGGCACATCTCCGCCGAGCAGGGCGGTGCGCTCGGCTCGTACGCATTGGTCGGCGTCATGGTCGGTGCGCTGGTCACCGGCGCCTTCGGTGACCGCGTCGGCCGACGGAAGATGATGCTCCTGCACATCGTCTGGTTCTCCGTCGGCATGGCAGCCGCGGCACTGTCGACGAACCTCGCGATGTTCGGCGCGCTGCGGTTCTTCACCGGCATCGGCGTCGGCGGGCTCGTGGCCACCGCCGGTGCCATCGTCGCCGAGTTCGCACCGGCAGGCAAGCGCAACCTCTACAACGCGATCGTCTACAGCGGCGTCCCCGCCGGCGGCGTCCTCGCGTCCCTGCTGGCGATCGTGCTGCGCGATGCGATCGGCTGGCGTGGCCTGTTCCTGATCGGCGCGCTGCCGCTCGTGATCCTGCTGCCCCTCGCCCTGGTGAAACTCCCCGAGTCGCCGCAGTGGCTGACCTCGCGCGGTCGCCTCGACGATGCCGCCGCGGTCTGCTACAAGTTCGGCATCCCGATGCCCGCTCCGTCGGCGCCGACCGTCGAGAAGGCCGGTTTCGCCGCCCTCGCCACCCGCCGATATGCTTGGGGAACAACACTTCTCGGACTGATGAGCTTCTCCGGACTGCTTCTCACCTACGGGTTGAACACCTGGCTTCCGAAGATCATGGCGGACGCCGGGTACAACGCGAAGGGCTCGCTCGCGTTCCTGCTCGTCCTCAACGGCGGCGCGATCATCGGCGGCCTGCTCGCCTCCCGGGTCGCCGACGGACGCGGACCCCAGCCCGTCGTCGTCACCACCTTCGGTCTCGCCGCCCTCGCACTGGTGCTGCTCACCTTCGGGTTCCCGCTGCCGGTGCTCCTCGCCTCGGTCGCGATCGCCGGTGTGGGCACGATCGGCACCCAGGTCCTCGTCTACGGTTTCGTGTCCAACTACTACGAGACCCGAGCCCGAGCCGCGGGCGTCGCGTGGTGTGCCGGGTTCGGCCGCCTCGGCGGCATCGTCGGGCCGATCATCGGCGGCCTGCTCATCGGTGCAGGTCTGAGCAACAACGTGAACTTCTACATCTTCGCGGGCATCGCGCTCGCCGGTGCGGTCGTCACGTTCTTCGTGCCGCCCCGGCCGACCGCCCCGAACACCGAACCGGAGCCTGTGGTCGCGGCTACCGTGGATGTGTGACGGGATCTTCCATGCTGGTCGGACGTACCCGCGAGCTCGCAGAGCTCGAACGGATCCTCGACGAGGCGCGAACCGGTACACCCGGGCTCGCCCTCGTCGAGGGTCCGCCCGGTATCGGAAAGACCTCCCTGGTAAGAGCTTTCGTCGAATCGCTGTCCGACTGGACGGTTCTCGGCGCGACCTGCGCAGAGTGGGAATCGCACCGGGAGTGGTCCGTCGCCGAACAGTTGCTGCAGGCGCCGGCGACGGCGACGGACCCCGTCGACGTCGCTCACGAGATCCTCGCCGGCCTGACCGGCCCCACGGTGATCGTCGTCGACGACGCGCACCGGTCCGATCCCGCGTCGCTGCAGGCGCTGTCGTCCTTGATCCGCCGCGCCCACGGCCACCCGCTGTGCATGCTGTGGCTGATCCCCGACGTCCTGCCCGAGACCGTCGACGACGAGGTCGCCCACATCCTCGACATGCACCGCGCCGTCACGGTGCATGTCGGTCCGCTCTCACCCTCGGACATCTCCCAGCTGGCCCTCACACGTGCCGGCGTCGACCTGTCCGCGTGGACGGCGCGACGCCTGTACGAACACACCCTCGGCAGTCCCCTGCCGACCCTGCAGGTCATCGACGAGATGCCCCGATCTCAGTGGCAGCACTGGCAGGACCGGTTCCCGGCGCCGAAGCAACATGCCGCGACGGTGCGGCGGAGGCTCACCGGCTGTTCGGAACACGCTCGCCTGCTCGTGGAATCGGCGGCGATCCTCGGCACCGACTGCTCCCTCGCGCATGCCGCGTCGCTCGCCGAGCTGGACGACCCGACAACCGCCCTCGACGACGCCCACACCGCGGGGTTGCTCACCATGCGAGAGCAACGCGGCGTCGTCACGCTGTCGTTTCCGGACCCGATGACCCGAGCCGCCGTCGTCGACGGACTCGGCCCGGCGCGACGGCAGGGACTGCACGCCCGGGCCGCGGAGATCGTCGACGACGAGGGCGACTCTCTGCTCCACCTGGTGTCCGCCACTCCCCGGTCCGATGCCGCCCTCGCCGACCGCCTCGATCGGTACGCGCAGTCGCGGGCGTCGGACGGAGCGTGGTCGGATGCAGCCGAGGCCCTCATCATCTCGAGCCGGATCACCCCGGACCGTGATCTGCGCACCGAGCGCCTGATCCGCGGAGTCGACGCGCTCACGGGTGCCGCCGATCTTCCGCAGGCGCTGACGTTCGTCCCCGAGATCGAAAGCGCCCCCGGCGGTCCCATGCGCGACGCCGTGCTCGGTTACCTTGCCATCCAACGCGGGCGCGCCGCCGAAGCACACGAACTGCTCACCGGCGCCTGGGCCGCGCTCGACGACACAGACGCGGATCCGCAGCTCGCTGCGCTGATCTGCCAGCGCATGGTGCTGCACTCGCTGGCCCGGTTGCGCGGTGACGAACTCGTCGAGTGGGCCGACCGTGCCGCCGCACTGGTACCCCGGGCCGCCCCGGCCGCCGTCGAATCCGCGGCCGTCCGCGGTCTCGGTCTCGCCATGACCGGTCACGTCGACGAGGCGGTGGCCTCGTATGCGACCCTCTCCGATGCCGTCGGACCGGGCGCCCAGAGCCAGCGTGTCCGCATGGCCGCAGGCTGGCTGGCGCTGGCGCTCGACGACCCCGGCCGGGCGCGGGCGGAACTCGAATCGGCCGAACCGACCGCGTTCCGCGGAGGCTCGCTCCGCATCTCGCTGTGGGCGCAAGCATGGCTGGCCCGCACCCAGTTCGCGCTCGGCGAGTGGGACGACGCAATCCGCACGGTCGACCGGGCCGCCGCCCAGCTCGACCGCACAGGACTGGATCTCCTTCGCCCCCTGGTACATTGGACCGGCGCTCAGGTCCATGCACTCCGCGGCGACCGCCCCAGGGCACGCGAACACCTGCTGCGAGGCCGCGCGGGCACCCACGACTACGCGATGATGCTGGCGCCATCGGCGATCTCGGCGGCGCAGGTCTCCGAGATCGCAACGGAATACAGCGACGTGCTGCGGCATCTCGAACCCCTCGCCGCCGCACAGCACCGGCAGGGGCTCGACGAACCGGGCCTCTGGCCGTGGCCGGACCTGTACGCCAACGCACTCGTCATGACCGGACGGGTGGACGACGCCGACGAGTTCCTCCGCCCCTTCGAGGAGCGCGCCGCCGCGCGCGGGCACCGGTCCGCGATGGCGCGACTCGGATACGTGCGTGGCCGGATCCAGGGTTCGCGCGGCGACATCGACGCAGCACGAGACACTTTCGAGTCGGCCCTCGCGCAACTGGCCCCACTGCCCTTGCCGTACGACCGTGCCCGGGTGAGCTACGCCTACGGGCAGACGATGCGTCGGGCGGGCCGGCGCCGCGAGGCCGACGCAGTGATGCGCTCGGCCCGGGAACTGTATTCGACGCTCGGCGCGACCAGTTACGTGCAGCGTTGCGATCGTGAGCTCAAGGCCGGCGGCCTGAAGGCCGGCGAGGAGACCGTGGACCGTTCGGTCGATACCGTCGCCCTCACCCCGCAGGAACAGGCGGTCGCGGCGCTCGTCGCGGCCGGCCACACGAACAAGGAAGTGGCCGGCGAGCTGTTCCTGTCCGTCAAGACCGTGCAGTACCACCTGACCCGGGTGTATGCGAAGTTCGGCATCCGCTCCCGGAGCGAACTCGCGGCCCGGTTCCGAGAACAGGAGTAGTTGTTCCAAGATGACCGCAGTCGACGAGGACGCCCGGACCGGCGCCGCTACCGTCCTGTTCGAACGTCCCGCACGACCCCGCACGAGCCTGCGTCGGCTCGGCCGCGACATCGGACCCGGATATGCAGCCAACGGCCTTGTCGGGCTGATCTTCTCGTGCACCGGACCGGTCGCGGTGATACTCGCCGCCGGTGCCGCCGGAGGACTGAGCGCACCGCAGCTCGCGTCGTGGATCTTCGGGGTGTTCGTGCTCAACGGGATCCTCACGATCGCGATGAGCCTCGCGTACCGTCAGCCGCTCGGCTTCTTCTGGACCATCCCCGGCACGGTGGTCGTCGGCGAATCGCTGACGCACCTGAGCTGGCCCGAGGTGATCGGCGCCTACGTCGTCACGTCCGCACTGATTCTGCTGCTGGGACTTTCGGGTCTGGTGCGGCGCGTGATGTCGGCTCTGCCCATGCCGATCGTGATGGCCATGGTCGCCGGGGTGTTCCTGAAGTTCGGGGTGGATCTCGTGCATGCACTCGACGCCGACGTCGCGATCGCGGTGCCGATGGTCCTGGTGTTTCTGGCGCTCAGCGCAGTTCCCTCTCTCGGCAAGTGGATGCCTCCCATCCTGGGGGCGTTGCTCACGGGAGTGGTCGCGATCGCGGTGTCCGGCAGATTCGATCCGGTCGGCGACGATGCCGGGGTGTTCGCGGCACCCGTGTTCACCGCGCCGGTGTTCACCTGGACGGCGATCCTGGAACTCGTTGTTCCGCTCGCCATCACGGTGCTGGTCGTGCAGAACGGGCAGGGTGTCGCGGTGCTGCGCGGAGCCGGACATCAAGCGCCGATCAACGTGGCGACGGTCGCGTGCGGGGTGTGGTCGTTCGCGGCAGCGGCGGTCGGCGCCGTGTCCACGTGCCTGACCGGACCGACCAACGCGTTGCTGGTGTCCTCCGGTGAACGCAGCCGCCAGTACACCGCCGCCGTCACCTGCGGCGTACTGGCGATCGTGTTCGGTTCCTTTGCACCGCTGTTCGTTCGGTGGATGACCGCGGCACCCGTCGCGTTCGTCGCCACGCTCGGCGGGCTGGCGATGCTGCGGGCACTCCAGGGCGCGTTCGTCGCCGGGTTCGGCCGCACCCACACGATGGGCGCCTTGATCGCGTTCGTGGTCACCGCATCGAACGTCGCGTTCTGGAACATCGGCGCCGCGTTCTGGGGGCTGGTCGCGGGCATCGCGGTGTCGTGGCTACTCGAGCGCAGCGACTGGACCTAGTTTATGCGGCACAGGATCTCGCTGTGGAGCAGCGCGAACCAACCGTCGTTGTCGGCAGCCCAGGTACGCCAGCCCGCCGAGATCCGGTCGAGGTCTTCGCCGGTTGCGAGCTCCAGTTCGACGGCCCGATCGGCGTAGTTCGACTTCAGAACCCGGTCGGCCCACGACCCGCCCCACCACTCGCGGTCCTCGTCGGACGAGAAACACCATGTGCTCGCAGTGCAGACCACGTCGTCCAGGCCGGCCGCGTGCGCCCAGGCCCGCAGACGCCGCCCCGCGTCGGGTTCGCCACCGTTCGCGCGGGCGATGTCGTGGTAGAGCGACAGCCATCGGTCGAGTTCGGGATTCTCGGGGTACCAGGTGAAGGTGCCGTAGTCGGCGTCGCGAGCGGCGACGATGCCGCCCGGCTTGCAGACCCTAGCCATCTCGCGCAGCGCCTGCACCGGGTCACCCACGTGTTGCAGGACCTGGTGGGCGTGGACGACGTCGAAGCTGTCGTCGGGGAAGTCGAGTTCGTGGATGTCGGAGACGACCGTCTCGGCATTGGTGATCCCGCGCCGGGTGAACTCCTTCCGGGCGAGATCCAGGGCCTCGTCGTTCATTTCGACCGCGGTGACCTCGGCAACCAACCCGGCGAAGTCGGCCGTGATCGTCCCGGGACCGCATCCGACGTCGAGAAGGGTCATGTCCGGCCGCAGGTGCGGCAAGAGGTACGCGGCGGAGTTCTCGGCCGTGCGCCAGCGATGACCGCGCAGCACCGACTCGTCGTGACCGTGCGTGTAGACGACATCATCGTTACCCATGGTTCGAGCCTAGGCGAAGTGCCCAATAAGTGGGAAATCGATCCCGAATTATGGGAACCGCCAAACGCACTCCCTGAACTCACCGGACGATCCCATGCCTCAGCGGTCGCGGTAGTACGCCCGGATCGCTCGGCTGATCACCTTGGCCTCGCGGTTCCGCTCGTGCCGCAACCGTGCATCGGCACGGGACGCTACCCACTCGTTCTCGCGCCGCAGCTTGCGGTGACTCTCCACTCGTCGCGCGTCGAGGTCGCCATATTCGACGGCGGCGAGAACCGCACATCCCGGCTCACTCTCGTGTGCACAGTCCGTGAAACGGCAGTGCTGCGCGAGTTCGTCGATCTCGGGGAACGCAGCGGCGATGCCGGCATCGGCGTCCCACATCCCGACGCCGCGCAGCCCCGGCGTGTCGATGAGGGTCAGTCCGTCGCCCAGCGGGAACATCTCCCGATCGGTGGTGGTGTGCCGACCCTTGCCGTCGCCGTACCGCACCGGCGCCGTTGCCTGGATGTCGCGGCCGCACAACGCGTTGACCAGGGTCGACTTCCCGGCACCGGATGCTCCGACGAACACGACGGTGCCGTGGATGTGGTCGCGCAGCTCGCTCAGCCCTGACCCCTCCGGCGCACACACCTCGACCACGCTAGCGCCGGGCGCGAGTGCCACGACCTGCTCGAAGACCGGTTCGGTCGTGAAGTCGACCTTCGTGAGGGCGACGACGGGCTGGGCACCGCTGTCCCAGGCCAGGGCGAGCAGGCGTTCCACGCGACCGAGATCGAGAGTGTCCGCCGCAACCGTCACCACGACGGTGTCCACGTTGGCGGCGAGGACCTGTTCCTCCGATCGTCCCGACGCGGCGGCGCGACGGATCGCTCCGGTACGCGGCAGCACTGCGCAGACCGTGCCGATCGTGTCACCGTCGGTGGCAGGTTCGCGCACGATCACCCAGTCGCCGGTGCAGACCTGGTGGCCCGACGCCCGCACCCGCAGCGGGCCCGCGGAGGTCACGGCTTCGCTGTGGCCTCGACCGGACCGCACGATCCGGCCCGGCGACCCTTGAATGTCGCTGTCCGCGAAGCGCTCTGCGACCCGAGTACTCCAGCCGTACTCGGCCAGAGGTTCGACTCCGGGAAGGACATCGGGGTGCACGGTGACTCCTGATTCGTGGTGACGCGCGGGGCCCGTGCCCGCTCCGACAGATTCCGATGGTGAACCCGGTGGCCCCGCAGCGCAATCGAATTTCCGGATGGGGCAGCCTGGACCGATGACGAGACGCCTCCGCATCGTGATCACCGGCGCCGCCGCGGTGCTCCTCGTGATCGCCACCGTGTTGGGTCTCTACACGCTCTCGAATTCACGCACCTACCAGCTCTTCGGCGACCTCGTACACCGGGTCGAGACCGACGACAAGCTCGTCGCGTTGACCCTCGACGACGGACCCTCCGACCGCACTCCCGAAGTTCTGCGTGTCCTCGCCGAAGCGGGTGTACCGGCGACGTTCTATGTCACCGGCGCCGAGCTGGCCGCGCGCCCCGAGATGGGTCGCGCGATCGTCGTGGCCGGGCACGAGCTCGGCAACCACACCTACACGCACCGGCGGATGGTCCTCGTCGGCGGCGACACCGTGCGGGAGGAGATCGAGAGCACGGACGCGCAGATCCGTGCCGCCGGGTTCGACGGCGACATCACGTTCCGGCCGCCCTACGGCAAGAAACTCGTCGCCCTCCCCCGGTATCTCGACGCACACGACCGGACCACGGTGATGTGGGACGTGGAACCGGACTCGGTCGCCGTCGACGCGACCACGATGGTCGACACGGCGCTCGCGCAGACCCGTCCGGGGTCGATCATCCTGCTGCACGTGATGTATCCGGCGCGACAGTCGTCGCTCGACGCCATTCCGGGGATCGTCGCCGGCCTGCAGGCGGAGGGCTTCCGGTTCGTGACGGTGTCGGAGCTGCTCGGCTCCTGACCCGCCCGAAAACGTACCCGCTGGTCCCTGCGTCCTGACACGCTGGAGATCTGTAGGCCTCGCCGGCAGAAACCAGACAGGGGTGATCGCAGATGGCACGTCCGGTTCGCGTCGTCGTTCTCGGTTCCGGGTCGTGGGGGACCACGGTCGCGGGGCTCGCGGCCCAGAACACGCCGACGCTGGTGTGGTCGCGGAAATCCGATACCGCGGCGGAGATCAACGAGGAGCACCGGAACAGCCGCTACCTCGCGACCGCGAGCTTCCCACGGAACTGCGCGCCACCGACGACCTGGTCGGGGCCGCGCACGAAGCGGATGTGCTGGTGGTGGGCGTGCCCTCACACGCGGTGCGGGAGACGCTCGAGCAGATCGCCGACGAGGTGCGCGCGTGGGTGCCGGTCGTCTCGCTCGCGAAAGGCCTGGAGCCGGGCACCCGGCTGCGGCCGACCGAGGTGATCTCGCAGTGCCTGCCGGGGCACCCGGTCGGGCTGCTCGCCGGCCCGAACATCGCCAGCGAGATCGCCGACGGCCTGGCTGCCGCGGCGGTGGTGGCGATGCAGGACGAATCGATCGCGAGCGCGCTGCAACCGCTGTTCGCGTCGAAGGTGTTCCGCGTCTACCGCAACACCGACGTGCTCGGCTGCGAGCTGGGCGGGGTCCTCAAGAACATCGTCGCGATCGCGGCCGGCATGGCCGAAGGCCTCGGGGTCGGCGACAACACCCGCGCGATGGTGCTCTCGCGGGGACTCGCCGAGATAATCCGGCTCGGAGTGGCGATGGGCGCGCAACCGCGGACCTTCTCCGGCCTGACCGGCATGGGAGATCTGATCGCCACGTGCATGAGCCCGGCGTCCCGGAACCGCCGGGTGGGCGAGGCGATCGCACGCGGGCTGTCCCTCGAGGAGGCGGTCGCCGAGCTGGGTCAGGTCGCAGAGGGCGTCAAGACCGCGCCGACGGTGATGGAACTGGCCCGCGAGTACGGCGTCGAGATGCCGATCGCCGCCGAGGTCGAAGCGGTGGTCGCGGGGCGTCGTACCCCGACCGAGGCCTACCGCGGACTCCGGAAGCGCGCACCCGGCGACGAGGAGGACCTCGTCTGATCAGGCGAATATTCGGCATTCTCGGGCAAGTCCTAGATATCGATAGATCCCCCGATTTGACTGTTCAGACCACAACTTGAACACTGTTCAGGTGTCGTCGCCCACAGAAGTGCTCATCATCGGTGCCGGATTCGCCGGCCTCGGTACCGCCGTGCACCTGCATCGCCGAGGCCGGGATGTTCGGGTTCTCGAACGCGCAGATTCCCTCGGTGGGACGTGGCGTGACAACACCTACCCGGGCTGCGAATGCGACATCCCGCCGGCGCTGTACTCGTACTCGTTCGCCCCGCAGGCGACGTGGGCCCGGGGACGCGCAGGCCAACCGGAGATCCTCGCGCACCTGCACGAACTCGCCGACGAACCGGGCCTGCGCGAGCGCATCACCTGCGGAGTCGGCGCCACCGGATGCCGCTGGGACGAGCACACGCAGCGCTGGCACGTCACCACCGACCGCGGAACCACCTACGAGGCACGTTTCCTCGTCCTCGCGGTCGGTGCGCTCAACGTTCCGCGGATCCCCCGCCTGGACGGCACGTTCGACGGCCCCGCCGTCCACACCGCACGCTGGGACCGCTCCCTCGACCTCACCGGCCGGCGCGTCGCCGTCGTCGGAACCGGCGCCAGCGCGGTACAACTCGTGCCCCGGCTCGCCGAGATCGCGGCTCATGTCACCGTCGTGCAGCGCACCGCACCGTGGATTCTGCCGCGCACCGCACCCCGGCTTCCGCTCCCCCGTCCGGCTCGCCGGGCATTCGAATACTGGCGCGCGGAAGCGCGATTGGGCTCCTTCACGGGATCACCGGACCGGCTCGAGGCCCGCGCGCTGAGACACCTGCACGACGGGGTCGCCGATCCGGCGCTGCGTGAGGCACTGACTCCGCGTCACCGGATCGGATGCAAGCGAATCCTGTTCTCCGACGACTACTATCCCGCCCTGAGTCGGGACAACGTCGAGCTGGTGCCGTCACCGATCGCACGGCTCGCCGGGAACGCCGTCGTCACCGCGGACGGTCGCGAACACCCCGCCGATGCCCTGGTGTTCGCCACGGGATTTCACGTATCGGGTGCGCTCGCATCGGTGCCGGTGGCCGGGCGGGGCGGAGTCGTCCTTCTCGAACGCTGGGCGCGCGAAGGCGCGCAAGCGCATCTGGGTGTCACCGTCTCGGGGTGCCCGAACATGTTCGTTCTGGGTGGCCCCAACACCGGTCTGGCCCACACATCGGTTCTCACGATGCTCGAATCCCAGTTCCGTTATGCCGCAGCTGTAATGGACGGCACCGATCGCGAAGGCGTCGATGCTCTCGAAGTCGACGAGCGGGCGCCGGCCCGGTTCGGCGCCGAGATGGCCGCGCGGTCGGCGGGAACCGCGTGGACGTCCGGCTGCGACAGCTGGTACCTCGACCGCGGTGGCGTCAACCGTTCGTTGTGGCCCGATTACGCGTGGCGCTACCGGTGGCGCACCCGACGGTTCGACCGCGAGAACTACCACGTACCGGTATCCGCGATGGAGCCGTCACCGGTCTCGTTCCCGTAACGCCAGTTTCGGAATGATCCCGCCGGCCAGTACATCCTCGAGTTGCCGGGGCGAGAGCCTGTGCCGCACCGGAATATCGATGTTGCGGGTCGAGTCGTGCACCGACAGGTGGGGTCCTGCCACGAGGGCGTCGCGAAGCCCGTCGAGGACGAGCACGTCGCCCTGCTCGATCGCGTCGTAGTCGTTCGGGTTCTCGAATTCGAGGGCGAGGACGCCGAAGTTCGCGAGGTTCTGCCAGTGGATCCGCGCGAACGACTTCGCGAGCACGGCACGGAGACCGAGATACCGCGGCGTGATGGCGGCGTGCTCACGCGACGATCCCTGCCCGTAATTCTCTCCTCCGACGACGATGTGCCCGGTGGTGTCCTTGGTTTCCGCGGCCCGCTCGGGGTAGGTCTCGTCGACCTGAGTGAAGGTGAACTGGGCGAGCTTGGGGATGTTGGACCGGAACGGCAGTGCCCGGGCTCCCGCCGGCGAGATCTCGTCGGTGGAGATGTTGTCCGCGACCTTCAACAGGACGGGTGCTTCGATCCGGTTCTGCAGCGGCGGGAAATCGGGCAGCGACGAGATGTTCGGTCCCTTCACCGGTTGGACGCCGCGGGAGTCCCCCTCCGACAGCGGCGCGACGAGCATCGCGGTGTTCACCGAGGCATCGGCAGGCAGTTTCAGCGTCGGATAGTCCATGCCGACCTGAGAAGCCCAGTCGCGGGGGTCGGTGATGCGGCCGTTCAGCGCGGATGCGGCCGCGGTCTCCGGCGAACACAGCCACACCGAGTCCTCCCGGGTGCCGGACCGGCCGGGGAAATTCCTCGGCATCGTGCGCAACGAGTTCCGCCCGGTCGCGGGGGCCTGTCCCATGCCGATGCAACCCATGCATCCGGACTGGTGGATGCGGGCACCCGCAGTCACGAGGTCGAGCGTGCCGCCCATACGGGTGAGGTCGGAGTAGATCTCCCGCGACGACGGGTTGATGTCGAAGCTGACCTCCGGGAGGGTCTGCCGCCCCGCGACCATCGCGGCCGCGATCGCGAAGTCGCGCAGCCCCGGGTTCGCCGACGATCCGATGACCACCTGCGCCACCGGTTCGCCGGCGACCTCCCGCACGGGCACGACGTTGCCCGGCGACGACGGCTTCGCGATCAGCGGCTCGACGGCGGACAGGTCGATGTGCTCGACGAGGTCGTATCCCGCGCCCGGGTCGGCGGCAACCTCGATGAAGTCGTCTTCCCGCCCCTCCGACCTCAGGAACTCGCGCACCGCGTCGTCGGCGGGAAAGACCGTGGTGGTCGCCCCCAGTTCGGCGCCCATGTTCGCGATCACGTGGCGGTCCATCGCCGTGAGCGTGTCCAGGCCCGGCCCGTAGTACTCGACGATCCGCCCGACGCCACCCTTGACGCCGTGCCTGCGGAGCATCTCGAGAATCACGTCCTTCGCCGAGCACCACGGCGGTAGCGCACCGGTCAGCTCGACGCCCCAGATCTCGGGCATCCGGAGGTTCAGCGGCTCACCGGCGATGGCCAACGCAACCTCGAGGCCGCCGACTCCGATGGCGAGCATCCCGAGCGACCCGGCCGCGGGGGTGTGCGAGTCGGATCCGGCCAGTGTCTTGCCCGGAATCCCGAATCGCTGCATGTGCGTCGGGTGCGAGACGCCGTTGCCCGGCTTGGAGAACCACAGTCCGTATCGCAGGCAGGCGGTACGCAGGTATTCGTGGTCTTCGGCGTTCTTCTCGTCGGCCTGCAGCAGGTTGTGGTCGACGTACTGGACGCTGACCTCCGTCCGGGCCCGATCGAGCTTCAGTGCTTCGAGTTCCTGCATCACCAGGGTCCCGGTGGCGTCCTGGGTGAGGGTCTGATCGATCCGGATCGCGATCTCCTCGCCGGGGTCCATGCTCCCCGACACGAGATGCGTTCCGATGAGCTTGCGCGCAACGTTCTCCGGCATGGTGGCTCCCGTCCGCGCCCGGGGCACCCAAGGCCGGCCGGGCGGCGCTGTCGATTCGCTTCCTCCAGCATGCCCCGATCCGGTCGCGAGAACTACCGCATCCCGAGTCCGGAGGCCCGAGGCGCCTCTACCGACGACGGATCCGCACCGCCAGTCCCGCGACGTGGGCGCAGCTGGCGGCGCGGGCACCCTCGGCATCGCCGGCCCGGATGGCCGCGACGATACGTTCGTGCTCTTCGACGGCGATCCGCCGGTTGGTCTCCGACGCCCACATGTCCGAGCGGTACAGGTGGGCCTGCGCGTCGAGGCGAAACGAGGCCTCGCGCAGCGGCTTGTTCGCGGCGATGTCGCGGATTGCGGTGTGGAAGTCGAGATCGAGCCGCGAGTCCCGTCGTCGGTCGGTGGGCTGGTCGAGCATCGACCGCTGAGAGTCGACCATCGCCATGAGGTCGGCGACCTGCTGGTGGGTGGCCCGCAACGTCGCCTGGTAGCCGGCGAGCCCGTCGAGCACCTCGCGCACCGCGAACACCTCCCGGATCGTCTCGTCGTCGACCGTTTCGACCTTGGCCCCGGCGTTCCTGGTGTATACCGCGAGTCCGTCGTTGATGAGTTGCTGCACGGCCTCGCGGACCGGGGTCCTGCTCACGTTGAGTCTCGAGGCCAGCGCCGGCACGGACAGCGCGGTGCCGGGTGGTAGCTCCCCCGCGAATATCTGTTCTCGGAGCGTGGCGTGAACCGATTCCGCGAGCAGCTCGCGTTCTGTGGTCGTCATCTGTGTTTCTCCGCTGCTTTGTGCCACGCCCCACGGTAACGCGGATGTGGCGTACTCCTCGGTCGCGACCGGGTGTCCTCGAGGTCCGCGTCGCACGGACTCGCTCGGCTTCGCGGACACCCACGGACGCGACAGCATCGTTCATCGGTCCAGGAATTGTTGTCGCGCTCAGGTTTTCCTCCTATTTCTTCGCTGCATCGGCGGAGGAGTGCCAGCTCCCGATCAGAACCCTGGACAGCGCTCCGAAGAGCGTGAACACGGCCACACCGAGCAAGGAGGCGAGGACGATGGCGGCGAAGAGATCCTCGGACTGCAGGCGGCTGCGGTAGATGTCGAGCAGGGTGCCGATGCCGGGGTCTCCCTTGGCGAAGAACATGTCACCGATGATCGCGCCGACCACGACCAGCCCTGCGGCGGTGCGGATACCGGTGAGGATCGACGGAAGGGCCGACGGCAGCTCGAGCTTGACCAGCCGGTCCCACGCGGATGCTCGGGCGAGCGTGAACAATTCGTGTTGCCCGCGGTCGACGGACCGGAGTCCGAAGTGCGTATTCGTGATGATGGGAAAGGCGGCGATGATGACACACACCAGTACTCGCGCGAAGGTGCCGTACCCGAACCACAGTCCGATCAACGGCACGATCGCCAGGATCGGAATCACCTGGAGCACAACGGCGTAAGGGTAGATCGCCCGCTCCAGCCAGAGGGCCCGGCTCATGAGGACACCGACACCGATACCGATCGCGGCGGCGATGACGAATCCGAACGCCGCGACCTGGGTCGTGACGAGCAAGGCGTCGAGCATCGGCTTCAGGTGCGTCCAGTCGAGGATCGAATTGGTCAGCACCGCATGCGGTGGCGGCAGCAGGAATCGTCGCTCGTGGCTGAGCACCAGGTACGTGACCGCATACCAGGCGGCGAGCGCGACGCCGAAGGACGCGAGCGGAACCGCGGCGGCCCCGAGCATGCGACGCGCGGATCTCGTGGAGGGGCGTCGCGCCGCAAAGACCAAGGTGGGACGCGCGATTCGTTCAGTTCTGGCGAGGACGGTCACTGTGCACCTCCGTGCAGCGAGGCGGAGATCCGCGAGACGTATTCGGTGTAGCGGGGGTCGTAGCGCAGTTCGGGACGGCGGGGGTAGGGGAAGTCGACGTCGACGATCTCGGCGATCCGACCGGGGCGGGCCGTCATGACGACCACCCGGTCGGCGAGGAACACCGCCTCGGACACCGAATGGGTGATGAACATGGCCGTGAACGTCTTCCCCGTGTAGAGCCTCTGAAGTTCGACCTGCATGTCGAGGCGGGTCATCTCGTCGAGGGCACCGAAAGGTTCGTCGAGCAGCAACACCTCCGGGGCCAGAGCGAGCGAACGAGCAAGGGAGGCACGCATCTTCATTCCACCGGAGAGTGCTCGCGGAAGCTGGTCGGCGAAGTCTTCGAGGCCCACGGCGGCGATCGCGGCATCGGCCCTGACCCGTCGTTCCGCCTTCGGCATGTGTCCCAGTTCGGCTGTGAGCTCGACGTTCCGCCGGACCGTACGCCAGGGAAGCAGGGTCGGCTCCTGGAAGATGAACCCGACGGACTCGGTTCCGACGGCGACATTGCCCTCGGTGGGGGTGTCGAGCCCGGCCGCCATCCGCAGCAGCGTCGACTTGCCGCAACCCGACGGACCCACCACCGCGACGAAGTCACCACGGCCGACCTGCAGGTCGATTCCGTCGAGCGCCGTCGTCCCCGTGGGGAATCGTTTGACCACGCCGTCGAACGTCAATTGCGTCGACTTGGTCAGAGTGCGCGCGTCCGCGTCGCGCATCGTGTTCACCAGCGCCATACCGACCCTCCAGGGATCCGTTCTACATGCAGAACATCTGTGTATCTGCTGTCAAGATCATTTATTACATGTATGACGTACGAGTGACGAAATATTACGTCGCGGTCACCAAGTCGGATACACACTGCACACTTACGGACAAAACCGCCGATCCGGGTTGTTAACCCAGATGCAACGACGCACATATTGCATGTAATTCTGCCTCGTGGGATGTTGTCCGTGTCGAACCGGCGGCAGTCCCCGGCTCACCCATCGGCTCTCCCTACGTCCTTCCCGGCGCGGACACACGCGCAGATCCCGAGGAGCACAGTGACCACTTCACGCACACATCGCCTGCGGGCCGGCCTCTCGGTCCTCGCTCTCGCCTCGCTGACCATGACCGCGTGCGCCGACGGTGACGCCGCGGAAGCAGACGAGGTCACCCTCGAGCCCACCGCGCAGGAACAGCAGCTGGCCGGCGCCTGCCCCGACACGGTGACGGTGCAGCTCCAGTGGCAGCCGCAGTCCGACATGGGCGCCCTGTTCGAGATGCTGGGTCCCGGCTACACCGTCGACACCGAGAACCGGTCGGTGACGGGTCCGCTCGTCGCCGGCGGCAAGGACACCGGGGTCGACCTCTCCCTCCGTGCCGGCGGTCCCGCGATCGGCTTCCAGTCCGTGACTTCCCAGCTGTATGTGGACGAGGAGATCGACCTCGGAATCGTGCACGGCGACCAGCTGATCGCTGCAGCGGGCAACCAGCCCGTCGTCGGTGTCACGCCGCTGCTGAAGTACAGTCCCGCGATCCTGATGTGGGATCCGGCAAGCCATCCGGACTGGGAGTCCATCGGCGACATCGGGAAGACCGACGCGACGGTCGTGGTCTCGAAGGAACAGATCTTCCCGCAATGGCTCGTCGCGAAGAACCTGCTGAAGGCATCCCAGCTGGATCCCACCTACGACGGCGCCCCCTCCCGTTTCGTCGGCGATCCCACCATCGCACAGCAGGGTTTCGCGAACTCCGAGCCGTACTCCTACGAGGAGGACACGCCGGCCTGGAACAAGCCCATCGAGTACCAGCTGGTCAAGGACGTCGGCTTCGACATCTACGCATCCAACGTGGTCGTGCGCGCGGACAAGCTCGACGCGATGTCGCCCTGCCTCGAGAAGCTGGTCCCGATCATCCAGCAGGCGAGCGTCGACTACATCACCGCGCCCGACGCGGCGAACGCGACGATCGTCGACGTGATCGCCCAGGACGTCGCGTACACGCCGTACAGCGCCGGTGAGGCCGCGGCGGGCGCCGAGCTGCTCGCCGCCGACGGGCTGATCGCCAACGAGGCCGACGGCTCCGTCGGCACCTACGACGCCGCGCGCACGCAGCGCAACATCGACGAGCTCGTGCCGGTGCTCAACGCGGGCGGCGCGAACCTGCCTGCCGGCCTGACCGCCGAACAGCTCTTCACCAACCGGTTCACCGACGCCTCCATCGGCATCGAGTGACCGCCGCGACACGATCCGACGGATAGGACCACTGATGAACCACCCCCTGACCGAACTACAGCGCGAATCCCGGATGGGCTCCATCGGCACCGTGACCACCGACCGCGAGGTTCGCCGAATCGATCTGTCCGACTTCGAGAACCGGCGTGCACAGATCACCGACGAACTGTGGGCCGCCGCCACCGAAATCGGATTCTTCCAGGTCGTCGGGCACGGCATCGACCTCGACGAGGTGCGCAGCGCCTTCGCCGCGGCCGAGCAGTACTTCGCACTGCCCGAGTCCGTGAAGGGCGCGGCACCGCTGAAGAAGGGACTCAACTCCGGCTGGGAGTCGCTGAGCCAGGTACGGCCCTCGATCGGCACCCCCGACCAGAAGGAGTCGTTCCAGATCACCCGGCCGCACATGGACGGATTGTGGCCGGGTGAGGAGAACCTGCCGGGATTCCGCGAGACCGTCCTCGACTTCGAGCGTCGCTGCTGGGAGTTGGCGATGAGGCTGCTGTCCTGCTTCGCGGACCGGCTCGGCTTCGAACGTGACTTCTTCACCCGCGCACACGATCCCGAGACCGTGAGCTACCAGAGCACGCTCCGGCTGCTGCACTACTTCGCCCTGCCCGACGATGCTCCTGCCTCTCCGAACACCTGGCGCGCCGGTGCCCACACCGACTTCGACTGTCTGACATTGTTGTTCCAGCGCACGGGGCAGGGCGGACTGCAGGTTTGCCCCGGCCGCGAGATGGACGGCGAGGCCTGGACGCCGATCGAACCGTCCGACGACGTGATCACCTGCAACATCGGGGACATGCTCATGCGCTGGAGTGACGATCTGCTGCCGTCCAACTTCCACCGGGTGCGGTCACCGGGCCCCGGCGAGCACCGCGGCGCCCGGTACAGCCTGGCGTTCTTCGCGCAGGCCAACCGCGACGTGCTCATCGAAAGCCCACAGGGCAAGTACCCGCCGATCACCGCCGAGGACTACCTGCGCCGACGCGTCGAGGCCAACTACTCGACACCGGAGGAACGACAGTGAGCGACACCGCATCCCCGGCCACCACCGTGATCACCGACGTGACGGTGTTCACGGGAGGTCGGTGGCTGCCCGGACGCGATGTGCTGATCTCCGGCGGGCACGTCGGCGCCATCGGTGCTCGCGGTGAGGTCGACCCGACCGGGGCGGGGCGAATCGATGGGTCCGGCGCCCACATGATTCCGGGATTCGTCAACACCCACACGCACCTGCAGCAGTCGCTGATGCGCGGCATCGCCGAAGGCATACCGCTTCTCGAATGGCTGCTGCAGGTGGGTGAGGAGTCGGTGGCGATCACCCCGGAGCGGGCGTACACCGCGACGGTCGCCGCGTCGCTCGAAGCGTTGCGCAGTGGTACCACGACACTCGTCGAGCACATGTGGCCACACCCGTCCACCGAGGTGCACGAGGCAGTGCTTCGGGGCTTGCGCGACACCGGGATTCGCGCGGTACTCGGTCGCGGCGTCGCCGACCGGGCCGACGCCACCCGAAAGTGGGGCTTCGAGCCGCGGCTCATGCAGCCGCTCGACGACGTGCTCGCCCACGCCGACCAGCTCGCGGAGGACGCGGCCGGATCCGCCGTCACCGTCGGGCTCGCGGTGCCGAACCCGCGGTCCGTCACGGCCGAGGGCATGGCCGCCATCCGGGAGTTCGCGACCGCCCGCGACATGACCGTCTCGATCCATCTGCTCGAAACCACCACCGACGACATGATGTGCAGGGAGCGCGCGGGCATGGGCGCGGTGGAGTATCTGGCCACCCACGATTTCCTATGGGACCGGATGATCGCGGTGCACTGCGTCGAACTCGACGCGGCCGGCCGCCGCACGCTCGCCGACCACGGCGTCGCCGTGTCGTACAACCCGGTGTCGAACATGCGACTCGGCAGCGGGATCGCCGCGGTCCCCGACCTGATCTCCGATGGTGTCGCGGTCGGGCTGGGCGTGGACGGCGCCGCCAGCAACGACACCCAGGACATGCTCGAATCACTTCGCACGGGTGCGTACGTGCAGCGGGCGGCGCGGCGCAGGGCAGACCTGTTCGGCTTCGAGCAGATGCTCGACATCGCTACGGGCGGAGCCAACTCCGCACTCGGACTCCCGACCCGGTCCGGTGGCGTGCACGTCGGGGATGCGGCGGATCTGACGTTGATCCGGTTCGATCGGGACTTCGCGGCCCTGCCCGTCCGCGATCCGGGTGCCGCCATTCTCACGACCGGCACCAGCCGGATCGTGGACACCGTGATCGTCGGCGGTGAGGTGATGATCCAGGATGGACGCAGCACCCGGGTCGACGAGTCCGAGCTGGTCCGCACCCTGGCGGCACTGTGAACCGCGACGAGGGCAGTAGCGCCGGCTCGTCGTTCACAGCCTGACGACAGGCAGTTCGAGGGTGAAGCTCGCTCCCCGGCCGGGACCGTCGGTGTGGGCCCGGATGCGGCCGTGGTGGGCTTCGACGAGGGCGCGGGCGATGGTCAGTCCGATTCCGCTGCCTCCACTTTCGCGGTCGCGGGCGGTGTCGGCGCGGTAGAAGCGGTCGAAGAGATGGTCGAGGTGATCCGGTGCGATGCCGTCGCCGGTGTCGGCGACGGTGATCTGCACACGATCCTTGTCGGCCTGCCTGCTGGTGACCGTGACGGTTCCACCGGGAGGGGTGTGCCGCAGGGCGTTGTCGAGCAGGTTCCCCAGCACCTGACCGATCCGGTCCGGATCGACCGTCACGATCATGGAGTCGTCTATGCAGGTTCGCAGCGTTACACCTGCGCTTTCGTACCGTTCGCGTACTGCATCGACTGCGTTGTCGACGAGGGCGTCGGTGGTGGTGGGCACCGGCCGGATGCGGGTGAGGTGCTCTTCGGCGCGGGAGACGGCGGTGATGTCCTGGGCGAGCCGGGAGAGCCGTTGAGTGGCGGCGTACAGGACCTGGCGGGTCTCGTCGTCGAAGGTGCGGACGCCGTCGTCGAGGGCTTCGAGGTACGAGTCGAGAGTGGCAATGGGCGTGCGCATCTCGTGACCGAGGTCGGCGAGCATACGGCGGCGGGTGGTTTCGGTGGCGTCGAGGCGGCGGGCGAGTTCATTGACGGTGACGGCGAGTTCGTCGAATTCGCGGCCGAGTCCGGGGCTGGTCAGACGGGTGTCGTAGTGACCGCCGGCGATGCGGGCGGCGGAGGTGGTCACCGCGGTGATCGAGCGTTGCACCCGACGGGTCAGGTACCAGCTCACCACCAACGCCAGGAGCACCGCGAGTGCGACGGCCAGACCCCAAGCCAGGACGATCGCCCAGGTGAAGGCCTGCTCGACGTGAGCAGCCTGGCTGGAGTTGTGGTCGATGCCGGCCTGACCGAGGTGATCGTGGAAGATGCCGGGCGCAAGAGAGGAAGCGACGAGCCAGGCGCTGACCGCGCAGCCGACCACCACCACGGTCAGCGCGAGAAACAGCCGGGTGCCGAAACTCGCCCCGGGGAAGCTGCGCCGCAACGATCCTCGTGGAGAAGTCTTGGGGTTCACGAGCCGGTTCCCATCCGGTAGCCGACTCCGCGGACGGTGCGCACATAGCGGCCGCGCGAGGCGTCGTCACCGAGTTTGCGACGCAGATGACCGATGTGCACATCGACGAGGTGCTCGTCCCCGGCCCAGCTCGGACCCCACACCGTCTCGATCAGCTGGGCGCGGGTGAGTACCACTCCGGGATCGCGCGCCAAGGCGGCGAGGACGTCGAATTCGGTGCGGGTCAACGCTACCGGCATACCGCCGACGGTGACCTCCCGGCCATCGACATCGAGCGTCAGGTCACCGAACAGGCGGATCCGATCGGCAGCGTCCGGGACGGGACCGGATGAAGGTACGGAGAGGCCGGCCCGGGGGCGGCGCAACATGGCCCGGATGCGGGCCATCAACTCGCGGGGACTGAACGGTTTGGCCATGTAGTCGTCCGCGCCGACGGACAGCCCGATGAGGGTATCGACCTCTTCGGTGCGGGCGGTGAGCATCACCACGTACGCATCGGAGAAGGTGCGCAGCCGCCGGCACACTTCGACACCGTCCAAACCCGGCAGCCCCAGATCGAGGACCAGGACATCGGGATCGACCTGCCGGGCCAGGGTCACCGCGTCGGCGCCGTCGCCGGTGATCACGGTCTCGAAACCGTCGCGTTCGAGATACGAGCCGATCAGGTTCGCCAACGGCGCCTCGTCCTCGACGACCATCGCCCGCAGCCCGGTCGCGGGGCGTTGCGGCGGCCCCGGGTCGCCGGCTGCAGGGGGCGTGCGCGCGAAGGAGTCCATGACGTCCATCTTCACCGTCGCTCACCACTACGAACGCTGCGGTCGGGCTTCTTGAGCAAATCTTCATACGACCTCCACAGCAATCCCGGGGTAGGAGCGCCAGGCTGAAGACACGAACCGGAGAAGGGAGGCGATCATGATGGGATGGGCAGGTCAGCTGACCTGGACCGGATGGATCGTCATGGCCGTGTGCATGGTCGCGTTCTGGGCGGTGGTGATCTATCTGGTGGCGGTGATGTTCCGTTCCGACCGAGTGGTCGGATCCGGCCGAGACGGCCGGGAGCCCGATCCGCTGCGGCTGCTCGAGACGCGTTTCGCCCGCGGCGAGATCGACTCCGACGAATTCGCTGCTCGCCGGCAGATGTTGAGGCACAGCCGCGAGACCACCGCGGACCCGCCGCCGGCACAGCCGGGTCCGTGGCCGGCGTGACCCGTGGTGCACCGGCCGCGAGGGCACCTCGTCGCGGGTTCACCTGTGCTCTGCGGCCATTCGAGAAAGGGAACAGTCCGATGGACAAGAAGACTCTCGCTGCCGGCGCAGTGGCGCTTGCGGTGGTGTTCACCGCGACCGCGTGCAGCGACTCCGACACGGGCACCACCGCCGCCCCGTCGAGCGCCCCGGCCACCTCGCCCGAGGAAGAGGCCGTCGCGCACAATCAGGCGGATGTGATGTTCGCCCGCATGATGATTCCGCACCATGCCCAGGCGATCGAGATGAGCGACATGATCCTGGCGAAAGAGGATATGCCTGCCGAGGTGACCGCGCTGGCCGAGCAGATCAAGGCCGCCCAGGGACCGGAGATCGAACAGCTCGAATCCTGGCTCGGCCAGTGGGGCCAACCGCAGATGCCCACCGGTGTTCCGGGGGCTGGGCAGAACATGCCCGGCATGACGTCCATGCCCATGGAGCCGATGCCCATGGAGTCCATGCCGATGACGTCGATGCCCATGCAGTCCATGCCCATGCAGTCCATGCCCATGCAGTCCATGCCCATGCAGTCCATGCCCATGCAGTCCATGCCGGGCATGCAGGGGATGATGAGCGGCGAGGACATGCAGGCACTGTCCGCCGCGCAGGGCACCGAGGCCGCCCGGTTGTTCCTCACCCAGATGATCGCCCACCACGAAGGTGCCATCGCGATGGCGCAGACCGAGGTCGAGAACGGACAATCCCCCGACGCAATCGCTATGGCCCGCACCATCATCGACACCCAGCAGCAGGAGATCGACACCATGCGTCAGTTGCTGACCACTCTGTAACCGATTTCCCCGTCCGGTTTGTCGCCCACGCAGAGCGCGAAGAAGGAGCACGGCCATGAACATGATGGCGATGATGGACCAGGCGCACATGATGCTGCATCAGTTGATGATGTGGCTGCATCAGATGGGTGGGATGCCGATGATGCACATGCCCATGTAGCCCGGCCGTGGGGTGCCGGCGGACCGAGTGTCGATTCAGCCGCTGCACATTGCATCCGATGAAGTAAGGGCGGCGGCTGAAATCCACTCGGCCGGACCCAGCACCCGAGCCGCGTCTCGCCCGTCCTCTCGCCGAACGCAAGTTGGGTATGGCGGCGTCGGCGACGCGGTAAGGTTGGTCCGACTGGAGGCGATATGGGCATGCTCGGTTCGCTACGCACCGCGACGCTGGGGTTGGTCGTCGTACTTCCCGGCATGCTCCTGACGGGCTGCACGTCCACAGACACCGCGGATCCGGTCTCGAAATCGACCGATGCCGTCCCGGGCTACTGCCAGCAGATGGAACCCGAGCTGGCCGGCCTGGCCGACAGCATGAACGTACCGGGTGCGGTCGTCATGGTGCTCTCGCCGGAGCTGGGCGACTGCCTGCTCACGTTCGGTTCGCGCACGGTCGCGGAGCAGGAGCCGATCGGCTTCGACGACCAGCTCCGCATCGGCAGCAACACCAAGCCCATGACGGGCACGATCGTCCTGCAACTCGTCCAGGAGGGCAAGCTCAGTCTCGACGACCCGGTCTCGAAGTACCGCGACGACGTGCCCAACGGCGACGACATCACCATCGAGATGCTGCTGAACATGCGCAGCGGCCTGGCGGATTACAGCGGCCTGCCCGAGATCGCCCGGTCGATGGACGAAACCCCCGACCGCGTCTGGACGCCGGATGAGCTCCTCGCACTCTCTTTCGCTCAGCCGGTCGCCTTCGCACCCGGCGAGGGGTACCTCTACTCGAACGCCAACGCGGTCCTGCTCGGACTGATCATCGAGCAGCTCACCGGCGCACCGGTCGAGCAGGCGTTCGACGAGCGGATCTTCGCGCCGCTCGGCCTGGAACGCACGCTGCTGCCCGCCCGGACATCCAATGTGATCCCCGAGCAGCACGCGCGGGGCTACCTTTTCGGCACGGTCACCGACTTCATCGCCTCCGGCGGGGTGCTGCCGCCGGAGCAGGCTGCCGAGGCGGCGGCGGGAACGCTGCAACCCAACGACGTGACCGACATCAACCCCTCATGGGGATGGGTCGCCGGTGCGGGGATTTCCACGAGCAACGACCTCGCCCGCTTCGTGAAGGCACTCGTCGGCGGCGAGCTGCTGGACGACCGGATGCAGGAACAGCGCCTCGCAAGCGTCATCCCGATCGATCCGGGCAACCCCGACAGCGCCGCCTACGGCGAGGCGATCGCGAAGTACGGCAGCCTGTACGGACACAGCGGGGAGCTTCCCGGCTACAACTCGTTCATGGGACACGATCCGGAACGCGACCTCACCGTGATCGCCTGGGCGAACATGATGACCGGACCCGACGGACAGCACACCGCGGCCGTCCTCTCGCAGGCGGTGATCGACGAGCTCTACTGATCGGATCTCGGTCGTGGGCAGCTCTTCGGCATCTTGGGGTCGAACAGCGTTGCAGCACATAGCATCCAGTGCCTGACCATCCACAAACCGGCGACTCCCTGCCCTCGGGTGGATGATGCAGTTCGCCTGGTCGCAGACTCGGGCGACACGTCAGCTGAGTGACCGCCGGGCCAGATACACAGGCCGCGTCGCTTCGGCTGCACAGGGTCGGCCGAGGCGATTGCCGACACTGTTGAACACCACGAAGATGTTCGCCCGCGGCACCGGTGTGATGTTGCCTCCGGAGGCGTGCATGACATTGCAGTCGAACATCGTCATGGATCCGGCGGGTCCGGTGAGAACGTCCACGCCCAGCAGGTTCCACAGTTCTGTGACCATCGCCTCGGACGGCACACCGATCCGCGGTGTGGTGGTCACGAGCGACTGCCGATGGTAGTTGCGCGGCGTCTTCCCCGCACACTGCACGAAAAAGCGCTGGCTTCCCGGCATGATCATCAAAGGACCGTTGTATGTTTCGTTGTGGGTCAACGCAATCGATGCACTGACTGCCCGGGGGATCCGCATCCCGTCCTCTGCATGCCAGGTTTCGAAGTCCGAATGCCAGTAGAAGGCGCCACCGCGGAATCCCGGCTTGTAGTTCAACCGGCTCTGGTGGACGTAAACGTCCGAACCGAGGATCTCTCGCGCCAACTCCTCGGCGCCGGACTCCGAGATCGCCTCCCGCACCACGTCACTGAGAAGATCGATGTCGAAGATCGATCGCACCGCGGTGTCGTTCTCCTCGCGGACGACGCGCTCGTCCCCATCGAATCGGGGATCGTTACGGATACGGTCGATTTCGGCGAGGCACGCTTCGACCGTCGCCGGCGCGATCACGCTCTCCCGCTGTAGATAACCACGCTCGGCGTACCCCGCGATTTCACGGGTGGATGGTTCGCCCCACACCCACGGGTCGTTCCGGTCCCGGATCTCCGGCTCTCCGTCGACCCGGGTCGGGTACCGGTCGATCCCGGCTCCTACCTTAGGCAACACGCACTCCTGAATTCGAAACACGGAACTTCGACTGTCGACTGCGACCACGTAGCGTTTCATGCAGTCAGCAGGGGGTACACACCGTTCTCGTCGTGTACTTCCCTTCCGGTCACCGGCGGATTGAAGACGCACAGCATGCGCATCCTGGTCCGCGCCTCGACGCGGTGTCGTTCGTGCCCGTTCAGCAGGTACATCGATCCGGGCCCCAGCGCGTAGACGGTCCCCGTCTCGTGATCGGTCAGTGTTCCCTCACCGTCGATCAGCCATACCGCCTCGATGTGGTGGGCATAGTGGAACTCGTTGACGGTTCCCGGTTCGATCGTCGTCTCGTGGAAGGAGAATCCGGCGCCGTCGCCGGCAAGGACGATTCGCTTGCTGCGCCAGTGGCCGTCGGGACTGCGGACGTCGCGATCGGTGCCGGTGATCTCTTCGGTGGTTCTGACAATCATGTGCTTTCACGCCTCCTGTCCAGCGCAGACGGTTACGGTTGCGTCGATCAGGATCCCCAACCCGTGCTCGAGTTCGTCCTGAGTCGTAGTCAGCGGAGGAAGCAGTTTCACCACTTCGTCCTGCGGGCCGGCCGTTTCGACGAGCAGTCCGTGTTCGAAGGCGTACTGCGCGACCTTGCCGGCCTGCGACGCGTCCTCGAAGGCCAGACCGCGAACCAGACCGCGGCCGCGTGAGGACACCCCGCGGAAACCTCTGGCCAACTCGGCGAGCGTGTGCTCGAGGAATTCTCCCTTGTCGAGCACCGACTTCTCGAGGTGGTCGTCGGACCAGTACTGTTCGAGCGCTACACGGGCGGTGACGAACGCCGGGTTGTTTCCCCGGAACGTGCCGTTGTGTTCCCCGGGCGACCACACGTCCAGTTCTCGCTTGAAGAGCGTCAGCGCCAACGGCAGACCGTACCCACCGATCGACTTCGACAGCGTGACGATGTCGGGCTGGATTCCCGCCACCTCGAAGGAGAAGAACGGTCCGGTCCGCCCGCACCCCATCTGTACATCGTCGACGATCAGCAGGATCTCCCGATTCCTGCACAGATCAGCGAGGGCCCGCAGCCATTCCGGGCGAGCGACGTTCACGCCCCCTTCGCCCTGCACGGTCTCGACGATCACTGCCGCAGGACGGTTCAGACCCGAACCGGTGTCGTCCAGCAGTCGCGTGAACCACTCGAAGTCGTTGGCGCCGGCGCCGAGGTAGTTGTCGAACGGCATCGGAGTCGAGTGCACGAGGGGGATGCCTGCCCCGGCACGTTTCATCGCGTTGCCGGTCACCGACAGCGATCCCAGTGTCATGCCGTGGAACGCGTTGGTGAAGCTGACGATCGATTCTCTTCCTGTCACCTTGCGCGCGAGCTTGAGCGCGGACTCGACGGCATTGGTCCCGGTAGGACCGGGAAACTGGACCTTGTACGGCAGGCCCCGGGGCCGGAGGATCGTGTCCTCGAAGGTCTCGAGCAGGCTCCGTTTGGCGGTGGTCGACATATCGAGGCCGTGGGTGATGCCGTCACGTTCGAGGTAGGACAGGAGGGCACGCTTGAGTACCGGATTGTTGTGCCCGTAGTTGAGCGATCCTGCTCCGGCGAAGAAATCGAGGTATTCACGTCCCGACTCGTCCGTGATCCACGAACCGCGGGCGGTATCGAACACGGTCGGCCAGTTCCTGCAGTAGCTGCGGACCTCCGACTCGAGGCTCTCGAAGATCGAGGTTCCGGGCAGGGTCAAGATAGTCATGCCGCTCCAATCCGGGGAAAGGGTCCGATGGTGTAGAGCTCTTCGGCCGAGTGACCGTCCGGGAAGTCTTCGGGCTCGAACAGCGGGCGCCTTCCGATCGAGGTGCCGCGGTTGCGGGCAAGGGCGGTGAACATCGCAATCGAGCCCGCGTTGTCCCTGGTGATGGTCGTTTCGATCGTGGTCACCGAACATCGATGCTCGAGTGCACCGAGCATCGCAAGACCGACGCCGCGGCCACGGAAATCCGGGTCGACTGCGACCTGCCATACGAACAGGGCCGACGGTGCGCTCGGGCGGAGGTATCCGGTGACGAAGCCGACCGTCCGACCGTCGAGCTCAGCGACGATCGAGGTCTCCCGGTGGTCGCGGCACCACATCAGGTAGCAGTAGCTCGAGTTCAGGTCGAGTTCGCGGGACCGTGCCGCGATCTCCCAGATCCGTTTCGCATCGGCGATCTCGGGTGTTCGCAGTCGCACAGGGGTAGTGGGTTTCACCTACCCTGCCCTGCCTCGCAAAGGCGACCGCACGCCACGCCTCGATCGGTTGCGCTCTCGCGGTCGGGTACAACGCGCAACGACGACGGTCGACATCTCATACGGCACACTCCATCTCGACTCGGTGACGGGTGCCCAGCCTGCCGCTCCGAGTTTGAGATGGTTCGGTCCGTTTCTTTGCGGTTGTGTTACAGAGTGCGACGATCTGTCATGGCGGTGCCCCGGGAGGCGGAACCCCGCCGAGCGCCGTCCCGGCGTCGCACTTGCTGCAGCTCCGTTCCCGCGGTCTGCAACGGCAACTCCACGACGAACCTCGCACCGCCCCCGGGTCGCGGTTCGTACCGCACACGTCCGCGGTGAGCTTTGACCGTCTCGGCAACCAAGGCCAGACCCAGACCGGTTCCGGTACCGGTGGTCTCCTTCCGGCGGGGATTGCCGGTGACGAATCGCTCGAAGATCCGCGTGTGCTCACCCTCCGGGACGCCCGGTCCCGCATCGTCGATGATCACGACAGCCGATTCGCCGACCTGCCGTAGTGCGATCCCGAGCAGACCGCCGCCGTGCTTGTCGGCGTTGTCCATCAGGTTCCGGAAGGCACGTTCGAGCGCGAGCTTGCGGCCCTCCACGACACCATCGTGCTCGACCACCAACAGTTCGGACGGTCTCTTCGACTCCGCCAGTGTGTGCTCGAGCAGATCGGCGAGCGGCAGCGGCTCGAGCTGGTCCTGATGCAGACCGGCCTCCGCACGCGCCAGCGCCAGAAGATCCTCGAGGAGTCGCCGGAGGTGGTCGAGCTCGGCATTGATCAGCAGCAGCGCCCGGCGTGATCGATCGGGCAGGTCCTGCTCATGCCGGCCCAGCACGGCAACACTGGTGACGAGAGTGGTCAACGGTGTGCGCAGCTCATGACTGACGTCCCCGAAGAATCGTCGCTCACGGTCGATGCGCGACTGCAGCGAGTCGACCATCGCATTGAACGCTTGACCGATGGTCTCCAGATCGGTGTCGTGTGTGTCTGCGAGCCGGGAATCGAGGTTGCCGGCGGCTATCTCGGCGGCGGTACCGGCGACATCGTGCAGCGGACGAAGCACTCGCCGGCTCGCCCAGAGCCCGAGTAATGCCCCGGCAATCGTCGTGAGGACGCCACAGGAGACAAGTGCGAGCTTGAGGACTCGGAGAGTCGATTCGAGTTCGGTGAGCGAAGACAGTTCGAACAACACGTCGCCCTCGTCGTTGAGGGGAACCCCGATCGCCAGGTACGGGTCACCCAACAGCGTGACGTCGAGCCGCATACTGCCGTCGTCGAGCTCGACGTCCGCGCCGCCGAGCTTGTCGAGCACGAACGCGGGTGAGAGCTCCCGTTCCGATACGAACCAGCGGGAATCTCGACGCACCAGCACCACCGATTGCGCGGGCAGTTCCAAGTCTTCGACGACCGCAGCCGTCTCGCTGTCGGAGCCGTCGAGGACGTTGCGCACGAACTCGGCACGGATCGACGTCTGCCGCTCCGCAGAACGCTCTCGTTGCGCCACCATGTAGCTGCGACTGGTCGTGAACACCGACACCGAGAGCACGATCGACACGAGACTCGCACCGACGGCGAACGCGAGCATCACGCGGCCGCGAAGCCCCAATCGGGGCCGGCTGCTAGCGCCGGACATCCAACCGATATCCCAGTCCTCGCACGGTGACCACCACCTGCGGGTCCGAGGGATCCCGCTCGATCTTGGTGCGCAACCGACGCACGTGCACATCTACGATGCGCTCGTCACCGAAGTAGCCTCGGTCCCAAACTGTTTCGAGCAGCGATCGACGGCTGAGCACGAGTCCCGGCGACTCGGCCAGTTCACAGAGCAGGCGGAACTCGGTCAACGTCAGGTGTAGCCGCTCATCACCGCGACGAACGATGCCGCTGCCCGGCGAGAGAACGAGCGGTGCCGCGTCATCAGCCTCCAGTACCACCTCGGCGGGACCGGTTCTCTCCGCAAACCCACCCGCACGGCGCCTGAGCGCCCGCATTCTCGCGGTGATCTCCTTGACCTCGAAAGGCTTCGTGACGTAATCGTCGGCACCGGCCTCGAGGGCTGCCACGACATCGTGAGTGTCGTCGCGCGCGCTGACGACGATGATCGGCACATCATGGTCGTAGCGAATCCTGCGGATGCACGTGAAGCCGTCCATGTCGCCTAGCATCAGATCCACGAGCATCACATCAGGGGCACCGTAGCGTTCGAGGTGGCGCAGAGCGTTCTCGGCATCCTCGGCTTCTTCCACCTGGTAGCCCTCGTCTTCGAGTGCGAGCCTGAGCGAGGCTCGCACTCGGTCGTCGTCCTCGACGATCAGCAGATTGGCACACATATCCCTATTGTCCGGATTCGACTCACAGCCTTGTCGGAGACACCGGTCGATCGTTCGGAGAAGGGCCCCGAGCGGTCACGCGACTCCGGCGCGTTACGAACCGAGACCGTACACGCGACCCGATCTCGACTCGAACCGTCGGCACCGCAGCCACCACGGCCGCGGGCAGGACAGTCGCCCCGCCCAGGCCGAACCACGGTCCATCGGCGGAGGTGACGGCCACCCGGGCGCAAGAACCGATCACTACACTGAGGCGTGCATGACCGATCATCTGCCTCTGGCACCGTGTCCGGTCACAGACTGGAGCGATGAGCGTCGCCGAGCGGCTTTGCGCACCACTCGGTTGGGTCACCGTTGGAGGCGGTTCGCGCGTGTGCGTCGAGCTTTGGTTCGGCTGACCCTCGTTCTCGTGGCGCTGTTGACGCTGTACGGGCAGTACTGGATCCATGACGTGGCACCGGAACGGGCCCGATTGGCCCACACGCAGCCGTATCTGCATCCGATCTTCGATGCTGCGGAGCCGGCCGACCGAACCACCGCAGTCGTGGATCTGGTCGGGTTGGGCAATCTCGACGCCACCGACACCGCCCGGGCGCTTCCGGTACTGGCCGAGCTGGGTCAGGTGTGGGCGGTGCAGTACGACAACGCCGGCCTCGACACCGCCGTGATCGCCCGGATGATCCTCGATCATGCCGAACACGCCGAGGTGGAACGGATCGTGCTGGTCGGACACAGCATGGGCGGCATCATTGCTCTCGAGGTGGCCGAGCATGTCGTCACCGATCCGGAGGTGAACCTGCTGGCCGTGATTTTGGACTGCACCCCGATCGACCTGCACGCGGTGCGGGCCGATGCACGAGACACCGGGGAAGATCTGCTGCGCTGGATGGGCTGGCTGCCCGGAGCACGGGAGAGCCGCACGTTGCGTCTGGTGGTCGAAACCGCCGCCCGCAAAGACCGCTATCTCGTCACGCGCCCGAACCGCTTGCCCACCGTCGATCCCGGCGCGCTGGTCGAAGCGGTCACCGAAGTGCTCCAGGACAAGATCTTCTCCACCGATGCCGCCAGCAACGGGTTGATCGAGGCGCAATTCGAGGCGATCGTGGCTTCCGGTGCGCTCGACAACCTCGGGGTGCTTGCGTCCCGTCGGAGGGACCGGCAACCTCCGGCGGTGGTGTTCCTACGACCCCGGCACGGGACCGATGACGAGGTCGTCGATGTGGACTACACCCAGAAGGTTCTGTTCGACCGTATCGGCGGACCTCAGGGCTTCCTGCGGGTGGTGCGAATCGAGGGCACCGGGCACGCCAATCCGATCCAGCGGCCGCAGGCCTACAACTCGGCGCTCGAGTCGAGGGTCGTCCCGTTCGTCGAGCGACTCGCCCGAGAGACCGAGCGCCCGGTGGTCGCAGGTGGGCGGTAACGCTCTCTGTGCACCACCGGACAGGACCTGAACGAGCGCTAGCTCCCGCCATGTGCGATCGTGAGCCTATGACTGCCAACGATGCGACGATCCTGTCGACGCTGCTCGACACCCGGTACAGCTGCCGCGCGTTCCTGTCCAAGCAGGTGCCGCGCGAGGACATCGAACGCATGCTGCGGATGGCGCAGCGCACCCCCTCGTGGTGCAATTCGCAGCCTTGGCAGGTACACGTGACCAGCGGGGATGCCACCGACCGGCTCCGCGCCGCGACGTACGAGCAGGCCGCCTCCGGGCTCCTCGACCCGGACATCGCGGGCCCCGTCGAATACCGCGGCGAGTACGCCGAGCGCCGGCGCAACGCGGGATACGCCCTGTACAACGCACTCGGCATCGCCCGCGACGACTACCCCGAGCGCACGCGGCAGATGCTCGAGAACTACCGCTTCTTCGGCGCCCCGCACGTCGCGATCGTCACCAGCGACAAGCAGCTCGGAACGTACGGCGCCGTCGACTGCGGCGGCTACGTCGCCACTCTGCTGCTCGCCGCGCAGTCCCTCGGGATCGCCGCCGTACCGCAGGCGGCGGTCGCAATGACGGCAACGGCGCTCCGCAAGGAACTGAACATCTCCGACGAGCGCGACATCGTGTGCGCGGTCTCGTTCGGCTACGCCGACGAGTCGCATCCGGCGAACACGTGCCGGACCGACCGCGCCGAGCTCGACGACGTCGTGCGGTGGGTGGAGGACTGACCACCCCCAGGGGTGCTGTTTCGTGAGGCCACGGTGGCGCACGCTCGAGGTGTCGAATTCCCGCACCGAGAGGAACCACCGTGACCGATACCGAAACCGAAGCCCTGCTCCGCAATTGGGTTCCGCGGGCCGTCGCCGGTGAACCGCATGCCGTGGGTGTGGTGGTGCGCTCGGTCCATCCCCACGTGATGCGGTTCTGCGACGCACGGATGGATGCGCACACCCGCGCCCACACCCCGGTCGAGGATCTCGTCCAGGAGGTGTGCCTCGCGCTGACCCGCGCGCTCCCCCGTTACCGCGACCAGGGAACCTCGGTGCTGCGCTTCGCTTTCGGTATCGCCACCCGGAAGATCGCCGACGCCCGCCGCGGAGCGGCCCGTTCCGTGCCGCACGTGCACGAGGTGACGGTCCCCGGTCCCGAGGAAGCCGTACTCGACGAGGAGTTGATCACCGCCGCGCAGCAGCTCATGGCGACGCTCCCCGAACAACAGCTGCTCGTGCTGAAATTGCGGGTCATGCAGGGCTACAGCACCGAACGCACCGCCGCGATGCTCGGCACCACACCGGGCGCGGTCCGCATCGCCCAGCACCGGGCACTGAATCGAATCCGGGCGCAGCTCAATCGGATTGAGCGCGCAGATACCGTCCGAAGTGCGGCACGGTGAACCCGATGAAGCCCCGCTCGGCGGAGTAGATCAGTCCCTTCTTGATGAGCCCGTCCCTCGCCGGGGACAACGACGCCGGTTTCCGCCCGAGTTCCGCTGCGATCTTCGACGTCGCGACGGGCCCGTCGTCGCCGGACAGGTCGGCCATCGCCCGCATGTATTCACGCTCGGCGGGCGTCGCGCGTTCGTACCGGGATCCGAAGAACCCGACGGCGAGTTCCTCCTCGGCCGCCGGCGCCCCGACCCGCACGTCGTCCGCGGTGATCGGACTCGCCGCCGCCACGTCCCACGTAGCTTTGCCGTAGGCCTGCACGAAGTACGGGTATCCGTCGGCCGTCTCGTAGAGCGCATCCAGCGCGTCCTGCGTGAACTCCACGTCCTCGCGTGCGGCGGGGGCGATGAGCGCCAGGTCGGCGGCGGAACGATCCAACCGGTCAATGCGGTGATAGGTGAACAGCCGCTCCGAGTAGCTCTTCGACGCGGACAGCACCGCCGGCAGGTGCGGCAGACCCGCACCGACGACGATGAGCGGTGCCGCGTCCTGGCTCAGTTCGTGGCAGGCCCCGCAGATCGCCGACACGTCGGCCGCGCCGAGGTCCTGCATCTCGTCGATGAACAACGCGATGCCCACGCCGACGTCGCGGGCCAGACCGGACGCGTCGACGAGCAGTTCCACCAGGTCGATCTCGATGTCCCCGGAGTCCGCGCGACCCTTGACGGCGGGCGCGTCGATCCCCGGCTGCCAGCGTTCCCGCATGCCCTTGTCCGCGGTGGCGCGCAGCGCGAACGATTTGAGGACGCCGAGGAAATAGTCGACCGATTCGCGGTCCGGATGAGCCGCCGCGATCTCCCGCACCGCCATGTGCAGCGCCGACGACAGGGGTCGCCGCAGGTCCTGGTCGGGGCGCGCTTCGATCTTGCCGGTCCCCCAGCTGCGGGCGATCGCGGCCGAGCGCAGCTGGTTGAGCAGCACGGTCTTGCCGACGCCGCGCAGCCCGGTGAGCACGACGCTCCGTTCCGGACGGCCCCGCGCAATGCGTTCGAGAACCACTTCGAACGCCGAGAGCTGCTTGTCGCGGCCGGCGAGTTCGGGCGGGCGCTGTCCCGCGCCCGGGGCATACGGGTTGCGGACCGGGTCCATCGGTCGATGGTAACGACAGGCCTGCGCGATTCCGCGTTCATCCGAACGGTGATTCGCGGCGGTTCCGGATCGGACGTCGGCCGCGCGTCGGCCGGGTCCGCGGGAAGCCACGAAGTGCCGTCGTCTCCGGCCCGGCCGGGGAACAATAGGGTCCTCCGAAACACACCGGACCGGCACTCCGGTCGGCGCGCCGGTGACAAGGTGTAAGGGGGTAGCCGCGATGACCTGGGCATTGCCCGCGATCGCCGTAGTCCTGCTCGGTTTCGCGGCGATCTCCCGGCGAGTGGAGGGCACGCCGATCACCGCTCCGATCGTCTTCACCGTCAGCGGACTCCTGCTCGGCGTCGAGGCGGCCGGTGCGGTCGACGTGCACGTCACCGCCGAGATCGTCAAATTACTGGCCGAGGTGACCTTGGCGCTGGTGCTGTTCTCCGACGCCGCACGCGTCGACCTCCCCGAACTCCGCACCGAGATCTCCTTGCCCGCACGACTTCTCGGGATCGGACTGCCGCTGACCATCGCCGCGGGATTCGGTGCCGCCGCGATCGTGCTCCCCGGCCTCTCGTGGCCCGAGGCGATGCTCCTCGCGGTGATCCTCGCCCCCACCGACGCCGCGCTCGGCCAGGCCGTGGTCACCCTGCCCGTGCTGCCGACACGGATACGGCAGGGATTGAACGTGGAGAGCGGGCTCAACGACGGTATCTGCGTGCCGTTGTTCCTGGTCGTGCTCGCGATCGCGCAGGCCGAAGCAGGCACGATCGGCGGTGGTGCGGCCGCCCGTCTGGTTGCCGAACAGATCGGGTACGGGATCGTCGCCGGGGCCGCAGCGGGTGCACTCGCCGCCGCGATCCTGGTGACCGCCGGCCGACGACACACCCTCGATCCGCTGTGGGCACACACCGTGCCGGTGACCGCGGCCCTGCTCGCCTACACCGCCGCCGTGCCGCTGGGCGGGTCCGGGTTCATCGCCGCGTTCGTCGGCGGACTGACCTTCGGTGCACTGCGGCGGCGCGCCGACATCAACGACGGCAACGCCGGGAACATGATCGACGAGGCCGGTGACCTGTTCAGCGCGGTCACCTTCATCGTCTTCGGCGCCGTGCTGCTGGGCCCGGCCCTGGGTCATCTCTCGTGGGCAGTGCTCGGATACGCGGTCGCGAGCCTGACTGTGGTGCGGATGATCCCCGTCGCACTGTCCCTGGTCGGCACGCACCCGCGGGCGCCGACCGTTGCGTTCCTCGGCTGGTTCGGGCCTCGCGGCCTGGCCACCATCGTCTTCGTCATCCTCATCGTCGAGGAACCGGGTGAGTTGCCCCACGAGGAACTACTTCTGACCACCGCGGTGATCACGATCGCGCTCTCGGTCCTGGCGCACGGGCTCACCGCCGCTCCGCTCGCCGTCCGCTACGCCACGTGGTTCCAGGACCACCCACGCCCGGAGAATCGGGTTTCGCGGTGAAGCCCGATCACCGCTCGATTCGGGTGCGCAGCAGCTTCGCCTCCACACCCCGGAGCCCGGTCGCCTATCCCGTCCTGCCCGGCGTCCCCGGCCTGACCCCGACCGACGCCGGAGAACCCGACTGACAATGCACACATACGCATACTCGACTTTGACATTCGTTTCCATTAACGCGTAGATCTGTGCTCATGGAACCACTCCCCCGATCCGTCGTCGCCACGTTGTCCGTGGGTCTCGCCCTCGCCCTGCTCGCGGGATGCTCGTCGACCGACACAGGCAGCTCGTCGAACCAACCCTCCGAGACCACCGCATGGGACGGCCCCGCCGAGACCGCCTCGGCGCAGCCGCGATTGGCCCTCACCTACGACGGCGGCATCCTCGTCGTCGACGCCACCAACCTCGACGTCGTCGCAGATCTTCCGGTCGACGGCTTCAATCGTCTCAACGCCGCGGGCGACGGGCGCCACGTGCTCGTCACGACGTCCGGTGGCTTCCGGGCACTGGACACCGGCAGTTGGTCCGAGGCACACGGCGACCACGCACATCACTACGTCGGCGATCCCGCTTGGGCCACAGCGGAATTCGCGGCCGACAAACCTGGACATGTCGTCACCCACGCCGGCCGCACCGCGCTGTTCGACGACGGCACCGGCCGCATCGACCTGTTCGACCCGGCCGAACTCGCCGACGGTACCCCCGACGTCGAAACGGTCGCGCTGCCCGAGGCGCATCACGGTGTCGCGGTACCGCTGGCCGACGGCGGTCTCCTCGTCACGCTCGGAAACAGCGGCTCCCGAAACGGAATCGCCGTCCGCGACGCCGCCGGCACAGAGGTCACCGCCAACGAACAGTGCCCGGGTGTTCACGGTGAAGCAACCGCCCGCGACGCGGTCGTCGTCGGGTGCGAGGACGGGATGCTCGTCTATCGGGGCGGAACCATCACCAAGGTCACCGCTCCCGATCCGTATGCACGTCTCGGCAACCAGGCCGGGTCGGCGAACTCCGATGTCGTGCTCGGCGACTACAAGACCGACCCGGACGCCGAACTCGAACGGCCCGAACGCATTGCGCTGGTCGACACAGTCACCTCGGACCTGCGGCTGGTCGATCTCGGTACCAGTTACACCTTCCGGTCGCTCGGTCGCGGACCGGACGGGGAGGCGCTGGTGCTCGGCACGGACGGCAATCTGCACGTCGTCGACGAACACACCGGAGAACTGATCCGGAAGATCGCCGTCGTCGATCCGTGGACCGAACCGGACGAGTGGCAGCAGCCGCGGCCCGCACTGAAGGTGCTGGGCGGCACCGCATACGTCACCGACCCCGCCGACGACGAACTGCACGCCGTCGATCTCACCACGGGCGCGATCACCACCGGCACCCTGCCGCGAACCCCCAACGAGATCAGCGGAACCTGATCACCGCTCGATGCGGGTGCGCAGCAGGAAGGTGTTGTAGTCGGACCAGGTCGAGAGCATGAAGTACACGTCTTCGTCGGTCGACCACGGGTGGAGGAACCCGCCGTACAGTTCGACGTGTTCCTCCACCCCGACTAGGCGGGCGCTCTCCGACCACGCCCCCTGCGGGGTGTCCGACTCGCGCAGCACGATCGCGGCCTTCGCCGTGTCCAGATACGCCATCTGCCATCGGCCCGCGGCCGCGTCGTATCGCACGGACAATTCCGCGGCCGGGCCGTGCACGATCGGTGTGGCCGCGGTGTAACCGCCCACGTGCGTCCAGTTTCCGTTGTTCCAGTACTGGTAGGCGTCGGGCTCGAGCACCCGGTCCTCGGGTACCCGGGCCAGCGCCACCGATCCGAGGCGTGTGTTCGGGGTTCCGAAGAGATACACGTAGCCTTCGGCGGGCACCGCCGCCGCCACCTGGAAGTTCGTCACCCCGAAGATGTTGTCCCACTGGGCATGTGGGTCCTTCGTCCAGGTCGAACCGCCGTCGTCGGAGTAGGCGATGCCGCCGTGGTTGGTCCACCACGTGGCGGGGATGCTGTTCCAGGTGCGGATCGACATGTAGGTCAGGTACTGGCGCGATCCGACCGCGAACCCCGAGGTGGGAATCACGGTGATCTCGACGTTGTCGAGCTTGCGGCTGCTCAGAATCTCGGCCGCGTGACAGCGCGAGTCCTGCACCATCGAATCGAACGTCATGCCGTCGGCGAGGTCGCGGTCGGTACTGAACGCGAGGACGTTGCTGCGCCAGTCCTCGCCCTGTCCGCCCGGCGGGTGGAAACCCTTGCCGACCGTGTCGCCGAATGCGACGGCGATCCTTCCCGGCTCCGACTCCCACATGATGCCGAGATCGGTGCCGTGCACCTGCCAGCGCTTGTCGGTCCGGTTGATCGAGCCGGCACCGGTTTCCTTGGCAACGGTGGTGACGTCCACGACGTTCGGCACCGGAGGTGCCGGAACCTGCGGGGCGGGTTCGATCGGCGCGATCTCACCTCCGGGTTCGGGCGCGGGGGGCTCCGGCTCGGGTCCGGGCACGGGCAGGCCGAAGTAGAACGGTGTCGGTTTCAGTCCGATGCGGGGCAGCAACGGCGGGGTCCGCTCGGGCTCGTCGGTCAGGTCCGGGCACGGGTCGGTGCACGGGTCCGCCGGGAGGGAGTCCGGTTGGATGCGTACCGGCTCCGGTTCCGGCGCCGGATAGGGCACGGTCGTGATCACCGGGTACGGCACGGGGATGTCCAGATCGGACGGCACCAGCGACTCGTGCTTCCAGGTGTCGGTCGCGCACGGCCCGGTCCCCGGTAGCCCGTCCGGTTCGTCCGCCGAGGCGGTGACAGATTGCCCGGTCGCGACGACGACGGCCGCCAGCACCGCCGCCAGCGGCAGCCCGCGCCGATTCCGTCCCGACCACCTGTCCACCGCCCGCTTCACGGACGAGATCGTGACACAGACACCGGGCCGGTGCAGCGCAGAGGTCCGGCCGACACGCGTGTCGTGGGAAGGACAGCGCACGCCTCGGCGGCACGCTCGCGCATTCGGATATCTACCGGTTTCTAGGCACTACGGTAGATATCCGAATACTGCGGTGTTTCGGCGATCCTCCCTGCCGGGAGTCACGACGCTGCCCCGCGGATCCGTGCGACGATGAAGGCCGGGTCACCGCGACAGGACCCGTGGAGGTGCTCAGAAATGCAGGACGCGACCGTGCGCGACGTCCCCCCGGCGCTCGGGAATCCCGAGCTCGCCGGTCGACTGGCCGGACGCCGCCCGGCAGTGTTCCTCGACTACGACGGCGTTCTCAGCCCGATCGTGGAGCGACCCGAGGACGCGGTGATGTCGGAGCACATGCGCACCGTCGTCCGCGACCTCGCCACCCGCGTCCCGGTGTGCGTCGTCACCGGCCGCGACCGCACCGTCGCCCAGCAGTTGATGGGCATCGACGACCTCACGATCGCAGGCAGTCACGGTTTCGACATCTGGACACCGACACAGGGCGCGCTCTCCGACACGTACGTCGAGCAGTACACCGACCTCGTCTCGGAGGTGACCGCGCGACTCCGCGACGACACGCGCGACGTCCCCGGTGCCCACGTCGAACCCAAACGCGCTTCGGTTGCCGTGCACTATCGCCAGGTCGACCCCGCCGACCGAGACCGCATCTCGGCAACGGTGCAGACCGTGATGGATGCCTACTCCGGCAAATTGAAGCTCACGCCCGGGAAGATGGTGTACGAACTCGGCCCCAACGTCGACTGGAACAAGGGCAAGGCAGTGCTCTACCTCATCGACGTGCTCGGTCTCGACAGCGACGACATCGTGCCGCTCTACCTCGGCGACGACATCACGGACGAGTACGCATTCCAGGCGTTGCGCGACCGCGGGATCGGCATTCTCGTCGGCGACCCCGACGACCCGGAAGTGGCGAATCGAACCACGGCGGCCCGCTACGCGCTGGCGTCCGTCGACGACGTGGAACGTTTCCTGGCGACCCTGACCTGACACAGCTGTAGGTCGTGTGATTCGGGAGGTGAAACACAGTGCAATCTCCGGATTTCGGACTGGACTACGATCGGTTCGACAGTGCCGCAGAGGGTTTGCGTGAGGCCCTGACATCCACGGGCAACGGATACTTCTGCACGCGCGGCACCGCCGAGTGGGAGGACATGAGTCCCGTCCACTATCCCGGAACATACGTCCACGGCATCTACAACCGCGAGACCACGATCATGGGAGGTCGACCGGTCCTCAACGAGGACCTCGTCAACGTGTCGAACTGGCTGATTCTCAAGCTTCGCATCGAAGGCGAGGACGCGATCCGGCTCGACAACATCGACCTGCTGGGATACCGCCACACCTACGACATCCGCTCGGCGACCGTGATGCGGGAGATGACCTTCCGGGACCACTGCGGACGGGAGACGACGCTGCGGAGCCGCCGGTTCGTCAGCATGGCCGACAGCCACCAGGCCGCGATCGAATGGACCGTCACACCCGAGAACTGGTCAGGGCGAGTGGAAGTGGTCTCGGCCCTCGACGGTCGCGTCACCAACCGCGTCGTCGCCCGCTACCGGCAGCTCGAGGGCCGGCATCTGGATCCGGTCTCGCCGCGCACGTTCAGCGACGAGACCATCGCTCTGCGGGTGCAGACGCGGCAGTCCGACATCTACGTGGCCGAGGCGGCGCGCACCCGGGTCTTCCTGGGAGACAGCGAGGAACCGAGCGAAGTCGAACGCGACCTCTACCAGATGGAGGACTACATCCAGCAGGTACTCAGCTTCGACGTCGAGCGCCGGAAGCCGGTGCGGATCGAGAAGATGGTGTCGCTGTTCACCTCTCGGGACAACGCCATCACCGAACCACTGGCCGCGGCCGGCCGGCACGTGCTGCGGTATCCGGATTTCGCCACCGCATACGCCGAGCACTGGGCGGCATGGGACGAACTGTGGGACATCTGCGATGTCCAGTTGCCCAGCGAACCCCGCGCGCATCTCCTGCTGGGCTTGCACGTCGCGCACCTGCTGCAGGTCTGCTCGCGGCACACCGCACGGCACGACGCCGGGGTCCCGGCCCGCGGATTGAACGGTGAAGCGTACCGGGGCCACGTCTTCTGGGACGAGATGTACGTCTACCCGTTCCTCAATCTCCGGATGCCGGAGGTGACACGAAGCCTGATCCTGTACCGGTATCGTCGTCTCACCGAAGCACGTTGGGCCGCACAGGATGCCGGATTCCAGGGTGCGATGTTCCCGTGGCAGAGCGGCAGCGACGGTACCGAGGAAACCCAGGAAGTGCATCTCAATCCCCTTTCGGGACAGTGGGATCCGGATCACAGTCGCAACCAGCGGCACATCAACGCGGCGATCTTCTACAACGTGTGGCGCTTCCATCAGGTCACCGACGACGCCGAGTTCCTCGCCGACTACGGCGCCGAAATCATGCTCGAGATCGCCCGTTTCTGGGCGTCGATCGCGCACTGGAACCCGGAGCGGGAACGGTACGAGATCCACGGCGTGATGGGACCGGACGAGTTCCACGAACACTACCCCGGCTCGACGGAGCCGGGGCTCCGCAACAACGCGTACACGAACGTCATGGTGGCGTGGGTGATGGCGACGGTCCCGTCCGTCCTCGAGTCGCTGTCCACGATCCGGCGGAACGCGCTGCTGGCCCGGCTCGCCGTGACCGACGAGGAACTGAGCCTGTGGGACGACATGAGCCGCAAGATGTTCGTGCCGTTCCACATGGGAGTGATCAGCCAGTTCGAGGGATACGACGAACTGGAGGAACTCGACTGGGAGCAGTACCGCGCCACCTACCCCGACATCGGGCGCCTCGATCGGATCCTGCGCGCCGAGGGCGAAGATCCCAATCGGTTCAAGATGGCGAAGCAGGCGGACACCGTCATGCTGTTCTACCTGTTCGACTACGAGGAACTCGAACCGGTCTTCGAGCGGCTCGGCTACCCGTTCGATCGGGATCTCGTCGACCGCACCATCGAGTACTACGACGAAAGAACCTCGCACGGTTCGACACTCAGCCACGTGACGTTCGCGTCCGTGCTCGCCGACCTCGACCCGCCCGGCTCCTGGAATCGCTTCATGCTGGCGCTCGAGAGCGACGTCAGCGACCTCCAGGGCGGCACCACCAAGGAAGGTATCCACATGGGGGTGATGTCCGGCACGCTCGACGTGCTGCAACGCACCTATGTGGGGACCCGCGTCGAGAACGGTGTCCTCGTGTTCCGGCCACGGCTCGTCGACCGGCTCGACGGCGTGTCCTTCTCGATCCGGTTCCGCGGAACACCGTTGCGGGTGCGCATCTCCGCGGGAGAACTGACGGTGCTCGCGCAGGCCGTAGGTTTCCACGTCCCGATCCGGGTGGCCCTCGACGGACAGGAACACGAACTCGGCCCCGGCGACAGCTGTGTGTTCACCCTCCCCGCGCAGCGGTCGTCGAGCAACCGGCAACCGCGCGGGGTGCGGTCGTGACCCCGGCGGCGACGCCTCCGCCGTCCCGACGCACCGGTTTCGCCGGCGCGATCTTCGATGTGGACGGAGTCCTCGTCGACTCCCCCCACGAAGCGGCGTGGCGACGAGCCCTGCACGAACTGATGGTCGGTGAATGGTCCGGCATCCGGGATGCGACCACGTGGTCGCCGGAGGCCTTCACCCCGCAGGTCTATCAGCAGGTGCTGTCGGGCAAGCCGCGTCTGAGCGGCGCGCGCGCCGCGCTCGAGTACTTCCGTGTCCCGGACGCCGCCGAGCGCACCGCGACCTACGCGGAACGCAAGCAGCAGCTGCTGGTGCGCCTGATCGACGAGCGTGCGTTCGAGGCGTATCCGGACGCGGTGCGGTTCGTCCTCGCCGTGCGCGCCGCAGGTATCCCCGTCGCCGCGGCGTCCTCGTCGAAGAACGCCGACCGGTTCCTGCGCGGCATCTCGCTCGCCGAGTTCGAGGGTGTCCCGGATGCGGCGTCCGGCTTCACCCTTCTCGATGTCTTCGACGCGAACCTGTCCGGACGGGATTTCGCCCGCGGTAAGCCGGATCCTGAGATATTCCTCGCCGCCGCAGGAGAATTGGGCGTTTTGCCCGAATCGTGTTTCGTCGTCGAGGACGCGGTCAGCGGAATTCTTGCCGCGAAAGCCGGCGACATGGCGGCGCTCGGCGTCGCCCGGTCCGGCGACGCGGACGCCCTGGTAGCGGCACACGCCGACCTGGTGGTGACCTCGCTGGACGACGTCGATCGGACCCGGTTGCTGCACGGGGAACTCGCCACCCGCAGTCGATGACGGCAACGCAACGGAGCCGTCAACGGTAATCTTGCTGCCACGTCGCAATGACAACGATTGTGTAACGTGGCTCGAGTTCACATGCCGTATCGGCTCCACGCCGTCTCGAACCCAGGGGGTGCACGCTCGTGCTGTCGTCCGAAATACGAATCCGGCCCGTGCAGTCGGCACTCGTCGCGCTGGGCCTGATCCTGTCGGCGATCGTCGTGACGAGGTACCTGCAAGATTCGCTCACCGAGTACCTGATGGACCTGGACGTGTTCCGCGATGCCGGTGAAGCGTTCCTCCACCACACTCCGCTGTACACGGAGGGCTTCCACACCAGCTCGGGTTTCCGGTTCATCTATCCGCCGTTCGCGGCGGCCCTGTTCGCGGCGTTGCCGCTCGTGGGCAGCACCACCATGCAGTTCCTGTGGACGCTCGGCCTGATCGCGCTGGTCTGGTGGGTGCTGAAGGTCGCGTTCGAACGCATGAACGTCGAACGCGCACCCCTGCTCGCCGCAGCCGCACTCGGGCCGGCACTGTGCCTCGAGCCGATACGGTCGAACTTCGCGTTCGGCCAGATCAACATCGTGCTCATGGCGCTGGTCGTGGCCGACTGCCTCGGGGTCGTCCCCCGCCGGTTCCGTGGGATCGGTATCGCGGTCGCCGCGGCCATCAAGATCACACCTGCGGCGTTCGGTCTGCTGCTGTTGCTGCGCCGGGACCTCCCGTCGGTGGCCCGCGCGGCCGGTGGGTTCATCGCGCTCGCCGCGTTCGGCTACTGGCTGCGGCCCGAGTCGTCGGTCTATTTCTGGACCCACGAGGCCTGGGCGACGGACCGCGCCGGCGATCAGGAGTTCTTCCGGAATCAGGCGCTGACCGGTCTGCTGGCCCGGTTCGACTTCTCCGAGACGGTCACCAAGGGCCTGTGGCTGGCCGGAGCCCTCGTCATCGTCGCTGCAGCCGCGTGGGCCGCCAATCGTTTCCTGCGTTCGGACGAACCGGTGATCGCGCTCGGGGTGATCGCGCTCGCGACGCTGCTCGCCGCCCCCATCGCCGTCACCCATCACTGGGCGTACAGCGTGCTGCTCGTCGCGATCCCGCTCGCGCCGCAGTACCGCCGCTGGTGGCCGGTCCTGCTGCCCGCCGCGCTCGTGTTCCTGGTCGGACCGAACTACCTGCTCATCGACGCGGCGTCGCACGGCTGGGTCGAGCAGGCCGTCCTCGAGTTGCTGGGCAACGCCCAGTGCCTGACCGGCCTCGCGCTGCTGGTCGCCGCCGTGATCGCCGCCCGGTCGCGTCGCGGATCCGAAACCTCCGGCGCACCCGCCGAGGAGACCGCTCAGCTCCAGAGCGCGCCCGCCACCACATAGGCGACGGTGCCGGCCACGGTGCTCAGCGCCGGACTGTGTCGCCACAGATGGACCGCGACGGTCACACCGAGCCCGATCACCGCGGGCAGCCACGTCGTCGCACCGGTGTCACGCAGCGTGTACATCACCAGGATCAACATGACTCCGGCCGGCATCGTCGCACCGAGGAATTTGACTACCGCCGACTCGCGCAGGAACGCGAGCGCCGCGAACGGCGCCGCGCGCAGGCCGACGGTCACCGCGAACATCACGAACAGCGACGCCAGCACGTAGCCGGCGCCGGGCACCGAGTCAGGCATGGGACACCCGATTGCGATAGACGAATCGGACGAGCAGCGCCAGCACGAACAACCCGAGCGCGACCGGAAGCATGACGTCCTTGGCGAGCACCAACGCCACCAGACCGCAGACCAGTGCGATCGCGGGCGCGGGCAGGTCGCGATTGATGCGGAAGGCATCGATCGCGAGCACCGTGCACAGCGCGGTGAGCGCGAATTCCAGTCCGGACAGGCCCGCAGGAAGGGCCGCTCCGATCAGCGCGCCGACCGTGCCCGAGGCCACCCACACCACCTGACACAGCACCTGCACGCTGAGGATCCGGGTACCGGTCAGCTCTTCACGGGGTTTCGGGGCAACGATCGCGTACGACTCGTCGGTAAGGGCGTACACGCTGTAGATCCGCCCGGCGCGGCTGCGGATCACCCGCAGCGGGAAGCTCAGGCCGTAGAACACGTGGCGGAAGTTGATCAGCAGCGTCGCCACCGCGAGCGACGCGAAGGGGGTGACCGCGCCGATCAGCCCGACCGCGAGGAACTCCATCGACCCGGCGTAGATGACGGTCGAGAAGATCGGCGCCCACCACCAGTCGAAACCACCCTGGGTCAGCACGACCCCGAACGCCAGACCCAGCGGGATCAGCCCCAGACCGACGGCCCAGGAGTCGGCGATACCGGCGCGGATCTGGGCGGAGCGACGGTCGGACACACGATTCAATCTATCGGTGCCGCCGATCCGCCGGTGTCCCGGCGGCGTTCGAATTGCCGGTCCCCGGCGGCGGTCGAATTGCCGGTCCCCGGCGGCGGTCGAATTGCCGGTCCCCGGCGGCGGTCGCGTCGCGGCCTCCGCCGTACGATGACTCGTTCAGTTCTCCGACGGAAGGTGCCCCGTGTCCTCGACCCTCGCCTCGATCCCGGACGCACTGGGATCCGCGTGGGACGCGGTGTCCGCGGTCAGCGAGCCGGCCCCGCCCGCCCTGATCGTCACGACCGCCGTGATCGCACTCGTGCTGGTCACCGTGCGGCCGTTGTGGCTCGCGACGCGACACCTGATCACCCAGGCCCACGAAGGGTCGCACGCACTCGTCGCCCGTTTGGTCGGGAGGCGGCTGTCCGGGATCCGGCTGCACAGCGACACCTCCGGGGTGACCGTCTCGTCGGGCAATCCGCGGGGTCCGGGCATGATCGCGACCGCATTCGCGGGCTACGTCGGCCCGGCCGTGCTCGGATTCCTCGCGGCGACGCTGCTGACGCTCGATCGCCCGGCCGCCGTGCTGTGGTCGGTGCTGGCCGCGCTGGCGTTGCTGATCCTGCTGATCCGCAATCTGTTCGGTTTCCTGTCGGTCCTCCTCGTGGGCGCGGCCGTCGGGGCGGCGGCGTACTACGGGGATCCGGTCATCCGCTACACGGCGGCGTATCTGCTGACGTGGGTGTTGCTGTTCGGCGCGACCCGCCCGGTCGTCGAGTTGGCCCGCACCCATCGGCGCGGGGGTGGCGGGGGCTCGGACGCCGATCAGCTGCGGTGGCTCACGCGCATCCCGGCGGCCGTGTGGATTCTGGTGTTCGGTCTGGTCACGGCCGGGACCGCCCTGTACGGGACCGCGCGGATCGCGCTGACCCAGTTCTGACCCCTCGGGCCCCGTCCCCCTGGAGAGGGGGGGCGGGGCCCGACGGTGCCTCACATCCCGCGAGGGGGAGCGGGGACGAATCAGATGAGGGTGATGCCGGTCGCCTGGGGACCCTTGGCGCCCTGGCCGATCTCGAACTGCACGCGCTGGTTCTCGTCGAGGCTGCGGTAACCGCCGCTCTGGATCTCCGAGTAGTGCGCGAAGACGTCAGCGGAACCGTCCGAAGGGGAAATGAAGCCGAACCCCTTGTCGGCGTTGAACCACTTCACGATGCCCTCTGCCATGTGTATCTCCTCTTGTCATGCACAACAGCTCTACCGAAAATGGGTAGGGCCGGGCCGGTATCACGACGGTGATTCCTGAAAAAGGAGATCCGCCCGCAATTCAGAATTTGCGAGCGCGGAAAAGAACGCGAACAAAAACTACGACCGCACCCAGTGAACCACACATTCGGCGGAAGTCCCGCATCCCGACAGTCGGCCACCCCACTCCTACCTGAAGAACATGTGCGATACACGCTGTGGGGAAAGCTGTTACGCGCTGAACAGGGCGTGATGGATTTCTTCGGCGGTTCGCTGTTCGGGAGGAAAAGCATCGGCAGCGCGGCTGACCGCCGATATGGGAGTGCTGTCCACGGCACCGGTGTCGGCCATCGGGTCGTGGAAGAGTGATCTGTTCATGGTGCTGTTCACAGCGGGTCCTTACGTTTTGTATTGCGATGGGCGGCAACTCTCGTCACAGGACGCGATCTCGCGTGACGGTGCCGAGGTTCCGCCTCACCGGGGCGCGTGGGTGCGCCGAAGCTCATGAATCCGCTTTGTCGCGGCGAATTTCCGGTGAGTAGACAGCCGAGGGAAGAAGATTTGTCCCTGGCACGTCCCACCACTGTACAGCTTGTGCGGCGCCCGGCAGCTTCCCGGATCCCGAAGGAATCACGGTCGAATCTGCATCGCCACCGCTCGGACCGGAGCGCCGTCGCCGTCGCGCAAGCGGATCGGCAGGATGCTGATCAGCGGGTCCGGGAAGTCGATCCGCCCGAGCCCGCACAGGTTCTCGCAGATGACGCCGCCGGCGTCGGCGATGAGCCAATGCGCGGGAAACTCACTGGCGCCGGTGGCATCGAGGCTCGGCGCGTCGATGCCGATCGTGCGCACGCCCCGGCCGAGGAGTTCACGGCACGCGTCGGCCGCCAGGTAGGGGTGGGCGAAGTACTCGTCGGTGCCGTAGTGCGCGTCCCAGCCGGTGTGCAGGAGCACGATGTCGCCGGGCCCGCACTCGGCGCCGCCCAGCAGGTCCGCGGTGATCGGGGCTCCCGCGGCCAGGCCGCGCACGTCGACGACGACACCGCGACCCACAAACAGATCCGGGGCCAGGCGGTCGACGGGTTCCCCGGCCGCGCGCATGTGCCGCGGGGCGTCGACGTGGGTGCCGGTCTGCGACCCCATGTCGATGCGCAGCAGGTTGTAGCCGTCGTCGCTCAGGGTGGCGTGCGGGGTGAGGACGGGCGCGGGATCGCCCGGGTAGACCTGGGTGTCCGCGGAGACGAGGCGGCTCAGGTCGACGATCCGGCGTACGCGCACCCGGCGATCGTATCCCCGTCGGCGGTGTCCTATCAGCTCGCGACCTTCGCATCAAGAGTGTCATTTTCAATTCTTGCAAGTATTGTTCTCTACTGCGAGAGCAGGCTATTTCGTACCGGGGTTGCGAGAGCAGGGGACGAAGACACATGTTGTGGGAACCGACTCCCGACCAGGAGTTCTTCCGAGACACCACCGCACGGTTCCTCCAGGACCAGGCGCCACCGGCGGAACTGCGCCGCCTCCGTGACGACCCGGCCGGGTTCGATGCCGGCTACTGGCGCCGCGGCGCCGAACTGGGCTGGACCAGCCTGCTCGTCGCCGAGGAACACGGTGGCGGCTCCCTCAGCGGCGCGGGCCTGGTCGACCTGACCTTCGTCGCGCACGAATTCGGCCGGCAGGCCGCGCCCGGCCCGCTGACCCCGAGCAATCTGGTGGCCGCGGCGCTGAGCGCCCACTACACGGACGCGCACGACAAACCGCTCGCCGCGCTGATCGCCGGCACGGCGACCGCTGCAAGGTGCGTCGACGAACCGCGACCCGGAAGCCGTGCCGACGCGTCTCCGGTCGAGATCCGGGTCGAGGGCGACGAGGTCGTCGTGCACGGGACGAAACGTCCCGTCGAGGCCGCACCCACCGCGGACTTCCTGCTCGTGGCCGGCCGCACGGGCGACGGCCTGTCCCAGGTCCTCGTCCCGGCGGGCACCGCGGGTGTCCGGGTCACGCCCCTGCGTTCGATCGACGTGACCCGCCGCTACGCGGCCGTCGAGTTCGACGAGGTGCGTCTGCCTGTCACAGCACTGGTCGGATCCGCCGGCGGTGCGGTGTCCGACGTCGAGCACCTGCGACGACTCGCAATCGTGATCGGCTGCGCCGAATCGGTCGGCGCCCTCCAATCGGTGTTCGACCTGACCGTCGAATGGGCTTTCGACCGTTACTCGTTCGGCCGGCCGCTCGCCTCGTACCAGGCGCTCAAACACCGGTTCGCGGACATGAAGACGTGGCTCGAGGCGTTCCACGCCCTGGCCGACGACGCCGCCGCCGCAGTCGCGGCAGGAGCACCCGATGCTGCGGAATCGACCAGTGCCGCAAAGGCATACATCGGTGAATACGGTGGCCTGCTGATCCAGGACTGTGTGCAGCTGCACGGCGGAATCGGTGTCACCTACGAACACGACCTGCACCTGTTCATGCGGCGGGCCGCCGCGAACCGGTCGAGTCATGGCAACCCCGCCGAACACCGACAGCTCATCGCCGACATCGCTCTGCAGCAGGAGGCCGTACAGTGACCCCCTCCCCCGAGAACACCGAGACCACCGAGACACTCGACGAATTCCGTGATCACGCCCGCACCTGGATCCGCGCAAACCTGCGGCCCGCCGATCCCACCGCCCACATCGGCGTCCTGCGCGCCGAGGGTACGGACGAGGAGGAACTCGCCGCGGTCGCCCGCGAACGCGAACTGCAGCGCATGCTCTTCGACGCCGGACTCGCCGGCATCTGCTTCCCCCGGGAGTACGGCGGCCAGGGACTGACCCGCGCACATCAGCGGGTACTCGACGAGGAACTGGCCGGATTCGAGTACCCGGCCCGGCTGCAGTCACCCACGTTCGTTCCTTGTGCCGCAGTGCTTCTCGAATGCGGCACCGAGGAACAGAAGCGGCGTCACATTCCCGCCATTCTCAAGGGTGAAGAGATCTGGATGCAGTTCCTGTCCGAGCCGAGCGGTGGTTCGGATGTCGCGAGTGCCGTGACCACGGCCGTGCGCGACGGGGAGGACTGGATTCTCAACGGATCGAAGATCTGGACCACCGGAGCCTGGTGGTCGGACTGGGCCCTGTGCCTGGCCCGCACCAACTGGGACGTTCCCAAGCACCGCGGCCTCACCGTCTTCATGCTGCCCCTGAAACGCGAGGGCATCGAGGTTCACCGCATCGAAATGCTCAGTGGTTCGAAGGAATTCTGCCAGGAATACCTGACCGACGTGCGAGTGCCGGACAGCGACCGCATCGGCGAGGTGGACGACGGCTGGAGCGTCGGCACGCGCTGGATGTTCCACGAACGGATGCAGTCGAGTTCTCAGTTCGCAACCCGGCCGCCGGGCAGTTCCCGCGGCGGGTCGCGGATTTCGGAACTCGTCTCCGTTGCGCGCGACGCCGGTCGTCTCGACGATCCGATCGCCCGCGACCTCGTCGGCGAGGCCCGCACCCTGGAACTGGCGAAGGAAGCGCTGCAGCGGCGGATCGGCCGGGGCATCGCAACCGGCAAGATCTCCGACCAGGCGGCCGGGATCGTCCGGTTGATGGCCGGGACCGTCGCGACCCGGCTCACCACGATCATGTACGAGTTCACCGGAGCCGGTGGTGCCGCGTGGGACGACGACGACGGCGCTGTCGCGGAGGTCGGACACGATTACCTGATGCAGCAGGTCTGGTGCATCGCCGGCGGCACCACCGAGATGGCCCGGAACACCATCAGCGAACGCGTGCTGGGTATGCCCCGCGAGCGCACCCACGATCCGAACATCGCGTTCCGCGACATCCCGAAGGGCCGGTCCTCGGCCCGGTAGTCAGGACCGGGCGGGCAGGTGGTGGTGGTCGCCGCGCGCGATGGTGAGCGCGGCGACCACCACACCGACGACGACGCCGATGAGTGTGTCCCCGATGCGGCTGAGCGCGATGTCCGGTCCGATCGGCTCGCCGAGGCCGATGACCAGCAACGCCATTGCGGTGACCGCGATCGACGTGAGCGCGTAGTTCCGGGTTGCGTACAGTTCCGCCACCGTCTGCAGCGCGACGATCACGACGACGAGCGGCCAGTACCCGAGCGCGGCCGCGATCAGGATCGCGGCGAGCAGGGCACCGGCAACGTTCCCGAGCAATCGCTGGATTCCGCGCTGCACGGTCTGCCGGTAGTTGGCGCCCTGCAGGGCGGCCATCGCGCCCATCGTCGCCCACAGCGGATGCTGCAGTCCGGCGGCCAGCGCGATCCAGCCTGCGAGCAACGACGCGAGCAGCACCCGCTCGGCACCGATCACGATCGCGCGGTCACGCAGACCCCGGGCGCCGGTCCGCAGGAAACTTTCGGGCCGGTCGGGCAGTGCGGCGTCGGCCGCATCGACGCGCGGGATCTCGATGTCGCGGCGCACCTTTCGCAACTCGGATTCGAATCGCGCGAAGTCGTCGCGGCGTGCACGGATCGTGTCGTGCGAACCCCCGTCGACGACCGCTTCGGCGGCGTCCAGCAGGGCGAGCAGTTCATGGGTGTGCGGGCGACGGGGGCCGAGGGCGACGACCTCACGCGCTTTCGCGATCGCCGCGCGTGCCGGCACGATCGCGGCCTCACCGTCGTTCTCCAGCGCGGACACCGCGGCGAGCGCGCGGGCGACGGCGACGCGGGCGGGGCCGTGCGGGTGGTACAGCGCCGGTGCCATCACGATCACCCAGCCGATCACGGCGCCGGTCGCGGCGGCGGCCACGGCCACACCGATGTCCGCGGCGGTGTCGGCGAATCCGGCCGCTCCGGCCGCGGCGAAGATGAGGATGACCGCGCCCGGTCCGATGATGCGGAACGCCGCGAGCAGCCAGAACGCAACCCCGGCAGCGACGGCGAGCAGCGCGATCTCCGCCCACATCGGCATTCCCGCCGCGCCGACGGCGGCGCCGAGCGCCACATAGACGACGACCCCGCCCCCGGCGCACGCGGACTTGGCAGCGAGCCGCCGATACGGTTCGTGTCGTCCGAACGCCGAGGACAGGGCACCGAGCGCCGCGAATCCCGCGAGGTGCGTCTGATCTAGCAGACCGCCGCCGATCAGGACGACGAGAATCGCCAACCCGACGCGCACCGCCGGGGCGACGACCGCGTCGGCACTCCGCACGTCGAGCGACCGACGCCAGGCGTCGGCGGACAACGAGTGCGCGAGTGCGCCGCCGGTGTGTCGCAGACGGCTGTAGGTCGGGTCGGTGGTCGAGGGAAGCACCGAGCCAGTCTAATACTTCACAGATGAAATAACTATGAATCGGTTGTGAAACGGATCGCTACACTGGACCCATGCCCGACGTACCCACACCCCCGGACGACTTCGTCGATCGAGTGAGACGCGCGTGGTCCGAGGCCTACCCGGACCTGAACACCCGGCCCATCGACATCATCGGCCGCATCATCCGGATCAGCTCGCTGGCACTGAACCATCTCGACCACGAACTCACCGGAAGCGGTGTCACCCGAACGGAATTCGAGGTGCTGTGCGCGCTGGCGCGCAGCCCGCATCCGCTGCGCGCCAGCGAGGTCACCTCTGTCACCGGAATCTCGGGGGCCTCCACCACCAAACACACCGACCGGCTCGTCGGGCTCGGACTGGTCGAACGCAAACGGCTCGAACGCGACGGCCGAGTCGTGCTGCTCGAACTCACCGACGCAGGGCGGCGTGTCGTCGAAACCGAATACCCACGGCGCGTGACCCGCGAGATGCGCATGCTCGACGGACTCTCGGACGACGAACTCGACACCCTCACCGACCTGTTGCGCCGGGTCGTGTTCAACGTCGAGCAACAGACCCGCCCGTGACGACGGAGACCGTCAGGGCATCTCGACGGTCTGCTCCCGTTCGATCTCCCCGACCGCCCGGCGGATGTACTGCCGCGGCTCGACCTTGCGGGTCGCGAGCAGATCGGCAAGGACCACGATCCCCGCGGTGAGGTACTGCTCGGGCCTGGCCTTCGGCGCGTCCGGATCGGTCACCCCGAGCGCCCCGGTCAGCACCGCCACCAGCGCGTCGGGCGTTGCCTGCACGGAACCGCGGGCACACCGTTCGAACACGGCCTGAACGTCCTCACCGGCCAGACCGTCCGGATGCAGTTCCTCGAGCAGTTCGCGCATCATGCCCGAGTGCACCACTGTGACCTGCTCGTACGGCAACTCGACGAGAGCGCTCACCGCATCGGCGAACGCCGGTTCGTCGTCGGCCCGGGCCGCGCTCAGCGCAGTCTCGGTGGCATGCGCGATCTCCCGCGCGATCGTCGGCCAGTGCGTGGGCCACACAGTGTTCTCCTCGTCGGTGCTGCTTCGTCCGCCTCGCCGGTGCTGCTTCGCCCGCCCCGTCCGTGGCACGCATCAGTGTGCCGTCCGGCCCCGACACATCACAGCCGGCGCTGCAACGCGAGCGCGTCGTGCGGGGCGAAGCCCTTCGCGTCGTTGTCGAAATACACGTACACGTCGAGGCCGTCGGCGAGCCACGCCCGGATCCGCTCGGCCCACCGATCCAGCGCTGCGTCGCTGTAGCCGCTCACGTACAGCTCGGCGTCACCGTGCATGCGCACGTACACGAAGTCCGAGGTGACCTCGGTGAGGAAGGGGTAGCGGCCCGCGGTGTCCGCGACGACGAGCGCCACGTCGTGTTCGCGGAGCAGCGCAGCGGCTTCGGTGGTCGCGAAGGCCGGATGCCGAACTTCCATCGCGTACCGGAGAGGGCGATCGGCGTCGGCTTCGGTCCACGCTCGCTCGTCGGGAACCTTGTCCGTGTGGCGCGACGCCAGCGTCGCAGCCTCCTGCGTCGTGCGCGGCAGTTGCGCACAGAAACCGGCGATCCGATCCGGTTCGAACGCCATCGTCGGCGGGAGCTGCCACAGCAGCGGACCGAGCTTCGGACCGAGCGCGGGCACGCCGGACGCGAAGAAATTGGCGAGCGCCTCGTCGACGTCGACGAGGCGTTTGAGGTGGGTGACGAACCGGCCACCCTTGACCGCGAACACGAAATCGTCCGGGGTACGGTCGCGCCAGTCCTCGAAGCTCGACTTGCGCTGCAGGCTGTAGAACGTGCCGTTGATCTCGATCGACCCCATCCGCTCGGCGGCGTACTCGAGTTCGAGGCGCTGCGGCAGTCCCGCCGGATAGAAGTCGCCGCGCCATCCGGGATAGCGCCAACCCGAGATTCCGACCCGTGCGCGGACCATCGCCCGACGATACCTCCACGACTCGCCCGCGAGAGGGCGCTCAATTGGGGCGCATCGGCCCGTAAGCAGGCATACGCTGTGCCGGGAGACAAGATCAAAAACCAGGAGTGCTCATGTCCGAGGCCGCTGCCACCCCAAGTGATCCGTTCCGTTCCCTCTTCAAACAGATCTGGTGGATCGTTCTGATCCGCGGCATCCTCGCGGTGCTGTTCGGCATCGTCGCCCTCGTCTGGCCGGGCATCACCGTGTGGGCCCTCGTCGTCGTCTTCGGTATCTACGCGATCATCGACGGCCTCGTGCTCGGCTACCACGCGGTCCGCGATCGCAGGACCCTCGACGGCTGGGGATGGTGGCTCGCGATGGCCGTCATCTCGGTCCTCGCCGGCATTGTGGCTCTCGCGTGGCCCAAGGCGACCGCGCTCGTACTGCTCTACATCATCGCGTTCTATGCGATCTTCTTCGGAATCGCCGGGGCCGTCGGCGCATTGCGGTTCCGGAAGGTCCCCGAGTCCGGATGGGTGGCGTCGCTCATCGCCGGCATCCTCGCGATCCTGTTCGGCATCGTCCTGCTGATCTTCCCAGGCGGCGGCATCATCGGCCTGATCTGGCTGCTGGGCATCTACGCGATCCTGTTCGGCGTCCTGCTGATCGCCGTCGCGTTCCAGGCACGCAAGGTCGCGAAGGAAGCCGGCGTCGTCTGACATCCCCGGGTGACGGGCGCCTCTCGAGTTCGACGACAGAGACGCACCCGTCACCGAGGTGATCAGGCTTCCTTGAGCCGGCCCCACGCGTGCCAGCGGTCGATCTCGATCCACGCACTGACGCGCTTGCGGTCGCGCACGTAGTACGGCTTGCCGGTGTAGTGCCGCGCGATGCGGTCGATGTCGACGAAGCCCTCGTCGTCGACGATCTCGACGACCCGCCCCTGCACGCTCACGTGGGTGATCCAGTCCTCGGGGTCGAGCGCGCTGAGGCTCACTCGCGGATCGTTGCGCAGATGGTCGAGACGCTTGCGGCCCTCGTCCATGTTCACGAGGATGCGGCCGTTCTCGTAGACATACCAGGTGGGTACGGACACTGGCTGGCCGTCGGCACGCAGCGTGCTGATGGTCGCGTAGTTGGGCCGGGCGAGGAATTCGGCCACGGCATCGGGCAGCGGCGGCTTCGGCACGGCAACCCTCCCTTTCGATGAGATCTATCGGTGTCGTCACGAGCCTAGGCCAGCCCGAGCGGACCGATCGCGGCGAAACGGCCCCGCGGCGCGGCGTCCGGACCGAACATGGAGACAGTCCCCGACCCGAGGAGAACCGTCCCATGCCGAAATTTCTGTGGCAGGTCACCTACACCAGCGAAGGCGCGAAAGGGTTGCTCGGCGAAGGCGGTACCGCCCGCCGCGACGCGATCACCAGCATGGTCGAGAGTGTCGGCGGCAGCGTCGAATCCGTGCATTTCGCGCTCGGCGGCCACGATCTGTACGTGATCGGCGAGGTACCCGACGACATCGCCGCTGCCACCCTGGAACTGCGCACCATCGGTTCGGGTGCGGCCAGGTCGAAGCCGATCCTGCTGCTCACCCCCGAGCAGATCGACGAGGCCGTGCACCGGGACACCAGTTACCGGGCTCCCGGGAACTGATCTCCCGTCTCGGCACCGCGGCGTCAACACCGCGGCGTCACCGAAGCGTGACGCCGTCCATCTCTCCGTCTTCCCGCCAGCGGGCCAGCAGCTCGAAGAACTGCACCGGGCCACCGCCGTAGTTCGCTGCTGCGAGGCCGTCGGGATTGCCGATGTCTCCCTCGTTGTCGAGATAGCTGGGGGTGCAGTCCGCGTAGAAGGCACGGCCGGGGCCGGAGAGCTCGTTCATGGTGGCGACCCAGGCGTCCTCCGCCCGGAGATCGGCCTCGATCGTGGTGGCTCGCCGCGCGACCCGTTGCTCGAGCAGATAGACCAGGTGACGGGCTCGTTCCTCGGCGGTGTGCGTGTAGTTGTTCGCGACACCGGTCTGCGTGTACCCGAGGAAGAAGCAGTTCGGGAATCCGTTGGACTGCAAGCCGTGGAAGGTGCGCGGTCCGCCCTTCCACTTGTCGCTGAGGTGAACACCGTCCCGGCCGACGATGTCGAATCCCGTGCGACGGGTGTAGCTGCTGCTGACGTCGTAGCCGGTCGCGAAGATCAGCGCGTCGACCTTGTACTCACGATCCCCCACGACGACACCGTCGCGCGTCAGGCGCTGGATCCCGCGCCCGTCCGTGTCGACCAGCTCGACGTTGTCACGGTTGAAGGTGGGGAGGAACTCGTCGTGGAACCCGACACGCTTGCAGAGGCGCTTGTACCAGGGCTTGAGGGCTTCTGCGGTGGCCTTGTCGGTCACGATGGCGTCGATCCGCGCGCGTACGCGTTCCATGGATCTGAAGTCGGCCTCGAACAGGAACTCGGCGATCTCCTCCGGGGTCATCGGTGCGCCCCGACGCTCGATCTCCTGCTTGATCGCCGTCTTGGTGACCTCGGCCGACACACGGGTCCAGCCGTCGTCGACGAGGTCGGTGTGATGCTCCACCCCGGCCGTGTAGCGGGTGAAGTTCTCCATCCGCTCACGTTGCCATCCGGGCGGGAGGCTTGCTGCCCATTGCGGGTCCGTCGGTTTGTTACCCCGTTCGTCGACGGCGTTCGGAGTCCGCTGGAACACGTAGAGTTTCCCGGCCCACCGACCGAGATGGGGCACCACCTGCAGACCGGTGGCGCCCGTACCGATGAGGCCCACGGACTTGTCCTGCAACCCGGTCAGCCCACCGCTCTCGTCTCCCCCGGTGTAGCCGTAGTCCCAGCGGCTGGTGTGGAAGGTATGACCTTCGAATTCGTTGATGCCGGGGATGCCCGGCAGTTTGGGCCGCGTGAGCGAGCCCGGTGACACGACCACGATCCGCGCGTGGATGCGGTCACCCCGATCGGTCTTCACGATCCAGCGCTCGGCGTCGTCATCCCAGTCCATCTCCTTGACGGTGGTGTGGAAGAGCGCGTCGCGCACAAGGTCGTACTTGTACGCGATCGCCGTCAGGTGCTCCCGGATCTCGGATCCGTAGGCGTACTTCTGCGTGGGGATGTAGTTCATCTCCTCCAGCAGCGGCATGTAGATGTAGGACTCGATATCGCACTGCACACCGGGATAGCGGTTCCAGTACCAGGTTCCGCCGACGCCGCCGGCCCGGTCGACCAGCCGGATACCGTCGAGGCCGGCCTCACGCATCCGTGCCGCCGCGATCAGGCTGCCGAGACCCGCGCCGATCATCAGGATCTCGACCTCGTCGTTCACGGGGTCGCGCTCGACCCGCTCGGTGTAGGGGTCGTCCTCGTAGTGCGAGAAGTCCGCCGTGACCGCGATGTACTGCTCGACTCCGTCGCGCCGCAGTCGCTTGGCGCGCTCGTAGGCGTGCTTGGCGCGCACCCAGTCCGGGTCGAAGCCCTCGGGTTGAGGTCCCGGTGGCGTCAACGTCTCCGGCATGTCGGTTCCTTTCGGAGTCTCAGCACGTCCCCGCGCTACTCGGAGTGGTTGTCACGGATGGCAATTCGGATGGTCGTCACTCCCCGCCGGCGAAGCGTTCCCGTAACGGTCGATCGTCGGGAGTTCCCCGGTGGATGCCGCGGTCGATCAGCCGCGGAACCACCTCGTCGATGAACTCCCGGACCGATGCCGGTCCGACGGGGAACATGAGGTTGAACCCTCCGACGTTGCCGTCGGTGAACCACCGATCGAAATCGTCGACGATGTCGTCGTAGGAACCGACGAACTTGCGGTGCTGGGCTCCGCCCCGCCCGAGCGATTGTGCCGCGACATCGCGAACGGTTGCGCCGGGATGCGCCTCGATCCAGTCGTAGAGTCCGACGTAGTTCCCGAACGTGCTCTTGACGGTCGCCTCGACGTCGGCCGGTTTCGGCAGCAATTCGAGCGGGAATCGGTCGTCGACGCTGTCGTACGGCACCTCCAACCCGAACTGGGCCAGCGCTTTCGGCGCGACACTCTCCCACGGGACGTAGTCGTCCAGCGCGTGCATCTTCTCCTCGGCCTCGCGCGCGGTACGTCCGATGTACGGGATGAGCCCGGGGACCGCCGGAACGCTTCCGGCCGGACGTCCGGCGTCCGCGAGCGCCTCGTCCAGGTCCTCCCGGTACCGTGCCGCACGCTCCCGGGTGGTTGCGGCCGTGAACACCATGTCCGCGTGCCGGGCGGCGACCTTGATACCCGGACCCGACCCGCCGGCCTGAGCGACCAGCGGTCGGCCCTGCCGGCTCGGTGCGACGTTCAACGGGCCTCGGACCCTGAAGGATTCGCCCTTGTGGTCGATCGGAGTGGCGTAGTACCGCGTCACACCGTCCGGGTCACGACGCACCTCGCGATTCGCCCACAGGGCCGCGGTCACGTCGAGGAATTCCATGGCTCGGCGGTATCTGATCTCCCGATCGGGGTGACCGTCCCGGCTGTAGTTGAGCGCATGCGCGTCACCGACGGTGGTGACCGCGTTCAGCCCGGCGCGGCCGTCGGACGCCTGGTCGAGCGACGCGATGAGGCGAGCGAGGGTGTACGGGTCGTAGAACGTCGTCGACGCGGTGGCGATGAGACCGACGTGCGTGGTCTCACGGGCCATCGCGCTCAGCGCGGTGATCGGCTCCGCAGGTCCCCTGTCGAAGGCCGGTGAGCTCGGCATGCCGGGCACGTCGCCGAGGAAGACTGCGGTGAAGAGTCCCTCGTCGCCGAGCCGACCGTAGGCCATGAGCCGTTCGAACGGGTCGGTGAGCGCCGTGTCGGCGTGGTGACGCTGTTCGTACGCGGGGGCGCCGAAATGCAGATTGATGTCGTTACCGACCAGGTTGAGATGGAGATGCCGCCGTTTCGCCATGAGCCGCCCTTCGGATGAGAAGTGACGCGAAAGTCCTGTTTCAACAATGTAATTCCGACACCTGGACGCAATCGGCGACCGCCGCCCGTCCCGCTCTCATCCCCCAGATCCCCGCGACCGCAAGGGTGGCACCGGCACCGCCGTAGACCATCCCGCTCGGGTTGGCCATGACATTGCCGGCGGCGTACAACCCGGCGATGACCTCGCCGTCGACGTCGACGACCCGTCCCGCGGTGTCCGTGCGCGGCCCGCCCTTCGTGCCCAGCGCGGAGCTCACGACCTCGACCGCGTAGAACGGCGCCGTCCGGACCGGACCCAATGTTGCGTGCGGAGAATCGGGATCGCTCATCCGCCCGCCGGGGAAACGATCGAAGGCGCTGCTTCCCCGGGAGAAGTCCGGGTCCACACCCCGCTCCGCGTACTCGTTGAAGCGTGCGACCGAACCCAGCACCGCGTCGACCGGCAATCCGAGGGCAGCGGCCAGCGCGTCCAGCGTGGGCGCACTTTCGACCCAGTCGGGAACCGGTGCCCCCGGGTGGCCGCCGAACACGCCGAACCGATCGACCGTGGACTGGTCGAAGATCATGTAGGCCGGGAGATTCGGATAGTCGAGTTTCGATTCGTCGAGATGGTGGAAGGCGCCGCCGAACGCGTTGTAGTTCGCCGCCTCGTTGGCGAAGCGCCGACCGTAGCGGTTGACCATGATCGACCCGGGCAGCGCACGCTCACGCGAGGACAGCATCGCCGCGGGCACCCCGTCGCGGCGGGTACCCGGACACGGCACCATCGGCGACCACCACGCTTCGCGCATGTTGCCGAGACGGGCACCGACCCGCATGGCCATCCGCAGACCGTCACCGGTGTTCGTCGGCGCGCCGATGGGGCGCGTCAGCGGTCCCCGCAGGAAATCGCGGACCAGGTCCGGGTCGTACTCGAACCCTCCCGTCGCGAGCACCACCGCGCGAGCTCCGACCGTTCGCATCCCGTCGTCCGTCTCGACCTCGACACCGACGACTCTTCGGTCGTCGGTGCGCAGGCGCAGCGCCCGGCACCGGATCTCGACCCGGACTCCTTGCGCGAGACACGCTTTCAGGACGCCGCCGACCAGTGCGCGACCCAGGCCTTCTTCCGCGGCTTCCTCGCGGGCGGCGAGGACTTCGGGTGCGACGACACCTGTCCCCCCACCCAAGGGCATCTCGGTCAGCACGATGCGCTGGATGTCACCGCCGATGCGGTCGATCCACTGTTCCATTCCGGCGAAGGAGAAGAGGCCCGGTTCGAGAGTCCGCCCGCCTCCGGCCTTTCCACCGGGATGCTCGGGGTGATAGTCGGGGTACCCCTCGACGAGCCGGAGACGCAGATCGGTGTTCTCGTGCAGGAATTCGACGAAACCGGGGCCGCCGGAGATCAGTGCCTCGGCCAACTCCGGGAGGATCATCCCGTTGGAGAGGCTCTCCAGGTAGGCCGCCCCTTCCTCCAGGGAGTCCTCGATGCCCTTCTCGGCCGCGATCGGGTTGGCCGGGATCCAGATCCCCGCGCCCGACAGCGCGGTCGTGCCACCGATCAGTTCGGCCTTCTCCAGCAGTGCGACGTCGGCGCCCTCGAGCGCCGCGGCCAGCGCGGCGGTGAGGCCGGCGAGTCCCGACCCGAGGACGACCACGTCGTACGTGTCCTGAATCTGCACCCGGCCCCCGATCCGTTCGCCGCGGTCGCCCACCCCTGACGAGCCACTGCACGTTGTACATATAGAACAGACTTACTCTATTAGTGCACGACAGTTATGGTAATCAGCATCACACCGAGTCACAAGCATCGCGCGAACCGGAGGACCGGAATGCCCGAATCCGAAACGTACGACGTCATCGTCCTCGGCAGCGGCGCCGCCGGGCTGACAGCCGCGTTCACCGCGGCCCGCGAAGGTGCCCGCGTCGTCGTCCTCGAGAAGAACGATCGGGTCGGCGGGACGAGCGCCTGGTCGGGAGGGCATGTCTGGATCCCGAACAACCCGTACATGAAGGACATCGGCGTGCAGGACAGCGCCGACGAGGCGATGGCCTACCTGATGTCGCTCGGGCGCGGCATTCTCGACGAACGCCTGGCACAAGCCTTCGTCGACGCCGGACCGAAGATGGTGCGCTGTCTCGGCGAGGACGGCGGAGTCCGCTTCTTCGCCGTCCCCGGCCTGCCCGACTACCACCCGTCGAATCCCGGCGGCAAGCCCGAGGGCGGCCGAACGCTCGGGCAGGAACTGTTCCCCTTCGCGAAACTGGGTGACTGGCGGGACCGGGTCGAAGTGAGCCCCTACTACTCCACACATCTGCGGATGGACGAAACCGCGATCGGCTGCGCGGTCCCCAAACCGCCGTCCGACGAGGAACTCGCACGCCGCGACGCGGAAGACCTGCGCGGCATGGGCGGTGGACTGGTCGGCGCCCTCCTCGATGCCTGCCTCCGAGCGGGCGTCGAAATCCGGGTGTCGACGCCCGCGCGCGACCTCGTCGTCGAGAACGGCCGGGCGCGGGGCGTCGTCGTCGACACCACCGAGGGGCGGCGGACGATCCCTGCGTCGCGCGCGGTCATCCTCGCCACCGGCGGATTCGAATGGAACGAGGAGTATCGCGCCGCCTTCCTCCGCGGCCACGTGACGAAGCCCGCATCGATCCCCACCAACACCGGCGACGGCCTGCGCATGGCCATGCGCGCCGGCGCCGCGCTCCAGAACATGCGCGAAGCCTGGTGGATTCCCATCACCGAACTGCCCGAGGGCATCAACGCGATGAACCTGGAGATGATCAACGGCGACCGCACGAGGCCGCGCAGCATCATGGTGAACCGGACCGGCCGGCGCTTCACCAACGAGGCCGTGAGCTACAACGCCATCGTGGGGGCCTTCCACCAGGAGGACGTCACCGCGTTCCGCTATGCCAACCTGCCCGCGTGGCTGATCTTCGACCACACCTACCTGACCACCTACGGCTCGGCGGGTCGCCCCTACACGGGCACCACCCCTCCCTGGCTGGTGGAGAGCCCCACGCTGCGCGACCTCGCCCTGGCGCTCGGCATTCCGGGCGACGAACTCGAGCGCACGGTCGAGCAGTGGAACAGGAATGTCGCCGCCGGAAAGGACCCGCAGTTCGCCCGCGGCGAGAGCGCCCACGACCGGTGGTGGGGTGACCCCTACAAGAAGGGCAGCATCGAGGGCACCCTCGGCCTGATCACGGACGGGCCGTTCTACGCCATGGAGCTGACGAGCGGCGTCATCGGCACGAAGGGCGGTCCCAAGGTGAACGAGCATGCCCAGTTGATCGATCTGGACGGCAACGTCATCACCGGGTTGTACGCAGCCGGCAACGTCTCCTCCCCGACCGGCGCCTCCTACGGCGGTCCCGGTGGCACACTCGGCCCCGGCATGACCTTCGCCTGGATCGCCGGGCGGCACGCAGTCGGTGCGGGCCGCGCAGTCGGTGGGAACAAGGAGTGAGTGTGTACACCTCGATAGTCGACGCGTGGCAGGCGCGGGTCGCCGCCGGTCCGGACCGCGCGGCGATCCGCTACTTCGACGGCACGATCGATGCCGCCACCCTCGACGCGCACTCCGACGCGCTGGCCGCCGAGCTGCAGGCGCGCGGGGTGCGCCCCGACGACCGGATCGGCATCTACCTGCAGAACATCCCGCACTACCCGCTGACGCTGCTGGCGGTGTGGAAGGCCGGAGCGATCGCGGTGCCGCTCAACCCGATGTATCGGGGCGAGGAAGTACGGCGGCTGGTCGAGGACTCGGGCACGACCGGGATCGTCGTCGCCCGCGGCACCGATGCTGCGACGCGCAGTGCCCTGTCCGGGACACAGGTGCGGTGGTTGATGTCAGCGTCCTCACGGGATTTCCAGACCCGCAACGACTCTCGCGTGTTCACCGGGTCCGATCCCGCACCGTCGTCCGACGGCGACCTGGCCACCGTACTGGTCGAACGACGCGGGCAACGGCCGGCTCCGGTCGCACGGAACCTCGACGACATCGCCTTCATCACCTACACCTCGGGCACGACGGGGCCGCCCAAGGGCGCCCTCAACACCCATCGCAATTTCCTCTGCTCGGTCGCGGGCTACAGCGAGTGGATCCGGCTCGCGCCCGGCGACGTGTCCTACGCGATCGCACCGATGTTCCATATCACCGGACTCTCGCTCAACGCCGGGATCGCACTGCTGAACGACGCGACGCTGAGCATGGGCGGACGGTTCGAGGCGTCGGTGGTGCTCGACCTGTTCCGCGAGCACGGGGTCACCACGACCGTGGGGTCCATCACCGCCTTCAACGCGTTCTTCGGCGTCCCCGACGCCGGCGCCGATCATTTCGTGAGCGCCAAGTTCCTCTACTCCGGCGGTGCTCCGATCCCACCGGCGACGATCGAGGCCTTCCGTGATCGGTTCGGCGTCTATCTGCACAACATCTGGGGCATGACCGAGACGACCGGTGGAGGGATAGCGGTGCCACCGGGTGTCGCCGCTCCCGTCCACGGACCGAGCGGGACGCTCTCGGTCGGGGTGCCCACGCGAGGTGTCGAAGTCTTCACGATCGACGCGCAGGGACGGCGACAGTCCCCGGGCGAGGAAGGCGAACTCGTCGTCACCGCACCGCAGGTGATCCCCGGCTACTGGCAGAACGAAGAGGCGACGGAGAGAACGCTTCCGGGTGGGCACCTGCACACCGGAGACGTCGCCGTCATCGACGACGAGGGATGGGTCTATCTCGTCGACCGGATCAAGGATCAGATCAACACCTCCGGGTACAAGGTGTGGCCGCGTGAGGTCGAAGACGCGTTGTGCGAACATCCTTCGGTTCTCGAGGCGGCGGTCGTGGGTGCACCCGACGACTACCGTGGCGAGGCGGTGGTCGCATACGTCGCGCTTCGCGAGGGCGGTACCGCCGAGCCCGACGAACTGATCGCATTCGCCGGCGAACGCCTCGCCGCGTACAAGCGACCTCGCGAGGTCCACGTGCTCGACGCGCTCCCCAAGACGATGACCGGGAAGATCCAGCGAAACGTCTTGCGCGACACATAGGCCCGGCCCACCGCCGGCCCGGGCTCATCGAGCCCGGGCCGGATGGACTACCTCGTGCGGCCCTCCGGATTCACCGGCTCGATGCCTTCCTCGATCGCCTTGATCAACAGCGCCGTGAAGCGAGAGTAGAAGCGCGCCATGCGGATGAATCCGGTCCCGAACCAGAGTCCGGGCTGGGCCGAACGGCGCCAGGTGTTCGCGTACTCACCGTCGGCCGCACGGCCGTAGGCCTTGTCGATCTTGGCGGCCGCCGAACCCAGAACCGGCCCGATGTGACCCCAGAACTGGTGGTAACCGGTCGCGAAGACGATCAGAGCGACGTCGTGCATCTCCGACCCGTCGGTGAACACGACGGTCGTGCCGTCCTTGATCTCCTTCACCTCGACGCCCTGCCGGAGGTTGATCCGCCCGTCGGCGATCAGCTGGGATGCACCGATGTCGATCTGATAGCTGTCCTTGCCCGACATGTGCGCACCGATGATCCCCGTGCCGTCCGGACCCCAATTGAGTTTGAATCCACGGGCTTCGAGTGCGCCGAGAAGTTCGCTGTCGGCCTCCTTGGCGAGCTGTACGAGTTCCTTGTTGAGCTCGTCGACCCGTTCGCTGGGGAGGGCGTAGGTCATCTGGTCCGCGAAGTCGGGCGACAGCGTCATGTCCTCGGTGAACAGTGTCGACCAGAACCTGTGGTAGGTCGGATAGGTCACGACGTAGGTCGAGGTGCGCTGCACCATCGTGACGTCGGCGTCGTGTTCCCAGAGATCGTGGGCGATTTCGTGGCCGCTGACCCCGGATCCGATGACGAGTACCTTCTTGCCCGCGTAGCGATCACCGTCCTGGAATTCGTCGGAGTGCACCGCGACACCGCGGTACTCCCGGAGTCCCGCGATCTCGGGGATGCGCGGCGCGCCGAACATGCCTCCCGCCACGATGAAGTGGCGCGGGTGCAGCTCGCGGATCGAGCCGTCACCCATCTGCACGCGGATCGTCCAGCGTTCCGTGGCCTCGTCGTAGTGGCCGTTGAGGAAGGTCGTGCTGGTCCACACGTTGAGGTCGAGTGTCGAGGCGTACGTCTCGAGCCAGTTCGCGAACTTGTCCTTCGGGGTGTGCGCCGGCCACGTCACGGGCAAGGGGAGATAGGGCAGGTGGTCCCCATAGACGGTGCTGTGCAGCGCGAGAGAGGCATAGCGCTTGCGCCAGGTGTCGCCGATGCGTGCCTCGCGGTCGATCACCAGCGTCGGAACGTCGAGGGCACCGAGCCGCGCCGCCAGAGCGAGGCCGTTGTGGCCGGCGCCGAGCACGAGGACTGCGGGGTCGCGGTCTTCGAAGGACGACTCCTCGTTTCGATCGTCGGCCCAGCGTGTGCGCCCCGGGACGATGCCGTAGACCTTGCCTTCCGGGCGGCGGTGACGGGTCCGCTCGGGAAACGCGGCGAGCGACACGACCTGGGTCTGAAGGGTGAAGGCGACGAAACGCGAGCCGTCACGCACGAGCCGGGCGAATCCGCGGTTGATCCGGTCACTGGTCGCGAAGTCGAAGAATCCCATGATGTCGTCGCCGGAGACGAAGGGTTCCTGCTCGGAGCTCACGGCGAATCCCGACGCGCTCCATTCCTTCGCCAGTTCCGTCAGCCGCGCGGCCGACTGCTCGCCGCCGACAGCGTGGTGGAAGTCCCACGGGAAGGCCATGAAGTCCCGCCAGGTGGCGGAGGGGTGGAGGCACGCTTCCAGTTCGACCTCCGAGCCCGTGCCGAGCGCGGCAGCGAACTCCGCGAGCCAGTCGGCGAAGACTTCCGCCGCGTCTGCAACATCGATCTCACCGGCCGAACTGTGCCGAGCTTCCGTCATGGTTCCGGCTCCTTCACCGTCACACAACCAGGCATGTTGTAATTAACGAACGGTATGATTCGATATACACACATTCTGTCGGGAGGGCCGATCGGCGTCAAGGCTCGCGCGCGGAACCTTGTGAGGCACCACCCCGTCGGCTACGGTCTCTGTGTATTTTTCGAATCTCTTTGTTCACTATTTGATTCGGAGGTCGGGGTGGCGGACTGCGACTCCCACGACGTAGGGGCAGGATTGATCGTCCGCAGCTTTGCGCCGTGCCGAGCCACGACGCGTCCGGCGGACACCGCGTACCTGGCGCTCGTTCTCGTCGACGGCGCAGCCGATTTCGCGCACGTCTATCGGCAGCTCGCCGACGAAGGCCTGGTGATCGTCGAAGTCCCCACCCGCTCCCGCAGCGCGCTCGACGACAGCGATCGCGCACTGCAGTGGGCTCGTTCGGTGGCCACCGACATCTTCGGTGCCGATCCGGGTCGCATCGGGATACTCGGGGCACCGGGAGCCGAACAGCTCGCTACCGAACTCGCGGAACGGGTGAGGGGCCGGAAGGAACCACCCGTTCTCGCCCAGGCCTTCACGCCCACCACGGAGACCGCCCGGACAGCGGCGAGCCTGCGCAACTCGCTCGGGGCACTCCCCCCGGTCCGGGGTCCGGCGGAACCTGCCGTCGCGGTCCACCGCCGGGTCGAACCGGAGACGCTCGCCGGGCTCGACCTCCTGACCCGGTGGGACAGCACGAGCATCGACACCATCCGCGCCAGCTACTCCAAGGTCACCCCGCCTCCGACCCCGGCGACCGAGCACGTCGCACGCGTCGACGACGTCGTCCCGGGTACGGACGGACGGCCCGGCGTACCCGTCCGGTGGTACCGGCCTCGCGAGGCCACGGGACCGCTGGCGGCGTTGATGTACTTCCACGGCGGCGCCTACATCATGGGCAGCCTCGCCGAGAACGACGACCGCCTCGATCGCATGGCTGCCGAACTCGGATGCGTCGTCGTATCCGTCGACTATCGCCTGGCGCCCGAGAATCCCTACCCGGCCGGGCTCGACGATGCCGAAACCGTCTGGCGTCACGTCCTCGACAACGCCGACGCCTTCGGCGTGGACCCGAACAGGCTGGTCGTCGGCGGCGCGAGCGCCGGTGCCGGCCTCGCCACCGCGCTGTGCATCCGGCTCGCCCAGGTCGGCCTGCCGCAACCCGCACTCCAGCTCCTGGTCTATCCCATGCTCGACGACCGCGAACACGGATCCGTCCGGGCGCTCGAGGGCGGCGCCGGCCATTGGGGCCTGTGGCGGCTCGACGCCGAGCGTCTCGCGTGGCAGGCCTATCTCCGCGGGCTCGGCGGAGCGACACCGCCGGCCACGGCTGTACCCGGACGCGCAACACCCCGCGAATTGCGCGGCGTAGCACCAGCATTCATCGGTATCGGCGACGTGGACGCGCTGCTCGATTCCAATCTGCTCTACGCCGCACAGTTGTCCCGTGCCGGGGTCCCGGTCGAACTCCACGTCTATCCCGGGGTGATCCACGGCGGATTCGTCGCACAACCCCGCACGCGACAGACCCGGCGATTTCTCGACGACGTCTACGCCGCGTTGCGCAGAACGTTCGACACAGCCGAAACCGACGCGACCGAAAACTGACACGGCTCGAAAGCTACGGCCGCTTCCGAGCTGCCTTGCTGAGCCGGAACTCCGGAGGGAAGTTCTCGTCGTTGGCCTTGACCGATGAGGTCAGCCCCGCCTCCATCATCGCGGAATTCAGATGGAACTCGTGCTCGTCCGGACGGACCAACCGTCCCATCGACTCGATCATGCCGGTGAGCAGACTTCCCATGTACTCCCCCTGATGCTGTTTCATCATCTGGAAGAACATCTTCTGGATGACCACCGTGTCCGTAGGCCGGTTGCGCGCGCACGCCTGGGCGTACGTCTGCACCTCGGCCTCGAGACGCTCGCGGGTCACGACCTTGTTGAGAAAGCCGCACTCGTACATCTCGTCGGCGGTGAACGGCCGCCCGGTGAACACCATCTCCTGGAAGCGCCGGATCCCCATCGTCATCGCCCAGGTCCACATGCGCGGCCCCCAGCCCACGTAACGGAACGCGGCGTGCCCGAACAGGGCGTCGTCGGAGGCGATCACGAGATCGGCGTCGGCGGCCTGATAGAAGTGCCACCCGTAGCAGTACCCCTTGACCTCCACGATGCTGATCTTGCTGAACTCCTGCAGACTCCGGCAGCCGGAGCGGGCATTGGCGAACCACGGTCCGTAGTTACCCATGTTGCGGTACGAATCCTTCGGCGGATAAACGACATCGGGGTCGTCGATCTCGAACTCCTTGAGCCGCTCGGCGGAGTCCCCGTTCTCGACGCCTTCCATGAAGTCCGGCAAATCGACTCCACTTCCGAAATCGTCCCCCTCGCCCCGCACCACCAGCACCTTCACGTCGTCGTCGATGTTCGCTCGATGCAGGAGGTCGGCATACCGCAGGCGTGCCTCGACCGTCGGCGCATTCAGCCGGTCCGGTCGATTCAACGTGATCGTCGCGATCTTCGTTGCCGGGTCCTTCTCGTAGAGGACGATCTCCTCTGCCGTCGGAGGTTCGTTCTTCGACATCCTCGTGCTCCTCTTGTGA